>Ga0210057_1004405_pt1 | contig 18778 bp, 22 predicted proteins | sample CryGeyCG2114_010_2_FD_183968 | JGI IMG/M metagenome (GOLD analysis project Ga0210057, IMG submission 183968) | Groundwater microbial communities from aquifer - Crystal Geyser CG10_big_fil_rev_8/21/14_0.10 (SPAdes) (version 2) | ecosystem: Environmental > Aquatic > Deep subsurface > Groundwater ...
CCTTGTTTGGACAATAAAAGCTCTACAAATTTTCCCGCCAACTCGCAATTGCGGCAAGTAGCCGGGATCCCCGCAAACTCAAACTGGGCTGGATGCCCCTCTTCCAGATCAACCGCCACGACATCGGTACTTTTGTCTTCGACCAAATGGTACACCGGTGATGTGACATAAGAGAACGTCATCTTCACCTGATCTTTTTTAAATAAGCCGTAAGCAGATGACCAGCTGGGTGCATAGGAATGAAGTTGCCGATTAAAGTCCTCTAAAAATTTAAAGGCTTTTTCCTCGCCTTTGACCTGAATCAACCACAATAAAAACTGCAATCCGGGGGAGCTGGTCCGAGGATCCTCCATTACAATCTGCCCACGCAGATCTGGCGCCAATAGATCATCCAATTTTTTTGGAATCTGCTTGAATTGAGATTTTCTCAAAACAAAAGACAACAAACTCCAATCATAGGGAACCAACGGGCTCTTTTGAAGAGTGGCACGAACTTCTTCTTCAAAATCATAATCATCCAAAGGAATTGGTTTCCACTCAAGCCCCTGTTGCGCCAACTCGAGGTCATATTGATTAAACCCCAAGACAAGGTCCGCACCCCCGGTTCGCCCCTCGGTTTTCAGTCTTTGCAACATCATCACCGAATCGGCACCGTCTTGAAAATCCACTCGACAGTCACAGGTTTTTTCAAACGTCTCTTTCAGCCAAGGACCCGGTCCCCACTGAGAAATAAAACTCGAAGAAGCATAGATTTTCAAAACTGGCCGAGTGTCTTTGCCGTGATCATGGTTCCGCTTAAAAAAAATGGCAGCAAACAGACCGGAAAAAACCAAAATAAGAAATACGACAAAGTTCTTCATGGCCCTACCACCAAATTCCCCGACGGCGTTTGAAGAAATAATAGTCCAATCCCAGACATCGACCAGCACCGACCCAAGCCATGGTAAAATGGATCGCAATCAGAGTTTTATACAGTTCATCATACTGGGTTCCATTCAAAATCAACATATTGAAAGCCAGAAAAACTCCGAGCAATGCCATCGGACGAACCACATAACCAAAAATATAAGAAATGGCGATCGCAAATTCTAAGCCCAAAATCACAAAAGCAAAGGCCTGCCAATTGGGAACGACCAAATTCTCGAGAAATAATTTATACCACGCAGGAATTTGCAGCGACGGCAAAATGTCAGCGACCTGAGCTGCCAACCGAGGGCGAATTAAATAATCTCCGCGAAATTTTTCAAGGGCTTGTTGTAAATAATAATATCCCAAGAACACTCGGAGAAATGAAATTGGCAAAAGATGCCCGACATATTTAACGCTTTCAAAAAAGGCTACAAACATACCTGCTTATTAAACCCTGTTTCATCTTCGAGGTCAAAATCTCTCAGATCCTAGACCTTATCCTTGAGTCCATTTTGGGGGCAAAGCTCGGCAAGAAAACAAGTCCCACAAAGTGGCTTGCGGGCTTTACAAACTGCTCGACCATGAAAAATCAGCCAGTGCGACAATAATATCCAGTCGTCCCTTGGAATAATCTCGGCCAACTCACGCTCAATCACCACCGCATTTTCGGAACGAGTCCAGCCAAAACGAAAGGCCAAACGACCCACATGGGTATCCACAACAATTCCACTGGTGATATCAAATGCATTTCCCAAAACCACATTGGCGGTCTTACGTCCGACTCCGGCCAATCCAACAAGCTGTTCCAGCTCCCGGGGCACCTGCCCCTTGTACAGCTCTACCAAGGCCTGGCTACAGAGATGAATATTACGAGATTTGTTTTTATAAAATCCTGTCGAGTGAATGATTTTTTCAATACTTTCGACCGGAGCTTGGGCCATTTTTTCAGGGGTTGGGTACTTTGCAAAAAGAACTGGAGTCACCTGGTTGACTCTCTCGTCCGTGCACTGGGCTGACAAAATGGTCGCAATCAATAGCTGAAAGGGACTTTCGAAAAGAAGAGCGCAGTGAGCATCGGGATAATATTTTTTAAGCAGTCTGAGGGTCTCTGAGACAGGTGCTGGAGGCCTTTTTTTAAGACTTTTTTTCGCCAAAGTCGCCGATGGCCTCGACGGGACATCCTTCCATCGCTTCTTTGCAAGCAGCTTCTTCTTCGGGCGTTTCTGGCTGTTTTGAGACATAGGCATGACCGTCTTCCTCATGCATTTTGAAATTATTGGGAGCCGCTAAAACACAGGCATCACAGGCAATACAGGTCTGATCGACAAACATTTTGCCCGCGATATTTTCTTTCCATTTTTGCTCTAAATCAGCCATTTTTTCTCCGTCCGAGCGCTTACTCTCACTGTGCGGCGACTGTACCGGCAATTCTTGGAAATGTCCAGAATTGGTCTGGCTCTCGTCCCGCCGTGAAAACTGGCCTCAGAAAAGAGCGCCAGAGAGGCTAAAATGGGGGTTGGAGGATCATATGGAAGGACCTCGTCCCCCCCGTGAAGACGAATTGAACCAAATCTTTGAGTTTCTGAACCACGAGCTCAGACCGGATGCTGCATGGCCCTTGTCCAGTGAATATCCGACGGCCTTTGCGCCCTCAAATATTCACAATATGCGCATCATCACCGAGTCCGAAAAAGTTCTTTCACACGCGATCTTAAAACCCATTATTCTCAAAACGCCGGTGGCGGTTCTGAAAATCGCGGCCATTGGAAGCGTTGTCACAGAATCCAGCCATCGCAATCAGGGCCTCAGCCGCAAGGTCATCGAGGACTGTGTGATTGAAGCCGAAAAGCAGGATTGCGACATCGCGATGCTCTGGAGCAATCTCTATGAGTTTTATCAAAAAATGAATTTTGAGCTCTCTGGAGTTGAAAACTCCTTTGTTTTCGAACAGGAATTTGCTGTTCCAGAGCATCAACTCAAGTTTCTAAAAACAACTCAGATCTCAGCTGAGTCGATCTATCGGCTCTATTCCCAGCACACCGTCACCTCGGTCCGAACAGCCGAAGACATTCGAAAATTTTTGCAGATCCCCAATGCCAGCATTTACACAGCCTGGGACACGAACAACCAACTGGTTGCTTACGCCGTCGAAGGCAAAGGAGCTGACCTCACGAATTACATTCACGAGTGGGGTGGGTCCGTTCCTACCCTGCTGGCTCTTTTCTCTCACATTCGAAAGACCAAGGGCACCGCTTACACAGTGATCACTCCAGCCCACGCCGAAAATCTGAACCAAAACCTTCGAGCTCTTCCAGGAGTGATTTTTAGCCAAGGATTTTTGGGCATGATTCGATTGGTTCGCAGCGAAGCTCTATTTCAAAAAATCAAGCGGGCGGCCAGATCCCTTGGGATTAATGACATTGTTCTGGAAAAACGAGGGCCCGAATATCTGCTGGGCGTGGGCGACAATTTAATTGCGATCTCAGATGAAAAAGATTTGGTTCGAGTTCTTTTTGGTTCCTTTCTGGAAATTCCTCATCTGACTCAGGAAACTCAAGAAAAATTAAAACGCATTTTGCCACTGCCACTTTGGATATGGGGTTGGGACTCAATATGAAAAAACTGCTGCTGATCAGTCTAATTGCTATTTTAATTCCTTTGATGCTCTTCGGCTTTTTGGGATGCATGAAGGTCCCCGAGAACAAAGCCAACTATGGACCTGAAACAACCTTCGAGGAAATCCGGAAGGCCAGCGGGAACGATGCGCCGACAGATCCCTTTTCAATCTGGAAAGGCCAGTATGTCTCCATCGATACGTCCTATGTCATCGAAACACAGATTCCAACCCTGGTTTCGCAACGTCTGGATGAGGTCACGGACTATGCCGAAGACACCAACAAAGTGTACATGCAATTTGATGTGACTCTCGTCGAGCTCAACGATGGAGCCTGGAAACAGTCGAAATTGGAGCCCCTCGTTTTGTCTTTGAAAAAAACAGAGACTCAGCGGCTCAAACAGCTCGCCATGAAGGCCATGGCCAACGACGGAGCCAAGGTGACCTATCACAACTTAAAGAAGGAAACAGGCATTCTCCCCGTCCCAGAAATTGTTCGCAAGAAACCCAACTGCGGCGGAGTTCCCGGCTGCAAACTCAGATATGTTCAGCTGTCTTTTGATCAGGTGAAATGGGACAGTCCGGACCACGGAATAAAAACCTCGGTTAAATTCATCTATAGCCCCGACATCCCAACCTATATTGCGGACTATGACGATATGGGGAGCTGGGGTGACTATGGAGTGCCACTCACCAATGAACTCCAGGCCTGCTTTCAAACTTGGCTGGAGCTCAGCAACAACGGCCAAACGCAGGTTGTTCCCTATCTGCAATGTCGAGAGGTTCGAGATTTTCAATTTGGGACCAAGGAGCCTGCAACTGATGCCGTTCACAAACACAAAAAAACCGCGCTCCAAGTGGCGAAAAGCATCAAGAACAGCAGTTCTACCAAAAAGATCGCTCTGTCCAAGCAGCAAAAGCCAAAACCAAGCTCTCTACAAAGATGGGCTCGTCAGCAGCTCACCTGCAAGAACTCGACAGACTGCATTTCTTTTGGTCTAACAAAGTCCTCTGATCTGCATCAAAAGCTCTCTCCGCTTCGCGACAAACCAAAGCTATCACGCAGCAAGGAAGCTTATCCGCTGATCCGTGACTTCTAAATTGAACCCCACTAGGATGTCCTTCTGACAAAGGAGGACATCATGAGCAAGGGGCCGGCAAAAAAAATCGCGGTGGTGCTTTCAGGGTGTGGCAATAAAGACGGCACCGAAATCACCGAAGCTGTCAGTCTTATGATTGGCCTTTCCGCTGCGGGAGCTGACATACAATACTTCGCGCCCGATTTGGATATCACTGCGCAAAATTTTCTGACTGGCCAACCTCTGGCTGAAAAACGAAATTTAATGTCAGAATCCGCTCGAATCACACGCAGTCAAATAAAAGATCTCAAAGAACTCCGCGCCGATGACTTTGATGGCCTCGCTTTTCCTGGGGGTTTTGGAGCGGCCCTCCATCTTTCGACCTGGGCTAAAAAAGGCTCTCAGTGCACCGTGCTCCCGGAGGTCGAAAAAACAATTCTTGATTTTCATCGTCAAAGCAAACCAATTGCTGCGATCTGCATTGCGCCGACTTTGCTCGCAAAGGTCTTGGGCTCCAAAGGGGTTACTTTGACCATCGGCAATGATGTCGAGACATCAGCTGAAATTAAAAAAACCGGAGCTCTGCCTGTGGATTGCCCAGTGGATGACTTCATTACAGACCGAGAACACAAGGTGATCACGACACCGGCCTATATGTACAACGCTCAACCTCATCAGGTTTTTCAGGGAATTTCTGGTCTGGTCAAAGAGTTCATCGAGATGGCATAATCAATTCATCTTCAGACTTTTTTGACGAGGAATGAATATGAAAAAAAAAGTGGCCGTGATCTTTGGTGGCAGATCTGCTGAACACGAAGTTTCTCTGCGTTCAGCAAAAAATGTAGCAAACGCACTGGACAAGAATAAATTTGAATTGCTTTTGATCGGCATCAGCCAACAGGGAAGCTGGTATCAATTTCCAGACAACGCCATCTTTGATCAAATTACCGCCTTGCGAGATCATCAAAAACCAGCGTCGGCTCAACCGGTATCTCTCATCTGTACTGACGGACAGACAAAAGTTTTTAATCTCAGCAATCAAAAGTCAGCCCCAGTTGATATCGCTTTTCCCGTTTTACATGGAACCTTCGGTGAAGACGGATGCATTCAGGGCCTTTTCAAAATGATGAATCTACCCTTTGTCGGCTGTGGAGTTCTGGGCTCCGCTCTTGGTATGGACAAAGAAGTGATGAAACGTTTACTCAAGGAAGCCAACATCGCCTCAGCTCGTTATGAGGTCATTCATGCTCATGCACCCCCCAGCTTTGATCAGCTCCGAGAAAAGCTGGGCCTGCCCTTTTTTATCAAACCCGCCAATGCCGGCTCTTCGGTCGGAGTTCATAAGATCAAATCGGCCGATGACTTTAAGGCGGGCCTCAAAGACGCCTTGCTCTATGACCATAAAATATTGGCCGAAGAATTTATGGAGGGGCGAGAGCTTGAATGCTCGGTGATGGGCCCCAATCATCATCCCAAAGCCTCGGTGGCTGGCGAGGTAACTCCTCAGCATGAGTTCTATTCTTATGAAGCAAAATATATCGATGAACACGGCGCTACGCTTCGCATTCCAGCTCCTTTGTCCAAAGAGGAGCTCAGTGAAATACAAAAGATCGCCTGCAAAACTTTTCAAGTTCTTGGATGCGATGGAATGGCTCGGGTGGATTTTTTCTTGAAGAAATCCGGACAATTTATGATCAATGAAATCAATACCATTCCGGGCTTCACACAGATCAGTATGTATCCTAAAATGTGGGAAGCCACTGGGATCTCGTATTCAGATCTGATCACTCAACTGATCGACCTGGGTTTTGAAAAGTTTCGCTCTGAGGAAGCTTTGATGACCAACTACGATCGTCTCAATGACTAGAATTTAATTTTATAAAGACTGTGAACAGTCTGATTGAAGAGGACTGAAAGAACGGATATGATCTATCCGGTTTTGTTAATGTTGGAACTACAAATGCGGGAGCGGAAATGACAAAACGAATGGGAAATTTTCTCAAACAAAAGCGGGAGCAACAGGGTCTCACCCAAGCACAGGTCGCTGACAAGCTTGGGTATGGAAGTCCTCAGTTCATCTCAAATATCGAAAGAGGAATTTCCAGAGTCCCCCTCAGGTCTTTGAAGCTCTTTATCAATGTCTATGACCTCAAGCCCGACGAAGTGATCGACATCCTGCTCGAAGAAAAAAGAAACCAAATCAAACGCCAACTGGGCCTCGAGGCCTAGTTCACCCCACTCCACGCAAAAAAAAGACCAGACCTTTCGCTGTGTCTCATCTTTGCAGAGCAAAGAAGATATCGGTCATTACGAAAGGCGTTTATGGAGTTCGGTAAAGTTCAGTACTTCGAAAGAGTGGAAACAAAGCACTATCGGGAATTTATTCAAGCCCACAACAACTGTATCTTGTGTTCCAGCGTGCTCGAACTGCGACATATACGGACGGATGAAGCGCTTGAAATCAAAGAAGAGGCCTATTGCCCTCAATGTGACCTTCGGACCCGCGCCAAAAACTATACGATGAATTAAAAAAGCGTCAGGAAATTGATTCTTGGATGTCAATTTTCCGATGCTCACTATAGAAAGCGCCGAAGGCTTGACTGTCCAGGATGCCGTACGAGGATTGCTTTTGACCAAAGTCCAGAGCCTGCAAAGACTCTATCCACTGATTAATAAAAACATGTCCCACTTCTAATTTAGCCGCAATTTTTTCAGCCTTTTCGACTGTTCCAAAAATCTGCGCGGCTTGACCATAGTAAGAAGTATTGCACCACTTCACCATTTCATGGGCATATTTCACAGGGGAAATCAGCACGACCGGCGCCCGCAGACAATCCTGCTGCAAAGTTGAACAATGTGATAGATCCCGGACAACCAAGGGTTGGACTTTTAATTCAGGGAACTGTCCCTGCCAAAGAATCTTTCCGTTCTCAGACCGAATCTGTTCCGAGATTTTCTGCATTCGCTCGAAATCGTTTTGCCCGGTCATTGAAAAAAGAGCGTTCTCCCCATTCATGCCCTGATTCGACAGCTCTTCCAAAAAAAACCTTTCAAAATCTGGCAACTGACTTTCTAAGACCAAAATATTGGTGATATTCCAAGGCAACTGCCCCATTCCCGTGAAACAACTTCGCACCAATGCTTTGGTTGCTCCCCTTAAATCCGCATCACCTAAAACCAGAGCTGAATTATGAAAGCCAGATTCAATCTTCATTTTTTTCCACGAGCTTACCCCCGCGCGAAGAACCTTCTCTGCCCTTGACGGCGTTCCTGAAAAAGCCACCGCCCGGATTCCTGGATGACTGCTCAGAATATTTTCAAGCTCTTCGCCCTCTTTCCCGGGGGCAAAAACCCATTGAATGGGAGCCTTGCTCAACAAGGGCTGCAGACAGTGAGCAGATGCCTGGTTCATTTCATTCATTTGTACATAGACTGCATTTCCAGAAAGCAGAGCCGCCGAAATATTTTCCGTGAGCCAACGGAATGACAAATAGTCTGGCGCGACCAGTGCCATCAAACCAACTGGAATATTATTTCGATTCTCTGGAAAATCTCGGTGCGATAGAGTCTCTAAGTGCCGAAGACTGGGATTGATCACCGTCTCTTGAACAAATGGTTTTGACAAGAACTCAGCCTTAGCGATCTCAGTGGCCAAGCTTTCAGCTTGGGCTCTCATTGCCATCAGACACTGGCTCAGCACCTGCTGACGTTCGACAACGGATTTTTCAGCCCAGACACCTTGGGCCTTTTTTTGTTCTTGAAGGGAGCGGACAAAATCCAACGCTGATTGAATCATAAAGCCTCAATGATAAAGTCTGAGAAGAAAAGTCCCCCGAACCATGGCCAGGTTTTCACACTGAATTGTTCCCTTGATCAATTTTTTCAGGTCAGACAGAAGATCGTGACCGTGGTCTTCTAAGGGTCGCAGGAGCAAAAATGCCTCACCGTCCATGGCGAGACTCGATATCAAACATTCAATCAGCTTTTCAAAGCTCGAGTCCAGGAAAAAACGACAGCGATTTTTAAAGTCCGACGGCGACATTTTGCCCTGCTCCGGGAGAAAATAGGGCGGGTTGCACAAGATCAATTGATAGCGTTTGCTGGGCTTTGCCTCTACCAGATCTTGATAGTTCTTGTTGATAAACTCAAAGGGCAATGACTTTTGCCTTTTTTGTTCGGCCATTTTTAAGTTCTGTTCAAAATGGGGCAAATATTCGGACTGCACCTCGACAAAATCGATCTTCTCTAATGAGGGCAAATGAAAGTTCAGCTCAAATCCAATCACCCCACATCCCGCACAAAGATCTAAGGCCTGGCATTGGGAAAGGTTCAAATCTGGGCGACTTTCCTGAAGATACTGAGCCACAGCCCAGGCCATTTCTATGGAATCTAAGGAAAAACGATACTCCGATGGTTGGGAATAAAAATAGGTAAAAGGAATATCTGGATTTCTTTCCATACCCAGCTAAAGAGATCCCATGGCAGCAAGAATTTTCTGCTGAATCTCCTTCATTTCGCCATCACTCCGCTTTTGAGCCTTGGAAAATGAAAGATCCGCCATGGACCATGCTGGAATCAGATGCAGATGATAATGTTGCACCTCAAAACCCACGGCGGCTGTCAGAACACGGGGACAGCCAGTGGCCTTTTGAATGGCCTTAGCCACCTTTTGGGCATTCAGAGACACTTGAACATAGTCCTTCTCTGGAACATCAAACCAATGATTCACTTCCAATTTTGGTATCACCAGAGTATGCCCCAAATGAATAGGCTCTATGGTGAGAATAGAGATGGTCAATTCATCTTCCAAAATTTTGTAACTGGGAAGCTCGCCTTGAATGATATTGGTAAAAATCGATGCCATTAAAATCCTTCTTAAACAAATTTTAGCAACTGATTGTAGACTTCATTTTTATCTACAAAAGCACAGCCATATCCAACTCGACTAGGATCTTTGGTGTTCATCCATACAATCTTCGCATCAAAAACATAAAGTTTCTGCGGTCGACCGACAAAAACACTCAAACGAACCATGTCCCCTGGCTTAATCTCAAAGCCCTTCTCTTCGATCTCAAAATAAACCCCACCCATCGATAGGTTTTTCATCACTCCGGCGGCTTTGCCCTCATGATAATCTGACCGCACTTCCACCACTTGATCTGTCAGGTAACGAGGATGAACTTGTCTCTGGCCATCTTTAAATTCGGCGGTGAGATCAATCAATGTTCGATAGAGAGCATAACCATCGACCGGTGTCTTCAGCATTCGGACCTTCGAAAAATTAGTGCTCATTTTCATGAGCGAGGCCGAGATCGTTGAGCATAAAAAAAGAACAGGCTGAGTTTTTAAAACATCTTTGCGAAGTTTGGTAAAATAATACCCCTGCAAAAGATCATCTTCGGGCAAATTGATCACCAACACATCAGGAGCCTGAGTGCTCCAAAAAGTGATATCTTGACCAAAAGAAGCCGACGTCTCGACTGACATGCTCCCAGGGCTGTGATGAAGAGCAATGTCTTCGATGGTTTCTTGCTCATCTAATGTCGTGCTAATGACGAGAACTTTCTTCAATCCCTGTCCTATCTTTTTTCAACAGGTGCCCAACGCAAACCTGTTTTTCCTGTCCACTTTCCTCGCGGTCGATAGATCCGGTTGTTTGCATACTGTTCCATCGCATGAGCAATCCAGCCGGCCACCCGAGAAACTGCAAAGATCGGTGTATAAATATCAATAGGAATTCCCATGCTGTAATAAACCGTCGCCGAATAAAAATCCACGTTCGGCATCAGACCTTTTTCTTTATACATCGTATCGTCGATCAAAGTCGAAATCTGATACCAATGAGGCTCCCCCATTTGAGCCGTTAATTTTTCGCTGATTTTTCTTAAAATGGCGGCGCGGGGATCCCCATTTTTATACACTCGGTGACCAATGCCCATGACTTTTTCTTTGGCACTCAAAGCATCTTTCACAAACTGCTGAGCTTTATCCATGGTGCCAATTTTTCGCAACATCAACATTACCTGTTCGTTCGCTCCGCCGTGAAGAGGTCCCTTCAAGGCCCCCAACGCCGACACCATCGCCGAGTGAAGATCACTCAAGGATGATGTCGTAACTCGGGTTGCGAATGCCGAACAATTCAGTTCGTGATCCGCGTGCAAAATCAAACAGGTATCAAAAACTTTCACAAAGTCCGCTTTGGGCTCCAGACCGCCCTTTAACATGTACATAAAATTCCAAGCGATACTTTTGTCAGCCTGTGGAGAGACCGGCTCTTTGCCGTGGCGAATAGCTTCAAAGGCACAGACAACCGTTCCCATTTTTGCGACCAAACGAATCGCTTTGCGGGCATTGGCCTGAGGGCTATTGTCATTGGCATCCGCATCCCAGTGACCCATTAATGAGACCGCTGTTCGCAGCCAAGCCATGGGGTGAACATTCTGGGTCGGAATCTTTTTTAAAATTTGAATATAGTCCGCGTGCAAAGAGAATTCTGCCGCTAGATCTTTTTTGAACTGTTGTAACTCACTGGCCTTTGGCAAACGATCATTCCACAAAAGAAAAGTCGTTTCCTCAAAAGTCGAATGTTCGGCAAGGTCATCGATCACATAACCCCGATAACACAAATTAGCGTCCTGAATCGATGAGATTGCTGTCGTGCACGCCACGACTCCTTCAAGACCCCGATCAACTGCACCTTCGTATATTTGCACCGCTTCTGCCATAAAACTGATCCTTCCTTCTTTGATCCTACTTAAACCTTTTCAACTTTTTTTAGCAAGTTTTATCACTCGATCTCGAACCTCGGTGACAATCACGGTCTGATCTCTTTTTGGTTCAGAAGTTTGGGTGAATTTTTCGACTTGATACAGAATTTCATTCCGCACCTCATGCACTCCAGAACGCGGAGCGCGAAGAATGGATTTCATCACCCGGTCCTTGCCGAAACTCTCTCCATCACTGATGGAATTCCAAACACCCTCGGTGCAGAGAATCACTCGATCTCGCGAGTTCAAAGAGATCGTGTCAGTCAACGGATTTTCGTCATAGTTCTTTCTCAGCGGACCTGTGCAGGGTTGCAACCAGCTGGGATTTTCCTGACCGGTGGCCTGCAAAACGCCCAAAATCGATCCCACACTCGAATATTTCAGCTCATAATTTCGACGATCAATGACCGCATAAAACAGACTTGCCGTATCCTGTTTTTGAATATGGGGAACAATCTCATTGGCCATCAGACGGATAACTTTGTCCGGCTCTAACCCTTTGCGGGCCTCAATTTGTGCCGATAATTTCATCAAGACAGACAGAAACAGCGCTGACATCGTATAACCTGAGCTGCTGGCCAGAATGATCCCAAACTTCAATCGGTCATCATGTTCAAAGATATCAAAATAGTCCCCGCCAGATTGGGTTCCAGGAACAAATTTGGTCGAAAATTCAATGCCTGGAATGTTGGGAATTTCTGTTGGCGATAAAATTTTCTGAACCAAGCCGGCAAGCTTCAGCTCCTGAGAAATATCAACAATCAACTCCTCCAGGGAAGAATTGGTTTTCTTGAGCTCCTGCTGGTATCGAAGAAGCTCCTGATTTTTAATCAGCAGCTCAGCTTCTAGCTCTTGAATCCTCAAATGCAGCTCTTGTTCGGACTGGTTTTTTTTGCTCATAATTTTTTCCCAAATGCCCTTCTATTTTAGTTTCTAAAGGTTCATTTGGCTTTGAAATTATAGCCTGGCTCAGATTCTCAGACTTTTGGAGAGAAGACGACCACCTAGACCCTGCAAAACAAGAAAAACAGCCATCATCAAGGTCCATTGGAACACTCGCAGGGATCCCGAGTATGCACCGGGCTGTATCTGCAAAACAACTGTCTGCAAAAGATTGGTCAGGGCCAGCCCCCCCAGACTCAGGACCAGGAGCCAAGAGCCTTGGGTTTTTTCCATCCGAGTTTTTCCACCGATAATCCCGCTGATGGCGCCAAAGATTTTATCTCCCAGGAAAAAACCCCAACCAGCCCCCAGCGACAAGATTCCAGAAAATATCCAAGCTGCCGCCGACCACTGGCTAACGCCTTTCATCCCAGTCAAAGCCCTCAAGACAAATCCGCAGAACACTCCGACCAGGGCTCCTTGAAAATAATTTTCACCGAACCAAAAAATCCACCTGGGTGCCTCGGGCATCGTTGTCCAGCGAGTACTTTGATGAATTAAATTCTCAAATCCTGCCAGAAACAACAGTCCCCCCAAAATCAACAAATTGAATTTTCGCCATTGAGGCTTCCACGCAATTACAACCAGCCACAGGACTCCGGCAAGTGCAAACAAGGAGGCTGGAATCAGCATCCACAGAAAATAAACCGGACACATCCAAAGAGGTGCGAATAAAACTCCGGAAGAAATCCAAGTCGAACGAATAGACCAGTCAGGTTTCTGAGAATGGTTCATCAAAAACCAGCCGGCTAAAGCGATAAACATTTCAGAAACAAAAACGAACAAACTCATTTTTCCCTCCTTGGACTGTAAAGGTCATAACGAACCGTTTTTCCCTTAAAGCTATGAACAACCCCGTCCGCCAAATCCGGCGCCTTGTTGGGGCGTTTCACGACCACTCTTTCTGTGGCATGCTCCATCGCTGTTTCAAAAAGCTCGGTGATATCCCCATCGTCGCCAACCCACTTTCTAAATATTCTCATTTCCTTCCGAGGCAGCGCTGATTTTTTCTTTTCTGGAAACATGGGGTCCATATAAACCACTGGAAATTCATCGGGATGAGACCTTAAAACCGCTTTTGCATCAGCGTAGTGAATATGAAATGGCAGTTCTGGGAAAACCAGCCGAGCTCGGCGGACGGCATCTTTCAGCAATAAATAAACGACAGGGGATCGTTCGCAACCAACAACGGGAACTCGCAAACGCAAAAAAAACCAGGCGTCCTCTGCCAAACCCAAAGTTGCATCAAAAACCCTCTGCACTCCTCTGGATAAACCGACGGCCTTGGCGATCAACTCATTTTTTCCCAAATGGGATTGCCTCGAGTAGTTAACCCGGTCCTCGATAAAATCAAGGTGCAGCTTTCCGAGCTCATGATCGACCAGAGTCAACCCCTTGGACGAGAACTCAAAATAGCTCTCGTCGGTGGGTCGCCGCGCGCAAACTTCAACCTCGAGGTCCGACTGAACCATTGTGATCTCAGTTTTCAATTCAGAAGAAAGTTCAATTTCAGAAAAAAGGGGAATTTTCACTGAAAGATCCACAAATACCAAAGCGTTTCGATCATGATCAGCATCATCACGAAATACAATGCCATCTTCCCGGTGTGCATCAGTTTGGTCATTTTTGACCCCAGAGGACTGTTCACTAAGCTGAGGGCCGCTCCGAAGGGGACTGTTGCCGCCAGCAATGAAAAGAAGACCACCCAACGCCAATATCCAGCTGCATATTCAAAATGGTAACCCATGACCAGGCCGGCAAGAATCAACCACCATATAAACAGCAGCGTCTTGCCCTTTTCAAATCCCAACCAAGTCATGGTGTTGCGAAATTGCGCCTGTTCATTCACCATCAATTGTTCAAAATTTTTCAAGTGCAAATAAAAAACACTCATCCACCCAGTGATGGCGCCAATCCACAAAACTTCAAGATCGAAATGGTAACCCATAGAATACTGAAGCCCCACTGTCAGCAATGGCCCAAGGAGCAAAAAAATCGTCAGCTCACTCCAACGTCGATATTTCAATCCAATTTTATATGAGGTCAGGCCCAGTATCCCCAAAAGAGTAAACACTCCAACCAAAATCAAAACCTCTCGGTACAACACCAGCGCCGGAAGACCAAAAACCACTCCTAAAATTAAATAGAAGTACGACCAACGTTGAACCTGGGCCGCCGTGACCCAACCCTTTTGAATCGCCTGGCTCCCAGATTGGGGATGAACCCGATCCAATCCGGACAAGTGATCTAAATAATCATTTCTCAAATTCACAGCCGTCATCAGAAAAAAAGCGCCAACCGCACCCAAAACAAAAGTCCTTGGGTCATGCAAGGTTCCATCAATCCAATTTTTAACCAAAGTCAAAAAAACAGGGAAAGCCACTAGCACGAGGTTTCGAACTTTCAACAACCGCAACCAATACAAACCTCTCATTGGACGATAGATTTCATTCAACGGAACAATTTGAAATGTTACCTGTTCGGCTTCAGTATTTACGTTCAAAGACTCAACGGGAATAGCACGATCTGTTTTTGAAAAGTTGCCATTCAGATAAGAAAAAAAACGAGGATCTTTTTTTGAAAGAGTGATCAGGTTACTCATCCGCTCTTTTTTCTCCAATACAACAAATCTGTCAAAGACTCGAGCTTAGGAATCAACCCTTGCTCAGATTCCGTTAGCGACTGGGAAAAAGTTTTCAGGTGGTGCTGGTAGAGCTGAATCAGAAAAACATTTCTCTCGTCAAACTCTTGCACCACTTCGTGAAAGCGCTTTTCACTGCCCAAAACAGAATAGAAATCCGGAAGAGTCTGCACTTGTCGCAAATTGATCTTTTGCTCCGAAGAAAACCCTCGAGATGCAAAGGCCGCAAAAGAATTCAAGTAGCCTGACTTTAAATCTCCGAGGACGGCTTTGCCTTCAAAGTTTCGAATATTGTAATCCAAAAGATCATCCGATCTCTGAAAGAGCTGACCCAATAGAGTTCCCATTTCCTCTAAGGTCGTATGCAACTCTGTTTCATATCTGTCGATGGCAATAAAGGGAGAACGCAGGCACCACTTGAACAAGGATGCAGTTTTCAAGTTATGAACCCGGTCCAACTGACTCAGCTCCACATTAAAATCACCCACCAGAGAATCTTGCAGCCATTCTCCCTCGAGAAGGTCCGAAATAATTTCGGCGGTGTAGTGAACCAAGCGGATGTTGCCAAATCCAGACAGATTCACCATCACCCGCGCCAAAAGATAATCCCCGGCCAAAACAGCGTACTCCGGTGTGAATCGAAGCCAGGCCGATGTTTTGCCTCGGCGCAAATGAGACCGATCCACCAAATCATCATGCAACAAGGATGCATTGTGAATAAACTCGATTGTCTGTGATAAAAGATTCTCAGCCTTTTCGGGCATGCTCAGATGATGGGCAAATAGCTGGATCAATTTTGATCGAAAGCCTTTGCCACCAGAAAACAGATCGTCATAAAGCAGATTCAGCTTGGGCAAATACGCTGGAAAGTCCTTGGGATCGTATATCTTGATGTCCATTGCTTTGCGTTACAATCCTTCTGGGGTTGGGTTCTCTTTTTTTCCAATATCTCCGCTTGAAGTCAAGGAAAGCTTCATCCATTTTAGAGGACATGAATACCACATCCCACACCGTCTTCCAGAAAGAATTTCGACTGCGCTTTCGTGATGCTGATCCTGCCGGCATTCTCTTTTTTGGTCACATCTTCTCGTTGGCCCATGATGCTTTTGAAGACTTTATTCAGGCCGCAGGCTTTACCTGGGATGAATGGTTCCGAACGGACAAGTACATGGTCCCTATCCGCCATGCTGAAAGCAATTATTTGAAGCCCTTTTTGCCCGGTCAGATTTACACTGTGCGAGCCTCTGTCGCAAAAATTAGCCAGTCTTCTTTTCAAATGCGCTATGCATTTCAACAGAATCAAAATGCCCATGCCGAGGTTTTGATGGTGCATACCTTCTTGGATCAAAAATCGAAAGTAAAGATTCCTGTGCCCGAACTGGTTCGACAGCGCCTGGGTGTCTACCTGGAGTCGATCCCATGAGTTGGTGGGAAAAAGGGGTTCAGTTTCAATGTCAGGGTTCCGGCAATTGCTGCACGTCTCATGGGGAATATGGTTTTGTGTACATGACCAAACAAGACCGGCAACGAATGGCGAAAGAGCTTGGACTGAGCGTTCGAGAATTTACCCAAAAACATTGCGATCGAACGGATGGATTTTTTCACCTCAAAGAGAACCCACAAGATCCCAACTGCCGATTTCTAAAAAACAAACGATGCTCTGTTTATGCCGGACGCCCCACACAGTGCCGCACCTGGCCCTTTTGGCCCGAGGTCATGAACGCCAAGGCTTGGAAAAAAGAAATCGCCAGCTTTTGCCCTGGTGTTCGCGGCAAAAAACCATTGGTGCCAGCCGAAGAAATTGAAGTTATCTTGAAAGAGCAAAAAATGAGCGAAGACAGCCTCGATCAAGAAGCTCGTAAATACCTAAGCCGCTGAGATTTTCTTTTTTAATTTTTCTCGCAGCAATTTTCCCAGAGGAGATCTGGAAATTTCATCCACAAAGTGTTGCCGTTTGAGCTTTTCATACGGCGCCACCTTCTGATTAAAGTCATGAATGACCGTCTGAATCAACCGAGCCTCTACTCGTCCCGTGGTCAACAGCACCAACTGATTCTGGGTTCTTTCGTCTTCCAACGCAATCAGTGCAAAGTCTTCCCACATTTCGGGTGCTAATTTTTGCGCGACACTCTCGAGCAGCTGCTGAAGATGCAGCAAGTTCACACCTTCTCCGGAAATTTTCACATAATCGCTGCTTCGTCCGAGCGGAGTCACGCAATTGTCATGAATCTCAGCCCTGTCGGCGGTTCGAAACCAACCATCTTTTTTGGGATCCGTCCAAATGGCTTTTCCATCGGCCCACTGAGCATAACCGGTCAATAGCGACGAACCCTTGATCATCAAAAAAGCGTCTCCATCCACCTTGACCTGCAAATGCGGCAAACAAACCAAAGGATGCTCCTGTTTTCCAATACTGGACAGCCGAGCCGTCGCTACCTGCGAACAGCACTCGGTCATGCCGTAGCTGGGAAGCAAATTCCAACCAAGCTTTACAGCACTTTCATAAAGATTTTCACTGAGAGCCCCCCCGCCCACAATAATGGCTCGCAAAGAAGCCGGCGCCTTTTTACCCAACTGGACAAGATCATAAACCTGAGTTGGCACCAATGCGGACAGGGTCAATTTTTTTTCTTTCACGGCTTCATAAAAAAAATCGGCGGACCATCTGCCATCATCCAAACAATCAATCACGTCATTGCCACTCAGCGCGGCTCGCGCTTCCAAGCCAAGACCTCCGACATGAAAGTAGGGCAACGCCAGCGCCCAGATGTCTTTTTTTGTGGCCTCGACATGGTGGTTGACAGCCTCCGCCGAGGCCAGAAGGGCCGCCTTTGAAAGCGCGATCAACTTGACCGATTGAAATTGGTCCGTCGACGAACCCGAGGACGGAATCCACACATGTGCCGGAAGACTATTCTCAAGAGCCAAAGCATTCAGGGCCTCGCGATCCACCGCCGGCCAACGAGGATTGAGAAGGACATGAGACTCTGTGGAGTCCCAGTTAACACCAGAGAATGCAGCTATTTTTTTAGTGGTTCCCATGGCACCTTCGTCAGCAAGTCGTCAAAACCGATTCCCGTCCCATTGATCCCAGTGAGATAAGGGCCGTTGGTTTGTACACGACTGAAAAACTCGTTGGGCCTATAGACTTTCAAAGTCAAACAGCCACAGTCCAACAGAGTATTGGGGTAAAATTTCTTGAGTTCGGCGGCCACATGGCAAGCATGTGCAACCCCCACTGGATGATCCATGGCGCTAGTGACCACCATTCTCATCGCATATTTATTAACGATCTTCAGTGTTTTATCCAAATCCTGGCGGGCCGGCTTAATCACCATGACCTTGAAGGGTGGTGGCCCTTTGAGTTTGTCCCAATTGACCTTTTCGTACTCATTGTCCATGGCCACTGGTGCAAAGACCGAAGCTTCTTTCCAGGCCTCGGGATCCCAGGGAAATGGATCCTCGCTGTACTCAATACGGGCCCGCTCAGCCTGAGACAGCTGAGTCATAAATCTTTCATAATCTTGAAAGTTGGTTCTTGCATTAAAGTCCAGACGGATTGTGATCGGATTCTGGCGCAGTGATCTTTGAACAAAAGCCACTTCCTCTTCGATGTCTCTTCCAACCTTGATTTTCAAGGTGGTGAAACCAGCCTGGCGCAGATTTCCCATGGTGTTGTCCGTAAATTTACTGAGGTCACTGATCAAATAATGGTTTTTGACCTTGGCCGCGCCGGCGAAAGCATTTTTGCCCTTCACTCTCAAATCCGCATCTCGTTTCGCCAACCAAATGGACTGCTCGACCAAAGCACTGACCTTACCTTTGC
>Ga0210057_1004406_pt1 | contig 18773 bp, 19 predicted proteins | sample CryGeyCG2114_010_2_FD_183968 | JGI IMG/M metagenome (GOLD analysis project Ga0210057, IMG submission 183968) | Groundwater microbial communities from aquifer - Crystal Geyser CG10_big_fil_rev_8/21/14_0.10 (SPAdes) (version 2) | ecosystem: Environmental > Aquatic > Deep subsurface > Groundwater ...
ATCCCCAAAGGTACAGCTATAATGACATTTACCAGAACATTCATTATTCCCTTCATTATAAGTTACATCAGTCATGCCTAAGTAAGTACAATTGGAAGGAGCGGCTGGACAGAGAGGTTCTAGTTCGTCTTCGCAAACCCATGAAGGACATCCGCTTCCGTGGCAACACATATTTCCATTATTACATTCCCACCAATCACTATATGTTGTTCCACCACATGTTCCTGTATAATCTGAACAAGAGGGAACGCATGTCGCTGAAACACTATTGGCTGTTTTAGTAAAAATCAGATAACCACTGAATCCCAAGCTAATAAAAAATAGTAGTAGAAATAGCAAATATTTCTTCATGGTTATTATTTTTGAATTTTTAATTCGCATTTTTTAACCAAAGAATTACATTCTCTATTTGCACAATATGCCCATAACATAACTGGTTTTTCTGAACTTAACAGTTCTTGATATTCATACAATGGTTTTTCTGCTTGTTTTGTTTTATCTGTTGAAGGAGGGCCAAAAGTATATGTAATAAAAGATTCTTCTAAACTGCAATCAATAGTAGGTTTTATAGTCCTTTCCAAAAGATCTGCAGAAGTGGTGAACTCAAGCTCCATAGACCTGGTATTTGGGTCCATTCCTAAAACTGTAAAGATCGCACGAAGCTCACCGCTAAGGAACAGATCAGCGCCAGATTTAGAGATTGCAGAAGGTGTTACTAAAGGAGTTGGAATTGAAGAAGGTTGCTTGTTTCTTGCTGTATAAAAAGAGAGGACAATTCCAACAGAGATTAATACAATCCCCGCCCCTGCGCCGAGTAAAAACCCGATCCATTTTTTGCTCAACAATTCTTTGTCAACTGCCATAAGGCAAAAAAATAATACCAACTTAATTTTAGTATAAGACCTAAAACCAAATTGTCAAATGACAAATTCCTCCAATTGTTATAATCCTACACTAAAAACAATAAACAAAAAGGTGCTCAACAAGAATAAAAATAATCAGAAGGAAAAACAAAGATTTTTACAGGAAAGAATAAATATACTACGAAGTATAAAAAGATAATTGCGCAACAGTCCTAATGAAATAAACTAAAGAATCAAAAGGTGGTGTCAAGACTAAATATAGGAATAAGAAGCCCGCACCTTATGGTGCGGGCGCATAATTGTAGATTACCATATCATTATTTTTCGTATAGTAAGCTACAGTTACAGGGACTTCCCAATGTCCCCAATATCCTATTTGGGATTTTTGGGATTCCCCTCTAGGGATGGGTACACTGGAGAAGATCACGATGACACAATCTTGATGCCCCCCACCCATTGGTACCGTCCCATACCAGTCCAACCCCCCAGTTTCAATAGTCTTATAAGCGTAGTCCCGGGGGTACCCGAGCTGCATAAAAAACCACTCCATTTGTTCCCCAAAATCACCCCCTGGTAACGGCGCACAATTCCGCGCCGCTTCCCCCTTTTTTCCCACAATTTGTTCCCAACTTGGGAACGGGAAAATCGGGGTGACTGTTGGAGTTAGAGTAATCGTCGGCGTCAGTGTAATCGTCGGCGTCAGTGTGATCGTCGGCGTCAGTGTGACCGTGGGGGTCAGCGTCAGCGTCGGCGTCGGGGTCCTCGTCGCCGTGGGGGACGGCGACGGAGTTTGAGTTGCCTCCCGGGGAAAAACCGGGAAGGGCAGGACTATTGGGCCTGCCTGCCATGAGTTTGCCGCAATCAAAATTGCGATTGCGACAAATTCTACCGTCAGCGCCGAAACGGCGCCAGCGACAAACATCACCCACGCCTTAGGCGCGGGTGCGAACCCAGGGACGTGAGTAGTCATTTTTCTCCTTATTGGCCAGCTGAACCGCTGGCCAAGAAAAAATATGTAAAGAACTTACGATAATTGTAGTATATCACAGTTTGTCAAGTTTGGCAAACCCCGTAGTAGATTTTTAACAAGCTCCGCAATCTGCGTTTCCAACGCAGGTCAAAAAATCACTACGGGGCAAAAACTGCCCTGGAACGTCAGGCGCCACAAGGCGGTTTTTACCCCCGCACCAGTCTTGTCAGACGGGATGGCTTGCCCTATTAGATAAACAGCGAAGCTGTATCTAACAGGGTAAAGGTTCTACTCACCGGAACCCTAAAAACAAAAGAGCTACGGGTGTGAACCCGCTGGGCTCATTTTTGAATTTCGCTCTTGACGAAGCATAGAAAAATGCCATTGCTATGAAGCTTGGATAGAAGAGATACCCCGACCGGTCTTTTCAGCCGTAGTCCCGCCTATGCGGTGCCGTAGCCCGCTTCAATGGGCAAGGCCCGCTTGTCGGGGCGAAGGCTGGATAATGCCGAAGAAACTTCATTTCACGCCTTGAGAAATTTTCAGAATTTTATATTTAGAGGTAGCGTTCCGAGCATTTTTCATCTCAAATTCATCCCCGACTTTTTTGCCGAGCAATTGTTTGCCAAACGGCGATTCGTTGGAAATGAATCCTTGTGATGGTTGAGATTCTTCTGGTCCGACAATAGTAAATGCAATTTTTTTCAGTCCTTGCCTAACCTCAACACGCGAACCAATCATCACGGTTACGTAGTGATCCCTTGCTTTGATGATGACTGCGCGCTTGAGCATATTTTCCATGTCCGCAATTTTGGATTCGTTTTGTTCGTGTGCCTGTTTTGCCGCATCGTACTCGGCGCTGTCCGTAATATCACCTTGGTCTTTAGCTTCTTTCAATCGTTCCAAAATCTGCCGTCGTTTGACGGTTTTTAACTCTCCCAATTTTTGCCGCAAGCGTTCAAGCGCTTCTGCAGTTACATAGTATGGTTCTTGAGCCATAGCAATTCAAGGTAAGCACCAAATTACAAGCATCAAATAACAAATAAGCACCAATGTTCAAAGTTTAAATAATCAAAACGTTAAATATCATTGTTTAGAATTTTGGTTGTTGAAATTTGGAATTTATTTGTGATTTGCCAGCCCGCGGCTGGTCCGCTCTGGCGGAAAATTCTAAGCACTAATGTCCTCGTCTTCGCAAGAACTTTGTTCTTGCGAAGACACTGTTTTGTATTTTGGATTTTGGAAATTGGAGTTTGTTTAGAACTTAGGATCCAGGATTCAAGATTCAGGATTCAAGATTCAGGATTTGAAGCGAAGCCCATGGTCTTCTGGCTGAAGGGGTCAACAGGAAATCCGTCATATAGACGGATAAATCATAATGCCCAAATAGGCTGATGTATCCTACTGATACGCGCGCGATTCGTCAAGGCGAACCTGTGCATACCATGACGGCATGGTTATGGTGTTTTGTTCAGTCGGTTGTACCAGTACCACTCAAGAATGTCGCGGCTCACAGGAACCGCGGATGCGCTTCCTTCTCCTCCGCTTTCAACGAGCACGAGCAAAAGGATTTTCGGATTTTCATACGGCATAAATGAAACGAATAATGCGTTTGTGTTTTCCAAGTTCGAACTGGTTTGCACACTCCCGGTTTTGCCCGCCAAGGTAAATGGCAGTCCCGCAAGCCGTGCTGCAGCCGAGCCCGTGGTGACGGTCCCGCGCATACCTTCGCGTACGATTTGCAAGTCGTCTCGCGATACTGGGAATGTGCCGAGAATTTCCGGCGCTGCGTTTTGGATTGTTGTATTGGTCTCGGGATTCACGATGCGTTTTAAGATGTGCGGCTGATACACAATTCCATTGTTTACGAATGCCATATACGTTGTTGCAAGTTGAATTGCAGTGGTACGTATATATCCTTGGCCGATGGACATATTGTATGTATCCCCGATGCGCCAGATGTCGCGTTTGGTTTGTTCTTTCCATTGCGGGTCGGGTATAAATCCTATTTGCTCGCCGGCAATATCAATGTTTGTTTTACGCTGCCACAAAAAATCCTGCAGATATTTTTTCATTGAGTCTACGCCGAGCCCTTTGATACTTCCGTATCCGCCGCCGATAGTGTAAAAGTACACATCGCAGGACTGCGCGATTGCGGCGCGCATGTCTACCCAACCACAGACTTTCCAATCGTGGTAAATATACGGACGGTTTACGTCATACGGATTTTGCACGATGATTTGTCCAGTTGTATCGTCAACAAGTTTGTTTGGAGAGATAATTTTTTGCGTCAGAGCGGCGAGCGCGAGAAATGGTTTGATGGTTGAGCCCGGGCTGTATTCTCCTTGCACCGCGCGGTTGAAAAATGGTTTACGCGGGTCGTTTACCAGTTGTTGAAATTCTTGTGTTGGCATGCCGGAACTCAGTTTTTGCGCGTCAAATCCGGGCACGCTTACAAGCGCCAACACATCTCCGTTATTTGGATCAAGCGCAATGCCGATGGCACCTCCTTTTTTATCTCGCGTTTGGTTTGCAAGCGCTGTGTAAATATATTGTTGGAGCTCGGCATCAACGGTCACCTGAATTGTGTTGCCTGTTTCGTAATAGGTCGTTGGCTGTTGGTTTAATATATCTTGACGCGCGTTCACTTCATAGGTGATAAATCCGCTTTTTCCTTCTAGCGCGGTGTTATATGTTTGTTCAATGCCGGTTTTACCAAGCATCGTACGGGATGCAAACGCAATTCCTTTTTGGTCGCTTTGTGATTGGACGGTTGCGGTGTATCCGACCGTATGGCTTGCCGAAGCTCCAAACGGATATGTGCGTTGGAATGTCCCCACGATGCGTATGCCCGGGAATGCTTGTTCGCGCGCGCGAAAGACCAACGCTTGGTCGAGTGAAAGATTTTCATATATCGTGACGCCGTTCGTCACAACGCCTTTTTCCAGCGCATGAGCTATTTCGTTTTGGTCGCGGTTGAAAAGTTTTGCCAGGGTACCAGCTTCTTGCGAACGTTCTTCTTGTGAACGAGGTAATTCTTCTGATATGACGACGAGAGAATATCGCGCCGCATTATCCGCAAGCGTTGTGCCATAGCGGTCAATGATTTTCCCGCGGGGCGCCTGAAGCATAACATTTCGAAGCGTATTTTCCTGCGCCTGCGCAGCGAATTTCGCATGGCGGAATGTTTGCTGATACAGGGCGAATAAACCGCTTCCTGCCAAAAACAGCGTCCCGAGCGTAACCAACAGCATGACCGCTTTGCGTTGAATCGGAAACTCAAGTTTGTGCGATTGCGTGCCGGATGTTTTTGAAAATGTATCCAAAAGAATTTCTTCTGGTTGTATTTCGTAGCGCGGCCGCTTGATGAAATACGAACGCATGAACGATTATTGATTTGCGTTTAATTCCAAAGTATTGCGGATAACCATAACATAATCCAGATTCGCAAATGACGCAGCCAGTTGAACATAAACTGCTTGAAGCGGAGCGTGTGACGACGGAAACGTTGTTTTTGTAATGCCCAGCAACAGTCCTTTTGGAAATAGCCCGTCTTGTCCAGAAGTCATCACAAGCTCGTTTTGAGGAATTGTTTGGTTTGCGGCAATGTAATCAAGCGTGCCCAAGCCGTTTGCGAACGAGAAAAGGCCCGAGAGCGCACTGCGGTTCACGGATGCGGTAATTTTAAGTTCCGGGTCCAATATAGTTTGTATAACGCTTGTGTCAGAATTCACCATTTGAACAAAACCGATTAAAGTCCGCTCGGGTATGACAATCCAATCATGAATTATGACTCCCTGCTTGGAGCCCGCGTTGATAACCATGCGCTTATTGCCTGAACCAAGCACCGCACCGATGACGCGCGCATCGTGCACATAATTATTCACAAGAAGCGCCTGCGTTTGCGTATGGAAATCGGACTGGGCACTTCGTTCTTCAAATTGCGCCACGCGTTCGGCAAGCGTTCTGTTTTGTTCCGCAAGTTCCTGATTTTGTTGTTTGAGCATTCGCGCATAAAACAACGCGTCGATAATGGGCTGAAACGGATTGGAAATACGGGTTGAAGAACCGGGAATGATGCGCGCGAATAACACGCTTATGCGCCCTGACGAGCGCTCAAGTGAGACAATTGCGAATGTCGCGACCACACAAACGAGAAACGCGACAGCAAGAAAACGGTTTTTCTTGTTGTGTACCATAATCGTTTAATATATGTATACCTTGAATTACAAAATGTAATTCAAGGTAAGCACCAATGTTCAAAATTTAAATAATCAAAACGTTAAATATCATTGTTTAGAATTTTGGTTGTTGAAATTTGGAATTTATTTGTGATTTGCCAGCCCGAGGCTGGTCCGCTCTGGCGGAGAATTTGTTATTTGGGATTTCGTAATTCAAGGATATGTATGAAATTATAGCGGCACTTGCTGCAGGTCCGTGTCAACCAGCACTTCTGAAAGTGTATCCAAATCTTCCAAAATCATGCTTGTTCCGCGCACAACCGCGGTCATCGGATCTTCCGCGACCTTGACGGGTACACAGGTTTTTTCCGACAAATATTCAGCGAGTCCGCCAAGCAAACTTCCGCCTCCGGCCATGATGAGTCCGCGATTCATCAAATCAGCAACGAGTTCCGGCGGCGTGCGCTCAATAGTTTCTTGAACCGCTTCAATGAGATTTTCAATTGAATCTTTTATTGCTTCACGCACATGTTTTTCTTTGATGATCATTTCTTGCGGCAAACCAGTGATAAGGTTGCGGCCCTTGATGACCATATCGTGATTTTGCCCGCTGTCTTTGACCGAACCAATTGCGATTTTGACTTCTTCAGCGGTGCGTTCTCCAATCGCAAGTTTGAATTCTTCGCGCACGAAATTAATAATGTCGTCGTTGAGTTTGTCTCCTGCGTAGCGGATACTTTTTGAAATAACAATGCCGCCGAGCGATATCACAGCGATTTCCGCTGTGCCTCCTCCGATATCAATGATGAATACGCCGTTGGGCTCTGCAATGGGAAGTTTTGCGCCTATTGCTGCAGCCATAGGTTCTTCCACGAGATACACTGCCCGAGCTCCTGCGTTTTTTGCTGCCTGTACCACTGCGCGACGTTCCACTTCGGTTCCTCCTAATGGTACGCCAATAACCAATCTCGGGCGATGCGGAAAATACGGCGACACCTCGCTATGCACTTTGTCAAAAAAATATTTGAGCATTTTTTCCGTGACTTCAAAATCAGATACCACGCCGTAGCGAAGCGGCCGCGATGCCACGATATGTCCGGGTGTGCGTCCGACCATCTTTTTCGCGTCTTTGCCCACTGCCAAAATCTGATTTGTTTTTAAATTAATCGCGACTACAGACGGTTCGTTAATGACAATGCCGCGACCTTTCACATACACCAAAGTATTGGCAGTTCCCAAATCCATGCCAATGTCTTTTGAAAATAAACTCCACAAATTATCTAATGGTGAAAATGCAGCCATAAAAATCCTTTAAACTCCTTTATGAAGGCATTGTAGCACGGGTTTAGGCATAATGGCAAAATCAGTATGACCACCGAAGTGCTTTCATATCTTCTGCTTTTTAAAAAATTCTAATATCTTTTCTCCAAATTCTCGCGCCGCTTCCGGGCCATTGGCTGTAATAATATTCCCATACTGTACTACGTCTTGATGAATATAGATCGCTCCGTTTTCTTGCAACAGTTTTACTGGCTGTTGCTCCAATAGTGAATTCCACACCGTTGCTTTTTTACCGCGCAATACTCCGGCTTTTGCAAGAATTATTGGAGAAATGCAAATTGAAGCGAGAAGTTTATTCTGTTCAACTGTTTCCCGGCAAATACGATAGCTTGACTCATTATTTAAATGTTTTAATGCTCCTGCCCCGCCAACAAAAATAACAGCGTCGTAATCATCAACATGTACGTCTTCAAGCGTGATATCAATTTTTGCCTCGCCACCTAAAAATCCAATCGCTGTTTCTCCTGCTTTATCATTGCTTGCGGTTTTTATTTCATGTCCCGCTTGTTCTAAAATCTGCTTTGGAACAAAATACTCTTCATCTCTGAAATCCTGTTTAGCTATGATAAAAAGAATTGTTGCCATAATCTAAAATAATATATTCCGATTAAAATCTCAGTTCGCATATTTATACATATGTTACATTATGTTGCGATCGTTATATATTGTAACAATCTTTACCATTGTCCTAATATGCTTGCGCAAAAAGCCAACGATGTATTGCCGGGTTTCCGCAATGTACACATACACCTTTTTCCTTTATTGCGTTAAGCGGCAGGCATCGTGTGGTTGCTTTTGTTTCTTGTTTGATTGCGCGTTCGCATTCTGGATTTTCGCACCAAAACGCCCTGATGAATCCGCGTTCGGTTTTCATGATTTTTTTGAACTCGTCGTACGAATCAACTGTATGCGTATGCAATTCGGTGAACTGTTTGTGTTTTGCCAAAAGCGTTTTTTGCATATTATGCAAAATCGCGCCAATGGTTTTTGTAAGTTCAGAAAGCGCGATTGTTTGTTTTTCTCCGGTGTCGCGCTGCACAATGGTTGCGGTTTTTTGCTCCATTTCTTTTTGTCCGATTTCTACACGTATGGGCACGCCTTTCAGTTCCCATTTGTTGAATTTAAATCCTGCTGTTTCGCCTTCGCGCTCATCATATTCAACGCGAAACTTTGAAATATATTTGGCAACCTCACGCGCGTATGTTCGCACATTGTTTTTCGTTTCTGATTTGAAAATGGGAACAATTACGATTTGTACTGGCGCAATTGCTGGGGGAAACATGAGTCCGCGGTCGTCTCCATGCGCCAAAATCAACGCGCCAATGCTTCGCGTTGAAAATCCCCAGCTGTTTTGCCATGGATAAAGTTTTTCTCCTTTTTTATCAAGCACTGTCCAATTAAATGCCTTTGAAAAATTCTGCCCAAGGTCATGGGATGTGCATCCCTGCAATGCCTTTCCGTCCGGGGTCATGATTTCGTACGTAATGGTTTTGTCTCCGCCTGCGAATCGTTCTGCTACGCTTTTTGTTCCCACAATGCCGTAAATTGCCATTAACTCCTGATATGTTTTTTTGTATGCGTCCATTGCCCAACGAACCATTGCTAAACTTTCTTCGTGCGTTGCGTGCGCGCAATGGCCTTCTTGCCATAAAAATTCCGATGTGCGCATGAATAAGTACGTGCGTTTTTCCCATCGAACGATATTGCACCATTGATTCATGAGAACGGGTAAACCACGCCATGAATGCGTCCAAAGTTTGTACATATTGTACATAATGGTTTCGGATGTGGGGCGCACCACGAGTTTTTCATCAAGTTTTTCGCCGCCTGCTTCAGTGACCATGGCAACTTGAGGCGCAAAACCCTGCACATGTTCTTTTTCTTTTTTCAAATATGACTCGGGAATGAACAGCGGGAAATACGCGTTTTTCACTCCGCGTTGTTTGATTAGTTTGTCCAAAAATGTCTGGATTGATTCCCATAACGCATACCCATACGGCCTGATAACCATGCACCCCTTGATTGGCGCGTAATCAGCAAGCTCTGCTTGCAAAATTACATCCGTATACCACTTGCTGATGTTTTCGCTTTTTTTGGTAATATGCGTTACGCGTTCGCTTGTCATATGTATATGTATAGCGTATTGTAACATCTTTGCTGTAAATCTCAACGTGCATGTATACACGTATACTTTATGTACGCAGGCGTATACCCCGTTAGAAATCTAAATCTATGTTGCATTGCGCATTTTAGACCGCAAAAAGACTTACTTATTATATTGTTTGGTTGGAAATTACACGACAGAAAAAATTCAAAAGAAACTTTTATTCCAAAGGCTTCTAACGGGGTATAGGTATGCGCGCATAGACACACAACGTATAGCTACACAAATTGTAATTGTAGTTGTTACAGATATAACGATCGTTACCTCGCGGTATACGCGTGGAGGTTGTGATGTCCTAAACGCGACCTCAATGAGATCGCGTTTTTCGTTATATAAGTTTCTTATTTTTAATTACGGAGAATTACAGCAACTTTCTAATATCGCCAATCGTAACTAAAACCACCCTTCGACAAGCTTAGGGTCATTTTGGTCACAAAGGATTACAAAAGTTTACGTATATCTCCAATGGTAACCAAAACGAGCAATCCGATAAGCGCAACCATGCCGATTGCGTGAATGAGATTTTCCCATTTGATTGCTACGGGTTTTTTGGTTATCCATTCCCAGAGTACGAATGCGAGCCGTCCGCCGTCAAACGCAGGAATGGGCCAGATATTGACTGCGGCCAAGTTGAGCGAAATCATTGCGATGAATGTCAGTATTTGGTCAAGCCCGAGTGAAATCACATTTTTCCCGTAGCTAACAATACCAATCGGCCCGGATACGTTAGCAAGCGTTCCGTGCACAATAATGTTTTTAAAAGTTATGCCTGCGAATTTGAAAATCATAATTGAAGTTTGAAATGCATTTTGCAGCGCGTACCATCCTGCTTGGAAAAACGGATATTTGACCGTGCCCAACTCGCCGAGTTCAATCCCAAGCGCTCCTTGACCCGCAGGTGGAGAAACGCGCGGAACAGCAGTTTTGGCGAATTCGGTTTGCCCGCGCTTAATAGTCAAAGTTATTTCTTTGCCTGCGAAATGCTGGATAAACGATTGCGCGTCTTCAACACGCTTCGGATACAAGCTGTACTCGCCGGATTGCAGCATAACAATCGCATCCCCTTGTTCAAGGCCAATATCCTGCGCGGGCGAATGTTTGACAACAGTCAATACTGCTACTTTCACGTCGTTTGCGTATGAGCGTGACGAATCGTCAACCAATGTTTGCGTTCCTTTAGCAAATAAAAGCCAAATAATCATAAATCCGAGCAGAAAATTCATAGTGATTCCTGCGATAAGCACCATGAATTTTTTCCATGGTTTTTGCGCGTAAAACGCCTTACGAGAAATTTTACCTTGATACACGGACTGTTCATCGTGTATTTCGTCTTCGCCGTAGAGCCGCACAAATCCGCCGAACGGAAATATGTTTACGGAATATATCGTGTTGCCTATTTTTTTGCCAAAAATTCGCGGCGGAAGCCCAAATCCGAATTCTTCAACAAAAACACCCGCGCGCTTTGCCGCGATAAAATGTCCGAGCTCGTGGATAAACACCACGAAACCCAAAACTAAGATTGATACAAAAAGTGAAAGCATGGATATTTGGGTAATAGTAGATAGCTGCAGCCACCTACTTATACTTATAAACTAAATTATATCGTCATAATTTCCGCTTCCTTGCGCCCCGCGATATTTTCTATGGTTTTATTGAATGCATCAACTTCTTTTTGCAAATGGTCGTTGAGTTGGTATTTTTCATCTTCACCGATTTCTTTTGATTCGGATAGTTTTTGTATTTCTTTTCTCACATCGTCGCGCAGCTGCCTGAATTGGATTTTATGCTCTTCGGTTTTTTGTTTCAAAACTTTGAACAATGCTTGGCGTTTTTCTTGTGTGAGCGGAGGAAAATTCAGCCGAATGAGATTTCCTTCGGATGTGGGCATAACGCCGATCGCCGATTCGCGCAGAGCTTTTTCCAAGAACAGAACAACGGTTTGGTCCCATGGCTGGATAATAAGTGAACCAGCGGACTGCACGCTGATTGCGGCAAGCTGTTTGATTGCCATTTGTTGCCCGTATGCGTCCACCATAATATCTTCCACAAGCGACGGGCTGACGCGGTTTGACCTGACTGACGCGATGTCAATGCGAAACGACTCAATGGTTTTTTGCCATTTGTCGTGAAATTGCGAAATAAGGTCTACCATTGACTAATAACTAATAACGTATGACTCATATTTGCTAAAATGAAAACGTGGTTACGGTCAGTATTTTTGCCTGCTGCATAGCAAACGGAATACCATCGTGAATAACGATTGGCGTAAAATGACAAACCAACACAATAATGATAAACCACTTGATAATATTAACTGCTTGTTCCATACGTAACGAAAATAACAAGATGCTGATATGTATTCATTATGCGAATGATACGAATAAGGTACAGTTTACAGTAAACCTGCCAATAATTCCACTGCGGATTTTATCGCGCTCGGCGCGTTTTCTGCCGCGCGCTCAAGTTCAATGCTTGTGCGCAACGCGCGAGTATGACAGGCAATCGGGGTATCATTGTGTTTTTTAGTTAACAACAAGGTGTATTGCTTCATACCCAAGGAAAACAAAAGCTCGTCGCGCAAGACAATTTGCCATAACGCAAACAGCGACGGGTCTGTCAGAATTTGTTTTTCTGCGTACAGGGATATTAACGCGAGTTTTTGTCCCAAGGGCTTTTGTTCAAGATTCAAAAGCGCTTTGACAATTTGTTCAAACGCGCCCAGCGCCAATTCATGTGCAAGGAGTTCGTATGCTTTCCCTGGACGGAGCAAACTATAGGTAATGGCTTTTCGTATTTTTTTTTCGTCCGATTTTACCTCGGCGCTAGACCTGTCATACGGAACGGCACGAGATTTTATTTGGAGCATCATTTTTTTAAGCCATGTTTCCATAGTTGCGCGGTCAACAAGGCCGAATGACAATTGCATAACGCGCGACAAAACCGTTTCCAAAAGTGCGATTGGTTTATGTGTAATAAATATGATGTGCGCGTATGGGTATGGCTCTTCAATGGTTTTCAGCAGCGCGTTTTGCGCGTCAGGATTCAACAAATGCGCATCGTCAATGATAACGACTTTGTGATTTCCAAATGTTGGCTTCTCATCCAAAAATGCGATGATTTTTCTTGCGCCTTTTATGTTGTATATATCAATTCTTTCCGGATTATTATCATCCAACTTTTTCAGCTCTTGCCGTAATGTTTGGTCAACGATGAATATATCGCGGCTGATATGTGCGTGTTGAAATTCAAAACATGACGGACACTTATCTCCCCCGCCCCACATCCGATTTTGGCATACCAAACCTTTTGCGAGTTCTTCGGCAATTAAACGTTTGCCAATGTGTTCTGGCCCCCACAGCAATATGCTTTGCGGAATCGCATTTGCTTCAAGCAATGCGCGGAGCGTTTTGATTTTTGACTTGTTACCAATAACCATAGGATAAAATTCCAAATAACAAATTCCAAGCACCAAACAAATTTCAAATCTAAAATAAAAGGATAAGTTAATTCAAACTTTTATCTATAATTGCAGAAAGGATTTTCTTCAACTCAGTTGCCTCTTGATACAAATCCGCAATTTGTTTTGGAATGTTATCATTTGTTTCCCGGATAAGTTTTAACCAATAACAAGTTTCTTTAGCCTCTTTCCTACATATTTTTACCCTTAAAATAAAATCTTTTTTACTTAAACTTTCGTTCGCTTCAATGTAATTAGCCCCAATTGACGCAGACGATCGTATAACTTGTTTATATATTCAATGTTTGAAATTGTCCTATGCAATTGTTTTGAAAAATTGGCAACCTCTCGCGCGAATGAAGCAGTGCGTTCTTCTAGGTCGTACTGTTTTGCATTTTGAGACATTGTTGTTTATTTGGAATTTGATGCTTGATATTTAGTGCTTCTACCTAAAGCTTTGCACTGACCTTTTGTAGATTTCAATATTATCCAAAATAATGCCTGTTCCTTTTGCAACACAAAACATCGCTTCATCAGCAACATACGCAGGAACACCCGTTGCTTTAAAAATAAGCGCATCAAGATTGCGAAGTTGGGAGCCTCCGCCGGTCAGTATCATGCCGCGGTCAATGATATCAGCCGAGAGTTCCGGAGGCGTATCACGCAAAACATTTTTTATTGCTTGCACAATTTCTTTGAGTTGCGGTCCGATTGCTTCGGCAACATCGTTTGAAGTGATTTCTATGTTTTTCGGAAGTCCCTCAATAATGTCTTGGCCGCGGATTTGTATGGTCATTTTCTCTTTTTCCGTAAGCGGCATGGCGCTTCCGACTTTAATTTTGACTTCTTCGGCTGTTTTTTCTCCGATTGCCAGATTGTATTTCTTTTTAAGAAAATCCAAGATTGCTTGGTCCATGCGGTCTCCTGCAACACGTATAGATGACCACGACACAATGCCGCCAAGCGATATGACCGCGATTTCCGAAGTTCCGCCGCCGATGTTGACTACCATGTTTCCCACTGGCGAATTAATAGGAATGCCGGCGCCGATTGCAGCCAAAATGGGTTCTTTGACCACATAGGTGCTTCGCGCGCCTGCTTCACGCGCCGCATCAATCACAGCTTTTTGTTCTGTTGAAGTACTGCCAGCAGGAACAGATACCAAAATTTCAGGTTTGAAAAATTTCCAAAATCCGCATGCTTTTTGAATAAAATAGCGTAAAATTGCTTGCGTAACACGATAATCAGCAATCACACCATCGCGCATGGGCCGATATACCGTAATATCTGCAGGGGTTTTGCCTATCATTTCTTTTGCTTCTACACCAATGGCAAGCACGCGATTTCCCGGTTTGGTAACCGCGACAACCGTAGGTTCTTGGATGATAACCCCTTGTTTTGGGACAAATACAAGCGTATTTGCAGTACCCAAATCAATTCCCAGCTGACGAATAAACATATGAGTATGATAACAAGATACGAACTAAATAACAAGTTATACAAACTTGCCCAAAATGGTATAATTGAATATACTATTATGCAACTCAATCCAGAAAATTCATCAGCTCAACCGGAAAGGAGAAATCAAAAAACTAGAACCCAAAAAAGATGGTGGAAAGATAGTTGGGGGAAATGGCACTTCACAGAAGTTCCTGTACTTAGACCGGGTGAAGTTCCCGAGAGCCCACCAGATGATCCTTCGTTAACAAAAGAAAAAACAAAACCTAAAAAAACAAAACCTGAATCAAAAGATAATTGGACAACCTGGATCGCGGAAAGCGAACCCGGCAAAAACAAATAAAAAGTAAAGATATTATACCCCTGCTTTTTATATTTAGTATCCAATATTTCTATATTTGCAAAATTCGCATGTTATTGCAAAAGGCGGCATTTGGTCATCCATTGCTTGCCTGATATCTTGCAATGCTTGCTGGACTTTTTCAGGGTCGGTATGTACTTCTTCAATTGCGACATTGAACGCAAGCGGGTCATCCATATTCATATGCTTGTGGTCCAAGTACCACAAAATTAAATACGCGGTGTTTTGCGTTGGATAATTGTTTTTGCGTAACAAATACGTGTACGCGCTCATTTGGAATATATGCGCTTCATGCGTTTCTTTGGGCGGAAACCCGCGTGTTTTGTTGTCAATCGGGATAATCGCGTTGTTATCCAACATCAGCGCGTCATCAAGCATTCCTTCAAGTTTGATGTTAAGCGTTTCGTCAAAATAATGTAGCCGTTTTGAACGAAGCAACGCGATGCGCGCTTGGTCAGGAAGTAATTTCCCCGGGAGTTTACCTTCAAGCATGGGCGGCAACTTTCCTTTTTTGCGCCATTCGTCATAGTAATTTTTCAGCGTATAGTCCATGCCGTTGGGAAGCGTGGACATGGGTCCGCTCGGCCGCGAAATCCCCTGTTTTTGCTTTAACCAAAAACACTTCGGGCATTCGTGGAATAAATTAATGCTTGACGGTGAAACCGTAATAATGTTAGGCATAGTAAATGAATTAAGAATTAAGCACCAGAAAATAAAAATAGTTTTTATTTGTTAAGAATTTCTTGCACGATTTTTCTGTCGTCCCACGGAATCTTTTTGTCTTTGAAAACTTGCCATTGTTCAGCCCCTTTGCCTAAAACCAAAACCGTGTCTCCTTTACGCGCAAGTTCAATTCCTTTTCTTATTGCTTTGCGTCTATCGGGAATTTGAAACCAAGATACATTTTCAATAAGTTTTGTTGTTTGTTGTTTGTTGTTTGTTGTTAGCCCAGATATGAGTCCTTGCATTATTTTTTCAGGGTCTTCGGTATACGGGTCGTCATTGGTAATCACGACATATTGGCAGTATTTCGCAAGCAATCGCCCCATATCAGGACGCACGGTTGCGTCACGGTCTCCGCATGCGCCGGTTACGGCGATTAAATTTCCTTGCAGCGCCGGCGTAATTGCCTGAAACAATTTTTCAAACGATTCGGGCGAATGCGCGTAGTCTACAATAATGTCAAATCCTTTGTCGCATAAAATATATTCCATGCGTCCGGGAGCAGGCGCAAGATTGCTCACTGCATCGCGAAGCGAATCAATATCTATTTCGAGGCCGTACAAAGTTGCAAGCGCGGCAGCGGTGTTATACGCATTGTATTCTCCAATATACGGAACGGTATATGCGGTGCGATGGCCGTAATATTCAATTTCAAACGTCATGCCCGATTGCGCGTTTGGTTGTATGTTTTGAATTTTAAATATGTTATACGCGTTTTTGCCAAATGTGAAAATGCGGCGGCGCATACCGGCAAAAGGTTTCAGATTTTCATCGTCGCCATTTACAATAACCGCGCGTGTGCGATTTCCTATCATGCGCATATGCGACATTGTATAATCCTGTGCTGTTTTGTGATAGTCCAAATGGTCCGGCGTCATATTCGTCAATACTGCAACAGCAAACGGAATACCCCATAATCTGAATTGTTTGAGTCCATGCGACGATACTTCAATCACCGCGTGTGTGCAATGTGCTTTGAGCGCATCGCGCAAGAAACGCTGCAAAAAAGTCCTGCTTGGTGTTGTCATTTTTAAATCATTCAGGCGTTCAACATTGCCGATTTTGATTGTTGTGGTTGAGTATAAGGCAGTTTTTTCTCCAGTGGATTCAAGTAATTGGCTGATGAAATGTGCAGTGCTTGTTTTGCCCTTTGTGCCGGCAATGCCGATTACTTTGATGTGATGTCCCGGCAAACCATAACGTAAGGCAATCGCGATTTGAATAGGTAAATGCCAGCAGTAATTGACCGCTTCTTCAGAAGGGAGAATAGCGCGAATGAGCTTTTTAATAAAACGAATAACACCGCGCATGTATTTTTGTTGTTATCGGGCGAACAACAATGGCACGATCATACCCAAAATCGTGATAATGGAGAGGGCGATGTAAAGCGTTTTTTTAACTGTGTTTTTCATATTTTAAAATAATGACCGCTGTTTAGTTTCTTCAAGGTAAAAATCAATTGCGAGCAAAAACAACGCTGCGACGAGTGGACCGTACAAGATTCCGATAACACCCCAGAGTTTGACGCCAGCCACGAGCGATAAAAGAATAATCAGCGGGTGGATGTGCGTGCGTGTGCCGATAATCGCGGGCTTGATGATGTTATCGACCGTGGAAACAATCAGGAGATTATATGCCAAAAACATAAATGTTTTTTCCAAAGAACCTGTGCCGAGAAAAATAAATACGGTTGCAGGAATATACACTACCCCGGGGCCCACAAACGGAATCATTGCCATAACCGCCATAATCGTTCCCCACAGCGTCGGCGCAGGCAATCCGAAAATCCAAAATCCGATTCCGCCAATAACTCCTTGCGCGATTGCGGTCAGAAAATTTCCAAGGAGAATTCCTTTCACGACGCGCTTGAAAGTTTGAATCATGTGGTTAGTTTCGCGTTCAGCCAATGGAATAAGCTTTATCAAAAATGAAACGAATGTATCGCCGTCGCGCAGGAAAAAGAATAGCGAGACGACCATAATGACGAATCCGAACCCAAGGCCTGCCGCGTTGGATACGATGCCTGCGAAAAATCGCGAGCCGTACGCGCTGATATTGCTCAAGAATGGCATTACGACATTCCTCACAAATCCTTGTTCGTCAATGCCGTATGTTTTCAGCAATGCACTGATTTGATGCCACCATGATGTGGTGAAAATTCCCTGCATGCCTGATACATGAATGGTGCCGTACACATTCCAATACACAACCATAAATTCCTGCCAGAGTGCGAGAAACAAAAATACGAGTGGTACGACAACACATATAACCATCGCGACGGTGACCAATAGAGATGCTGCATTACTTCTGTTTTTAAGTACGGCAAGAATTTTCTTATATACAGGATGCAAAATCATAGCGCATACGCCTGCCAACACGAGCGGAGCCAATACGCCCTGCAGTATATATAACATAAGCGTCCCAGTGACGACGAGAAATATGATGATTACAAGGCGTGATGATGTCATATCATTACTAACCATACGTATATTCCGTATATAATCAACGCGGCGAGCGCGATTGCCGCGATTCCCCAAACAATGATTTTTTTATTCATATACGTATATAGCACAAGTATACCACAATAACAAAACTCTCCCAACACCATGCCGGGAGAGTTTTGCGTATCAGTAAATTAGTACTGATTGCCCGGGCGATATCCGCCGCGGTCGCCACCACCGAATCCCCTGTTTCCGCCACCAAATCCTCGTCCACCTCCGCTAAACGGCCTGCGCGGGCGCTTTGCATTGCAACCTTTGCAATACAATCTGCCATACGTGCCATCTTCGCGTTTGGTTGGTTGGAACGGAAGGGTATCGATCTTGGCTCCGCACATCGTGCAAGTCAATCCAAGGCTTGATACATCAATCGGCGCTGGCCGTTGGTATCCGCCTTGCGATCCTTGCGTTGTTTGGTCTTCCATAAATGATCGTTCGTCTTATGAGACACTTATTTTTCCCGTCCGCCAGCTGGCGGATCGGAATTCATTATCTCATAATCGAACGATACTCTGTGATTTGCTTAAAAAGACAAATTCCTTGGAGATCTTTAATGAGATAACGATGCGTGTAGCGTAGCACGCTTTTGTGGAAATGGCAAATCATCTTACGATGTCGATATATCTGTATGTATTTCTACCCATCGCCATTTTCCAAACTGATCTTTGTGAAATGCCCATTGTTTATATCCCAAACGTTTGAGCATTGACGCAATGAGCGGTTTTTGCCACGAATCAAACTCCATAACAATACTACC
>Ga0210057_1004407_pt1 | contig 18770 bp, 24 predicted proteins | sample CryGeyCG2114_010_2_FD_183968 | JGI IMG/M metagenome (GOLD analysis project Ga0210057, IMG submission 183968) | Groundwater microbial communities from aquifer - Crystal Geyser CG10_big_fil_rev_8/21/14_0.10 (SPAdes) (version 2) | ecosystem: Environmental > Aquatic > Deep subsurface > Groundwater ...
ACACTCAAGGAGTGAGAGTTATAAAATTAAGAGAAGATGATGAACTTATTTCTACTGCAAAAATTTTATCAGAAGAAGAAGTTGAGCAAGAAGTTGATAAAGAGGCTGAAGAATTAAAAAAACATCCAGTTTCAATTCCTGTTCAAAATTTTAAAGAAGAGGAAGAAGATGATTCCGAAGAAGAGTCTTCTGATGTTGAGGAAGAGTAAAAATGAGCGAAGAAAAATCAGAGAAAACTCATAAATTAGAACATGATCGCCCTAATTGTATTGGTTGTGGTGCTTGTGTTGCTGTCGCTCCTGATTTTTGGGAAATGGATGATGATGGTAAGGCGAACATAATTAAAGGAAAAAGAAAGCCTGATGAAACCGAAGAAAAGGAAATTTCTGAAAAGGATTTTAAGGTTAACATGGAAGCAGCAGAATCTTGCCCAGTTAATGTTATTCACATAAAAAGACTTAAGGATGATGAGAAATTAATTTAATTAAAATTTACATTTTTTCTTTAAAATTTTTGAATTCCGGACTCTTTTTTGAAATATGAGGAATTCTTGGAATTATAATGCTTGCAATTGCTGCAACTGATCTTTTATTAGCACACTCTGAGTATAAATATAGTTTTATGTCTGAATCAATTAAAGCGCAAGATTAACGAAGTCTATCTGTACATTAAAATGTGTTCGAATATTTTGCTTGTGGCCATTTGTGCATAACCTTTCCAGCTACTTAGCAGTTCTTTTGTTTTATTGCGTTTTATTTTTCTGATAAATCTTTGTACGTTTTTTCTTCTTAATTTTATTTTATCAGAATGTATTTGGTAGCCTACAAAGTCCACTCCTGTTTTTGTTGGAAATATATTTCTTTTTTTAGGATGCATCTTTAAATCTAGGCTTTTTAATTTTTTATCTATTTTGTTTTTTACTATAAATAGTTGTTTCTTTTTTCCCAATAAAATTATATCATCCATGTATCTGAAATATTCTAAATTGAGTTCGAAGCTTATAGGTTTATCCAATTCATTTAAGTAAAGATTTGCGAATGTCTGTGAAAGTAAATTTCCTATAGGTATTCCTTTTCCTAAATAGGATTTATGACTTAAAATAATTTGCAGTAGTATTTGTTTAAGTGGTTTTTCTTTGAATTTATTATAAATCATTTTTAGAAGTATATCTTGATTTATTGAGTGAAAGTATTTACTTACATCTGTTTTGAATACATATTCTTTGAATTTTGTTTTTTTAAGAGAATTATTTAAATCGCGTAGTGCTTTGTGAGCTCCTTTTTTCTTTCTACAGGCATATGTTGTTTCTATGAGTTCTTCGTCAAGTATTGGTTCTATTATGTTGTGTATTGCACTTTGCACAACTCTATCTCGAAATGGTAGTATTTTTATTGTTCTTTCTTTTGGTTCTCTTATAATTTTTTCATGATATTTTCCTATTTTGTATGTTTTGTTTTTTAGTTGTTGTTGTATATTTATCAAATTATTTTCTTGGTAGAATTCAAATTTTAGTGCTGGTGCTTTGTATGTTTTTCCTTTTCTTGTTTTTTTGTATGCTTTGTAGATGTTTTCAAAACACGTTATTTTTTGCCAGTTATTTGATGTCATTAATGAAAAAGTGCAAGACCAGAACTGGTCAGAATTCTAATCTTGCACGTGTTTTTGGTTTTTCTATATCATTTTATATTATATAGGCTCTTTTTTAGCAACCAGGATATACACCAATGTAATTCTTCTATTGCACACTCACAAAAAGTTGTCTTTTTGTTGATTTTTCTTTTTGTGACTCTGGCTTGTGAAGATTTACGCACCGAAACCCGATGTTCGAGTTCGAGTTCGTAGGACCGTTGTTCAAGTTCGAGGTGAAGACCCCTGCGTTCGCGCCATTGTCCCAATTGCCGCCACGAAGCAAAACTCGCGGACTTTATTGATGTATTCCTTGTCCTTTTACAATAGGACTTTTAATTATTCCTCCTAATATTTTTCCTATTTCTATTATTTTTTTGGAGGCATATTCATATCTTCTTAAATCTAATAATTTAAGGTCGTTACTAAGTCTTATCAATATTCTTAATTTTTCTAATTCTATATCTGCTTTGATAAGGGCTTTTTCTCTTTCTTTGTTTGATGCTATCATTATTATGTTTTCTAGAACGTTCAGGGCAATTGTTTGTATTTTTTCTCCTAGTACATATTTTTCTTTGTTTGGAAATTTTCTTGTTACAGGATATATCCATAGCAACAAATCGTAATATTTCTTAAATAATATGAATCCATCTATTAATTCTTTTGACATTTATTTTATCTCCATACTTTTTATTAAACCATTAAGTGATTTCATTTTTTCATTATACTCTTGTATGATGTCTTGAACATTTTCTATTATTTGAAGTGCATGTAATATGTTAAGATTGCTTTGAAGTTTTGATATATTTGTTCTTGCCTGTGAATAATTTTTTGCTTTTTCTTCTGGGTGATATTTATTGTATCCTTCTGCTAGTTTTGATAGTATTTCTGCACTTACTTTTCTTGATTCATCTATTAATGATTGGTATGTGTGGTGGTGTGCATTTTCTAGCGTTTTTAAAGTCTTTACAACTATAGGAAATATTTCTTTGTAACTATTTAGATTTGTGAAATTGTGTTCTTTATTATCTGATCTTTGTTGAACACGATTTTCTTCACTTAATCCGAAAATTTGATTTCTTTCATCCATCTTTTAAATCACGCTCCGAGTAATCATTGTGTCAGTTTGCACAAGCAAATGACGTGTGGAAATCTCTGATTTCCAGTGTTTCAGTTTCTCCGAATGAAAATGAGGAGATATGAAACACGCCAGTGTTTCAGTTTCCAGTATTCATTACGCACCGAAACCCGATGCTCGAGCTCGAGCTCGCAGGACCGCCGTTCAAGTACGAGGTGAAGACCCCCGCGCTCGCGCCATCGTCCCAACTGCCGCCACGAAGCAAAACCCGCCCTGTACTAGTACTTGAATATATCCTGCCAACACCATTTACTGAATTATAATTTCCATTCGGTCCCATCTCAAACCGCTTATCAACAGCACCAGTCTTCGCATAAGTATTCTGCCAAGAACACTCCGCAACACCATCATTACCATAAACACTATACCAACCTGTCGCCCCGCAAGCATTACCCGTACTAATACTGGAGCCGTCTTCCATCAAATCAACCCATTCCCAAACATTACCAGCCAAATCCCACACTTCACTTCCACCAACCTTAAGTATTCTATAATTGACTCCACTTAAAGGATTAGTTCCATCCATCGCAGAAGCACTATTACTATTGCCCCTAGGAATAACAGTCCCATTCCAATTAATAGGATTACTCTCAACAGCACGAGCCATAGTCATCCACTCCCTATTAGTAATCAAGTGATATCCTGCAGATACACAAGCATTACGCGCAGCAGTAAAAGTTACACTAACCCAAGGAGCACCACTCTCAGCACTAACTGGAATTCCTGAACCATTATTTTTTGCTTCATACTTCATTACACAAAAGCTACTCGTGCCAAAATAAGAACTACCTTGAATAAGAACAAAACCATCTGGACACAAACCAGAACCAAAACTGGAAAACTCGGAATCACTTAACACCTTACCCTTAACATCCACAAAAACACTCTTAGAATAACTCGACACACCATTACTAGGATACCATTGAACTTCCACTTTTAAATTTTCTTGCTTACCCTCCTGCAAACTTGCAGAACAACTTATCTCAAAATCAGACTCACTTGCAATCTCAAAACCCGCACTACAAACACCTATAACTTCGCCATTTCTATAAACAGAAGCATTACTAATAACAACACCCTCTGGCAAATTATTTCTCAACAACACTCCTTGAAAATTCTGACTCAAACTACTACTCTTACAAAAAAATTCGGATCCAGAAACGCAATTCCCCCCCCCCGAAAAAGAACTAGGATCAAGAACACCGAAATAAGCCAAACCGCCAATCATAACCAAGATGATAAGAAACGCCCAACCATACGTAGTCAAAAACTCCAACGCCGCCTGACCACGCCTAAAAACAACCATAAAACACAATAATAATCATAATATAAAAAAGTATCGGAAAAAATAAAAAAAGCACGGAAAGTTACATCATTCATATAAAAATTAATTAATCATCCAGTCCACGCTTATGTTATATCTAAATAAAATTTAAACTTTAAATTAAATGGAGTCAATAAAACAAAAACATTTAAATATTAATTAAAGTTAATATCTATTAGCTATGGTAAACATCACTAAACTAAGATTAACACAACTTCAAACAGAAATTTTGAGAGCTTTATTCATAACAAATGGCTCGACAATAAATCAAAGACAATTGGCCCTCCGACTAAACGTAACTCAACCAGCAATAAAAAAAGCACTTCCTTCATTAAAAAAAATCAATTTCATAAAAATCCAAAAAGATCAGAGATTATCAATAACACTAAATGCAGAAAATCATAGAGTCATGCAATTAAAAAGAATAGATAACCTTAAGCAAATATATGAATCTGGTTTTATAGATTTTTTAGAAAACGAATATGCTGGAGCAACAATTATTTTGTTTGGAAGCTATAGTAGAGGAGAAGATACTATTAATTCTGACATAGATTTAGCAATAATTGGAAGAGAAGAAAAAAAATTAGATTTAAAGATTTTCGAAAAAAAACTAGAAAGAAAAATAAACATTAATATCTACCAAGCATTTAATAAAATAAATAAATACTTAAAGGAAAATTTAGCTAACGGCATCTTATTAATTGGAGGATTCGAATTATGAGTGCAATAAAAGATTTTGAAGAATTCATAAGAAATGGAATCGTAAAAAAACAATCTCCAGATAAATCCCGCGCAAAATATCTAGAAGAAGAATCTGAAAAAGCATATAAATTTTTACAAAAAAAAGTGAGTACATTCGGAATTACCGACGAAACGGCAAACGACTTAGTAAGATCTTGCTATGATATTTTGATGGAATCAATAAGGGCTAAAATGTTAATAAAAGGATATAATGCATCAGGACAGGGAGCACATGAAGCAGAAGTGTCATATCTGAGAAACTTAGGATTCAAAGAAAAAGATGTGCAATTTGCAGATCAGCTGAGATATTTCAGAAACGGAATGCTTTATTATGGAACCTCTCTAGAAAAAGAATATGCTCAAAAAATAATCGAATTCACAGACAAGATATATTTTATGTTGTTAAATTCAGCATAAACCGAGATACAAAAATATTTATAAACAACATATGAATTCTATTTCATATGTTTTGTAGATCTTATACTGACTTTTTTCAAGCATTAGCAAATAAAACTAATCAACAAATAATTGAAGTTTTGTTAAGAAAAGAAATGAATGTGTCAGAAATAGTTGAAGCAACAACACTTGAACAAAGCAAAGTCTCACATTCTTTAAAAAAATTAGCAGAATGTAGCTTTGTTAATATTAAAAAGAAAGGTAAGCAAAGAATTTATTCATTAAACAAAGAAACCATAATACCAATTTTAAAAATTGCAGATAGTCACGCCAAACAAATGTGTCCAATTTGTACAAAGGTGCATTAATGAAAATAAGTAGAAAACTATATGATGAATCAGATAAAACAAAATATAAGTTCAAAGTAGTTGATGGACTAACTGAAGATGTTGTTAGACAAATTTCCAAATACAAACAAGAGCCGGCATGGATGTTAACTAAACGACTACAATCCTTGAGCACTTTTAAGAGTCTTGGTTTTCCAACGTGGGGTCCTTCTCTAAAAAAATTGGATTTGAACAAAATTTGTTATTTTGCAATTCCAGATGCGGACGCTAATTCTACTTCTTGGGAAAGTGTTCCTGATAATATAAAAAAAACTTTTGAAAGATTGGGAATTCCTGAAGCTGAGAGAAAAGCACTTGCAGGTGCAGGCGCCCAGTATGATTCTCAAGTTGTGTATCATAATCTTAAAGAAGATTTGAAAAAACAAGGTGTTATTTTTGAAGATATGGATATTGCAGTAAAAGAATATCCTGATCTTGTAAAGAAACATTTTATGACAAATTGTGTTTCTCAAAATTTACATAAATTTGCAGCACTTCATGGAGCTGTTTGGTCTGGAGGAACTTTTATTTATATTCCTAAAGGTGTTAAAATTGATTTACCTTTACAAGCGTATTTTAGAATGAATGAAGCAAGCATGGGCCAGTTCGAACATACTTTGATAATTGTTGATGAAGGTGCAGAAGTTCATTATATTGAGGGTTGTTCTGCGCCGAAATATAATACTAATTCTATTCATGCCGGTTGCGTTGAAATTTTTGTTGGTAAAAATGCAAGGATGCGTTATAGTAGTGTAGAAAATTGGTCAGTCAACACATTTAATCTAAATACAAAACGTGCGAATGTTGAAGAAAACGGAATCATTGAGTGGGTTTCTGGAAATCTTGGTTCTGGAACAACTATGCTTTATCCTGCCTCTTTGTTACTAGGAGAAGGAGCAAAAGCAAATCACGTTACTATTGCTTATGCAGGTAAAAATCAGAATCAAGATACTGGTGCAAAAGTATATCATCTTGCACCTAGAACAACTAGCACCATAACTTCAAAATCATTATCTAAAAACGGCGGAATAACATCATACAGAGGCCTTGTTAAAATAAAAAAAGGCGCAAAAGATAGCAAATGTTCTGTTATTTGCGATGCTTTAATGTTTGATAATCTTAGTCAAAGTAATACTTATCCTAGTATTGATGTTCAAGAAAAAGATGTTGATATTGTTCATGAGGCCAGTGTTGGTAAAATAAGTGAAGAACAATTATTTTATTTGCAAAGCAGAGGATTGTCTGAGGAGCAAGCACTTCAAATGATTGTTTCTGGGTTTATTGAGCCTTTGCTAAAAGAACTTCCTTTAGAGTATGCTGTTGAAATGAATCGTTTAATTGAATTAGAATTGGAGGGAAGTTTAGGATGAATAATTTAAAAGTCGAATTCCTTGAAGAATTTGCTAATTTGAATACCTCTTATGGTTTGGGAATTAGTAATCCTATAAATATTGAGACGAAGGATTCTTTTTTGAAAAAATTGTTTGAATCTTCTCCTAAGATTTCTTTTTCTAAAAATAAATCCGACATAAAAAAAGAAGAGAACACAGTCATTATTAAAATTCCTCAAAACGTTATTGAAGATGTACATATTCAAACAAAGACAACTAAAAATTCTTTTTTTCATTTCAATATTATCGTAGGCAAGAACTCGAAGTGCATCATTCATCACGAGCTGTCAGGCAAAGGTTCTTTAATCATGAGTGCTGTAGATCTTGTTTGTGAGGAGAATTCAGAAGCTGAATTTGTAGAATCTGTTTTGCTAGATAAAAAATCTGTTTATTATTCTAAAAAAATTAGTTCTGCTGGTTTTAATTCAAAGATTTTGTGGGTAGAAGCAGATTTTTCTGCTAAAAAGATTTATAGTAACATAACAAGCAACCTAGATTCAGAGAATAGTTCTTCTAAAATTGTTAATTTATTTTTTGCAGATAATTTAATCATTGACTCTAATCTAAAATCAATTCACAACACTATAAATACAACTTCAGATATTTTGAGTAAAGGCATATTACGAAATGCTGAGAGTTTTGTTAGAGGCCTTGTAAAAATTAATAAGTTTGCAAAAAACTCCAACGGTTATCAGAAGTCAGATGTTCTTCTTCTGGACGATTCTAAAGCAGTTTCCATTCCAGATCTTGAGATTCATAATAATGACGTTAAATGTAGTCATGGATCTTCAATCACTAGACTTGATGAGGCCAAAGTTTTTTATATGCAATCAAGAGGCCTTAGTAAAGAACAAGCACAACTTGAATTAATTGAAGGATTTTTCAATCCGGTTCTACAAGTTTTGTCTGTTGATAGAGTTAAGAGTTTTTTACAGAAACAAATTGAAACTACAGCAAAGGTGAAATTATGAAAGTTGAAAAAATAAGAAAGGAATTTCCTTTATTGAAAAATAAAATTGTTTATTTAGATAATGCTGCAACAACACAAAAGCCTGAATCAGTTATTGCTGCGTTCAGAAAGTATTATGAGTCTAGCAATGGCAATGCTCATCGTGGTTTATACTCTGTTTCTCAGGAAGCTACAAAAATCTTGGATGAATCTAGAGAAACTGTTGCTGATTTTATTAATGCTGAAAAAGATGAAATTGTTTTCACAAAGAGTGCTACAGAGGGTTTTAATCTCTTGGCATATGCTCTAGAATCGGAAGTTGGACGGTGGAATCACGTTGTTACAACAGAGCTAGAGCATCATAGTAATTATGTTCCTTGGCAACAATTAGCAAAGAAAACTCAAGCCGAATTAAAAGTTGTAAAATACAATTCTGAAAAAAGTGAATTGGATGACTTTTCAAAATATGTTACAAAAAAAGCTGCGCTAGTTGCATTTACGTTGATGTCTAATGTAACAGGATTTATTCCTGATGCTAAAAGTATTATTAAAAAAATTAGAGAAGAAAATGATAAAGCAATAATAGTGGTTGATGCATCTCAAGCAATCGCGCATATTGATATTGATGTTAAAGAACTTGATGCGGATTTCGTTGTTTTTTCTTCACACAAAGTTTATGGTCCGACAGGGGTTGGCGTTGTTTATGGAAAAAAACTTTTATTGGATAAGATGAAACCATTTTTATTCGGTGGAAATATGATTCAAGAAGTTAAAGAGTTTGAATCTACTTGGGCAGAAGTTCCAGATAAATTCGAAGCTGGAACTCTTGATGTTGCAGGAATTTTTGCGTTTGCTGAAGCTCTTCGTTTTTTGAACGCTCAAGATTCGGAAGAACTTAGAGCTTATGAAACTGAGTTAAAAGAGTATACTCTATCCAAGCTTAAAGAAGTTGATCATCTTACTGTTCTTGGACACAATTCAAAAAATTATGGTCCAATTATCAGCGTTTTAATTACTGATCTTCATCCTCATGATTTGGCAGAGATTTGTGCGAGAGAAAATGTTTGCGTTCGTGCAGGACATCATTGTGCTCAACCATTAATGAAAAGTCTTGAAATTGTTGCAACAACAAGAATAAGTCTTTCTTTTTATAATGAAAAAAAAGAAATTGATAAGTTTATTGAGTGCATAAAAAAAGCGAGGAAGATAATTAATGGATGAACTTTACCGAGAAGTTTTATTGGATCATTATAAGAATCCTCATAATAAAGGAATTATTTTGAAACCAAATATTCACAAGGAAGATTCTAATCCTTTGTGTGGCGACATGGTTGAAATATTTATTAGATTAAAAGGAGAAAAGATCGAGAATATTACTTTTGAAGGAAAAGGTTGTGTTATTAGTCAAACTTCTGCGTCCATTCTTACAGATGAGTTGAAGGGCAAAACTTTGAAAGATGTTCAGAATATGACGCGAGAAGATTTACTTGATTTGATTGGTTTACAATTAACTCCGACAAGAGTTAAGTGCGCAATGCTTCCATTATCCGCAATAAAAAAAGGAATTATTGATTACGAGGCAAAGAAATGAACACACTAGAATTAAAAGATCTTAAAATTAAAATAGGCGAAAAAAACATAGTTAAAGGAATTAATCTTGTTCTGAAAGAAGGAGAGATTACAGTTATTATGGGTCCTAATGGTTCTGGTAAGAGTACTCTTGCTAATGGTTTAATGGGACAACCGCGCCTGAACACTGAGGGCAGCGCACTGTTGGCCGGCAAGGATCTTCTTAATTTGTCTCCAGATGAGCGAAGCAGACAGGGTTTATTCTTATCATTTCAATACCCTGAGGAGATTTCTGGAGTTACTGTTTCTAGTTTTTTAAGAACTGCAATCAATGCAAGAAGAGCAAAAGAAAATCCTATTAGAATTCCTGAGTACATAAAAATTCTTAATGAAAAAATGAAACTTCTTAATATTCCAAAAGAGTTTGCAGCCCGTTATTTAAATCAAGGATTTTCTGGTGGAGAAAAGAAAAAAATGGAAATGCTTCAGTTATCAATGCTTAAGCCAAAAGTTGCTATTCTTGATGAAACCGATTCAGGTTTGGATATAGATGCTTTAAAATCTGTTTGTGAAGGTCTTAATAAAATAAGAGAAGAGAATAAGTCCATGAGCATCTTAATTATAACACATTATCAAAGAATGCTTAATTATTTAACTCCAAATCATGTTTGTATCCTGAGTGATGGAAAGATTGTAAAAACCGGCGGTGCTGAACTTGCTCATGAATTGGAAAAAAATGGTTACGAGGCATACAAATGAATCAAGAATTTGAAACAAAAGTTTTGAATATCAATAAGAAGGAAGTAGAAAAAAAACTTAAAAATCTAGGTGCAAAAAAGCTTTCGTCTAGTCTTATGCGTAGATGGGTTTTTGATTGGCTAGATGAGGATCTTGAGTCAGATTATGGTTGGATAAGATTGCGTCAAGAGGGGAAAAAAGTTACTTTGACTTATAAAAATAGACGAGCCATGAGTAAATCAGATACTAAAGAGCTTGAAACTGAAGTTAATAATTTTGATATGACTGCAGAAATTCTTCAAAAAATTCCATTCAAAAGAAAATTTTATCAAGAAAATAAAAGAACTGTTTATGTTTTTGAAGATGTTGAATTTATGATTGATGAATGGCCAGGACTTAAACCTCATTTAGAAATAGAAGGAAAAACAAAAGAAGCATTAACAAAAGGAATAACCCTTCTTGAGTTCACAGGAAAGGACTCTGGAGATATTTCTGTTAATAAAATTTACAAAGATGAGTTGAATGTTGATCTTCATAAAATTGAAAGATTATCCTTTGATTTTTTTAAGGAGGATAAAGCATGAGTTTTGATTTCTCTAAGATAAAAGTAGAGAATCCAACTCATTTGAGATTTGGAACTGCAGGAATTCCCATTGTTGCAAGAGGTCATAAAACTCATGACGGAGTTAAAGCCGTAAGAGCTCTTGGTCTCGAATCTATGGAATTAGAATTTGTTCATTCTGTTAATCTTACTCCAGAAACGGCAAGCGTCGTAAATGAAGCCCGAGAAAAAAATGATGTTACATTAACTTGTCATGGATCTTATTACATTAATCTTAACGCAATCGAGGCCGCGAAGATTGGTGCCTCTCGTTCTAGAATATTACAAGCTGCAAATATTGCCAGACAAGCTGGTGCTTGGTCTCTTACTTTTCATGCAGCATATTATTTGAAAGATGAAAAATCACAAGTTTACAGCAGAGTACAAGAACAATTAAAAAAAATTACTGCTGAATTAAATAATTCTGGAAATAATATTTGGATTAGACCTGAAACTACTGGCAAACCAACTCAATTTGGAGACTTAAAAGAAATAATAAAATTAAGTCAAGAGAACGAACAAGTGTTGCCTTGTGTTGATTTTGCTCATCTTCACGCGAGAACTGGCGGAAAAAATAATACCCTGGTAGAATTCCGTTCACTGTTAGCAGACATTGAGTCTGGCCTTGGTCGACGTGGTCTTGATAATATGCATATTCACATGTCAGGAATTGCGTATTCTGATAAAGGAGAAAGAAATCATTTATTCCTTGAAGAATCTGATTTTAATTACAAAGAATTAATCAAAGTTTGGAAAGAATTCAAAATAAAAGGAGTGGTGGTTAGTGAGTCTCCAAACATTGAGAGCGATGCGTTGTTAATGAAGAAGGTATATGAAAAATGAGTTCAAAAGAAATACTTCAAGTTAAGAAAAATTACAAATCAACAAAAGCATTAGAAACTCGAAAGAGTTTTTGGAGAAATCAAGAGAACAGGATAAATGCTGAAGAAGAATTTTGTAAACTTCTCCAATTAACTGGAACCGAGAAAATTCTTGATGTCGGCTGTGGCTATGGTGATATGCTAGGATACATAAAAGCTAAATACACTAAAACTACTCTCGTTGGGATTGATAATTCTGAAAACATGATAAAAACTGCCAGATCAAAATATAATAATATTGCTTTTGAAGTAGCAGATGTTCAAAAGTTACCTTTTAAGGATAAAACATTTGATGTTGTTATTGCAAAACATATGCTGTACCATGTAACTAATATCAAGAAAGCATTCAAAGAAATACATCGTGTTTTAAAACCGGAAGGTAGACTTATAATTTCTTTAAACACGTTGTCGAGCAAATCCCGCGCAAACATTGAGAAATATAAACAAGAAATCGAAAAAACGTCTAGATATAAACTTGTTCAAACAGTAACTAGAATAAATACTGAGAATTACCCTAAGTATTATGATTCACAAGATTTTAAAATACTTAAAGAGTTCAAGAATTATTCATACACAGTTATGAATAACGCAAAGCCTCTAACTGAATACATTTCTACATTCAGAGAATTTTTTATTCCAACGCCCTCAGAAAATGACTGGAAACAAATAATTGGAAAAATTCGAAAAAAAATTGATATAGAAATAAAAAAGAAAGGACCTCTAGAGGAAGTTAGGGGTTTTGGAATCATATTATTTAAAAAAAATGATTATCAAGGAGGAAAATAAAATGAAACATGAATTACCAAAATTAGAATATAAGTATGATGCTTTAGAGCCATATATAGATGCACAAACAATGGAAATACACCATTCAAAACATCATCAGGCATACACTGATAAATTTAATGCGGCTTTAGAGAAATATCCTGAACTTGCAGAAAAATCAGCAGAAGAAATCTTGAGTGATTTAAATGCAATTCCTGAAGATGTCAGAATGGCTGTTAGAAATAACGGTGGAGGATATTATAATCATAATTTTTTCTGGACTATTTTGAAGAAGGATGTTGCACTTGTTGGAAAGCTTGCTGATGCGATTAAATCTAAGTGGGGGTCGTATGATAAGTTCAAAGAAGAGTTTTCAAATGCTGCGGCTACAAGATTCGGAAGCGGTTGGGCATGGCTCGTGACAGATTCCAGTGGTCAGCTCTCAGTTGTCAGTACGCAGAATCAAGACACACCAATAAGCGAAGGAAAGATTCCTATTATCTGTTTGGATGTTTGGGAACATGCATATTATTTGAAATACCAAAATAAGAGACCTGATTATATTCAAGCGTTTTTTAGAATTATTGACTGGGAACAGGCAGATAAGTATTATACTGCTGCGCTAAATCCAAATAAATAATGTAAAAGGAGAAAATAAAGATGTTGAAAGAAGGCGATAAAGCTCCTGCGTTTAGATTGAAGGATTTTGAAGGAAAAATTCATTCTTTGTCTGAGTTCCTTGGAAAAAAGGTTGTTCTTTATTTTTATCCTAAAGATGATACACCAGGTTGCACTAAAGAAGCGTGTGAATTTAGAGACAATTATAAGGAATTCGAAAATAAAAATACGAAAATAATTGGCATAAGTAAAGATGATGAAATGTCTCACTCCAGATTTATTAAAAAACATTCTTTGCCGTTTTTAGTTCTTTCTGATCCTAGCCACGAAACTATTGAGAAATATGGTGCTTGGGGAGAACGAAGTTTCATGGGTCGTAAGTACATGGGCACTGCTAGAATGACTCTTTTAATTGATGAAAAAGGAAAGATAATAAAAGTTTTTGTGAATGTTAAACCAGACATACACGCTCAAGAATTATTAAGATCATTATAATTATTTAATGGGAAAGGCTTATAAATTTAGACAAAATTCCTGCGTGCATGAATAATTTTGATATTTATTTGAATAATTCGAATTGGACAACTGAATTTGAAAAAACAACAGTTAAATCTACAACCAAGACCGAGCATAAATTAAAGTTCATTTTCAGAGAACATCTTTTAGATTTGGATGGCGCCATTGAAGCTGTTGAATTCTTAAAAGATCGAGATGTACAACTTCAATTGATTCTCAATGGAGTAAATTCTCTTCAAAAAATATCCGAATACAAACAGATTTTTGGAAATGCAACATATGATTTCAGAAAAGTGCTTCCTAATAATCACTCTAAATTAAATTCAGGATTGTTTCTTTTAGGTGCTCAAGAATATACTTTATTGGTAGAACAGAATAACAAAGATTCAACATATTATATAGGAAATAAGTTGGAAAACATTCTTGTTGGATTAAGAGCGGGAATAAGAACAATTTATCTTACAGGAGACAATAAGCTTTCAGCGAATCCTGATCAATCTTTTGTATATCAACACGAGAATAACTTTCTATTCAGAGAAATGCAAGACATTAAATCTAATTTTTATTTGTTTAACATAAAATGAATCTTAATGTAAATGCATAAAATGTTTTTAGAAACTTCTAAATCAAAATAAATCCGGAATTAATATTTCTGGCAGTTTATTTTGTTCTTTGGTTATTGTAAATATTAAATGTTTAATGTTATACGATGAAGATCTGCGGATAGGCATGGTTCCAGGACCAAATTTTAAACCAGCAACACTACCAGGAACATACACATCATCTATTACATTATTCTCGTCATCATATCTGAAAAATTCTGTAATCATATTATCATTAGTTGAGGTTATTGTTTTTAGTATTTTTGTATCAGGATGTTCAAAAGGATTCTTTTCATAAAAATAAGTAGTAACTTCAACATCATCTTGTTTTCCTTTTGGTTTAACAGTTATTCTTGTTGAATTAACGTTAAAAGTGTTAAAATCTTCTAGATAATTAACATATAATTTTGATGTTGCTTTGCCCCCCTCAAAATGTATCAATGAAGAAAATCTAAATGGTTCTTTTTGTTCATACTTCCACAAATTATACTTATCTCCAGAATAATCTCTAAATTCTTTATTCATATAGTTAATGTAAGTTACTGGTCCGGTTAATAATGCCTTATCAAATAATTTTAAGCTGGGCTTTGAATGCGGAAAGGGATTTAAATTTTCCTTAGGATAGACTTCTTGTTCTTTATCATTAAATAAATCTTCATTATGTTGTAAGCCATCTATTTTACCAACTTCCTTCCAACCATCTCTATAATCATAATGAAGAAAAGTTATTTGATCAATAAATAAGGATGATTCAAGATCATACACTTGTAAGGCGTGTTCTTGTTTATCAATCATGAAGTATTCAAATTTCAGAGATTCCACTAACTTATTATTAACAAACGAAGATATGCTGCTCAAATCCTTTTTAGTCGAATTACCAATGCTTGAAACATAAGTATATTTTTGAGAAGTTCCCTCGGAGCTTACCCTTTCAAGTAAATTATCTTCAGAATCGTACTTAAACTCAGTTATATAAACAGGATCTTTTCCTTCGACAAATGGCAATTTCATTCGTTTTATTGATGATATAAGTCCCTTTTTAGTAGAATAGTAATCATATACAACGGAATCTGCTTCAAATTCAGCATCTTTAATATTAGCAGAAATATTTATTCTTGTTACTTCTGCATCTAAAACACGTTCATTCTCTTTTGAGAAGTATAATTCTTTTATTGTTCGACGATCTTCCTTAAACCCGATGCTTTTTTCATCAAAATCAATGTAATTTAGAGAATTTTTTTGCTGATCCTGAGTCCAATCGTAAAAGGATTTATGTTTAGTTCTAAATTCGATTTTATTTTCATTGTAATTAAATTGATTTGCTATAATTGGCGTAGGTATATTTTCATAATAGTCAGTACAACCAGCTACAGTCAAACCTGCTAAAAATATTGAGGAGCCAATAACAAAATTCTTGAGTTTTTTATTCATACTAGCTCGCAAACGAAACGACATTTATATAATTTTCCATAGTTTCCCACTTTTGAGTAGTCAAAGAGTTCAGAAGTTTTTTTAAATAAACACAAGTTCATAACAAAATGGTTCACACATTTAATTCAAAACTGCTTAAAAAAGAAGTTCTGACTGAGGATGTTTTTAAGTTTGTATTTTCTTGTCCGAAAGAATTTGAGTTTGAGGCCGGACAATTTATCAACATAAAAATCGAGAAAGATGACGAGTCAAGAAGACGCTCATATTCTATTTTAAATTCTCCAAACAAAAAAGAGGTTCTAGAACTATGTATCAAAATTGTTCAAGATGGTTTTGCTTCAGGCAGCTTTAATAATTCAAAAGTTGGAGACATTTATGAAATTAAAGGACCTTTTGGTCATTTTTCATTTGATAAAGAAACTAATCTTGATCATTGGTTTATTGCAACTGGAACAGGAGTCACCCCTTTTTATAGCATGTTGCAAGAATATCTAAACACGAAAAAGAACATCGTGTTGCTTTTTGGTGCTAAAACAAAGAAGGATTTATTGTTTCATGAAGAATTTGAAAGTTTAGAAAAGACAAATTCGAATTTTAAATATATTCCGACAATAACAAGAGAAACTTGGAAAGGCAAAACTGGAAGAGTTCAATTGCATCTCCCTGAAAACCTAACCAACAAAATTTTTTACATATGTGGTTTAAAGGAGCTTGTTATAGAAACAGAAGCATTACTTTTAGAAAAAGGAGTTCTAAAAGAAAATATAAGAAAAGAACGTTATTCTTAGACGCGCAAGATTTATATAATTGCGATTTAACGATAGATTATGGATCCGAAAATAATTATTAAAAATGAGTTAGATATACAGCAAAAGATTCTTGTTTTAGGTTTATTTGAAGGAGAAAAGAAACGATATGCTGATGTAAATAAAGAATTACATTCTGAAATTTTAGCAGGACTCTCGAGAAAGTCTTTTAGTTTTGAATTTAATAAAAGCATGTCTACCAAAATATCCAATTCAGCATATGATCGCATAATTGTTATTAGTTTGGGAAAATATGAAGAGTTTACTCTAGAACGAGTTAGAAAAGTTGCAAGCAAAATTTTAAAGACTGTTAAAAATTCCAAATATTTTTCTTTAACAACTAATCTGGCTGAGTTGTCAAAAGAGTTGTTTAGTCCTAGAGAATTAGGGCGCGCAGTTGCAGAAGGTGTTTTTTTGAGTAATTATTCGTTCGATACTTATCTTTCTTCTGACAAGAAAAACAACGAAGCACTAATTTTTTCTATTCAGTATACTGACAAAGATTTGCTTCGAGAATTTGAAAAAGGAATAAAAGAAGGCGAAGTTCTTGGAAGAAACACTAATCTAGCAAGAGATCTTGTAAATGAACCTCCTAATGTTTTGACCCCTTCAGCTTTAGAAACAAAAGCTAGAAAATTATTTTCAGGAAAGAAGAATGTTTCAGTTAAAGTTTTGAATAAATCTGACTTAAAAAAACTCGGAATGAATGCACTTCTTGGAGTTGGAAGTGGAGGATTTGATGATCCTAGATTAATAATTATAGAATATAAAAATTCAACTGAAAAGCCTCTTGCACTAGTTGGTAAAGGAATTACGTTTGATTCCGGCGGATATAATATTAAGCTAACAGGATACATGGAAGACATAGAAGACATGAAATTAGATATGGCCGGAGCAGCTGCAGTTATTTGTGCAATAAATTCTCTTCAAGAATTAAACGTTAAAACACATATTGTAGGAATTATTCCGACTTGTGAGAATCTTATTTCCGGAAGCGCGTATAAACCAGGAGATATAATAAAAACTTATTCTGGAAAAACTGTCGAAATTGGAAATACTGATGCTGAAGGAAGATTAGTTTTAGCAGATGCTCTTTCGTACGTTGTAGAAAAATATTCTCCGAGAAAAGTTATTGATATTGCGACTTTAACTGGTGCAACTGTTGTCGCTTTGGGTTATTATGCTGCAGCATTAATTAGCAACGACAATACATTAGCCCTCAATTTAAAGAGTGCTGGAGATCTTAGTAATGATAGAGTTTGGGCGCTTCCATTTTTTGACGACTATCTTGATGCGATGGATGGAGATGTAAGTGATTTTAATAATATGTCAAAAAAACTTAATCGTGCTGCCGGCGCAATCACAGGAGGCGTATTTTTATCAAAATTTGTAAACAATACATCTTGGGCACACATAGATATTGGTGGAACGGCTTACTTAAAGGAAGCTAAAGACTATAATCCTAAGTATGCTTCAGGCGCAGGAGTTAGACTTTTAAGTTATTTTGTTTTAAATGAATCAAAATGAACAACACTGATTTAATCATAGCTGAATTAAACGCTCATAGTCGTTCTAACAAGTCTGAGATTCTTTCAAGATTTTTTAAGACTGGAGAAGGAGATATTTTCATAGGAGTTATGGTTCCTGAACAAAGAACTGTTGCAAAAAAGTATAAACACAGCACATTTGCAGAAATTAAAAAGTTATTAGAAAGCAAAATTCATGAACACAGATTAACTGGTTTGCTTATTCTTGTTGAACAGTTTAAGGAAGGAAATGATGCTGTCAAAGAAAAAATATTTAATTTTTATTTTGATAATATTAAAGCAGTAAATAATTGGGATCTTGTTGATCTCACTGCAGATAAAATAGTTGGTGAATGGCTGCTAAATAAAGACAAAAAGTTACTTTTTGAGTTAGCTAAATCTTCAGATCTCTGGAAAAGGAGAATATCTATAGTGTCCACTTTTGCATTTATTAAAAAAGGAAAATTCAATACCACTTTAGAGATTTCTGAATTGTTATTAAATGACTCTCATGATTTAATTCAGAAAGCGGTTGGTTGGATGCTCAGAGAAGTTGGTAAACGAGATCAGAATAAAGAGGAACAATTCTTGAATAAATATTATACTAGTATGCCTCGCACCATGTTAAGGTATGCTATTGAAAGATTTGATCCTTCGAAAAGAGCGCATTACATGCAAAAGAATTAAAATTTAATAATTAGAAAAGTCTTCTTATTGGCAATATTGCTTTTTCAATTAATTTGTGAATCCACGGTCTTTTTTTCCA
>Ga0210057_1004410_pt1 | contig 18766 bp, 18 predicted proteins | sample CryGeyCG2114_010_2_FD_183968 | JGI IMG/M metagenome (GOLD analysis project Ga0210057, IMG submission 183968) | Groundwater microbial communities from aquifer - Crystal Geyser CG10_big_fil_rev_8/21/14_0.10 (SPAdes) (version 2) | ecosystem: Environmental > Aquatic > Deep subsurface > Groundwater ...
CGTCGCGACTGCCCGGAAAAACATTAAAGCTTCTCGCCGGCAAGCCATCGCTTTGGCATGTAGTTAATAGATGCAGAACATCAAAACTCGCTGATTTAGTCATAGTCGCCACAACCCAAGATAAGGGCGATAACCCAATAGAAAAATTCTGTAAAAAATACAAAATCCCCTGCCACCGAGGAAGCGTTGATAATGTATTGGAAAGATATTACGGCGCGGCAAAAAGATACCGCTTATCAGTAGTAGCCAGAATAACAGCCGATTGCCCGTTAATAGACCCGGTAACTATTGATCGCGTTTTCAAAGCCCATAAAACCCAAAAGTGCGATTACGTAAGCAACATCGTCCCAGGAGAAAGAACCTTCCCAAGAGGTTTAGATGTGGAAGTGTTTTCATTTGCCACTCTAGACAAAGCATTCAAAGAAGCAACGGAAAAAATAGAAACCGAGCACGTTACGCCTTACATCTGGCAAAACAAAAAGAAAGAATTCAAAATTGGAAAAATAGTAATCGCTCCCAAAAACCTAAATCGCCCGTCTTACCGCTTAACCGTGGACTATCCGAAGGACTTCGCCTTGATAGACATAATATATGAAAAATTCTCCGATTATAAGATAATCCCGATAATTCAAGCCATTAAATTTCTAGATAACCACCCGGAAATCGCGTCAATTAACGCCGACTGCGAACAAAAACACGCCCTTCATGCGCCGGTAAATATTATCCAAAGAAACACAAAATTATCCCGATAGTTATGAAACTGAAATATTGCACAAAATGCGTAATGCCCAATACAAAGCCGGACCTCTTCTTTGATAAAGCGGGGGTTTGTGACGCCTGCCATTCTTCCGAGCTCAAACACATCGAATCTAAGGGCATCAACTGGGAAACGTGCCGAAAAGAATTCGAAAAAATAATATCCAAATATCGCTCCAAAAACGGCTCATACGACTGCGTTATCCCCGTAAGCGGAGGCAAAGATAGCCATTATCAGGCCTATATGATGAAGGTGGTCTATAAGATGAATCCCCTACTGGTGTGCTTTGAGCAGACAAAGATAACCGAACTCGGCCGGAAAAATCTTGAAAATATCCGCCAATTCGGCGACCTGGTTTATTTCAAAAAAAATCCCGATGTCTACAAAAAAATGGTCGTGGAGTCATTTAAGCGCGTCGGCGACAACGAGTGGCCAAATCACGTTGGTATTTTTACGATTCCCGTTCAGATTGCGGTTAAGTTCAAAGTTCCTCTGCTTATCTGGGGCGAGAATTCCCAGCTTGAATATGGCGGACCGGCTACTGCTAGAAATAATACCCACCTTAATCGACGATGGCTCGAAGAATTTGGCGGACTTCTTGGGAACAGAGTAGATGATATGCTCGGTGTTGAAGGCATTACCAAAGAAGATCTTAATATTTACCGCTATCCCGACGACAAAGACCTTAAACGAGTTGGGGTGACGGGTTTATTCTTGGGCTACTTCTTCAAATGGGATGCGCGTAAGCAAACCGAACTTATGATAAATAAATATGGATTTAATTATAAAAAAGATGGCCCAGTTGAAGGCACATATACTAATTACGAAAATCTTGATGAGGCAACCGTCGGACTGCATGATTATCTTAAATTTACAAAATATGGTTTCGGAAGAGCAACCGATCATGCCTGTCTAGATATAAGAAACGGCCGCATAAGCCGTGAGGAAGGACTGGAACTTGTTAAAAAATATGACGGAAAATATCCAAACTATGCAATTAAAAACTTCGTGGAATATTCGGGAATGACCAAAAAAGAAATAGACAAGGTTATTGATTCATTTACCAATAAATCAATATTTAAATGCGATAAGAAGAATAATCTTATCCGCGATATTGCCGGCAACTTGATAAAAAATAATTATGACAACGACTAATGCCATTATCATCGACTACGAAATGGGAAATGTTGCTTCGGTGGCCAAGGCCCTGGATAAGTTAGCCATCAAGAACAAACTCTCAAATAGAAAATCTGACATAAAAAAAGCAACTCACCTTATTTTACCAGGAGTTGGCGCATTCGGAGACGGAATCAAAAATCTTACTAAGCTTGGCCTAGTTGATATTTTAAATAAAAAAGTTGTTCAAGACAAAACTCCGTTCCTGGGAATATGCCTAGGGATGCAACTTCTTGCAGAAAAGGGTCATGAATTCGGAGAACATGCGGGTTTGGGCTGGATTAAGGGTGAAACAATAAAATTAAATTCCCCCACTCTGCCCCATATCGGCTGGAACGATATTAAAATTTTAAAAGACGACATTCTAAAAAACATTCCCGATAAAAACTTTTATTTTGTTCATAGTTATGTTTTAAAACCGGCCGATAAAAAGATAATCATCGCAACCTGTAAATATGGGGTAGAATTTCCGGCTGTAATCCGGCACAAAAATATTTTTGCAACGCAGTTCCATCCCGAAAAAAGCCAGCTAAGCGGTCTTAAAGTAATTGATAACTTCATAAAACAAAATGCTTAAAACCAGAGTTATTCCATGTATGCTTTTTAATGGTTTTAACCTCATAAAAACCATTAAATTTAATACGGTGCGCAACCTCGGCAACCCCGTACAAATGGCCAAGGTTTATAATTCAAGAAATGTTGACGAACTGATATTTATAGATATGAAAGCCAGTGAAGAGAATAGAAGCCCGTCCCTTGAGATAATAAAAAACATTACCAAAGAATGTTTTATGCCTCTTACAATAGGTGGCGGCATACATTCTATTGAAAATATCCAAAAGCTGTTAAAAATAGGAGCCGATAAAATATCAATTAACTCTGAAGCGCTTGTTCACTCAGAATTCGTCACCCAGGCCGCAAAAAAATTCGGGAGCCAATGTGTGGTAGTTTCAATAGACGCAAAAAGAATCGGCAAAGACCATTATGTATTTAGGAATAGGGGTCGTGAAAACACAAAACTTAAAGCAGTTGATTGGGCAAAAAAAGTTGAAAAACTCGGCGCCGGAGAAATATTTCTAAACTCAATTGACCAAGACGGGGTGATGAAAGGTTACGATTTGGAACTCATCAAAAAAGTTTCTTCAGCCGTCTCAATTCCCGTCATTGCCTGCGGCGGAGCTGGCAAAGTTCAAGACATAATTGACACGGTCAAAATTGGAGGAGCCGATGCGGTTTCACTCGCCAGCATGTTTCACTACTCCGGGCATACTTCCAACAGCATAAAGGAAAGAATGCAAGGCTCTAAAATACCGGTTCGTATTTTATGAAACAAACAAATTATACAATAGTAATATTGGGCGGATTGCTAAAGAAAAAACCGGACAACACCTGGAGAACCGCTGATTTTAATTATTTAAGAGTTTTGGCTGGATATTACCTCTACTGGGATATGAAAAAAAATAATACCGTTAAACTGATAGTTTCCGGCGGTAAGGGAATTTATGAAAAAATCCCAGGTGTCCCGGCCGTAGCCACGGTAATGAAAAAGGAGCTTGTAAAACTTGGGTTGCTTTCCAAAGAAATAATAGTAGAAAATAAAACTGCTTCTACTTATCAAGAATTGCTCTGGATAAAAAAACTATTAAATAAAAACAACGACAAGATAACCGTAATATCCAATGGCTATCACCTGCCCCGTATAAAAACCATGCTTGAAGTCCTTCCGGAATTCAAAAAGTTAAGAAAATGCCTAAAATTGGTCTCAGCTGAAAAAGTAGTTCTTAAGCATAATAAAAGATTGAGAAGTAAAATAGGAAAAATGGCCCGAGACCCCAGAATGATAAAAATTGTCTCACTTGAAAAAAGAGGGGTAAAAGATCTTAGATCGGGTAAATATAAATTAAGATAAATATGAAAGAATTTTCAATAAAAACTCCTAAAGGAACCAGAAAAATAGGGCCAGGATACCCGGTCTTTATTATTGCCGAAATGTCGGGAAATCATAACCATAATTTTAAAAAAGCCCTTAAAATAATAGACGCCGCCGCCAAGGCCGGAGTTGATGCGATTAAACTTCAAACCTATACCGCCGATACCATCACCATTGATTGCGACAATAGATACTTTCAGGTAAAAGTTAACAAGGCATGGAAAGGACAAACCCTCTATAGTTTATACAAAAAAGCCTACACTCCCTGGGAATGGCAGCCAAAATTAAAAAAATATGCCGAATCAAAAGGACTTATTTGCTTTTCAACGCCGTTTGATCCCACTGCGGTTGATTTTCTTGAGAAGATGGATGTATCTCTCTATAAAGTCGCCTCTTTTGAGGTAATTGACATTCCCCTTTTGGAGCAAATGGGGAAAACAAAAAAACCGGTTATAATGTCCCGAGGTATGGCATCCTTAGCAGAATTAAAACTTGCCATAAAAACATTAAAAAATAACGGCACCCCCTCTATTGCCATCCTGCACTGCATAAGCTCTTATCCGGCCGCCTATGAAGAGATGCATCTTAAAACTATACCAGATATAGCTAAAAAATTTAGGACAACTGTCGGTCTATCAGATCACTCTTTAGGCTCAACTGCTTCTGTTACTGCTGTCGCCCTTGGTGCTTCTGTAATCGAAAGGCACATCACATTATCACGTAAAGATGGGGGGCCAGATGCTTCATTTTCCCTGGAACCTGGAGAATTTAGAGAATTAGTACAGTCTATAAGGAAAACAGAAAAAACATTAGGAGAACCACGTCACGGAGCTGGTCTGATAGAGTCCGGCAGTATTGTCTTCAGAAAATCTATATTTGCCGTCAAAGATATAAAGAAAGGAGAAAAATTTACAACCCAAAATATCCGGGTCATAAGACCTGGATATGGACTGGCTCCCAGATACTTAGATAAAGTATTAAACAAAAAGTCTAAGAATTTTATTTTCGCAGGAACACCTCTCAAATTAAATCTCATTGACTAAATTTAATAATAGTTTATTATTTATATCAGTTTTTTTAATAGAGAGGTCGCCACATGAGAATACTTTTTCTTGGATATGAGAACTCTCCGCTTGTAGAATATATTCGTACTCTTGGAGACGAAGTAGTAGTAACAAATGATAGAATAGATGCCGACTACGTAAAAAATGGGGGGATAGAGTTTATTGTTAGTTATGGCTATAGACACATGATTAAACCCGACGTCCTAGCCGTGCTTCCCGATAAGGTAATAAACCTCCACATTGCTCTCTTGCCATGGAACCGAGGCGCCGATCCAAATTTTTGGAGTTTTGCAGAAAATACCCCAAAAGGGGTAACTATCCACCATGTTGACGCTGGCTTAGATACAGGGGATATAATCATACAAAAAGAAATTGTATTCCCTAAAAAAGAAACGCTGGGATCCAGTTATCAAAAACTGCAAGGTGAGATTCAGAATCTTTTCCAAGAATCATGGCCGGATATTCGTCTAGGCAACTGCCATCGAAAACCACAGCCTCGTGGAGGAACTTACCATAAAGTGATTGACAAAGAATCTTTGTTCAAACTCCTGCCACACGGCTGGGATACGTCTGTATCCAACGTACAAAATATTTTTTTAAAGAATAAACCCGACTAAACGTTGGGGCTTTTTTTATTTGCCACATGGTAATTTTTGTGTTATTAATTCTCCAGAACCTTGAACAATCAGGACCAAAGAATGCCCGAGAAAAGCAACTATATTCTGCCGTTCCCGCAGGTTGTCCGAATAGAACCCGCGGCGTCATGTAATTTCAAATGCATCCACTGCCCTACCGGTTTAGATATGAGTCCGACCGGTATTATGACGATGGAAACTTTCGAAAGAATCGCGCGAAATCTTGAAGCTGTCATCGCCAAACAAGGAAAACCGCTGCGCGTTATTGTCTTGTATCACGGTGGTGAACCGCTATTGAATAAACATTTCCTTGAGATGATAAGGCGTTCCAAGAAATTGGCAAAACTGGTTAAAACCGTAACGAATGGCTCGCGCCTAAGCGATGAAGTAATTGAAGAAATTATTGATTCTGGACTGGATTATATAGAGATATCCCTGGACGGCATATCGGCTGAAGAAAATGACAGAATACGGTTAAATCCGGCTGGAGCCACATTTGAGTCGGTATCTGGACAGGTAATTTCCCTAATTAAACGGCGAAAAGAGAAAAATAGTCAAACCCCTGCTGTGTCCATATCCAACACCCAGATACCAGAGACAGAAGAACAGGTGTCTGAAGCTCCTCACCCTCCCCAACATATGCTTGACAGATTCAACGAGGTCTCGGCAGATATAACATACAACCCCAACTGGGCTCTTGTCTGGCCGGGCATGCCAATCAAAGCCGAGAACAGGCCGGATAATAATTTCTGTGACCACGTTGAGAACACCATCAGTATCCGGTCAAATGGTGATATGGTCGTCTGTTGCTATGACCTGGTAAGCAAGATGCCGATGGGTAATGTCCTTGAAACAAGTATTGAGGACATCTGGAACAGCAAACGCTATCAGGATGTCCGCAAAGCCATTGATGAATTCAACCCGCCCGAACTCTGTAAAGGTTGCCCCGTACTCTATAAATTCAAGCCCATGGTAAAAAGTGACATTTTCCCAAGAAAATGATATGATACGCGCACATTAAAGTGCGCTTTTTTATGAAATTGAAAAATCTTTCAAACAGAATAAGGGGTAAAATTAAGGCCCTATCGCTACCGTATCAGTACGCGGACGTCCTGAATCGCAACTCTGAACTAAAAAACATTCACAAAGAAAAACGTTGTTTTATTATAGGTAACGGCCCCTCTATCAAAGAACAGGATTTGCTGAAACTCCGTGACGAGCAAACTTTTGTCGTAAATTCTTTTTGGAATCACCCTCAATACAAAGAGATAAACCCTAAATACCACGTAATAATAGATGCGGATGTATTTCCGATTGATAATCAGAAGAATAATTTTTTCTCAAAAGAAATTCTTAAAAATTCAGAGCTACTGAACTCCTGTTCCACTAAATTATTTTTTCACGCTTTCGGTAAAAAATTTGTAGAAAAAAACGGTGTCTTTGATAAAAACAATATCTACTACCTGCTGAGCCGAGGGCAGATGGGTGATGGATCTGGCTTTAACGTGGAGATAGACCGGATTATTCCTAATACAAAAAATGTGATTGTGGCAACAATAATAATAGCCGCCTATATGGGATTTGACGAGATTTATCTCCTCGGCTGTGAGCATGACTTCCTTGCCTACCCGTCCGATAAGCACTACGAAAAATTTCCCCATTTCTTTGATAATCCCTATGACTCAAAGGCGGATAAGAATCCAACCGATTATTATGCCATGTCTGTCGTACCATATGAAAATCGCATATACCAAGCCGGTATATTATTTAAAAATTATAGATTGCTGAAAGAAAAGCTTTCTAAAGAAAGGCCGGATATAAAAATATATAATGCTACGCCTAATAGTTTCCTGGACGTGTTCCCGAAAACAAGTTTTGAAGACATAAAATTATAATGAACAGGATTAAAAACGCATTAAAAAGATATGGTTTCGGCGGGACAGTATCCAGGTTGCCTAATTTTTTGCGCTCACGGATCAAAAGATTCATCCTACATCCTTCCTCTCTGACCCGCTTTGGGGTTTACCGTTCCAGATGGGAAAAATTCCAGACAGAACATGAACTGGATTTTTGGAGTAATAATTCTAAATACGACACGCTCGATGGTTTCTCCAGTTTTAAAGAAAAATATTTCAATAGAAACAAAAATAAATTCGACGATATTAAATTAAGTTTCCCTGAGGGCATAGTCATTGATATAGGGTGCGGTCCTGACGGAGGGTTTCTGCCTTTCGCCAATGCTAAAACAAAAATCGGACTTGACCCTTTGGCAAATGAGTATGCTAAAACATATTCTTTAGATAAAGACCTCCTGATGATCTCGGCAACGGCGGAAGAAATCCCTCTCCTTTCTGAAAGCGTTGACGCCTGCTATTGCATCAACGCCCTTGATCACATGATCCGCCCGCGTAAAGTCATGAAAGAAATTTACCGTATTCTTAAAAAGGGAGGGTATTTGGCATTTTCCGTAGATATAGGAGGAACCAAGGGCCACCCCGTAAAAATATATGAGGGGGATCTGGATAATTTCTTTCGGAATCACCACTTTCAAGTCGTAGAAAAAAGATGCTCTACCGAGGGCAGCGCTTGGGGCAAAGAATCAAACATACCTCTATATGTTTTTCAAGGATACAAATTATAAATTTTCAATTTCTAATATCTAATGCCTAATTTGACGGACAAAAAATTTTGGGATGATTACTTTGACAGACACGACCAAGCCCCGGCAATAGTCAACGATTCTTATTTTGCCGATATCTTTGAGCGATTTTTAGTTGCCGACCCAAACAAAACAGTTCTTGAGATAGGATGCGCTGACAGCAAATTTCTGTGTTTTTTGTCCAAAAAATTCGGCTATCGGGCTTACGGGCTTGATTACTCTGATGCAATAACAAAAACCGCTGAACTGTTCAAGTTTAACAACCTTTCGGAGCCGACTCTATATAAAGAAGATCTCTTTTCTTGGAAAACTGATAAAAAATTTGACGTTATTTGTTCATTCGGCTTTGTAGAACATTTTGAAAATCTTGATACGATAATCGCAAAACACGCCGAACTGGTTTCTGACAATGGGAAAATAATTATAACCCTTCCCCATTTTGCCCATGGTCAATATTTGTTGCATTGGCTTATAGGCAGAGAGAATCTAAAGAAACACAATACGGGGATAATGAATCTAAACTCTATCAGAAGATCTATCGAAAAAAATAATTTAAAAATAGAGCATCTCTCATACTACAAGACATTCGGTTTTTGGACAGAAAGAGAGAGTTTGGCTCGTTGGGAAAAAATCTTTAATTGGGGAATAATTAAATTTGGCAAAGTTATAACTAAAATATTCGGATATAATCGTCCTAATCCATTATTTTCACCCCATATTATTTGTGTGGCCGTAAAGAGCTAAATTATGAAAATTTTACAAATTAATACAATTGACAAAAAAGGTGGGGCGGCAAAAGTTGCCTATTCTTTAAAACAGGAATTGGAAAAACAAGGCCACATGACCTCTATGTTTGTGGGGAGAAAATATTCCAAAGATAACAATATTCATATCCTTAATGACACGCAGTCGTTTTCCGGAAAAGTCAGAAAAAAACTTGCTTTTTGGCTAGCTAATGATATAGATGTTTTTAATTCTGACAAAATTTTAAAAACTCCAGAATTTAAAAACGCTGATATTGTCCACTGCCACAATCTTCACTCAAATTATTTTAATTTAGGAACACTGAAAAAAATTTCTGCCCTTAAACCGGTTGTCTGGACATTTCATGACATGTGGCCTATCACCGCTCATTGTGCCCATGCTTTTGATGGGGAAATTAAAGACAGCGGATTTTTTACCTGCCCCGGTCTGGACATACCTCCGGCAATTGCGTGGCATAATGAAAAATATTTGGAACAAAGAAAAACCGGAATTTATAAGAAGTCAAAGTTCCATATTGTAACCCCGTCCAAATGGCTGGCAGAAAAAGTCGGCCAAAGTATTTTAAAAGATAAGCCGCTTTCGGTTATTTATAACGGTGTTGATACAAACATCTTCAAGCCGTTGAGGTCTGACCTCCACAGATTGAGGTCAGACCTCGAATTACCCCAAAATAAACGCATTATCCTTATTGTAGCCAAAGGAGGCCAGTCAAACCCATGGAAAGGCGGAAACTACGCCCAAGAGGCCATAAAAGCCCTTAAAAACCGCCCTGACGCGTTTTTTGTAGATTTGGGTGGAGATACTACCAATAAAACCGCAGAAAACGTCAAAACGGTCAATTTTGTGGCAGACCAGGAAACCCTGATAAAATATTACTCCGCCGCTGACATGCTCTTGTACCCCTCAATCGCCGATAACTGTCCCCTGGTAGTTCTTGAAGCGATGGCCTGCGAACTACCAGTTGTTTCCTTCAATACTGGCGGCATACCGGAGTTAGTTGAACATAAAATAAACGGCTATATTGCTGAATATAAAAACACCGACGATTTAAAAGTTGGAATTGAATATTTATTAAATCTGTCTTCTCAAGAAACAGGAGAGATGAGAAAAAATTCTTTAAATAAAATAAAATCCAGCTTTACGCTGGATAAAATGGTGGAAAAATATCTAGAACTATACAAATTTATAATCCAACAAAAAAGTCGCTTTTAATGAGCGACTTTTAACTATTTCGGTTTTGACGAATCAGGGTTCATTGAGCGAACAATATTGATTCTTTCCGGCTTGTTCAAGAATTCCCACGCTTTTCTGGAAACAAATTCAATATATTTAGGATCCATTAATGTTTTCATTGACGGCCACAGCCAGTCAAGGTCGGCTATTTCAATACCCGGCAACAACAGATCGTTCTGAACAACGTGGTCATAGAGGGCCGTACCGGGAAAAGGCGTTACTATGGTGAAATTAACATATTCAGAACCGGCGTCCATATGTTGCTTAGCGACAAGAATCGTGGTGAGCAGTTCTTCATATGTCTCATCCGGATAACCGATAAGATAACAACTTGAAACGGTAATACCCAGCGAGTTTGCCTTTCTTATCAACGCGGAAATGTCGTAATTTTCATGGCTTATTTTGCCGGAGGCCCATTTGTCTATTATCCTTTGAGAGCCGGATTCAACTGGAAATGAGAGCCGTTTAAAACCCGCTTCCGCCATCGTCTCCAGCATCTCATCATCAATCACTAACCGACCGCTACCATCGTTCTTGTGCAAATGGGAAAGATTAACACCATTTACATCGCCGAGATTAAAGCCAAACCTGATCATCATTCTTAAGACCTCCAGCGCCCTTTTCTTTTTTGCCAACAAAGAATCATCTTCAATATAAATATCTTCCGCTCCAAGCTCTTGAATGGAGACCAACTCTCTTTCTACGCGCTCTACTGATTGAAATCTGAATTTTCCTATATAGCCCGTATCTGTGCCTTTTTGTTCTCCGGAAATATGGCAAAAAGTACAAACATAAGGACAACCCCTTGAAGTCATAACGGAAACATAGGGCAGGGGCTTATCAAGCTGGCCAACCGTGAGAACGCCGCCATGAGGTCGGGCAATTTTCCAAATACGGTCAAGCGGCAAGAGGTCTCTGGCCGGGAGAGGCAGTAAGTCCAAGTTATCTTCAATATACCCCATCGGATTGACTTGAATTTGTCCATTTTGCATGAAAGCAATACCAGATATACTTGAAAAATCTCGACTCCCTCGACGAAGAATGTTGCCAATTTCAACTATTGTCCGCTCTGCCTCTGAAAGACAAATGAGATGGGCGCCGGCATCAAAAAATCTTTTCATTTGCGTTCGAGCGTTGATGCCTCCCATTATAATTAACTTGTCCGGATAAGCATGGGATATCAGTTTAACCAGCTCCTGGACCATATATGTCTGCGGGGTAAAGATAGAACTGATGCCTATTGCGTCATAGTCAGCCACCTCGCGTATAATGTCTTCCGGAGCCATGCCGATTCTTACCATTCCATTCGATAACGGCGTTTGATTGTAGAAACTTTGTTCAAGCGAATATCTGTCATTCCCCAGACAACAATCTAAAATATTGACACTGAATCCCGCATCTCTCAAAGCTCCGGCTAAATATAAATTACCAAGAGATGCCTCCGGCTTAACAGCCCCCAAGCTAAGATTGAATCGTTGCGGAGCGTACATCAATAAGAATTTCGGTTCCTTGACATTTTCAACGATATTAGGCGGACCCCTCCAGGTCCTCAAAGGAATTCCTGTTTGCGTTCCCATTTTTAAAGTACCTTCGGACTAAAATAATCTTTAGTCAAACTAACAAAAAATACTTGAGATTACAACTCCCCAATTTTGTTTAATAAATTCTTAGCCAAGACAGCCGACCTTAACTTTTTTTGATACAGTTGATGACCGTTTTCGGCTATTTTTTCCAGTTCTTGAGGATTATCTTTGGCCCATAATATTTTATCGGCCAACGAGCGTTCATCCGCGGGATTGCAAGTCAGACACGTCTCATCCGGCGTCAAAAGTTCTAACACACCCGTATTGGCGGATGTCAAATAGGGTAGTCCCATGGCGAGGGTTTCGTAAATTTTGTGAGGTAGCGTTCTTTTCAGCCGTACGTGGTGAGATAACTGGCCAAGAGAAATATGACACGACTGCATCATTGTTCTTAAGGCATCGTATGGAACATAATCCGTAATGTGTTTTAGGTTCTTGGGCGCTAGCTCTTTGATAAGTTTTTGGGTTTTTTCCAAAAGCAAACCTCCGCCGATAAGAATAAAATTTATATTTTTATCTTCCAAGATTTTGGCCGCTTTAACGACATATTCCGCGCCCGCCTCGGGCATTAACGCGCCCCTGAACAAAACCGTGAAAACATCCCGCTTGGGTATGGACGAATCATGATAAAATTTATCTTCATCGCAACCGATCCAATTGCGATATAACTTTTTCCTGGAAACTTTAAATAATTTATTGAAAAAATTGACTTGCTCATTGCTCTCAACAAGAGTCAGATCCGCGCTATGCGTGGCTAAGAGATCCAACAGCCAATAGTAAACACCCTTGAGTGATAATTTTCGAGCCAGTTGCCTAGAAATTACCATCCTTTCATATTCTGAAAGAACGGCGTTATAGATGATTTTTTTGCGGCAAAAAGGCCTCAAGAAAAAAGCTACCGGTTGGCTGTTATACCCGACTATCACCAAATCGGCATCTTTTGAGTTGCACCTGTAAAAGGCCAGCGCCTTAGCCAAACCCAAAACACCCTTTTGAACCCGGATATCCGCCACTTGAATATTATTCTCACGCAATCCTTTGATAAGGACCGCATTCAAAGAATAATCCAGCCGAGTATTGGATAAATAAATTATTTTTTTAATCATCCCAGTATATCAACCTCCAGATATTAAAAACTGGTTCGTTGATTCAAATATTATCCCCAAATATACAAACTAACTAAGATTCTAAGTTATCCCCAAGAAATAACCAGAGCCAGCTGGAAGTTGTATTACTGGGTCATCTTCACAATAGTAAGATACCAATATACCAATGAATACTAATGATACGAATGGATACTAATGTTTTTAATTATTCGTATTATTAGTATCATTCGAATACATTAGTATATTGGTATCTCACATGCTGTGGATTCCGTATGACGTTTCTTTCATAGTATCGTCTTCCATATTGCGCGTCTCTGAAATAATATACAAAGGTCGCCCCTTAACTTCATTAAACATTTTATATAGATACTCCCCCACTACACCAAGAACCATCAACTGAATACTGCCCAAGAATAAAACCAATATAACCAAGGTCGCCCAGCCGGCAATAAAAGGGTTTGGATTGGCATAATGATCCCACACTACATATGTAGAAAACGCGATACTGACGATAAATACAAAAAGTCCAACCCAAAAAGCAAGCCGCAAGGGAAAGGCGGAAAACGAGGTTATACCGCTTAAAACAAGTCCGGTTAATTTTTTAAAATTATATTTGGGCACACCCCCACCCCTTTTGCTTACTGAAAATTTAATATATTTCTTTTTAAATCCCACCCACTGCACAATACCCCTTAAATATCTCTCTCTCTCCGGCATTTTTTTTAACACCTCGACCACTCTTCGATTGTACAGGGCAAAATCATTGGCATTTCTAAATTCCAAGCCGGATATGAGCGTAAGTACTTTATAAAAAAACCTGCCAGCCATCTCTCGTATTATATTATTTTGTTCGTTGTTTAGCCGCTCGCCTATCACAATATCGTAGCCATTTTCGACATGTTTTATAAATTCCGGAATTAGAGAAGGCGGATACTGTAGGTCGCCGTCCATCGTAACAACCATGTCGCCACCAGCAAAATCGATGCCGGCATTAAGCGCCGCCTGTTGGCCGAAGTTTCTTGAGAATTTAATAACTTTAAACTTTGGGTCTTGGTCAGAGGCCTTTTTAATCAATTCAAAAGTATTGTCAGTTGAACCATCATCCACTAATATAACTTCATAATTTTTAGAAATAGTAGCGCCAACTTTATTGATCTCTTGAATTAAAAAAGGGACGACCTCCTCCTCATTAAAAAGCGGTATAACTATAGATAAATCTATGCTTTTTGACATTTAGATAGTATACCACGGAAAGTATGCTTTGTGAAGTTTGATTTTAAATTTTAGAGCAATCAAAAACGTATGATTCTATCTTTTTATCTTGGAATTTTTTAACAAGCGAACACCGTTCAATCAGCGGCCAATAGCGGCCGTTTTTGTCTATGGCCGGAAAATCAACTATCATATACTGACCGCGGTATGACTCTATTTTAGGGACATAATCCCGCTTTGGAGCCGTATAAAACCTTGATGAATATTTACCACTCAAGCGCAGATAATAAGCCCCAAAATCATAATATGTAATAACCTCGTCTATGTTTTCGTCAGAATTTATATATTCTATCGTTTCTCTGGCAATCCCATCCACGCTTCCGTATAAAGAACCAAACAAATATTCGTTCGCGAACAAAATGTTATATCCCACCCCAACGACAACGAAAATTACTAAAGCTATCTCTCTATGTTTCTTAACAATAAAGCAATATAGCAATGTAGCAATTGAAACAAGCCAGCTCAACAAAATAAATAAGGCCGAAAAATAAAATCCCGAAGGCCCGGAACCGCCGGTGAAAGGTATCAGGAATTTTAGATCCAGTGACTTTACGCTATCCACATACGCTTCTTTGGGATTAAGCGGAATGACGTCGTGAGGCAAAGATAAAATACCAAATGACAGTAAAATGAAACCGGCAAGAGCCAGAATATAATATTTTTTAGTAACGGCAATGTTTTTAAAAAGCTCGTATATCGTTTCCGCGCCGATCAATACCGAAGGAATGATTAAAAACATAAAATATCTTTCAACCGTCAAAGTTGAAAAGTCAAATAAAACCAGATAAAAAACAAGGTTTATAAGCAAATAGATAAACCAAGTCCAATATTTCTTTAAAATATCTTTCCTGAACAGACCGTAAATAACCGGCAAGGCCAGTAAAGGCGACAGCCAAACCAACGACTTAAACAGTTTAAAAACCAGATCAAAATACGCCCTTGAAGCAAAGTTCAAACTGTTGAAATGCCGAGCATATATAATTATTCTTTCAAAGTTTGAAGCATAGAAATAGTAAAAAATCACTGCCACTGTCAAAAATCCGGCAAGCCACGGCCAAATACGCAAGAATGCCTGTTTTAAATTTTCTCTTTTTGTACCATAAATTCTCCAAATCCGGTCAGCGATAAGCGCGCCCACAAAAAGCAAATAACTTAATTTAGTCAAAAATCCGCCTATAACCGCCAACCCAAAAATCAAAAACCACTTTCTAGACCTGGGCACTTCAAAAATCTTCAGATAAGAGTAATAGCTTAATAAAATAAAGAACGGCAGAACCGCTCCGTCAATATCTATTTGCAGATTGGCAATCAAGCCGTAAATACTAATCGTAAAAAGGCCGGCGGCCGTTAGAGCAACTTTTTTATTTCCACTAAGTTTCAAGGAAATCAGAAAAATTAGAATTAAATTCAAAAAACTGAAAAACAGCGGCACGATTCTTAAATAATCAAAACCGAAAAATTTTCCGATAAACTTATACAAATATTCCGTTAGTGGCGGATGAGGCCCCCCAAGTTCCCCGAAAAAGGGGTTGGCAATACTCGCCCACCGATATTCATCTTGATGATAAATAAAATCCAGACCCAAAAACCGAGTAGTCACAAAAAGAGCAAGAATAATTATAAACAAGATTTTAAATTTTACATTGTCATTTTTCATTTTGATTTTTACATTTTGATTTAATGGTTCTTTCGAAGAACCATTAAAATTGAAACACCGAACGGGAAATTCATAAACTTAAGCAATTTGGCCTCCAAATTAAATATAGGATAAAAAATGCCGTTAATCAGTTTATTATTAATATCAAAATCAGATTCTCTTTCTTTAAATTTAAATAACTTGCTTGATAAGCGCACAACAGCAATAGGCAGAAACAAGAAGGTGTTGAAATAACTTTTCCTTAAAACAGACAGATTTTCGCCTTGAAACAGCTTTAACAATGTTCCCATATTATACCTCCGAAAATGATGTGCCGCCTCATCCTGAACTCCCCACATCCATTGGTGGGCCGGAACAGTGATTATAAGCATTCCCCCGGGTTTTAACGCCCTTTCAAGGCCTCTAACCGCCTCTCTATCGTCCTTTATGTGCTCAATGACATCTAAGGCCAATATAAGGTCAAAACTATCCTCCGGGGGCATTTCACCGAGCTGAAGGGCCTCAATGTTTTTAACGCCATTTTTCCTGCCAAATTCAACTGCCTCTCGCGAGATATCCGACCCAGACGCGTCATAACTCATTTTTTGCAGCTGGCCGACCAAATAGCCGGACCCGCATCCAAAGTCAAAAATTTTTGCCGTTTTTGGTATCTTATATTTTTCAATCAAAAATAAAACAATATTCCGCCTGACCCTAAACCACCAGTGGCTCTTTTCGACTTCAAAATATGTTTTATAGAAATCTGCGTCCATTATTTAAATAAGTAAGAGTTTTTTGCAATCCTTCCGTTAATTTGACTTGGGGTTCGTCTTTAAGCATTTTTTTCATAAAACTCACATCGGGCGTACGGTACTTTATTTCTCCTTTTTGTCTGGCCTGCTTGAAGACAATTTTTGCTTTCGGAAATAACTTTTTAACTTCCCTGGCAAGGTCTTTGATTCGAATTGACTTTCCGGAACCGATATTAATCGGCCGGTTGTTGACTTTGTCATTTAAAAACGCCTGCAGGGTCAGGCGAACGTTATCCTCAACAAAAACAAAGTCCCTTGTTTGCTCGCCGTCTCCGTATATTTCAAGCGATTTTCCGGCTAAAGCATTTTTCAAAAACACGGATACCACAAAACCGGAGTCGCCAAAGTCCTGTCTCGGCCCGTAAACGTTGAAAAATCGCACGATAGTTACGGGTATGCCATATTTTTCATAATATGCCCCGAAATATTGTTCGCCCAAAATTTTGACCAAGCCATATGGCCATTTACTGTTGAATGTATCGTCTTCGGCTATCGGCAGTTTAACCGGCTCGCCATACACTTCAGATGACGAGGTAAATAGAATTTTTTTGACTTTATGAATTCTTGATAATTCGGCTATGTTTTTTATTCCTTCTATGTCTTCAAAAACTTCCAGTGGCCGTTCACTTGTCTTTTTTACGCCCACCATAGCCGCATAATGCATCACATAATCAGGTTTTTCTTTTGTAAAAATTGGCCCAATTTGTTTTGATTCATTTACATCTTTTCTATAAAATTTAAATTTTTTACTCCCCCTTAGGTGAGAGATGTTGGCAAGTTTTCCGTTAGACAGATTATCAACGCAAATAACTTTTGCCTTATTAGCCAAAAGCAAATCACACATATGAGAACCCAAGAATCCGGCTCCGCCGGTTACCAGAAATTTTTTATTCTTTAATTTATCTTCCATTGTTTTTAAGGGTCATCTCTATACCGTAAGCGTACAGCTCATGTCTACGCGGACTGGTAAAATGTTTAGCGACAGTATTTGAGTCGGGTCTTCCTTTTATAATATATCGTTCATAGGGTAAAAATTCATAGTTTGTCTGGCCAACAAGACAATTCCATCCCGTCATTTCAACAAAGTAATCGGATACATTCAACTCACAGTTTTCAAAATATTCGCTTAGTTTATCTTCTGAAACAGAGGACTTATTGTAAAGTATAATGCCGGAATTCATTAGCTCCACCTTCTTGTTAATTAAATCATGTTTTTTTAAGTAATTACTGTCTGTTTTAATGCTAAATCTGCCTCTCGCTTGTGATATTAAGGCGTCTTTGCCAGAATTTCCTTCTACAAATTCAATCACCTCTTCAGGTCTTTTAAAAAATAAAACATCACTATCCAAAACCATTACTTTCTCGGCACGACTTAATAAAAGAATGTCAACTAATTTCAAGATCAAGGGATGACCATTTTTTCTATAATTCTTAATAACGGGATTGACGTTCATTTTGTCTATTAACTCGTCAGCGTCTTTTTTCCAAATAATTTCAATATTATCAAATTTTTCATTAAAAACATCTATTGAACTTTTATCAAGAGACCCGTCGTCATGAATAACTATTTTGGGGCAAAGCTGGGAATTTTTTAAAAAAGACCAGAGTACCCATATCGCAGGTATCATGTCACTTTTTTGACAAAGCATATGAATTTCAAAATTATCTCTCCTCTCGCATTTGTGTCTAGGTATCTTTTTTACAATTCGCCAAGAAAAAATTCTGTTTTTAAAATAACTCAATAAAGAAAGCGGCCCATAACCATATCTGACCATTTCTTTAATGTAAAACAGTTCTTTTTTTAATTTTGAGAACATATAAAATTTATTATGTTTTCAGCGCGTTTCTGCCAGGTATAATTTTGAACATCCTTAAGAGCTTGGTCGGAAATTTTTTCTGCCAGTTTGGCATTTACCAGCGCCGATTTAATGCCTTCAACCAGTGCTTCTGGATTATCAGATTCAACCAAAACTGAATTATTTTCATTCAGTACCTCTCTTACTGACGACAGGTCAGATGCCACAATCGGCCGACCAGAAGCCATGTATTCAAAAAGTTTAAGCGGCGAAGTGTATTTGCTTGATATGTCTTCCTTTGCCGAATTGGGTAGAACTAAAATATCAGCCGCTTTCAAATAA
>Ga0210057_1004412_pt1 | contig 18761 bp, 13 predicted proteins | sample CryGeyCG2114_010_2_FD_183968 | JGI IMG/M metagenome (GOLD analysis project Ga0210057, IMG submission 183968) | Groundwater microbial communities from aquifer - Crystal Geyser CG10_big_fil_rev_8/21/14_0.10 (SPAdes) (version 2) | ecosystem: Environmental > Aquatic > Deep subsurface > Groundwater ...
TTCCGGATAAACCATGAAATCAAATGTATAATTCTTCCCTATTATCAACTCAGAAGAAACTTGATCAAACCCATATCTTGTATCAAGTGTAGAGAAATATCCTCCCAAACAAGGCGGCAACATAGTATCTATAACTGTTTGGCCTTCTTTTAACTCAGAACTTCCTACAACTATTGTTTTATCAAGACAAGTATAAACAACAGTAAAATCTTCAATCGGATTTAATGTGTACCCGTCAAATACTTTTATATTTACAGGAATAGTTCTTTGATCAACAGAGCCAAAACCAGAAACTTCTTCAACTTCCTGTGAATAAAATTGAGATTGATTCAAGAATATTGTCTCATTAGAATACTCCTTATTATTTCTTATATTAACTTCATATGCATACTGAAAGGTGTATCCTTTTCCATCAAATGCAGTTGGCTCTTCTAGTGTAACTACAACTGGATATGTAACGTCATATGAAAACTCGTACCTAGTCATACCAACTTGGAAGAATATTAAGTTAACAAAATCAGAATTAGGCATAGCCACTTCTCCAAATCCAGGAGTAACATGCAAATACATAGGCCAAATCGGTTCGTATTCAAATCTTACCCTAACATTACTTAAAAATTCATCATCAGTATACAAAACATTTTGAAACGAAGAATATATCGAATCAAAGTATGAATCATTAGTAGTAGATATAAAAGAATCTCTTGAACCAACAACTTGAACATAATTAAGGTTCTCAGAAATTTCTGACTTCAGAATATCTTTAGTTTCTCTTAAATTCCAGATTTTTGGAGCATCCATTGTAGAAATAGAAGGTCCTTCAATTGGAGGAATTAATGCATCTTTACCACCAAGGCTTACTAAAGTAATAACATCTGTTGTGAATCTTTCTAATTTTTTATCCTGATCATATAATTCCATTTGGCCTAAAATATCAAGAGATAACTCATATATCTTTTTAAATTTTAAATCTAAAACATCACTAAAAAAAGTTATTGTAGAATTTGTTTTATCAGCAAAAATCACATTTAAAGACCAGTTTAAACCAATAAAAGTGCTCTCATCCCTAAAAGCAACAGTGGCTTTCGGTGTTCCTTGTTGAACATCCATATCATATGTATAATCCTCGAAATTATTCATACAAGATAGAATATTATCTTCAATGTATTTTTCAACTTGACTCTTAATCGATCTTGGCGAATCTCCCTCTAAAGGCGGAACATTAAACTTTGCAACACAACTTGAATCGGTACATCTTGGCGCGCCATCAATTCTGTACCAATATGGAAGAATTAATCCACTTCCAGGAAATAATTCAACAGCATCATTAATGTATTCAGGATATATTCCATACTTTTGAACATCTGAATAAATATAACCCGAACTAGCACCTAACTTTTCAAATGCTTCTTGTCCTAACTTACCTATACAAAAAGAAACATCATTAGCTAAAGGCTGCAACTTTTCAGTGTACTGCGCTTGAAATACTTGTTCTATTGGTGGCTGATCGACTTTTTTCTGACTCATAAAAATTACAATACTAACAAGAATTAATACAACTAATCCCAATATTACAAATAACGTTACCTGTCCTCTTTTTTTCATAATTACTCGCCTACTATTGTTTGACACAATCTATTACCATTGATTGTGCTATAATCAAAATACTCTCTTAAACTGGAAGTACTAAATTCAATACATGCCAAATTGAAATTTTGCGGAGATTTGAACGTTGCAGATCTTCCCATTCCTCCAAACGTTGATGAAGAACCTGCAAAAGTCATGGGATTATTACTTGCAGTAACATTGAAGGTCATGTCAACTTCGTTTCCTAATTCTCCTATTAATATTATTTTGAAAGTTAATCCATCCTTCTTTGGAGCAACTCCTCCATCGATCCAATATTCTCTATATGAATCTCCAGTATTTGGAACTTCTTGCAATGCTGATTTTCTTGCAGTAATATATGCGCCAGTAGTAACTCCTGAAGTTGGTTCAGCATTTACAATTACACCATTACTTGAGCCTGATGCTGGAGCAATATCCGATTCACAAATTTCATATTCAATATTTGCAATATTCCCAAAGAATTCTGATGTCTTCCCAAAAATACTATTATCATACCATTCCGAACTCCAATCAGCATTGAACATATTTCTTAAAGTTGATAAACCCGCTCCAACACCCCAAGCAGTTCTAACAGTATCCTTGAATGAACCAAAGTATTGATTGAACTTATATGCACTTGCTTGATCATTTTGAGCAGAAACAACATTTTTTTCTTTTTCTTTAAGAATTTTTTTGTCTTTGTCTATTTCATCTAATTCTCTATCCACATACTTATCTTTATAGTCTTCAAAGTCTTCTTTACTATTAAATTCAACAATTTGTCCAGTTTTTTCATCTACAAACGATGGATGACTTGTATAATCTTCATAAGTCATAGATTTAATGTAATCTACAGCTGATTCTAATCCCAAAATTTCTGCATCATATTCTTTTTTTGCATCATTATAAGCTCTTACTTCATCTTGTACCTTATCTAAGTAGGCTACACACTTAGGACATGTTTGCTGAAGCTCCTTTCTTTTTTGAGCTTCTGCAATAGCTAATTTTGTTTCAATATCAAGTATTTTTGGAATAACATAATTTTCATTTTCATCAGTTGATGCAAGAATTTCTCCATTGTCCGATAATATGCCTAAAGTTTGAAGGTATTTGTTGTCTGCAATATATGCTTCGATTTGTGCTTTTGTTGCAGGATCGGTCTTGGGATCATTTTTTAATTTTTCTAAATCATTTAGCGGAACATAAGCATATACTCCAAATCCTTGCCCCCTACTTGGATCGAAAATTGAAGTTGATCCTTGATCTTGTTGTAAACTTGCTAACTTCGTCGATAGATCATTTAATTTTTGCTCAAAATCTGGATCATCAGATTTTAAATTATTTATTTGAGTTTGATATGCAGATATCTGCGCAGCTCTCTTATTATTTGCTAATCTTTCCAGGTTATACTTTTCATTTCTAGCATTAATTTGAGCAGCCATACCATTATATTGAGTTAATGAATCAGCAAGAGTAACCTGTTTTCCATTATCATATACAATAAAGTTATCTAACTTCTGAGTATCTTTATTGTAAACAGGAAGCATAGTAATGCCTGTAGATTTGTCCCCTTTATAAACAGTACAACTTCCTGAGGCGCATTTAACAGTATTACCATTACTTAGCGTAAATTCTTGATTTTTTGGATTAAACTTAGTTGGATAATTACCAATAAGTGCATTTTGTCTTGTTGTTCCTAAATTATCCAGAACAATGCCACATTGTGCCGCAGGATCAGAAGATGGTTGAAATATTCCAGAATATGAAGCTATTATGTTTGGAATAGAGGTTAAAGTAACAACTAAATTACAACTTGCGTGCGTTACTGTTCCTTTTTGAAGAGCCATACATGCAAAAGGCAATGCAGTTCCAAATAAAGTATAAGGATCTTTAATAATATCAGCTATTCTTCCCATTGCATCTTTTAATAAACCTATACCAGGGATAGCATTTAATAATGCACCATAACTATATACGCACTGTGAAAAAGCTTTATTAGATTGACAATAAGCTACACTCGTTCCATAATTTGGAACACCATCACTTAAACAGTTCAAGTAAGTACACTCAATTCCATTTTTGACTTTTTGATGATATATCCATGCAGGAAGACATCCTGTAGCAATTGCAACATACTCACTCTTGTAAGGATCAAAACTATCAGAAAAATTATTTAATCCGGAGTATTGCGCAACATCATTCACATAAGGTATCTTATTTAATTGATCTACAACAATTTTCTGGTATTCCCCTCTACATGTAGCATAATTACACATTTCTATAAATTCTTGAGATGGTTCTTTTACCACACCCAATTTATCTGCAGCAACTCCGACTGGAATAGCTGCGGGCGCTGTTAACTGAAATGCTGCTAAGCCATCTTCTAGTCCACTCAGACCACCATAAGTACTTTCTATTACACCCATCAATTTACAAACTGTTATAATTTTTGACAGTGTTTGATCATACCAATCATATAATTTTTTTCTATCATCAATTCTTTTTTTGGATGCATCTATTTCTTTTTGCAAATAAGAATCAAGAGTTCCTCCATCAGATAATTTTACACTTATTGAAAAATTAAGTGCTTGCGGTTTTGAATAATATGTTGTTCCTTTTTTAGAATTTATATTGAGTGTACATTCGTGGTCTAACCTTGTAAGATTAGCATATCTTCCAGTTGTTATTGATCCTCCTTCTCTATAAGTTACTTTTGCATAAACTTTATTTGAAGTTTCATTAAAATATAACACTTTTAAGTCAGTAACGTCCGTGTCACTTCCAGTAACTCCAGGATTACTTGCTACGCACTTTACTGTATTTGGTTCTACTTTTACGAGTTCAGGAGTGCCAGATATTGGAGAAAGAGAAATTTCAACAAACATTGATCTTTGATATGCCATGTTTCTTTTAATGAACGTTGTACTTGACTGAGTGGTGCTTTGTGTTTTCCATAAAATTGAAGAAACATTAGAATCATCAGAACCATAATAATCAAAATTAACTTGATCAGATACAGTATTACCAACTATATCTGTAATAATCACGGGAAATTTGTGTGCCCCATAAGAAGTCGTAAGCGGTTTTACGTTTGCTTTACACGTAAAGTACGTTTCGAAATTTACACAAGCCACAGTTACATTTTCTGCTCCGACATCATCACCAATAACAGTCATGTTAATTTTTGGACTCATCGTGTCTGTAACATTTACTTCTATTATTGCCTCATCACTACTTGTTACTACACTTAATCCTGAACTACTTCTTACAGTTTTGTTAAGAATAATTGGAGGATTGCTATCACAAGTTACTTGTGCAGATATTAATCCAGTTATTGCGTTTCCAGCATCATCTTGACTAGGCAATCCATTATATTGAACTATTGCTAAAGGAACACTCACTCCATCTGTACAAAGAGGCGTAGCATAACCCATACAAGTTTTATCCACACAATCATAAACGTAAGCAGTTTCATCTCCTAATCTAAAAGCAACTTTTTTTCTGATGAACGTTGCTAAAGAATCGTCCATTTTTATCTTAATTAAATTTGGAGAACCAGATGCAACATAACATTTGCTATCTACGCATGTGTCTGGCCCGAATTTAGTAACTTTAGGTTTAGTATTGTCAAACGTTAGTGTTTTTGCAGCAGAAAAAGTTTCAGTCGTACCATCTTCCAGGGTGAATGTAAACAATATATTTATTGTGTTTTTAGTTGTTCTTAATACTAAATTTTTTGCAGAACAAGACAAAACGCCACCTTGAGTTTCATTACAGGAACCAATTTGTACTGCGATATTAGAATACTCTTGCAATTTTCTTACGTCATTATTCATCTCTTTTGCATCTAGGGAAATTCCTGTTACGTTTGTTGATGGACTAAAAGTAAAATCGATATTTGCAGCTAAGGGATTATTTTGAGAAATATACTCAATTGGAACATTAGCCCAAGAAAATTGCATATCTGACACAGAAATAGCACTAGAGAAAGATACATTAACACATAATATCAAAGTGAAAATTGCTACAATTAAGGTAAATTGTCTAATAAATTTCATACTCACCCGCTCTTCCACTATTACTGAAATATTACCTTTAAAAACTTTTCCAAAAATAACGGAGAAGCAATTGATTACTTAGCACACCTAATTAACACAGTTATTTAATTTAATTTATTCAATTTACTTAACTTTTCCTTCTAAATCCTTGTCAATAGTTGTTTTCGCACCAATTAACTCTATTGATTCTGCAAATACTTTTCCTTTTTCTGCACGAAGTTCAACTGAAAAAAACTCGTCAATAGAAACTTCTTTCTCTGGATTCATTTGAACATCTTTGAACATTAACTTTGTTCCAGGTTTTGCATCTGGACACAAAACTAACCCTACTTTTTTTCCTTGTCCTGCTGCAAGCAACATTCCTTGACTTAAAACTCCTCTTAATTCGGCAGGTTTTAAATTATAAACGACAACTATCTTCTTTCCAACTAGTTCTTCTGCAGAATAATGTCCCACTAATCCAGACACTATTGTTCTTTGCTCGTCCCCTAAAGAAATTTTTTCAATAAATAACTTGTCTGCTTGCGGATGCTTTTCTACAGAAATTATTTCCGCAACTCTTAAGTCAAACTTTGAAAGCGCTTCTTTTGTTTGAGTTAATTTTGACTTATCGTTTTCAGGTTCTTTATCTTCTTTTGGAAGTTTAATTTGTTTCCCAGAAAATTTTTCTTGTAATTCTGATATCTGTTCATCCTCTAATTTTTTGAATAAAACTTTGGGAGTTCCTATTGAATGATTTGAAATCTTATTCTTCAATAAATCGAGAGAATATAATCTCTCTAAATTTAATTGCTCAAAGATATTATCCGAGATTGAAGGCATTATTGGCTGAACCAATATGGCAAGATCTTTAATCATGTTTGCCAAAACAGCAAGCGCATTTTCCGCTTTTTTCACATCCGATTTAATTATTTCCCAAGGCTTTTGCTCCTGGAAATACTGATTGGCTTTTTTTGAAAGAGACATTATTTGTTTTAACGCCTTTTTTAACTCAATTTTTTCATATGCCTCTAATATTTTTTCAATATCTTCATCATAATCAAAGTGCTCAGTAATTTCTTTAATTTGACCGTCAGAAAATTTATTTATGAACGTTAAAGTTCTATTAACAAGATTTCCAAGATTTCCTGCTAATTCATTATTTACTTTTTCCTGCAAATCCTTCCAAGTAAACTTTGTATCTGTTTTTTCAGGACGATTAATCATTAAATAATATCTCCATGAATCAGCATCTATTCCTGTTTCTTTTGCATCATCTCCAAAAACTCCTATTCCTCTTGACTTAGAAAATTTTGTATCCTCATAATTCAAATATTCATTAGCATTAAGCGTATCAATAATTGTATAATTATCATCTGCACCAATTAACGATGCGGGAAATAATACTGAATGGAAAGGAATATTATCTTTACCCATAAATTGAACAAGTCTAACGTCTTTTGAATTATGCCACCACTCTTTCCAATCTTTTCTGAATTCTTTTGTAATTGCAATATATCCTATTGGGGCATCAAACCACACATAGAAAACTTTATTCTCATATCCTTTGAGCGGAACTTTTATTCCCCATTCAAGATCTCGTGTTATTGCTCTTTCTCTTAATCCTTCGTTCAACCAAGCTTTTGTTGTTGTAATTGCATTCTCTGACCACGTTTCTTTTTTTTCTTCAAGAAGTTTTTCTATTTCTGGTTGTAACTCATTAAGTTTTATGTACAAATGCTTTGTACTTTTTAGCACAGGGGTTGTTCCAGAAAGTTTAGATCTTGGTTTTATTAATTCAGTAGGATTTAGAAGCTTTCCGCATTTATCACACTGATCTCCTCTAGCATCTTCATATTTACAATAAGGACAAGTTCCCTCAATAAATCTATCTGATAAAAACTTACTTACTTTCTCATCAAACATCTGTTCTTCTTCTTTCTCTAATATGAATCCTCCTTTATGGAGTTTTAAAAAAATATCTTGAGTTACTTCTATATTCTCTTTAGAAGAAGTTCTACCAAAGCAATCAAAAGAACAATTAAACCACTCATATACTTCTTTATGAATCTTAAAAAAGTGATCCACTGCTTGTTGCGGTGTTAAACCCATTGACATAGCAATAGATTCTGTAGTTGTTCCATGTTCATCAGTACCAAGAACAGAAATCACATCTGCTTTTTTTAATCTTAAGAATCTAGTATAAACATCAGCACTAATTATACAAACCATCGTTCCTAGATGAGGAACATTGTTAACATAAGGTAATGCGCTTGTAACGAGTATTTTCTTTTTGAATTTAACCACCACTTGCTTTGTAGTTTACCGAGATTTAAAAGCTTTGCTCAATCATCATCGTCATCAATGACTGGAACTGCTTTTCCTTTCTTTACTTTTGGTGCTTTCATCTTCTTTGTAATTCCTATTTTTTCTCCACATTTACCACATTCAAAAATAAATGCTTTAACACCTTGCCACGTCTTTCTAACATATGGAATTTCTGCTTCACTTTCATTACTACAAGAAGGACACGTATACTCAACGGAAACTTTTAACTTTTTTTCATGTTCATCTTTTTCTTCTGAATAGCCACAAGCAGGACAAACATACTCTGTCGCCCTGATTCTTACTTTGCCTTTTTCAACTGGTTTACCCATTAAAGCTTTTTTACATTTAGGACAATCAATCTTAAATGCCCAAGCAACAATTCTTCCTTTTGGTTCAAGAACTCTTCTAGTAAAATAAACCACATCACTCATACTTTCTGGTTGTCTTAATGCCATAATATCACCCTTCACTTAATTTTCTTATCTAATAAACGAGACCCTCTTAACTTCAACACTTATTCCCTCAACATTTGATCTTATATATCTTGGGCATAATGTGTACTCTAACTTTCTTTCCTCAAGATACTTTATTAATTTTTCTTTTTGAAAACTCTTTTCCTTATCAGTTAAACTCTCAAATGATACAATAACGTTAATTCCTTGTCCACCTTTGTTTAAAACAACATACCCGGCATTTACTAACTCTTCTTTTAAATTATTTGAAAGTGTTTTCCAGAACTCTAGTTTTTTTTCTAATTTATCTACTTCTTGATCTAGTTTTACAAAATCTATAATCTTTAACGCGTTTATTTCTTCTTGAATGAGTTCCTCTTCAAAGTTCTCCATTTGCAAAGGATCCAAATTTTTCAAGATTTCTTTATCATAGGATATGAATCCCCCACAACCAATACTTAGAGGTTTTGCTTTTCCAAAACTACAAACCGCAAAATCACCATATTTTGCCTGATCAGAACCAATAGTGCCACAACAATCATTAATTAATAACAACTTTTTATCTTTAATCTCCCTTGATATTTTTTTCATGCCTTCTTCAAACGAATATCCAGGTAAAGAATTAATAAGTACAACCCTGCTTTTATTTACATTATTTACAGCCTTTAAGTTTTGCAACTCTTCTTCGACAATAATTCCGTTCTTTGTTTTTAATCTATGTTCATTTAAAGAATATTTCTTACCAAGTTTCTCATAATGAATCCAACCGCCTTGATCTTGAATATACAACTCTTGTGCTTCGCTTGCTTTTGCAAACTCCATTGTTAAATCAATTGCAGAATTACATCTCTTTGTAAAGAACAACTCATCTTTACTTACTAAAAGTTTTAATTTAGTTCTTACTCTTTCAACAAAAGTTAGATTTACTTGTACATTATTCATTTTATTTTTATTATTTAATTTATTTACATTCACATTATCCTTCTCGTTTCTCATATTTTGATTAAAAACATTAGGCAGTTTAAATATCTTTCACAAACAATTTGCTTCATTTAAATAATTATTTTCTACAATTTCCAATAGTTTTTTTCTAAACTATATTCTGAATTATAACTAAGTTTATAAACTTCAACAAAATTAGAAAACACTACTTGTAGTGTTGCTTAACGAAAAAACAACTATATACAGTATTTTTGTATCTTTTACAACAATTCAGAAAAAAGCGCAACACACCACTGTTTTAATGAGATGATAGATTATGAAATGTCCTTTTTGCAATCACAACGAAACAAAAGTTCTTGAAACTAGAGAAACAGAGGAAGATATAACTCGAAGAAGAAGAGAATGCCTAAAATGCGAAAAAAGATTCACAACCTATGAACAAGTTGAACTAACAAACATAATTCTTGTAAAAAAAGATGGCCGAAGAGAAATATTTGACAGACAAAAATTGATTCGTTCAATGCAATTGGCATGTCAAAAAAGACCTATAAGCCAAGAAAAGGTAGATGACGTTGCATCAAAAATAGAATCTAAAATTAGAAATAGTATGGAAAAAGAAATCACAACAAAACAAGTCGGAGAATTAGTTATGAAATATTTGAAAAAAGTAGATCAAATAGCATACATCAGATTTGCTTCAGTTTATCGCGAATTTGAAGATCTGGATTCATTTAAAAAAGAAGTTGAATTGTTAAATAAAAAAAATTAGTAAATATGCCGACGGCACAACACGAAAAAAAGAGGACAAAAATAAAATAAGGGGAGAAAAATGGAAGATCGAAAACAAAAAACAACGGAAAACAACTTGTACAAATACAACGAAAATGGTTTAACATTTAAAAAAATATTAACTGATTCCTCTCAGCATCCTTTTGATATGTTTGAATTTGAAAAAAGAAATTCTGTAATAAAAAATGCAAATGGCTCCACAGTATATGAAGTAAACGATATCGAAGTTCCAAAATTTTGGAGTCAAATGGCAACAGATATTCTTGCTCAAAAATATATACGAAAAAGTGGAGTTCCACAATTTTCTGTAAGTGGAAAGCCAATATTAGATCCGAAAACAGGAAAACAATTGTTAGGAACCGAACAAAGCATAAAACAAGTTGCACATAGATTGGCAATATGCTGGAAAGAATGGGGATCAAAATATTCATATTTCAAAACTGAAGAAGATGCTAATAATTTCTATGAAGAAACAGTATATATGATAATAAATCAAATGGTTGCGCCAAATAGTCCGCAATGGTTTAACACAGGATTACAAACAGCGTACGGAATAACTGGTTCACCTCAAGGACATCATTATGCAGACCCTGAAACTGGAGAAGTAAAACTTTCTGAAGATGCATATACTCATCCTCAACCTCATGCTTGTTTTATTCAATCAATAAAAGATGATCTTGTTAACGATGGAGGAATTTTTGATCTTATAACTAGAGAGGCTAGATTATTCAAATATGGTTCTGGAACAGGAACAAATTTCTCGAACTTGCGTGGAAAAGGAGAAAGATTATCTGGAGGAGGACAATCATCAGGATTAATGTCTTTTCTTTTAGTATTGGATAGGGCCGCAGGCGCAATAAAATCTGGTGGAACAACCAGAAGAGCCGCAAAAATGATTTGTTTAGATTTAGACCACCCGGATATTGAAGAATTCATCACCTGGAAAGTAAAAGAAGAACAAAAAGTTGCAGCATTGGTTGCAGGAAGTAAAATTTGCAAAACACATCTAGATAACATAATGAAAGTTGCATATGAGAAAAAATCAACGAGCCTAAAAGAAAACGCTGCTTTAAGACAAGAAGTACAAAAAGCAATAAAAGTAAATGTTCCTCTAAATTATATACAAAGAACACTGCAATTAGTAAGACAAGGAAAGAAAGAAATAGACTTTCCTATAATGGACACACATTATGAATCGGATGCATATCTAACCGTGTCTGGACAAAATAGCAATAACTCAATTAGAATTCCAAATAAATTCTTTGAAGCATTACAAAAAGATGATGATTGGCATTTAATAAGAAGAACAGATGGAGGAGTTCAGAAAACAATAAAAGCAAACGAGTTATGGGATAAAGTAACATACTCCGCCTGGATGAGTGCAGATCCTGGAGTTCAATATGATGATACAATTAATGAATGGCACACTTGTCCACTTGATGGAAGAATAAATGCTAGTAATCCTTGCTCAGAATATATGTTTCTAGATGACACTGCTTGCAATTTAGCAAGTATTAATTTAACAAAATTCTACGATGACGAGACTGGAGAATTTGACATTGAACAATACAGACACACAATAAGAATATGGACTACCATTTTAGAAATATCAGTATTAATGGCTCAATTCCCTGCAAAAGAAATTGCGCGAAAAAGTTTCTTATACAGAACCTTAGGATTAGGATATGCTAACATGGGCTCACTACTTATGAAAATGGGATTAGCATATGACAGCGAAAAAGGAAGAGCAATTGCAGGATCTCTCGCATCAATACTTGGCGGAGAGAGTTATACAACCTCTGCAGAATTAGCAAGAGCACTAGGTCCTTTCAAAAGATACGAAAAAAACAAAGAAGATATGTTACGAGTAATAAGAAATCATAGAAGAGCTGCTTACAATGCAAAACCATCTGAATATGAAGGATTAACAATTAAACCGACAGGACTAAAACCAGAACACGCACCAGAAGAGTTTTTGAAAGCAGCAAAAACTACCTGGGACAACGCACTCGCATGGGGAGAAGAATATGGCTATAGAAATGCACAAGTAACAGTAATGGCTCCTACCGGAACAATAGGCCTAGTAATGGATTGCGATACAACAGGAATAGAACCTGACTTTGCATTAGTTAAATTCAAGAAACTTGCAGGCGGTGGTTACTTTAAAATTGTAAATCAATCAGTACCAAGTGCGCTAAAAAAACTAAAATATGAAGATGAAGAAATTAAAGAAATAATAAACTATTGTGCAGGTCATGGAACATTACTAAATAGTCCTGGAATTGATCACGAAAAGCTAAAAACAAAAGGATTTACGCAGGAAAAGCTGGATTTATTAGAACAACAATTACCCGCAATGTTTGAATTAAAATACGCATTTACAAAATGGACACTAGGTGAAGACTTCCTAAAAGAAATTGGATTTACTGAAGAACAACTTGAAGATCCAACACTAAATGTTCTCGAAGCACTAGGATTCAAAAAAGATGAGATTCAAACAGCAGAACAATATGTTTGTGGAACCATGACAATTGAAGGAGCACCGCAACTAAAAGATGATCATCTTTCTGTATTTGATTGTGCAAATAAATGCGGAAAAACAGGAAAAAGATTAATTGAATATACCGGCCATATAAAAATGATGGCAGCAGTTCAACCATTTATTTCTGGAGCAATAAGTAAAACAATAAACATGGATAAAGACTCAACAATTGAAGACATTTCTGATGCATACACAGAATCTTGGAAATTAATGGTTAAAGCAGTAGCACTATATCGTGATGGAAGCAAACTAAGCCAACCACTAAATGCTGCAAGCGAAGATGAAGCTGAATTATTAATGCTACGAGATGCAGAAGATATAGATGAAAACGTAAGTCAAGAAAAAATACACGAACAAATTGTCTACAAGTTAAAACAAAGAAAAATGCCGCACAAGAGATCAGGATTTGTACAAGAAGCAATCGTTGGCGGCCAGAAAGTATTCCTAAGAACTGGAGAATATGAAAATGGACAAATCGGAGAAATATTCTTGGACACATACAAAGAAGGAGCATCCTATGGAGCATTACTAAATTGTTTTGCAATAGGAATATCAAAAGCACTACAATACGGGGTACCATTAGAAGAGTTTGTTGATTCATTTACATTTACGCGCTTCGAACCATCAGGCCCTGTTAGTGGTCATCCTGTGATAAAAAATGCAACGTCAATTCTCGACTACGTATTTAGAGTACTCGGTTACGAGTATTTAGGACGAAAAGATTTCGTACATGTCAAATCAATGGAAGGTCTTGATACCAAAACTGAACAAGCAAAAGAAGCGCCAAAAGAAAAACAATTACGAATAAGTGGATCTGAAGCGAAAGTATTCGAAGCAAAAAGCAAAGGATATACAGGAGAACAATGTTCCTCTTGCGGTTCAATGAAACTAAAACGAAACGGTAGCTGCGCCGTATGCGAAGACTGCGGAACAACAACAGGCTGTTCCTAAATTCTTTTATTTTTTTAATTTAATCATTCATAGGTTTTATAATATATTATTTATTCTTAAGTACCGGTGAACAAGATGAAACTAATAGAATTAATGCAAAAAAGATATGCAACAAAGAAATTCGATGGAGAAACAATACCTGAATCAAAAATTGAAGAACTAAAAGATCTAATTAAATTAGTACCCTCTTCTTTTGGATTACAACCATTCAAAGTAAAAATAATAAGTAACAAGGAGCTAAAAGAAAAACTTGCACCTGCTTCTTGGAACCAAACTCAAATTACAACCTGCTCACACTTATTAGTATTTTGTGCTTACACTAACATTAAAGAACGAGTAAATGAATATGAACAACTATTGATAAAAAACGGCACGCCGCCGGAAAAGGCAAAAGCATATACTGACACCATGAGGGGATTTAATGAAGGATTAAACACTGATTCTAAAAATACTTGGGCGCAAAAACAAGTATATCTTGCTGTTGAAAATGCATTATTAGGAGCAACAGAGCTAGGATTTGATTCTTGTCCAATGGAAGGATTTATTCCAGCAGACTTTTCAAAAATACTTCAACTTACAGAGGATCTTATTCCAACAGTCCTTGTTCCAATTGGATACGCTGCAGATACCCCGAGAACAAAAATAAGATTCGAAAACAAAGACTTATTTTTTTAAATTAGTATATCGGTTCAAGCATATTTAATCTACTAGTCTGAGTTCTTGAACTTCAAAAAAGGACTGAGTTGAAAGTTTTGGCTTATATTCTGAAAGATTTTTCAGTTGCACTTGCTTCATTCCAACTACGTTAGGAGAATTTATTATTTTCTGATAAATAGTTGTCTCATTAAGATTTTCAAACACAGCTTCAAGATCTTTAATAGGATAGTGTTCATACTTATGCGCCGGCCCACATAATATTATTACTTCATCAATTCCGTCTTCAAAGCATTTTTGTTTTACCTTTAATTGTTGAAGATGATAAGACTCATCGCTTTCAAGAAAAGTCCTGCCCTCAATATATGGTGGAAAAATCTTAGTTTGATTCTTTAATGCATCGTCAATTTCGTTAAGTGTGGTTTGATCACCAATCGTGATGGGACCAATATTTATCTGACCTTTATTAGGTAGAAAATAGACCGTTGAACCATGTTCAATTTCAGATTTTATATAATCAAGTACTTCAAGTTCATAACCAAATAATGGATAATTTTTCGTTCCATCTACAAAAAAACTTGCCATAATAATTGCTTTTTTATGCTCAGACATGATAAATCAAAAGAGAACCTAATTACACTTATATAATTTATTATTATCCAGAGTAAGCCTTGACTCCAGCCCCTCACTAAAGTGGTGTACCCTTAGCCGCCGACTTACTATGTTTTTGTTTCATTATACTTCATGAATTATCTTAGGTTGTCAAAGTTTTTTTTAGGAATCCATTGAAGAAATTTCGGTTTTAACGACGCGAAACATATAAATCCCGGCCCTACAAAAATTGCATGTTTCTAGAAATAATTATTGCAATACTGCTCGGCGTTACTTTCGGGATTTTCACAGGCCTAATTCCGGGAATACATGTTAATCTTGTAAGTGCAATAATTGTGGCAAACATTGCGGTTGTAAGCGAAGTAATAAGCGCAAACATGGCGCTAAGTATAATAATAAGTCTAGCAATAACTCACACGTTTCTTGATACAATTCCAAGTATATTTTTAGGAGCTCCGGATCCAAGCACCGCATTAAGTGTTCTACCAGGGCACAGATTATTAAATGAAGGAAAAGGATACGAAGCAGTAAAACTAACAATATTAGGATCACTTGCAGGATTACTAATTTCTGCTACATTCTTTCCAATTATTCTTACAATCATCGAACACATATATCCATTTTTCAAAAACAACATTGTTACAATATTAACAATAGTTTCTTTATTTATCATATCACGAAGTAAATCTAAACTAAGATCAATTATTGTTTTTATGATTGCAGGAACACTAGGATTAATTAGCTTAAACTCTAGAACAGAAAACGCTTTGTTTCCATTATTAACAGGATTTTTTGGCTTATCAACTCTAATATTATCCTCTCAAAATAAAATACCACAACAAGAATTCACAGAGTCTACAACAATAAAACCAAAAGAAGGAATATTCTCAGCAGTACTTGGAACAATTTCAGGATTCCTCACTGCAATGCTACCAGGACTAGGATCAAGCACAGCTGCAACAATTTGTTCAGTAATAAAAAAAGATTCTGAACCAAACGGATTCCTAGTAATGATTGGGGCAATAAGCACAGTAAACTTTTTTTTATCAATAGCAACACTTATCACCATTAACAAAGCCAGAAATGGAGCAATACTTGCAATAACTCAAACAATACAAGAACCCAATATGCTAATAATGCTCAGCTGTGCACTAATAAGTGGAGGATTAGCAACACTCATCGCTAAACCGCTCACAAAAAAATTCTTAAAAGTAATAGAAAAAGTCAATTACAAGAAATTAATATTTACACTTATTTCATTTCTCATCATTATGACTTTTGTATTATCGAGCTTTCAAGGATTATTTATTTTGTTAATTGCAACTTCAACTGGACTTTACTCAATTAAAAAAGAAATCCCTAGAAACACAATGATGGCATGCATAATAGTTCCAGTACTTTCGTACTTCTTAATTTAGTACTTAAAAACTTGTACGCCTGAATATTTATCTTTAAATGAAACTAACAGCGTTTTTACAAATTCAGGATTTTGAGCATAAACTTTTTTTAAATGATCTAAACTTAAACTAGAACGACCAATTGTATTAGCTTCTGGTTTAAAATTAACATCAAACTCCATAACAACCAATTCACCCTTTTGTTTATATTTTTCAACTTTTCCTTCAATTGTGTCGCGCATATTATTTGAAAAAAATGCATTTAAATCTCGTTCTTCTCTTTTTACTTTACTTATTAAAAACTCGCGCGATTCATTAATTGAAATGTTTGCATGCTTTGAATAGTCTCTTGAAAGTTTATCTACGTAAGATAAGACTGCTCCGTCATTCAATATACCCAAAAACTCATTTATTCCTGTTGAGTGATAAATCTTGTGCATCATTTAAGTTGGGAAGAAATATTCATTTAAAAAATTATTCCTTTCTTACTGTTAAAAGAACTTTTTTAGAAGCTAATGTACTTGAAGAATTATCAGCAGAAATTAATTTTGCAACCAATTCATAATCAGTTCTAACAGCGTTAGTTGTCGCAGAAACATTCATCTTCCTAGTAATACTTTCCCCAGGCATCAATACAAAATTCAACAAAGCATCATTAGGATAAGAAACATTAACATAAGTCAACTCTTCACTTTCAACCCAAAACTTTCCTTTCAATTCAGAACTTCCAGAATTATATGCAGTTAAAACAAGAAAGGTAGTTTCTCCAGATTTAATTGTAGACTTTTCTAGATTTACAGATAATTTTGAAGTCACTTCTTCTGGTTTCAAAAAAACAACAGCTAATAAGACAATTGCCAAGATAACTAAGAGTACTCCTACGAAAATTAGTTGTTTTTTTGCTCTTTGAAAAAAATTCTTCATAATTACATTAAGTCCGCAGCCTATATAAATATTATTATTTGTTCGTTCCGTTCAGTATAGGGATGTTCATTCTCGGCTGTTCAGTTAGGATGTGGGGGAGCCAACTGTCTAAATCAAGTTTTTCTTTGGTTCTAACTGTCTATTTTAAGGCCGAGTCTCATTCCAACTCTCAACGTTTTTAGAAGTAGTATTTTTAGGGCTTATTTTAAGACGAACAGTAAGACGAGCAGTGATAATTTGGGATTTCTCACTGTTGTTTACTAATTTACTTTTTAGGTATTGTTTTTAGAAGTAGTTTTTAACTATTTTTGTACTGCTTTTAGTAGTAGGTCTTTCCATTCTGGTTTTTGTTTTATTCCTGCTTTTTGTGCTGGTGTCAAGTCTATGCTCATGTGTGGTTTTATGAAGTTGTAGTATGTTTGGAAGTTTTCTGCGAATTGTTTTTGGTTTCCTTTGAATCCTTTCATTACTTTGTCTCGTTGTCTGAATGTTCCATGGAATCGTTCTAGTTTGTTGTTACTGCATTCTTTGTTTCTTAGGCTTACGTATCTTTTGTGTGGTTTTGGATTTTTGTATGTTGCAAATTCCTTTCGTACTGCCTTTTCATAACTGAAGCTTCCGTCTGTGACTACTGTTTTTGCTTTTTTGTTTGCTATTGTTTTTGCTAGTTGGAATGTTTCTCTTGCTGCTTTTGTTGTTCTTTTTGGTGTTGCGTTACTTGCTAGGAGGAATCTTGTTCTTGCGTCTAGTACGTTCCATATGTATTGTATTTTTCCTTTTACTTTGATGAATTGTTCGTCTGCGTGCCAGTAGTCTCCTACTTCTGGCGTCATAGACTTGACATATCGGTTTATTTCTTTCATGAATCTATTGATCCAGTTCATGACTGTTATGTGGCTGATGTCAAGTCCATAGAATTGTTTCATGCTGTCTTGTATTCCTCGATAGCTTACTCCTTTGAGGTATAAGTCTATTGCTAGTATTACTGTGTCTTCATTGCCTTTAATGTTTGGGAGAGCATTTTCTGTAAATCTTTTCTTGCAGTCTTTGCAGTACCATCTTTGTTTTAAGCCAATGCTTGTTTTTCTTTGGCTATCTTTTCTTGTGTTATTTGAGTTGCAAATTTGGCATATTTGTGTCATTTTATCTACCTTAAACTTACTTTTATAAGTATATGTTAGAAAGTGGTTTTTCTATATAAATCTTGTCATTTCTTACGTACAAAAGTAAGTATGTTTAGGTATATTTTACGAAAGAATTATAAAGAAAAAAATAAATCCATTAACTATTATGGCTAAGATTATGATTACAGTACAAGGATATCGATGTGAACGATGTAATCATGAATGGATACCTAGGATTAAGATACATGAGGATCCTGTTATTTGTCCTAAATGTAAGACTCCTTACTGGAATAAACCTAAAAAGAGGAAAAAATGATAGCATTACATCTACATAATAATATAATAAGTTTTTTTCTTTATATTATTATAGATAGATTAAGATTATTGTATAAATCAATCAA
>Ga0210057_1004414_pt1 | contig 18753 bp, 15 predicted proteins | sample CryGeyCG2114_010_2_FD_183968 | JGI IMG/M metagenome (GOLD analysis project Ga0210057, IMG submission 183968) | Groundwater microbial communities from aquifer - Crystal Geyser CG10_big_fil_rev_8/21/14_0.10 (SPAdes) (version 2) | ecosystem: Environmental > Aquatic > Deep subsurface > Groundwater ...
AAAGTAACAGATAAAGAAATTGCATTAGTAGAGCATGCTCTAAACACACGTCCAAGGAAACGTCTTGGATGGAGAACACCTTTAGAAGTTTTTAATGAAAGTGTTGCACTTCAAGATTGAATGTACCGCCGACTATGTTGACAGGGTTTTCTCATTGCTATTATGTGTTGATATGATAATCTGATTTATAGAGATAACACTAAAGAGGCTACTCGTTATGGAAACGACCTTTGACGGTGGACTTATGATGTGGATCGTCATTCCATTGCTTATAGTGATGGCGTACTATCTTGGCCCAAAGCTTTCGATGATGTTGGGTCGGCAGAGTGATGCAGAAAGAAAGGAAATGGGTATCAAGATTGATTAGTTCACGTCGTGTTTTTTTTGGGGGGGCGGGGTGCGCACACGCACCCCGCCCAAATTTTGTCTTGGAAAAAAGCTATATTTTGTGCTAGATTTATCACTATGGAATCTGATAAAAGTGAAAGAGTACTTCGTGAAGAAGAAATAATTAAGTTTTGGAAAGATAATCAAATTTTTCAAAAGACACTTGAAAAGAAAGCAGACAAGGGCGATTTTGTATTTTATGAAGGGCCACCAACAGCAAACGGTAAACCCGGAATTCATCATCTTGAGGCTCGTGCCTTTAAAGACGCTATTCCTCGCTACAAAACAATGCGCGGTTTTCGTGTTCGTAGAAAAGCAGGATGGGATACTCATGGACTACCGGTGGAGATAGAAGTAGAAAAAGAGCTTGGTATAAAATCAAAAGGAGAGATTGAGGATTATGGTATAGATAAATTCAATAAAAAGTGTAAAGAAAACGTGTGGAAATATGTGGACTTGTGGCAACATTTTTCCGAACGTGTTGGATATTGGGTAGATATGGATGATCCATATGTTACGTATTATCCAGATTACATGGAGAGTTTGTGGTGGATTATAGCTGAAGCTCACAAAAAAGATTTGTTATACAAAGATTACAAGGTGCTTCCATGGTGTCCGCGTTGTGGTACCGCACTTTCTTCTCATGAGCTTGCGCAAGGTTATAGCACTGTTAAGGATTTGTCTTTGACTGTAAAATTCGAACTTGTAGATGAGCCAGGCACATTTATTTTGGCGTGGACGACGACACCTTGGACACTACCAGGAAACGTGGCTTTGGCGGTAGGAGAAAAAATAAAATATAAAAAAGTAAAATACGCAGATGAATTTTATATTCTTGCCAGCGAAAGGATTGCACAAGTTTTCAAAGATAAACAATATGAAGAGATAGAAGAGATAGTGGGGAAAGATTTGGTTGGTTTGGAATACAAACCACTATTTCCATTTTTGAAAGAGATAATATCTGAAGAGCAAAAACCAAATTTAGAAAAAGCTTATAAGGTATACTCTGCTGATTTTGTTACTACAGAAGATGGTACGGGAATAGTGCATACAGCTGTAATGTATGGAGTGGACGACTTTAACTTAGGTACAAACATTGGACTCCCAAAACAACATTTGATAAACGAGAAAGGCGAGTTTCTAGCAGGCACAGGATTTCTTGCCGGAAGATTTGTAAAAGAGCTAGAGACAGAGATAGAGATTTTGAAAGATCTTGAAAAAAAGGGTTTGTTTTTCGCAAAAGAAAAGTATGAGCACACATATCCATTTTGTTGGCGTTGCAAGACACCGCTAATATATTTTGCTCGTGATTCTTGGTATATAAAAATGACATCATTACAGGATGAAATGATTGCATCAAATAATGAGATAAATTGGGAACCAGCACATATAAAAGAAGGGAGGTTTGGTGAATGGCTTTTTGGTATTAAGGACTGGGCATTCTCTAGAGAGCGATATTGGGGGACACCACTTCCTATATGGGAAAGTGTTGATGGAAGTGAGAGTGTAGTTGTGGACTCATTAGAGACGCTCAAAAAACACACAAAAACATCTGGAAATACATATATAGTGATGAGACACGGTGAAGCCGTCAATAATGTTGAAAAGATTGTAAGTGATAAAGTGGACAATCCTCATCATCTTACTGATAATGGCAGGGAACAAGTCCGAAAGTCCTTAGAAACATTAATACCAAAAAATATTGATATTATAATCACTTCTCCTTTTGTGCGCACTTCTGAGACCGCGGAAATAGCGGGTGAGGTTCTTGGTATTTCATCTGAAAATATAATAAAAGATGATAGACTCATAGAGATCCAAACAGGAGGGTTTAATGGCAAGAGTCATGACGAATATCATCAAGAAATGCAAAGTAAGCAAAATCATTTCGTCTGTGGAGATGGTGCTTGTGAGACACTACTTGATGTAAAGCAACGAGTTGGCGCATTTCTATATGAGCTGGAGAGTAAATATAAGGATAAAAATATATTAATCGTCACACACGGATCTCCGTCGTGGATGCTGTTTGCGAGTTCCTACGGACACACTAATGAAGAGACACAAAGTGGGGATATTATAAAAAATCTTACATATTTGGATAATGCGGAGATAAGAGAATTGGATTTTGTACCATTACCGCATAACGAAAACTATGAACGGGACCTGCATCGTCCATATGTAGATGATGTTGTCTTGTATTCAAACAAGGGTACAGAATTGCGTAGAGTAAAAGAAGTTGCAGATGTATGGTTTGATTCTGGCGCTATGCCATTTGCTGAAGATCATTATCCATTTGAAAACAAAGAATATATCAATGACGCAGGTTTTCCTGCAGACTATATATCAGAAGCAATAGATCAGACGCGTGGATGGTTTTATACACTACACGCGGTTGGTGCAATACTTGGAAAAGGCAAAGCGTATAGTAATGTAATATGTCTTGGACACTTACTAGATGCGGAGGGAAAGAAAATGTCAAAATCCATCGGGAACGTTGTAGATCCGTTTGTTATGGCGGATAAATATGGTGTAGATATTTTGCGTATGTGGATGTATAGCATTAATCAGCCGGGTGACTCAAAAAACTTTGATGAAAAAACGGTAGATGAAATGTCAAAGAAAATTCTTAATTTACTTGAGAATGTTGTGAAGTTTTATCTTTTATATAGGGAAGAGGGATTAGGGGACAGGGAACAGAAAATGAGTGACAACGTATTAGATAGGTGGATTACTGCGAAAGTGAAGGAGCTACAGATACTTACAACTAATTCATTAGATAATTACAAACTATTAGAGCCTGCTCGCGCAATACGAGAATTTATTGGCGAGTTTTCACAGTGGTATATAAGAAGGTCGCGAGATAGATTTAAATCTGATGATGTGAAAGAAAAGAATGAAGCAATAGAGACAACACGTTTTGTTTTATTGGAGCTTTCAAAAATAATGGCACCGTTTATGCCATTTATATCAGAGTATATATATGAGACAGCATGTGGGGGGGAGAAGGGTGAGAGAAGAAAGGAGAGCGTTCACTTGGAAGATTGGAGTGAGTTTAAAATTACAGATGAAGAAAAAGAACTTTTGATAAATATGCAGAGTGTTAGAGATATTGTATCGCTTGGACTAGATGCTCGTGATAAAGCGGGGATTAAAGTCAGACAGCCTTTGGCAAGTCTAAAAGTCAAAAGTCAAAAGTCAAAAGTCAAAAACGACGACGGATTAGTTCAACTTATTAAGGATGAAATTAATGTTAAAGAAGTGGTTTTTGAAGACAATGAAGAATTATCTGTTGAGTTAAATACAGAAATTACAAAAGAGTTAAAAAGAGAAGGGGACTTAAGAGAGTTTTTGAGGGCTTTGCAAGATATGAGAAAAGAAAAAGGACTTGTGCCAGATGATCTTGTGGAAACCTTAACGATACATACAGATTCTGTAGGGGAAGGTTTTATAAAAGAATTTGAGGCTGAAATAAAAAAACAGGTAAGAGTAGAAAATATTTCATTTGAAGAATTGTCTCAAGGTGTGGATGTTACTGCTGGTGAAATGAAATACAAAGCGCTTCTTAGTTAATAAATACATATTGGATTTTCTCTTACGTTGTTATTTCTATAAGCTATTACCTATAAGCTAAACAAAATGTCCCACAAAATACACCACACAGACGGTTTTATTGTTGAAAGTTTGGACTCTGGAGAAGCCAATCGCTTTTTATGGATTTACACAAAAGACTTTGGTCTTATTGGTGCTCATGCTCAAGGTATAAGACACATGAAGTCAAAGCTACGCTATACTCTGCAGGACTTATCGTATTGTTCTGTATCTTTGGTGCGTGGCAGAGATGTGTGGCGCGTGACAAGCGCAACACGTCTTATTGATCCGATACAAGAAATAATTACACACAAAGAAAAACGTACTTCTTTTACAAGAGTTTTAAAACTGATTAGACAACTTGTAAACGGTGAAGAAAAAGATGATAAACTTTTTGAAACTCTTCATAACGGATATAAGATGCTACAAGATAAGTCTGCTGATATTCGTTTGATAAAAAACATTGAAATAATAATGGTTCTACAGACACTATATATATTAGGTTATTTATCTGTACCAACAGAATATTTACGTTTTATAGAGTCAGATTTTTGGAGTAATACAATTATTTCTGAAATAGAGGGCAAAGAAAAAGAAATGATTCATATCATTAATTCATCACTAAACCTAATTGATATGTAGCCAATAAATATCAGTGGATTAAAAATTCACTTTGATATTAGCCGTGATATACTGTTTTCATGGAAGAAAGTAGTAATAGACTAGAAGAGTTGAAAAAAAGGCTTTATTCCCGTACTCAAAAGATCAAAAACCCAACAATGAAGCAGTCGGGTACACACAAATCTTTTGATATAAGTGAAGACTGGGAAACGACTTATAAAAATGAACCAGAAGATACGTCCAATATGGTTCTTCTTAGGGATCAAGATATGCCTAGAAAAAAACAACATTCTTTTTTAAATAAAGCGCTGGTTTTAGCAGGCCTTTTCTTTTTGGCGGCTGTATTATACGCTCTGTTTTCTTTCAGCACTGGTCAGGGTGTAATATCATCAGATAATATTGAAATCAAAGTATCAGGCCCAATTTCTGTTTCTGCGGGGGAGATTTTGTCACTACAACTTGATATAAGAAACAAAAATAATGTTGAGCTTGAATATGTAGACCTTTTGGTCGAATATCCAGAAGGAACACGTGACCCCAAAGATTTATCAAAAGAACTAAAAAGATCTAGAATACCGCTTGGTAATATTGATTCTGGTAAAAAAATAGACCAAATAATAGAATCAGTTCTTTTTGGTGAGGAGGGAGATAGGAAAGAAATTTCAATTGGTATTGAATACAGGGTTCCTGGTTCAAATGCTATATTTTTTGCAGATCGAACATATGAAGTGGAAATTGTGTCTTCTCCAATCACAATGAATGTAGAATCCGCCACAAGTGTTAACTCTGGGGAGTTGATGGAGTTTGTTGTTACCATTACACCAAATTCAAGTGAGGGGATAGGTAAGACGCTTTTGGTGGCTGAATATCCTTTTGGATTTGAATATGTGGAATCTAGCATAGAACCAACTTACGATGATAATGTGTGGGAAATATCTGGCATAAAAGCGGGACAGAAACAGAGAATTGTCATTACTGGAAGAATGGTTGGCCAGAACAATGAAGAAAGAACTTTTAGGTTTACAGTAGGTTTACCAAAAGAATTTGATGAAAAAATAATTGGTACTCCTTTTCTAACACACAGTAGGTCTATAACAATAGAGAAATCATTTCTGGGCATGTCTATTGCTCTTAATGGCTCTACTGCAGAGGATTCAGTTGCTAGTATAAATTCACAAATAAGAGGTGATATTTCTTGGCAGAATAATTTGTCATCAAGGGTAGATAATGTTGTTCTAGAGTTGTCTCTAAAAGGTGATATGCTCAACAAGCTTTCTGTTTCAAGTGGTTCTGGATTCTTCAGATCTACTGATGACACAATAGTGTGGGATGAAAGATCAATAAAAGGATTCTCAAGTATTGGAGCAAGAGAGAGTGGATCAACTAGCTTTAGTTTTAAATCTTTAGATGTGTCAAAAATTGCTGGTTTATTGAAGGACCCAAAAATTACACTTACTGCAAAAATTACAGGAACAAGTTTTAATGATGATGGTGTTCCTGAAAAGATAACAACAACGATGGTTAAATATATTACAATAAACACAGAAATTAATTTGTCTGCTAGTGCAAAATATTTTTCAGGCCCTTTTATAAATAATGGACCACTTCCTCCAAAAGCCAATAGTGAAACAACATATACGGTTACATTATCTGCATCAAACGCTATAAACAAAGTTACAGGGACAAGGGTTACGGCTACACTTCCTGCGTATGCTAGGTGGATGGGTGTAGTGAGTCCATCAAATGAAAAAATAACTTACAATGCAATAGGCGGTCAGATTGTATGGGATATTGGAGATTTAGAATCTGGCGTTGGGTATTCAAACCCGTCTAGAGAAGTCTCTTTCCAGATAGCAATTACTCCAAGTACTTCACAAATTGGTGCTTCTCCAGAACTTATTCAAAATCCACATATAGAAGCACGCGATACTGTCACAGATAAGCAGTTGTCCAGAGATGTATCTAGAAATGTGACAACAAATATTCAAAATGATCCTGGGTTTAAGACAGATTTTGCATTTGTTGTTGGAGAATAATACAAAAAGGTTTTATTATTGTATTAACTTGACCCGAGTGATATTATCTTATTATGCAACCGATACCAACAACTAAAATATCAATTGATTCAGGGACCATTGTAAGGTTTTTGGGTTTTGTTATTTTGGTTGTTTTGATTTTTGTATTGAGAGATGTGGTTTTGACATTTATAGCCTCTGTGGTTATAGCGTCTTCTATAGAGCCGTTTACAGAAAAATTAGAAAAAAGGGGTGTCCCAAGACTCCTATCTGTTATTGGTATATATGTCGGTACCGCAATATTTGTAGTATCGATGTTTTATTTCTTTGCTCCACCGCTTGTTGATGATATTTCCAATATTATCTCAAGAGCACCCGAATACATAGACTCGTTACAAATATGGGGTGAGAGTGGTAATAGTGTATGGGGTGGCAAAATATTGAGTTCAATAAACTCTGATTCAATATCAATGACACAAATTGCTGATCAGTTGAAACAATCTGCCGTAGGTATTGGTAGCGGAGCTTTTGGGTTTTTTAGTGGAGCATTTGGCGGGTTGATGAGCTTTATTTTAATTATTGTTTTGTCATTCTATTTTGCTGTTCAAAAAGATGGTATTGATACATTTCTGAGGATCGTAACACCAATACAAAAAGAAGAATACATAATTAACCTATGGAAAAGATCCCAAAGGAAAATGGGTAGGTGGCTACAAGGTCAGTTTATTTTGGGACTTATTGTTGGGGTTTTGGTTTATTTAGGTCTTACAATAATTGGTGTAAAAAGTGCATTTTTGCTTGCTATATTGGCCGGTTTCTTAGAGATAATACCGCTTTTTGGTCCGATAATTGCAGCAATTCCAGCCATAGCAATTGCATTGATAGATGGAGGGTTGTCGTCTTCTATTATGGTAATTGGTCTATATCTAATAGTCCAACAATTTGAAAATCATTTAATATATCCTCTTGTTGTCAAAAAAGTTGTTGGTGTTCCACCCTTGTTGGTCATTGTATCTTTAGTGATTGGTGCTCAGCTTGCTGGATTTTTGGGGATACTTCTTTCCGTTCCAATTATTGCGGCAATTATGGAATATACAAATGATGTAGAAGCTCGAAAGAAAAAATTACACGAAAATATGAAAGCGATGAATTAATTTATAGCATGTCAGATAAGAAAAACATTTATATAACAACAACATTGCCATACGTAAATTCCGACCCTCACATTGGTTTTGCTTTGGAGCTTGTACATGCTGATGTTTTAGCACGATTATATAGAACACTAGGACATAGTGTGTTTTTTAATACAGGAACAGATGAGCACGGGCAGAAGATATTTAACAAAGCTGTTGAGTCTGGGATGGATGTACAAGACTATGTAGACCAATATGCTAAACGCTTTGAGGGTTTACAAGAGATACTTAATATTTCAAATGACGCATTTATTAGAACAACATCCAATTCACATATAAAATCAGCACAAGCTTTGTGGAAGATTTCTGAAGACAATGGAGATATATACAAAAAGAAATATTCTGGTTTATATTGTGTAGGTTGTGAGGCTTTTGTGTTAGAGAGTGACTTGGTAAATGGAGAGTGTCAAAACCATCCAGGTGTGAAGCCACAATTTATAGAAGAAGAGAATTACTTTTTTAGACTTTCAAAATATCAAGACCAGCTTCTAAAGTATTTGGAGGATGCTCGGAGTGCAGTACCAGATTTTAGAAGAAACGAAGCATTGGAGTTTGTAAAAAAGGGTCTTGAGGATTTAAGCATTTCAAGATTAAAATCCAAGATGTCTTGGGGGATTGATGTGCCGGGAGATAATGAGCACGTTATGTATGTTTGGTTTGATGCGCTTTCAAATTATATATCGACACTTGGTTGGCCCTCCTCCGCTAAAGCTACGGAGGGCAAGCCCGATGAATCAGGTAATTTTAAAAAGTTTTGGGAAGAAGCCCACACTATTCAGCTTGCTGGTAAAGACCAGGTTCGTTTTCAGTCTATCATTTGGCAAGCAATGCTTTTCTCTATTGGTGAGCATAATACCGATGAAATTTCTTATCATGGATTTATCACAAGTGGAGGTCAGAAAATGTCTAAAAGTATAGGCAACGTAATCAATCCTTTTGATGTCCAGGCCGAGTATGGAACAGACGCGTTGAGATACTACTTGCTTAGACATATTCATCCGTTTGATGATAGTGACTTTACGGATGAAAAATTTAAAGAAAGTTACAATGCACATTTGGCGAATGGTTTGGGTAATTTAACTTCAAGAATAATGAAAATGGTTCTTGATTATGAGTTGGGTTATGACGAGCTTCATACTAAGGAAGAAATATGGAATCACCAAGAAACTGTTCCATATATTGAATTTTTGAAGAAATTTGAATTTAATCATGCATTAGATATGGTTTGGGATGCGATAAAAGAGACCGATGAGTTAATTGCCCGAGAACAACCATTTAAAGTTATAAAAGAGAATCCAGATCAAGCCAAAAAAGTTCTAAGGCAAGCACTAATAAATTTACACAATATTTCTGTTCTACTTGAGCCAATATTGCCAGAGACATCATTAAAAATTCAAAAAGCTATAGAGAATAAAGAGAAACCGGAGAGTTTATTTGTGCGCAAATAAACTCAGAATATAGAATTAGGAATTGTGAATTATGAATTATAAATATTAATACAGACTTTCGACTTTAAGAACTTTATAAACTTTATGGACTTATTATATTTTGACGCTCACTCTCATTTAAACTTTCCTCAGTATGACGAAGACAGGGAAGAGGTGGTTGAAGATATGAAATCACAAGGTTTTGCGACTATTTGTGTTGGTACAGACAAAAAAACTTCTATAGAGTCTGTAGAGTTGGCACTCAAGCATGAAAACATTTGGGCGACTATTGGAGTTCATCCAACCGACTCCACAGAAGGATTTGATGCAAGTGAATATAGTGATCTTTTGTCAGATAAGGTGGTTGGAATAGGGGAATGTGGTTTGGATTATTATAGAGAGGGGAGAGAAGAGAATAGGGAAAGGAGTAAACAAAAAGATTTGTTTGAAAAACAAATTGATTTTGCGATTACAAATAATCTACCACTTATGCTCCATATTAGACCTTCTGCTCGAAGTATGGATGCGTATGAAGACGGGCTTTTAATTTTGGAATCTTATTCCCAAAAATACGGGAATAAAGTGCGTGGCAACTCCCACTTTTTTGTTGGTGATATTGATATATCAAAAAAATTTTTAAATATAGGATTTACAATGTCTTTTGATGGTCCAATTACATTTGCTTCTGATTATGATGAGGTTATTAGGTATATTCCAGAAGATATGATTTTAGCAGAAACAGATTCTCCTTTTGCATCACCGGTGCCACATAGAGGTAGTAGAAACAGTCCATTGTATGTTAAATATGTAGCCGATAGAATAGCTCAAATCAAAGACTTAGAACCTGGAATTATGCAAAAAACACTGGTGGACAATGTTTTAAGGGTGTTTAATATTCAGAATCGTATATAGTTTTTTCTTATCTCAAGCTCTTTTGGATGGTCTTTTTGTGTATTTAATGCCCATCTTTAGGCGTTGTATTCATAATTCTTAATTCTTAATTCATAATTCTAGCCTTGCATTTTAAGGCTAATATGATATTCTATGCCCACAATGGAAAAAGAAGAAAAAGCAACAGATTTAGAGCTAGATTCCACATTGGAGGATGCTCAAGATGAGGGGCAAAAGACCATATATGAGATTGGTTTTCTTTTGACTTCTACAATATCAGAAGAAGATCTTACTAAAGAAATCCTTAAAATAAGGGATATAATTGAGAAATTTGAAAATAGATTTATTTCTGAGGGTAGCCCAATAAAAAAGGATTTGGAGTACACAATTACTCTTTCAAGAGATGGTTCTAAATCAGATTTCGACCAGGCATATTTTTCTTGGTTAAAATATGAACTAAATCCAAATGACATTAAATCAATAGATGAATCTCTTAAAAAACTAGAAACCGTAGTCAGATTTTTGATATTAAAGACCACAGAAGATAATTTTGTTCCATTTGTTTTTGTTCCAAAAACTATTGAAAAGATAGAAATTACTTCAAAGGATGATTCTACAAAAACAGAAAACAAAGAACCAATATCAATATCCAAAGAAGAGTTAGATAAGACTATTGAAGAGCTTGTGATAGATTAAAAATTAGAATTTATTTATCATGTATTTAAACAAAGCATTAGTATATGGAAACCTAACAAGAGATCCGGAAATGAGAGCTCTCCCTTCTGGAATTTCTGTAGCAACATTTTCTATTGCAACAAATAGAGTTTGGAATGATAAAAATGGTGTAAAACAAGAGTCTGCAGATTATCACAATATTGTAGTTTTTGGCAGACAGGCTGAAATTGTCAATCAATATCTAAAAAAAGGAAGTTCTGCACTAATAGAAGGTAGAATGCAGACAAGGAGTTGGGAGGCTGACGGTGTAAAGAAATATAGAACAGAGATAGTTGCAGAAAGGGTTCAGTTTGGTCCAAGGCCTGCAGGAGGAAGTTCTTCATACAATTCAGCTAACAAAGAAAATACGAAAGAAGAAAAAGAAGAAATTCCGTCTATAGAATACCCAGATGATGATGGTATAAATCCAGATGATATTCCTTTTTAATTATTTAATAATTTTACACAAGAATTAATATGTCAGAATGTTATTTTTCAAAACACGGAATAAAACATATAGATTATAAGGATACTGAGCTTTTAAAGAAGTTTATGAATCCACACGCTAGAATAATAGGGAAGAAGAGAACTGGTGTTTGTTCAAAACATCAAAGAGAATTATCCCGCGCTATAAAACATGCGCGTTTCATGGCTCTTTTGCCTTATATAGCTAAATAGTTAGAATATTATATAGTATATCGTATACAGTATTTAGTATAACGACAAATGAAAACCACCAGCGATACGCTGGTGGTTTTCATTTTAACTAAATACCGTATGCCATATACCACATACCACATACCGTATACTGAATACTAATTCTACGCTCTACCTGTGTATTCTCCAGTCTCCGTATTCACCTCTATCTTGTCTCCTGCTTCAATGAATAGTGGTGTGGTGACTTTTGCGCCAGTTTCAAGCGTTACAACCTTGTTTCCGCCAGATGAGGTATTTCCTTTTATGTTTGGTGGGGCATCTTTGACCTCTAGTACCACCTTTAATGGTGTTGAGAACCCTATTATTTCGTCGTCGTATATTAGAGCGGTTACCAGATCATTAACCCTGGTGTAGTTTAGTTCATTTTGTATTTGGTCATATGGTACCGACAATCTTTCTGCTGGATTATTTTCTTCACAAAGCCAAACTTCATTACCTTTTCTGTACAAATATTTTAGATTTTTCTTATTAAGTTCTGCCTCCTCAACAGATTCGGATTGATGAAATGAATATTCGGTTACTTTTCCCGAAATAAGATTTTTTAATTTTGTTGCATTAACAGGCTTTCTTTGTTGTTTCCTAAACACATGTGAAGAAAGAACCTCGTACGGTTCTCCTTCATAAACTATTACTTTTTTCTGTTTTATTTCGTTATACGCTAGCATATTTTATTTTTTAAACCTCTTTAAGAGCCTTCTTTATATCAGACAATAGGTTTTTTGCAACACTTTTGTTTTCTCGTAGTGTTTGTCTTGCTGCGTCATATCCTCTTCCTAATTTTTCTTCTCCATAAGAATAAGAAGCACCAGCTTTTTTAATAAATCCGTATTTTTCACCAAGTGCAATCATTTCTCCTTCATGAGATATTCCTTCTCCGTATATAATATCAAAGTCTGTTTGCTTAAATGGAGCAGCCACCTTGTTTTTTACAACCTTAACCCTTGTGCGTGAACCAACCACTTCCTCTCCTTTTTTTATTTGAGCAATTTTTCTTATATCAATCCTTACAGATGAATAAAATTTCAAAGCTTTGCCCCCTGGCGTTGTCTCAGGAGAGTTACTCACGAGACAGCCGTCAGCGAAGTAATTATGGTTGTCTGCTACGCTGATATCGAAGCGTTGTTTGCTAATACGTTGGCCATCTTGATATGGAATTCGGGTTTTAATTTCCTTGATACGCATTGGACGAAGTAATTGACTTTGTTTGGATTGTTGAGGTTCTGACTGATGGTAACGATTACGATATTTAGTAGGTAATTTATATTCCATAGATTGTGGTATAAACGGTGCGATTAGTTCAAAGAATTTTTCTGATTCTTTTACACTAAAATTAAGTACCTTGTAATTTCCACACTTGCGCCAACTTGTCTCTATACAGAAACGAGCAAAAATCTTGTCTATTCGTTTAACACTATCTGGTTGATTACTAAATGAGTTGGTATAAATAGCCGCTCTTGGTTGGCGTTCGTATGTTTTATCACCCCAAGATGAAGTGCCTGTTTGTAGAGAGCCGTCTCCGCAATACCACAATGCAATCATTCTTGGTGTTATTTGTTCGACTAGAAACTCCGGCACTATCTTTTTTTGTTCTGGGTAAAATACTTCATATAAATCACCTAAACGTAGTAAGTTTTTGGTTTCTACAAGAGCATTTCCACGAGAGTTTTCAGTTGTTGTTCTGCTTGCAACGTCACCAAGTTCACTCGATAACCACGATACATAAGCTGATTGTTTTGGTCCATGTTCTTCGCGGAAATAAGCAGTCTGTTCGCTGCTTAACTTGATATTTCCATCACCTAACAAAGAACCAATAATCACCTCTTCTTGTTCAGCGGTTAGGGAAGTATCAGTTATTTGTACTGATATTTCATCTCCTACTTTTAGTTCTTTAGCTTCTTTCCACCCTTCTGGTGTATGAATCTTATGGTTTGGAGTAGCAGAAAAACCACGTCGGCCGTTTCCGGTATGGTTTTGGACAAAAAACTGCAAGAAGTGAGTGGTTTCACCATTGATATGCCAATCTGTAATTGGTTTAGCTTCAATACACTTCTTTTGAAAATTATAAGATAGCACTTTTACTTTTTTTGTTTGGTTTACTAATGTCCCAATATTTTCCTTTGTGCCGTCAGACAACAATACTTTAGTATCGTATGAAAAGCACCCAAACATAACACCAATCTTCATTCTTATCTGGTTTATGAAAATAACTGTTGTTTTACTTTTGGCAACAATAGCTGTTAGTTTTCTGAGTGCTTGAGACATAAGTCGTGCTTGTTTACCAACATGGTGTGCACCCATATCACCCTCGATCTCATCTTTTGGAGTAAGAGCTGCGACAGAGTCAACAACAACGACGTCTATTTTGCCAGATCTGACAAGTGATTCTACTATTTCGAGAGCTTGTTCTCCTGTATCTGGTTGAGAAATAAGTAGTTCATCTATCTTTACACCTAGTTTTTTTGAATAATCTGGATCCATGGCATGTTCTGCATCCACAAAAGCACATATTCCTCCGTGTTTTTGCGCTTCCGCTATAACATGCAAAGATAGTGTTGTCTTACCAGAAGATTCTGGCCCATATATTTCCACAACTCTTCCTCTTGGTAATCCACCTATACCTAGCGCATTATCAAGACCTATTGATCCTGTAGATATACTCTCAACACCGACTTTTGGTGTTTCACCCAGGGTCATAATAGAACCTTCTCCAAATTTCATCCTTATTTCTTTTATTGTGTCTTCAAGTTTTTGAGAATTAACCTCAGCTTTATTCACTTTTGTTCTCTTTGTTGCCATTTTCTTCTATATTAATTTTTATAAACTCTAAATTGGTTGTATTTAGCGGGTTTTCTATCAAAATCACTTCTCTGGTCTCTATGGTTTCTCTCTTAAACTTATCATAGGCATGTAATGTAATTATATTATAGCCATCTTGCAGTAGCAATTCTTCGTTGAAATTTTCGTTTTCGTCTATATAAATTTGTCTTCCATTAAGCTTAAGCTTAGAAATATTACTAGCGACACCTCTTACTGTTATTAATGGTTTATTAAATTTTTCATTATTTTCGGGGCTTATTATGTCAATCTGTGGGCCACTAAGAAAGTTTTTTGATTGGTTGTATGCGTACAAAACAACGCCAAGAGCAATAAAAATAAAAAAAACAGAAAGTGAAACCTTTCTAATGTTTGTGTAATACTTCATGTCAAAATTATATATCCTCTCCTTGTGAATATGGATTTACTTGGCTTTCACCATCTGTATTTGTACTAGAATCTACAACATCTCTTGGTTTTGAGCCCTGAGATGGCCCTATTACGCCTCTTTCCTCAAGCATATCCATTAAACGAGCGGCTCTTGCGTAACCAATTCTTAACTTTCTTTGCAAGTATGATGTTGATGCTTTACCGGCACTGGTTACTGTCTGAAGAGCATCTTCATAAAGATCATCTTCATCATCACCAAAATTATCTGACTCCATATCGGCACTAAACATGGAAGCTCTTTCTGATTCTTCATCCATATCTACTTCTTCCGGTAATTCGTCTTCATATTCATCGTGTAGGTATTTTACAACAGCTTTTACTTCTTTTTCTGATATAAAAGCAGATTGTAATCTTTCTGGTTTTGACATGTCACCGGACATATAAAGCATATCTCCTGCGCCAAGAAGCTTTTCTGCACCAACAGTATCAAGAATGGTTCTAGAGTCTATTTGAGACGCAACCTGCAAAGCTACACGCGCTGGTATGTTTGCTTTAATAAGACCCGTTATCACGTTTACAGATGGTCTTTGAGTGGAAAGTATTAGGTGTATTCCAACAGCACGACTCATTTGTGCAAGACGAACAATTGCAGATTCGAGCTCTCTTGGATATGCCTGCATTATATCTGCCAATTCATCAATTATTACAACGATATAAGGCATTTTATAAGGTAGATCTTTTGTTTCATCCCATTTGCCGTCCCTAACTTTCTCCAGGGCTGGTCCAAGGATGTTTTTGTGGTATGACTCAATATCACGAACCTTGCTTTGTTCTAATATGTCATATCTTCTATCCATCTCTTTCGCCGCCCATTTCAGAGACAATATTGCTTTCTTTGGATTTGTAAGAACTTTTGTTAGCAAGTGAGGTATTCCGTTATATAGAGTAAGCTCAACTCGTTTTGGGTCTATCATTATTATTTTTAATTGATCTGGAGAATTTCTATACAAAAGGGAAGTAATTATTGTATGAATTGTTACTGATTTACCGGAACCAGTTGCTCCAGCAATAAGCATGTGTGGCATTTTTGCTAGATTTGAGAAATGAGATTTTCCAGAAATTCCTTTACCAAGACTTACCATTAGTGGGTGAGGTGATTGCTGGTATTCATCTGCTGAAAGTAGACCTGCTAGACCGACCATTGATTTTGTCGTGTTTGGAACTTCTATACCAACAAGAGATTTTCCTGGAATGGGAGCTTCAATACGAACAGGATGAGCGGCAAGTGCGAGCTCGAGATTGTTTTGTAGACTAACTATTTTTGACAACCTAACCCCGGCAGCGGGTTTTAGCGCGTATCTTGTGACTGTTGGTCCTATAGATATTTCGTCCATCGCAACATCTATCCCAAAGTTTTCAAGAGTTCTTTTTATTAGGTTTGCATTTGCTTTTATATCACCAACCCCTGGCTTTCCTTGATCTACACCAAGAATTGAAAGTGGTGGCGGAACATATACTTTGTTGCTTGGGGCAGTTGTTTTTCTGAGGTCTAGTTTTTTGGGAGCCTTGTTGTTTTCTGATGATTTTGCACCAAAACCACTTAGTATGAAAGAACCACCGTCTTTTGTTTTTTCAGGGACGTTTTCTTCTTCCTCGTCTTCTTCTTTTGATTCATCTTTAATTTCATCATTATAAAAATCTTCTTCTTTTTTCTTTTTCCAAAACATTAATTCGCCAAAATCTAATTTAATGTCAAAAAGTATTATTAATGAAATAATCATTATAGAAGAAAGGATTATTACACTACCCCAATAACCCAAAAATTTTACAAAATATTCAGAGATTTTTGCTCCGATAACCCCTCCACTTTCATTATTAAATGTGCCGATTAAAATTAATCCCGCAAAGAAAAAAACAATAGCCATTATAATTCTGAATTTACTGAAATTATCTCGAGTCTCTGGTCTCAAAAACGTAACTGAGACAAGTATAAGAACAATAGGTATTAGATAATACCCAACACCCAAAAGCATACTAAAAAATGAAAATATCCAATCCCCAATAATTCCTGCTTTATTGATGCTTGCAATTATAAATATCAAAGATAGTACAAAAGATAGAACAGAAAATATACCACTCTTTGTCTTTGGGTTTAAGGTTTCCCAAAAACTGTTTTTTTCTTCCGTTATTTTTTTTCTTGATTTTTGTTTGGCCATATAAATACCAGGTAATAATAACATAATTGATGAGTCCATAAAGTCTATAAAGTCACAAAGTCGAAAGTCCATAAAGCTTGCCCGCCTCTGGCGGGTCCGTAAAGTCGAAAGACGAATTTTTAATTTCGAATTCTAATTCAATTTTAAATGTCTTAATTTTAAATTCATTCATTCGAAATTCATTCAAAATTGGAAATTTGAAATTTAAAATTCATAAACCCTATTGGCTATACCCTACACCCCACACCCTAAGGTGAAAAGTCCTTTACATTTCTCGGTGTCTGTTATATAATAAAGGACATAATAAAAGACAAATTAAACAGTCAAATCTATAAGACATAGTTATGGACAACAACCAAAAGGGCCAAAATAATGACTTAAATAAAATGTCCGATACCAATGATTCCTTCATTGAGTTTTTTGTTAAGAAATCAGAAAAGATATCTGGAGCTATATATATACTAACAAACTTTATTCCAGCCAATGAACCGCTCAGGAAAAAAATTAGGAAAAATGTCCTAAAGCTTTTATCGGACACTTTTGCAGTGAAGAGATCTAGTAGGACAGGTGATAATGTCTCTAATATTATATTCATTATGACATCACAGACAATTCCAGAAACTGTCTCTTTGCTTGGTCTATCTCACGCGTCCGGTTTTATAACGGAAATGAATTCTACAATCATAATAAATGAACTTAGAAATCTATCTTCTTTGCTTGTTGAAAGGTTTGGTACAAATAAATCTCTTTTAGTTTCTAGAGAAGATCTGTTTGTTCCTAGAGAGCTGGCAAACAAATCTACAGAAAACGTTGTAAATAAAGGTTATTTTGCTGATTCTCGTTTACCAAGCACACCTAGAGATGTTGTAAAAAGACCATCAAATACGGATGGTGCAAGAGTAATCAAAAAGAAAAATGAACGAAGAAAAGCGATATTAGATCTTTTAAATACAAAATCTGATATTGGTGTTAAGGATGTTCACGTTAGTTTGCCACATTATAGCGAAAAAACATTACAAAGAGAGCTTATAAAAATGGTTGAGGAGGGTCTATTGACAAAGGAAGGGGATAGACGTTGGAGTAGATACTCGTTGGCCAAGGCATCTTTATAAATATTTAGGTTTTTTACAAACTTTACGTTCCGTTATGTATATTGATTAATGTTTGTTTATCCCGAAGAATGTCTATATTTTCATTGACTTTTTGGTTAAATATGCGAAAATAAAGGTTGTTTTTATTGTGTTGTTTTGTGTTTTGTTGAGTGTCGTGGCAATCGGTCTTTGTATAACTTTGTTTTACGGCTTTAGTTATCCACAAAAGACTTTTTGTTACTAATTCTTTTTTTGAGATATAATTATTTTTACTAGGGTGACGAAATTTCGTTATGGAATTTTCATAGCAATTTGGTCTCCCTTATGGAGGATAATTGTTTTAAAAGTCGGACAGGAATGACCTTTGACAATTTCATATTTTCTGAAGTTGAGTACATATTTATGGTCTTTAGATATGTACGTGCAAAGGAAGCATTTCTGTATACAGAAATGTTCGTAATTATTAGGTCAAATTCCGAACTGTTATATTTTATTTGTTGGGTTGATAAATAAAATGTTTCAGTTGGTAATTATTAGGGTCTTGGATAAATTACAAGTTATTCAAGGCAACGCATTTTCATCTACAATTATTATTAAAAATTGATGGAGATGTTTAAGAAAAAAATATGTTTAAATTTAGTAAAACACGATATGCGAAATCAATAGCAGGTGTTGTTGGTCTCGTAGCA
>Ga0210057_1004415_pt1 | contig 18750 bp, 23 predicted proteins | sample CryGeyCG2114_010_2_FD_183968 | JGI IMG/M metagenome (GOLD analysis project Ga0210057, IMG submission 183968) | Groundwater microbial communities from aquifer - Crystal Geyser CG10_big_fil_rev_8/21/14_0.10 (SPAdes) (version 2) | ecosystem: Environmental > Aquatic > Deep subsurface > Groundwater ...
TTGGAGAAGATTGCGTGACTGATTTTAAAGAATTAATTAGCCATCAAATAGTCTTAACGGTACAACCAGTTAACATCGACCCCCCTAGTGGAATTAAATTAGCTTGGGGGCCACAAAAAGTTATAAAAAAATAAATTGCCTACAGGTTATGACATAAGTCGTAACCTGTTTTTTTATTTTTAAATTATTTAATTACCATTTTTAACATAGGTAATAACCTCATCACTTTCACTCAAACCTTCTAAAATTTCAATGTAATCATCACCACGTAAACCAGTCATAATTATTTTCTCTTGTAATTCGTCATTAACTAATATTTCAACATATCTATCACCATTTTTTTGTTTTAAAGCACGTAATGGCAAACGCAAAACATCTTCCTTAATTGAGGTAACGATAACCACATTAGCCGTCATGCCTGGTTTAATATCTTCTGAACTATTAGTGAACTGAACTTTGACTTCATAATAAACAACATCTTGAATAATGGTTTCGGCTGGATTAATAAAAGTAACGGCGCCAGGGAAAATTACTTCATCACCAAAAGAGTCTAGGGTAATTTCAACAACCTGACCAACTTTAATTTTGGAAATATCTGATTCAGGTATATTAACCTCAATTTCTAAAGCTGACTCACCAATCATTGCAACAACTGGTTGTGCTAAAGAGGTTTGTTCACCTATCTTTTGATTAACTTTAGTAATAACACCAGCAACTGGAGCACGGATAATAGTGTCTCCTAAATTGGCCAACGCCAAAGATAAACTAGCTTGCGCTTTGGTGACTCTGGCTTGTGAAGCCGTAATTTCATAACTTTGTGGATCAGCTTGTTTTAAAGCCAATTGGGCTTCGGCTAGACGTAAATTATCTTGGGCTGATTGTAAACTATCTTCAGCCCGACTAATTTGATCTTGATAATAAATTTGTTTATTGGTCCAATTAGATTCAACTGTTTGTAAATTAGTGCGGGCAGTAGAAATAGTTGCCTGCTCGGCTTGGATGCCAGCAGTTAGAGCATCTAATTCAGTTTGAGTTAAATCAGTTGAAACGATAGTATTTTCTAAAACATTAAAAACATCATTTAAACAATCACGAACATCCTTTAGGGCTGAAACAACTTGGTCAAGTGTATCTAAAACTTGTTGATCGGGGGAATATTCAAAAACAGCAGAAACGGCTAATTCGGCATCAGCCACCGAATTAATAGCAAGGCTTCGGCTGGCCTCAGCAAGAGTAAGACTGTTCATATCTAATATACCTAAAGTATCTTCGGCATCTTCACTGTTAAGAGTATTTTTGATAGTTTCTAAGGCCGAGCCGCCATCAATAATTTCATTACCCAGAGTGATAATAGCAGTATTTTTTAAGTTACGTAATTCTGTCTCAGCTTGTAATTTAAGATTGGTTAAATTATTTTCAGCTGTTGTATAAGCTTGGTGTTTCTGATCGACGTTGATTTGTGAAATTTGCACATCCTCTGAAGTAGCTCCGGAAAGTAATTTATCATGATTGGCTTGAGCCTCAAGCAAAGCACTTTGAGCATCAGTAACTCGACTTTGTAAAGCACCTGCTTCTAAAGTAGCCAAAACTTGACCGGCCACAACTTGATCACCAGCACTAACATTAAGACTTTGTAAACGCCCAGAAGTTTTAAAATTTAAATCAATGGCCTGGCTTGATTCAATAGAACCAGTGACATCAACACTTTGTTGAATAGTTCCATAGTCCACCTGCGCAGTAACATAATCTATTTTGTTTCCTTTAAGGCTTATGCTAACCACAATTAAAATAATTATGGCTATTGTTGAAATAATAATGACTCTCTTTTTTGTAAACATATTTTTATTAAGTTAATTTTTGTAATAAAATCTCTTCAGCCATTTTAGGGTTGGCCTTACCTTGTGATTCTTTCATCACCTGACCAACAAAAAATTTAAGTAAAGTTTGTTTGCCAGCCTTAAATTGAGATACTTGATCGGGATGATCACTAATAACCTTATTAATGATTGGCTCTAGATCACCCACATCTTCCATTAAATGTAAACCATCTTCTTCTAAAATATTACTAGGGTCTCCCCCATTTTTAACCATCTTGATTAAAAGACTTAAAGCATTTTTAGAATTAATTCTATTTTTATATATTAAAGTAATAAATTCGGCAAAATTTTCTGGGGTTATTTTTAATTCAGTAAAATTAATATTCTGACTACTTAAAATTCCTTGAAGTTTATTAATTAACCAATCAGCCGTCAGCTTACTAAGCCGTTGTTTAGCACTTTCCCAAACAGCTTCATCAGATCTATCAATTTCATCTAAATCAATTAGCCAGCGCTGTAATTCACTAATTACCTGCTCCGTATAATTAGCCATGTCATTATTAGCAGTAATTATTTTAGCATTAATTGTAGAAAAACCATATTCTTTCTGAAAGCGTTTAGTCTTAGCAGCTGGCAATTCTGGAAGTTCGGCTTTAATTTTATTTATATATTTTTTATCAAATTCTAACGGTGGTAAATCTGGTTCGGGAAAATAACGATAATCATGAGCCTCTTCTTTGCTACGCTGACTATAGGTAGTTTGCTCTTTTTCATGCCAACCGCGGGTCTCTTGATCGATTTTTGTACCCGCGTCCAGCAATTTAGTCTGACGTATAATTTCATATTCAATGGCACGCTCGACTGTTTTGAATGAATTTAAATTTTTAATTTCAACCTTGGTACCTAATTCCTTGGTGGCCGAAATAGAAATGTTAACTTCACACCGCATCTGACTTTTTTCCATATTAGCATCAGAAATATCTAGAGCACGAAAAATACTTTGAATGTACTGACAAAATTCTTTGGCCTGTTTAGCCGATTTGATGTCAGGCTCAGTCACCATTTCTAACAAAGGGACACCAGCGCGATTTAAATCAATTAAAGTATAATCTTCACCAGCTGGATGAATGGATTTACCGGTATCTTCTTCTAGATGAATACGGGTAATACCAATCTTATCAGTTCCTAAGGTTAAATGACCCTCATAACAAATTGGCTGATCATATTGTGAAATCTGATAACCCTTAGGTAAATCTGGATAAAAATAATTTTTACGATCAAATTTTGAATGCTGAGCAATGTGACAATTTAAAGCTAAACCAGCTTTAACCACCATGGCGATGGCCTCTTTATTGGCCACTGGCAAAGCCCCAGGCTGAGCCGTGCAAACTGGACAAATATTAGTATTAGGTTTTAACTCCTCTAAACCTATTTTCCAAGAATCATTAGCACAACCACAAAACATCTTAGATTTGGTCTTTAATTGAGCATGAATTTCCATGCCAATGGTGGGAATATATGATGATTTAGGCATAAATATAACGTAAACTTAGCATCAGTTATATGATGCTTGGATAAAAAAACTACTTTTTTATATAATTATCTTAACATATTTAAAGAAAAAGATAAAGTTAGATTTTTAATAAAAAAAAAGACCATTCAGTGAATAGAATGGCCTGTGTTGATTTTTTAAAATTTTGTTTTAAACTCTGCTAAATTGCCGAGCCAGATAAAGCCTTAGTTGCGCAAGAGCATCTTTAAAATAGGTATATTCTATTGTGGCTTTAACCGCTGGATTACCCCGCAAAAGTCTAGAAATTTTTCTTGCTGCTAATTTCTTTTTTTGACAAAGCAGAATAACCGGAACTTTATTTTGGTTAGCCATTTCGACTTCAATTCCTCCACCCCAAGATGGAGCAATGGCGGCTACAATCAATATGGACGTATTTTCACAAACCTGATAACGCTCTGCTATATCAATATCCTGTGGAGTAAAATCTTTGTTCGCAATCGGATCATAATGTTCATGGGGAACAAAAGCCCGGACCCCTAACGTTTGTTCACAAACATCACCGATATCTGAATAAAATTGTTTCACTCTTTCTTGGGTATTTTTACTTAGCTCAGTTAAAGGCCCACAAACATAAGCCGATTTTCTTGACTTTAACATTTTTAACCTCCAAATATTAAGTTTATTTTTTATATGCGGTAACGACAAAACCGACGGTTTTGTTGTTTCTTAATCTGAGATTTTAATTTTGGCCGAGACCCACTCAATAAAGATTCAGCTTCCTTAAATAAAGACTCCTGAGTGAGTGGTAGACTCAACTGACTTTCGACGTCAACAACAAATGAGTTATCTGCCGATACAATGGCAATGACTGGGATACCTTTTTGTTGTAAAAAGGCTATAGCGCCAGAACTGAGGCCGCTATTTAATAAATCCATATTAACAATGGCAAGTTTACAATCCTGCTCAGTAATTAATTGTGGTAAATCCAATAGTTCACAAGTTTCGCAGGAAAATTTTTCCAACGCCAACAAAAGATTTTTAGTAAGTTCGGCATCAGACCCAGTAATTAAAATTTTTTGCATCCTACCTCCAAATATTTAAATTTTTAGTTTTGTTTTTATTTATTTTAATTTTTTAACTATTCTCAAAATCTTAACATGAATCTCATTAATCGTCAAGAGTTGATTATTTTTAATGCATTGAACTGATTGCCAATAGTTATATTTTTTATTGGCCTCTAAATAAGCTTGGCGTGAATTTTTTAAAAACTGTCGATTACTCTCATGCCCATCGTGTTGTTTACCCATAATCTGCATTAATTTAACAACAAATTTTACAGGAATATCTAAAAAAATAACTAAGTCTGGTTTGGGATTTTTAAAAACTTTGTAATCTAAATTGTACAGCCAATTAATAACTGCTAATCTTTTTTTGGTATGACTAATTTTACCGCCCTGATGTCCAAAATTTGATTCAGCGTAACGATCTAAAATAACCCAATAACCCTGAGCCAGCCACCCGTTAATCTTATCTTTGGCTTCAAAACGATCGCAAGCGTATAAAGTGGCAGCTAAACGATAATCTAATTTAGTAGCTGGACCAAATTCATTGTTTAAATATGCGCCAACTAAATTACCAAAAACATCTTGATGGTGTTGTGGAAAATGAATAGTTTTAATTTTTCTACCTTGTTGTTTTAATTGTTTAATCAAAAATTTGGCCTGAGTAGTTTTACCCGAACCATCAATGCCTTCGATAATAATGAGTTTACCTTTTTGCATGTTGTTTTTATAATTTATATAATATTTTTAATAATTTTAAAATAAATATTTAAAACTGGGTTAGCAATATATTTTAAGAAAGGATTATTAATCTCTTGAAAATCAATTTTGGGACTAAAAAAATCAAATAACTTAGCATCATCATATTTTCTACTTTGTTGAATATGACGACGGGCTTTAAAAATACTAAGCAAATTGGTTAATAACCACCCATAAGCTTTAAGCCGTTGCCAAAAGAAACCTTTAAAAATTGAAAAGAAAATTAAACCAACTTCCATAAATAACCAAGCTGGAAAAATTAATAATAGAGTTTTAAATTTAAAAAATTTAAGCATTAAATAAAGGCGATTTTTTTCAAGCCAAAAATATCTGATTTTATTTTTATTTGAGGGAAATTTATATTTGTGATGAACTACGGCATCTTTAATGACTAACATCTGCCAACCTTGCAAACGAGCACGCAAACAAAAATCAGTATCTTCGTGGTAAGAAAAATATTTTTCATCTAATAAACCTACCTGCTTAATGACCTCACTACGAATTACAACTGCAGTAAAAGATAAATAAGCTGGTTCGTAATCAACCAAATTGAAATGCCTCAACGGCTGACCTTCACCATAACAATAACCAAAACCAGTAAATTGATAATTATTACCAAAAGAATTAATTTTATTAACTTCGGGATAACGGGTGATTAAGGGTTGGGCTAAACCAATATTTTTATTTTGTTGCATGGTTTGAATAATTTGAGCTAACCAATTACTTTCAACTATCACATCATCATTTAATAGAACAATGTAATCCGGCTGACCACGCAAAGCATATTTAATGCCTTGATTGTTGGCTGGAGCAAAGCCCTCATTAGTTATATTACGCATAATGGTAGTAAAGTTATGCATTTTTTTCTGCCAATTATGTAAAATTTCTAACGTCTTATCTTGAGATCCGTTATCAACCACAATTAATTCCCAACTATCTTTGGAATAATCCATGTCATGTAAACTTAAAAAAAGATCTGAAAGATATTTTTCAGAATTCCAAGTGGTAATGATAATAGAAGCTTTAGACATGTTTAAATAAATTAAGCCCCGATGTTAAATTGGGATCCCGATTTTACGTCGGGATAAATTAATTAAATAAAAAAATAATATTAGATATTGGATATTAAATATTTTATTAGAAATTATAATTTAGAAATTAATACTATTGTTTATCTTCTTCAATTGCATTTTTTCGCACCACCTTCGTAATATTTTTTTCCATTTTTTCTAAACGTACAAAAATTCTAAACATTAAATAAAAAACAACCACCACTGCTACATATAAAACCAAATCAGCACCACGCCCAATGCCTAACAGATTAGCTAGTGTGGTTAATGATTCCGGAACAATGAAAGCCACACCAACTGCTAACCAAAAAATTAACCACATCAAAAATTCAGAAATTTTTAATTCTTTTCTTTTAAACTTACTAATTACTCGCCATAAAGCGAATAAAACGAATAAAATAGCTAGGATTTGGATGATTGTCATAAAAAATTTCTATTATAAATAATATCTAATTTCTAATATTCAATATCTTAATTAAAGATTATAATCAAGATATTTGTTCGCTTGTGCTCACGGATATTGAAAATTGGATATTATTTTTATTTTACCATCTTCCCTGCCAATAACTCCTTAATAATTCTAACTCCACCCCCAATCCCCTGTCCATATTCATGATAAATAATTTTAACGGGAACTTCGGTAAATTTAATTTTATTTTTCTTAACTAAATAAGGATATTCGGACGCATGGGCCATTTTATCTTGAGTTAAATAAAGTTTATCAGCCACGCTAGATTTAAAAGCACGAATGCCATTATGAGTATCAGTTAGTTTTAAACCGGTAAATAAATAATTAATAAGTTTGGCGATGGGTAAAATAAAATGTTTTTTTGACCAAGGTAAATTACTGGTTTTACCTAAAAATCTAGAACCAAAAACAAAATCTACTTGACCTTGCTGTAAAGGTTTAATTAAATCTGGAATATCCTCAGCTTGATGCTGTCCATCAGCGTCAAAATGAACGATAATATCAGCGCCATGTTGCACCGCATAATCAGTACCGGTTTGCAAGGCGGCACCTTGTCCACGATTTATCTGGTGGCGCAATATTTGACATTTGATATTTAACATTTGCCTGCCCGTGATCTGCCTTGAGGCATCAGCCGATTGGCAGACGGGACATTTGACATTTATTTCTGATCCATCATCAATAACTACTAACTCATCAACAAAATTTTGTAATTTAGATAAAACTAAATTTAATTTTTCTGAATTTTCGTTCCACACTGGAACAATGGCGGTAACTTTCATATTATTCAATAATTTTAAAAGTTGCTTTACCTTTAAAAATTCTTTTGTCAATATCGCTCTCAGAATCTAATTCCAATTTAGTTATTTGTATATCTAAAACCTGACCATCTTCTTGAGTATAAGAAAAAATTTGGTCTTCTTTTAATTCGGGTAATTCTAGACGAAGTGGTAAAGTCTGAGTATTAAATTCAATACTAACCTGGTGATGAGTTAAAAGTTCAGTAATTTCTGTGGAATCAAATAAAGGATGAATTCCAATAAAATCCTTCTGTCTATTTGTTTTTATTTCAGTTTTTTCTAAATTTTCCATATATTAACAAAATATTTATCTAATGGTAGTTTAACATTTTATAGGAAAAATACAAACAGTAATAACATTTGACAATTGACAATTGACACCTAACTACAAAATAAAAAAAGGCCTGCAAATTTGCGGGCCTTTAAGAATATTAATAAATTAGAGAGATCCCCAGTGCCTGATTTTTTCGGTTAGCACTAAGCCAAAAATTTACTTTGTAACTTTCAAATGGGGCAAAATTTATCTTAACTCCCATTCCGGAACCGTTAATTTTTACATTGGGTAATTTAGTGTAAATATATTCATACACCAATGAGAAAATTACTGACCCGCTAATGACTGATCCAACGACACCATATTTATGCACGCTGGCTGTTTCCTTTTTATACGAGGTCCGGCCAAAAGCATAAATTCCACCGATAGAAATATCGTAGCCTAAATTTTTCATCAAGCCAGCTGAAAAACAAGAACTGGTGATATTAACATCTTCGGTGACAGTGGTGTCGGTAGTTAAAGTTCTAGCTTCTGTAAAATTAACCTCTGGACCAACTTGAACTTGCCAATTATTTGTTTGGGCTAACAAATTCCCAAATGAAAATAAAATGGTTAAAATAATAAGATGTTTTTTCATCTTATCCTCCTTTAAGTTATGTGATTTTTAAAAGTTTTTGTTAATTTTGTTTACCTTAAATCATAGCATTTTTAAAAAAATTCGTCAATAGATTACAAAAAACCACTAAAAACCATATAAAAATAAAACAAAAAAACAATATTTTAACTCGTAACGAGCTAAGATGCTGTTAAAATAAAAATTCATGAATTAATTCATGAATTAAATAGGTATTTAAATACTTATTAAAATTAAATTTTATAAAAAATAATTTAAAAATTAAAAATTATATCAATCTCCCCCATTTAACCTTATGCCAAACACGCTCATGGAAATAATAAATAATTAATTTAGAAATTACATCTAAAGCTCCAATAGTACCAGCTAAAGCATAATCTCCAGTAAAAATTAAAACCAATACTATAGTGGTAATGGTGGCGATAATTCTGAAGGTAATAGTTTTGGCAAGAGTTCTTTTGCGTGTCTCCATAGCTTAATTCTTAATTAATAATTATTTTAAATTATAAAATTTTACTCAAACATCTATATAATTTTGCCAAATTTTAAATAACTCAGCAGTGGCCACAATGTCATCAACATTATAACGGGCGATATCTTCATAGCGCTCTTGAGCGAACATTTCTTTAACATGTGCCCCAGAAACACCTTCGTGTTTGGGACTTTGAATACCGAGCGCCTGACAATACATATGTAAATTATAACCTCGGCCACCATAAACAGCTCCATAAAATTTTAATAAATCAGCCAAATCATAGTGTTTAGCTCCATTGCGTTGTAAATTTAAATAACGATTAGATAATAAATTTTTAGTTGGTTTAACTTTATGAATGGCCGAACGCAACATCAAAAAAGGAATATCAAAACCCCGACCGTTAAAAGTAATAAATTCATCATAGGCAGCCACATCCTGCCAAAATTTTTCTAAAATTCCTTTTTCGGTTAAAGCTTCAAAAGCAATACCTTGTTCTTCAAATTTGTTCTTGGGATTTTTAAGATCTTGATAATAAATTTTACCTTTGTTGGTATCGGGATTTAGAACACCCACACAAACTACTTGGGCAGTTAATGGAGAAAAACTAAAACCTTCCACTATTTTTTCAAGCTCTGGTTCAATTTTAGAGTCATCACCATTAACAGTATTTTCAGCCCAATGCTTAAAATAATCTTGCGAAATTTCATCAAGATCTGCTAAATCCTTACCAACGGTTTCAATATCAATAACTAGTTTAGACATAGGGTTAATTTTTTAATTTACAATTTTCAATTTCCAAACAATGAATTAATTTCAAAAATTATTTAATTATCTATTAAAAATCAAAAAAATAAATTATTATTGTTTCAATTATGCTTTGAAAATTAAATAATTTTAAAATTGTTTAAAAATTGAAAATTAAATCTTCCCTGCTAATTCTACCAAACGATTACTATATCCCCACTCATTATCATACCACGCCACAATTTTTACCAAACTATTTCCAATCACATTGGTTAATTTTAGATCAACAATAGCAGAATAGGGATTACCGATAAAATCTGAAGAAACTAATTCATTATCATTGGTAGTTAAAATACCAAGTAAATCTTTTTTGCTAGCATTTTTAAAAGCATTATTAATTTTTTCAATAGTGACCGGCTGTTTTAACTCAGCAACTAGTTCAATAATCGAAACACAAGGCGTCGGCACTCGATAAGCTACGGCATCTAAACGACCAACTAATTCCGGAATGACTTTGGTTACAGCAAGGGCTGAGCCAGTGGTAGTGGGCACAATATTTAAAGCAGCTGAACGTGCTCGACGTAGATCTTTATGTGGGCCATCAACTAAATTTTGATCAGAAGTATATGAATGAATGGTATTAGCTAAGCCTTTAATAATATTAAATTTTTGATGTAAAACTTTAACCACTGGGGCCAGACAATTAGTAGTGCAAGAAGCGCAAGAAATAATATGATCAGTGCTTGAATTATAATCATTAAAATTTACACCCAAAACTATATTTTTAATATCATCTGATTTAGGTGGTGCCGAAATAATAACTTTTTGAGCACCAGCTTTTAAATGAGCTTTAACTAACTCACTAGTTCTAAAAATTCCAGTACATTCCAAAACAACATCAATGCCTAATTTTTTCCACGGTAATTTTTTAGGGTCTTGTTCATCAAAAGTTTTAATACGCTGGTTGTTGATAATAAGCTCATAATCATTATACTTAATAAGTTTCTGATAATTACCATAAACTGAATCATTGGCTAATAGATGAGCTAAAGTTTTATTATCAGCTAAATCATTAATGGCGACGACTTTTAAATTCTTTTTTTCTAAAGCAATTTTTAAAGCAGCCCGCCCAATGCGACCGAAACCATTGATGGCTATATTTTTAATTTTAGACATAAGAGTAAGTTTTAATCTTTAATAAATTTAAACTAATAAATGCAATTGAATTAATTGTGGTGACTTAAAAGGGTCAAAAGTTCCAAATTACAATTTCCAATTTCCAAATAATTTTCTTGCCTGCCCTGGCAGGCAGATAATTTTTAAACAATTAAACTAATCAGATTAATTAATAAGCGTGCCACCAGCTCTAAATTTAACAGCTTTTTTTAACTGACCTGCTCCCCATTTAAAAATATAGATAGGTAATTTATTTTCCTGAGCTAAAACAGCAGCGGTTTTATCTAGAATAAAGGCGTCGGTTAATTCAAGATAATCTGAGTAATTTATTTTCTTAAATTGAATAGCGTCTGGATTTTCATTAGGATTCCTATCATAAATGCCTTTAACATTAGTACCTTTTAAAATAAAATCCGCTCGAGCTTCCAAAGCCCGAATTACAGCAGCGGTATCAGTAGTTACAAAAGGATTACCAGTACCAGCAGCAAAAATTAAAACTTCACCCTGGGATAAATATTTTTTAACATCTAAATGGCTAGTAGCGCCAATAACCTGCGGATAACTTAAGGCAGAAATAATTTGACAAGGAATATCTAAAAAATCTAAAGCATTTTTTAAAGCTAAAGCATTTACCAATGTGGCAGTCATACCAGTAAAATGAGCGGTGGTCATATCCAAACCTAATTCTTTAATATGGCGACCACGGAAAATATTACCACCACCAAAAACAATGCCCAATTTGTAATCTTTGTGAATTTTTTTAATTTCTTGAGCTAAATTAACAACCGCCAACATATCTACGGCTGATTCCTGACTTTGCAATAAAGATCCAGAAAGTTTTAAGATAATAGTTTTTTTACTTGCCATAGCTTTATAAATAATAACTGGTAACTTGTATTAAGTATAACAGATTTTTTGAAAATAAAAAATAGCCTGGAAGCTTCCAAACTATTAATCAGATAATATTTAAAATTTATTATTTTTGATAAAAATAAGAATCCATCTTATTTTTAAATTATAATTTCTACCCTGTCTCCTATTTTTATATTCTTTTCATCTATATAACCAGCGTTAAGTTCTAGAACGGCGTTGATGGGCTGACTAGGTTTATAAACAGTTAAATTTTGATTATTTTCCAAAGGCACATTTTTATCTATCTTTATAATAGTGTAGTCCTCAAGCCAAACTATGTCAAGCGGAAAATGCATATCTTTCATCCAAAATCCAGGTTGTGAATAATCATCAAAAATAAATAGCATCCCCTGATCTGCTGGTATAGATTGGCGGTCAGATAGGCCTTGGGAACGTTTTTGAGGCGTATCAGCTAGTTCAACTTGAATTTGGTGTTTATTAATGCTAATAGTTTTAAAATCTGTAGGTGCTGGGTTGGTACAAGCGGATAACACTAAAACACAAAAGCACAAAAGCACAAGAGCACAAGAGCAATTAAACACAGGGATATTAAATTCATTATGTTTTTTCATATTACTTATCTTTAATTTTCTGACTATTAACAACTAAAGTAATGGCTAAAATAATCATCACTAAAATTAAAACTATTAAAGCGACAATCTTGTACTGACTTTGTAAAAATAAAGAAGACAAACCAAAAACTAAAGTTAACACATATAAAAATAAGACGGCTTGGCGTTGGGAAAAACCAGTGTCTAATAACCTAAAATGTAAATGTTTACGGTCACCGCTAAAGGGACTTTTATGCTCTTTAAAAATACGCCGAGCAATAATCCAAACAACATCTAGTAAAGGAATACCCATAACTAATAAAGTCGTGGCAATTTTAGCCCCAGAGATAATAGACAAAACGCCTAACATAAAACCAATAAAAACTGAGCCGGCTTCACCTAAAAATATTTTAGCTGGATGCCAATTATAAATTAAAAAGCCTAAACAACTGCCAGCTAAAATTAAAGCTAAGACTGAGGTGCCACTTTGGGGTACATCCCAGAAAAGTGAGACTATGAATAAAATTATAGCGCCGATGGCACCAATGCCAGTAACCAAACCGTCTAAACCATCTAAAAGTTTAGTGGTGTACATAATAATTAACAACCAAAAAAAACTGATGATTAAACCTATTTGCGGAACGAAATAAAGCAAGGCTCGACCGTAAGGTCCGGTGCCAGCAGTAAAAGGGTTAGTCACATAAGTTACAGTAATGCCTAAACCCACGGCTATTAAACCAGCTAAGAAAGGTCCAAAAAATGATTTAGTTTTAATATCATATTTATCATCTAAAAATCCGATGATAATAATTATAAGCCCACCAAAAATAATCGCTAATAATTGTCTGGTTTGGATAATACCGTCAGCCAACCATCCGACTTGCCAACTAATTAACAGGGTAATTAAATAAGAAATATAAATTGCCAAACCACCCAGTAGCGGGACATGACCAATTTGGATTTTACGAGCTTGATTGGGTATATCCACAATCCCCTGTTTTAATGCTAATTTACGGATTTGTGGTGTCAGCAAGGCCGCCAAGCCAAAACTTAGAATGAAAGGAATGAGATAATTGAGATAAGTTGACATAAATATAATTATTTCTATAATATTATTAATAATATTTAATATTTAATATTTAATTTCTAATATCTTAATTATAAATTTGAATCAAGATATTTATTCGCTACGCTCATTAATATTGAATATTAGATATTATTTTTAAAAATGTTTTGACAAATAACAACTTATACCTTAATCTTAGTATTAGATGAAATAAAAATCAAATTTGAATAAAAGGAGAAATTAAAATGAAAAAATTAATTATAATTATTAGGGATTTTATTGGTGATCTTGTTTTTAAATCTTGTCAAAAAGGGTTACTAAACAGAATTGGCAATTTAATGCAAAAAAATTTAATATAATTCATAAAAAATAAAGAGGTAACCAATGAAAAATATGAAAATTGATATTATGTATATTACAATATATGTAATATTTGCGATCAAAACTATTTTGCAAAAACCATTCATCCAATTCTTGTGCCACCCAAAAAATTGGGGCTGGCAATAGAATTACGAAAACAGATAAGCTGAACATTTAAACGTTCGGCTTTTTTTAATACAATCAGGATTATTCCGATCCCACATCCATTTATCTGGGTTGTAATCTATATAATCCCAAATATTATTATAATCCTGTTCATTACGAATAATATGGTCATAATAACCTGTTTGCCATTTAAAATTAATATAGGGAGATGATTGATTAATTCTTTTGGTACAAATTGATTTAAACGAGCCAATCACTACAGGTAATGAAGCTGCTTTAGGAGAAATTTTTGATAATTGTGGGTATTTACCTTGGTAGAGACGAGGCACTGCCTCGTCTCTACTATTATTAATTACTATTATGTCATGAATATGATTAGGCATAATTACATATTTATCTATTTTAATATTACTAAAATGTTTGGGAATTTGTTGATAAAAATTACTAACTATTTCTCCTATTTCATTTAATTCCATTTTACCATTTTTTATATTACCAAAAAATAATTTCTTGTTGTCCGTGCAAATGGTGATGAAGTAATAACCACCTTGGGAATAATCGTAATTTTCAAGACGGGTGGTATGGGTGCGATATTGATTTTTGAATAAATTGGCCTCCATATAATATTTACTCCTAGAGACGAGGCAGTGCCTCGTCTCTACTGAAATTTTTTATATATTAAATAAAGTTTGACTGTTGTTCGTAGTTTGTTGAGCAACTTCTGCAAAAGTAACATTTTTTATCTCGGCAATCTTTTGAGCAACTAATTCTACGTAATTAGGTTCATTGCGCTGACCACGATGTGGGTCAGGTGCCAAATAAGGAGCGTCAGTTTCAATTAATATTTTATCCAAGGGTAATGTTTTAACAATTTGACGTAAACCTTCGGCATTTTTACCAAAAGTGATAATACCTGTAAAACCAATATAAAAACCTAATTTAATAAATTCTTGGGCGATAGCAAGGTCACCGCCATAACAGTGTAATACACCTGATAATTGACAACTGACATTTAACATTTGACGCTTAACTATTTTTAATAAATCGTGATAGGCTTCCAATGGTTTATCAACAGAACCACGACAATGTAAAATAACTGGTAAATTATTTTGATCAGCAAAATTTAATTGTTTAACTAATTCTTGAGCCTGTTTGGTTTTAACTTCATCTAAAGTATAATTTTTTGGCAAATGATAATAATCTAAACCTATTTCTCCTACAGCAATGATTTTATTTGAATCTTCAGTTGAAATGTTGTCACGATCGGCGTCAATTAATGCTTGATATTTAACTGCATCAAACTGTTCTTCTTGGGTGGCAAATTTAATTTCCTCTTCATCAACATGTGTTTTAAATAGATGAATTGGATGTAAACCAATGGCTGCATAAACTCCTATAGAATATTCAGCTGCAATATTAAAAGCACGCCGGGAAGTAGTATATTGGGAACCAACATTAATTAACCAAATATCTTTATCTAAACAACGACGGATGACCTCGGTCCCGTCGTCTTGATAAGTATTAAAATTTACATGACAATGACTGTCAATTAATTTGGGCATAAAAAATTAATTATTGTATTTTATATTTAGCATCAGTTGTTTCTAATATGCCTTTAATTTGCTCCAAAGCAGTCGGCCATAAAGGCATAATAAAATTACTAACTATTAACAAATATGGCACAACTTCCGAATTAATTAAATAATTATTAATAAAATCAGCAAAAGGAAATTTATCTAACATAGTAATTAACCAACCAAAAATAAAAGCACCACCAATTAAACCGAGTAGCGCCCCACTAATTTTATTAATAGTTTTGAGAAATGGGATGAAAGAAAAAATATGGAAAGTCCGATCAACTAAATAAGCACCCATACCAATGATTCCGTTAACAGCTAGAAAAATAATTACCATTGATAAAACATTGGTTAAATTTTGTTTATCGACTAAGAATGGCATTTTAATAAACCATTCGGCCACTACAGGATAAAAATGCCCAGCGACTACAATGCCAGCCACAATGCCAATTAAGCCGGCTAACATCCGAATTAAACCTGACTGCCAGCCACGGATAAAAAAACCTAGTAAGAGGATTAATAAAATAATGTCAATAATAAGCATAGTTTGAGCTTTTAACGAGGGCTGAAAAGTTTCAGTCCGAGTAGTGGGAACGGGCCTTGTGTTATACCGGAGTGGAACGCAGGTATCGCAAGGACCTACACATTAAATAAAATAAATTATAAATAAAGTTGTTTATATTTTTTAAAACCTTTGCGGATCATTACTGGAACATCTGGCCAAGCAAATTTATATTTAGAAATTTGACGTTGAGCAATCCATTCGTAATTAGTATGTTCATGACTCAAAGTAATTTGTTGATTTTTATCAATAATTACTAAAAAAGCAACTCCACATATGGCTAATCCTTTGACTGCTCCACCCTGAACATACCAAGTATGATAATCAATTAAATCAACCAGTTTAAATTTCTTTATTCCAAGTTCTTCGGAAATTTCACGGCTAAAAGATTTAGGCGCTTGATTGGCTTCACCTTTATCTATGCGCCCACCTGGTAAACCCCAATATTCAGAAGATTCACCAGCAAATTTAAGTATTAGACATTTATTATTTCTAATGATAACTGCAACCTGGCTAATCCAAAATTTTTCAAAATCATATTGATTCATTATATCTTGAGTTTTTTTATTTGTTTTCACCATATTTTATATTCTAGGAAATAATGGTTCGGCTTTGGTAATTTTCTTGGCGGTAAAAATATCAATAATTTTTTTACCAATAGTTGGCATGAAAGGTTGTAATAATTCAACTACATTTAAAATGTGTTGAGCTAACGGTTCCAGAATTTTTTTAACTTCAACAACATCATCAATTTTCCAAGGCTGAGTTTGAGTAATGGTTTCATCGCAAATTCTTAATTTATCCCATAAAACTCTTAAAGCTTCATCAAATTTATATTCTTCCATTTTAATACTAAAATCTTTGATTAAGTTAGTATCACTTCCCTGTTTAAGTTTAAGAGTTAAATTATTTTTTTCAATTAAGTTAGAAATGCGTGCCACTAAATTACCAAGTCCATTAGCTAAGTCAGCATTATATTTTTCCGCAAAACGTTCAATCTGAATATCTGATTCTGAACCAAAACTAAATTGTGATAATAAAAGATAACGCGTAGCATCAGTACCAAATTTATCAACCAAACTATCTGGATCAATAACATTACCTAAAGATTTACTCATTTTTTGTCCATCAATGGTAAAAAAACCGTGGATATATTCTAATTTAGGCAAAGGTAAATCTAAAGCCAATAATATAGCGGGCCAATAAATAGCATGAAATTTTAAAATATCCTGGGCCATTAAATGCACGTCGGCTGGCCACCATTTTTTATAATCCTGATTATCGGGATAACCAATGGCAGTAATATAATTTGATAAAGCATCAACCCAAACATACGATTTTTGAGTTTTATCAAAAGGTAATTCAATCCCCCATTTGACAGATTCACGAGAAACAGAAAAATCATCTATATAATCTAACAAAGATAATGCTTCATTTTTACGAGATGCGGGTAAAATTTTTATTTCATCATTGGTAATTTTTTCTTTAAGAATATCTTTGTAGTCAGATAAGCGGAAAAAATAATTTTTTTCAGATAAGTTTTCGGGAACTGTCTTGTGATCCGGACATTGGCCATTCTCAAGCTCTTTGTCAGTTAAAAACTTTTCACAACCAGTACAGTAAAGGCCCTTATATTCGTCTGCATAAATAACAGCATTACCTTGAGGAGTTTTAGTATTTTTTAATTTTGTAAAAATTTCCTGAACACGCCCAACGTGATTTTTATCGGTGGTACGGATAAAATAATCATTTGAAATATCTAAATTTGTCCAACGCGTTTTAAAAATTTCAGCGATCTCATCACAAAATTCTTGGGGGGTTTTACCCTGAGCTTCGGCAGATTGAGCTACTTTAGTCCCATGTTCATCAGTACCAGTCAAGAAAAAAGTATCAATATCGTTTTGACGATGCCAGCGTGCTAAAACGTCGGCCACTACGGTCGTATAGGCATGGCCTATATGTGGCTTGTCGTTAACATAGTAAATAGGTGTAGTGATGTAAAATTTATTTTTCATATATTTATCATACCTTAAAAACTATATAAAAGTCAAAAAAAGAAGCGTCTATTGCTAAACGCTTCCGAAATTTATTGTTTACGAACTAATTATCCATTTTACACAAATAGTTCCACTAATAACGATGGTCATTAAGTCAATTATAGCAATCGTTTGGAATAATAATAAACGTGATACTTGCTCAAAATGGGTAGCTAAACCAGCCATAATAAATACAATAAACATTAAATATAAAATACCTTTGATAATTTTTTTGATACCGCGATATTTTATAATTTTCTCATAAAAAATAGATGTCAATATAGTGATAACTATCAATGGAACAAATAGAAAATGGGGGTGATTAATGTCAGTTTGGGCTGGTAAATCTTTAAATAATATTAATGCTAAAGAATAATAAAGGGATAAACTAAATACTAAAAGAACTACTGATGTTATACCAACTGTTTTTTTCATTTTCATGAAATACCTCCTAGCTATTTGTTTTGTTTTAAAATTTTTTGTTTTTTAAAAAGTTATTTTTTAATTATTAATTAATTATAACATTTTTAAAATTTTTATTAAATTATCCTTATTATTAGCTTTAAATAAATATCCATTTACTTTGTCTTGAATTAATTCTGGAATACCACCTAAATTTGAGGCAAAATAACTAATTTAGTCAATTATATTTGACAATCACGCCCAATAGTAATGATACCATTATTGTTATTACCATAATGGAAATAATGACCATCACAGGCTGTAACCCCATCTTTATTTTGATATTCGTGATCAATTTTTTCTAGA
>Ga0210057_1004416_pt1 | contig 18742 bp, 20 predicted proteins | sample CryGeyCG2114_010_2_FD_183968 | JGI IMG/M metagenome (GOLD analysis project Ga0210057, IMG submission 183968) | Groundwater microbial communities from aquifer - Crystal Geyser CG10_big_fil_rev_8/21/14_0.10 (SPAdes) (version 2) | ecosystem: Environmental > Aquatic > Deep subsurface > Groundwater ...
CCCACATTTGTATCAGCGTATTTGATACAAAAAGGGTATAAACCAAAGGAAGCGATTGATCTAATTACATCTAAAAGATCGAGTGTGCATTTACATAAAACACAAGAGGAAGCTTTGAGAAAATATTACGAGAATTTAAACAAAAAATAGCAGTTTAGGGAGTCCCGCCCGCGATCCGTCTTGCCCTTCGCGGGCGGGGGTTGCGTGCGCATGGGAGGGATGGACCCCAAGGGCTGGACGAACCACTAGCGATAACAAATGACACGAGGCCCAATATTGAATTTGTTTTTTGTTTTCTGCCCCCCGAATTCCCCCAAAACAAAAAGAGGAGCAAATGGAAAATTTCTTCCTAAACCCCTCCTTTTCCATTTGCGACATCCGAATTCAAAAACAAATACGAGCGTACGAGGCAGTTTCAAGTCACCACGCGCTCCGCGCGCGCGACATCATTTATTTTGGAAATAGGTTCGAGCTTGGTACAATAAAGACACCAAAAATGACTCAACCAGTTGAGTCATTTTTCGCATGTGCAAAACTTACATTGCGGAAAATCGCCGGATGTGCTATGGTGTTTTATATGATGGTTGTACGCATCAAGAATCTTAACCTCTTTTGCATTAGCAGGCAGTAAGCCCGAGGTTTTTGATTGGTTCAATCATTCCACACAAAGACCTCGGCACTACCGGGGTTTTTGAGTTCATTCCACGCACCACTACCACGTACTTGGGGGAGAGTAGAGATGGTAGATACGAGCGAAGCGCCTGTTGGTGATCTCAAAAGTTTGACCATCCAGGAGAGGAGGTCGCGCGCAAAGCGGGCGGTTCGGCACGCAAAGCGGGCCTTGCAGATTGCCGAGGAAGGCCGGGACGCTGCTCTGATTGAGCATTGTGCGAGGCAGCTGGATGCTGCTCGGCAAAAGCGCGACTGCCTTCTTCAAAAGTCTCGCCGGTAGAGGTTTACCTGTCGCAGGCGCGAGTCCCGTGGTCAGCTGTTTGTGGCCACGGGATTTTTTTATTTTTTTAGAGTTTTTCGGTGTCGCGCCGCATGAATAGCTGGATGGTCCAATCAGCAGCCACGGCCACCCGCTTGCGCCAGGTGAGGAGCTTCCCGAGGTACACGGTGCGCCACAGCCACCAGGCAAAGCGGCCACTGAAAGGGATGCCCGCAATTTCGCCGACCGCGCGCCAGCGGCCCAGGGAAACCAAATCACCTTTGTGCTGGTAGCGGAAGGCCTTGAGTGGCTGTTTTTTTATTGACCGGATAATATTTTTCGCACAGCTTTGAGCCTCTGCGACCGCAGTTTGGGCGTGTTGGGGCACTGGCCGTTCCTCCCACGGATTGGTGTAAGACGCAACATCTCCCAGGGCGAAGATATTTTCGTAGTTGGCCAGCTGCATATACTCGTTCACCACGTATGCCCCGTTTTTGGCGAGCTCAACATCACCGGCAAATGGAATGGTGTTTGGAGAAACGCCCGCGGTCCAGATCACGGCATTGGCTGCGATGCGCTCTCCGTTATTAAGGGTGGTTGAATCAGCGGATATGCTGGTGACTCCGGTCCTGAGCCGCACGTCAATGCCTTTTTTGCGCAGGACCTTGAGCGCTTCTTTTCGGAGATGGTCGCCAAATTGCGGAATCAGATCCATACCCAGCTCCACCAGCGTCACAGTTGTATCTTTTCTATGGAGTGCACCTCGAGCAAACTCAATGAGCTCCGCGGAAAGTTCAACTCCGGTGGCGCCTCCGCCCACCACCACAAAGCACGGAGAGCTCTGTGTTTCGGCAGTGCGTATGATGTGGTTTTTGAGCCGCACCGCATCTTCCAGCGATTTGAGCGCAAAGCAGTGCTCGTGCGCTCCCGGAATTCCAAAAAAGTTTGCGCAAGAGCCGGTTGCGAGCACTACATAGTCGTAGGGGATTTCCCCGCCTGCAGTGGCGACTATGCCACGATTCGGATCAACACTGGTGGCGCGGGTTATACAAAATTTTGTATCAGATCCCAGAGCTCCGCGCAGGGGCTCTATAATATTTTCTTTGCTCTGGCCTCCGGTTGCGACCTCGTGCAAAAGCGGGGTGAACAAGAAGTAGTCTCGTTCATTAATGACCGTAATAGATATATCCGGGTCCTCGCGGAACGCGCCTTGCAGGCGTTTGTGCACGTACACGCCCCCGAATCCGGCTCCCAAAATAATGATGCTTTGTTTTTTGCTTGCCATGGCTATAGTGTACCATTTAGTTGACTTTTTGGCGATTTTTGGGTAGTATGATTAAGTACTTTCAATCGTGCCGGGATAGCTCAGTTGGTAGAGCAACGCTTTTGTAAAGCGAAGGTCGGGGGTTCGAATCCTCTTCCCGGCTCCAGCCCAGCTTTATTAGCGACGTAGAGCGAGCGAAATAGAAAAGTACTCTTTTCCATTTCCGAGCCGAGGAGCCAACACAGGCGCAGCCTTTATCTTTCAATCACTAATATTACGTCTATGTCACAGGAACGACTGGCCAAACTTGAGTGTACCGCGTGCAAGCGCGTCACGGCCGACACCCAAAAGAACAAGAAAAAGCTCCAAAATCGGCTTGAGCTTAAAAAGTTCTGCAAGTGGTGCAAAAAACACACTATGCATAAAGAAACCAAGTAAGTATGATACGGTGGAAGCTTGTCGCTGCCATTGCCATCATACCTCTGCTCGGCGTGGGCTGCGCGGAGCAAGCGGCGGAAAGCGCCAAACATGCGGCCTCCTGGGCCGCACAAGAGGGTAGCCGCATTATCCGCGAATCCGGGGAAGGTTTTACGCGTAATTTGACCGAAGAACAAAAAGTCGCGGTTGACGCGTGGCTTGCCGCGAATAATCTTAATGAGTTCGGGGACGCGCTCAACACGTTCTACGCGGGCGGCACTCCGCTTTTCAACGAGGCAACCGGCGAAACTCTTGACCGGTTCAAGTACCTTTTTGAAAAGTTTCCGGAGCTCAAGGACGTCATTGAGCAGCAGCTGCGAAAGTAGCATGCGCACATTAAAGTCCCGACTCTGACGAGGGGGCGTAGTTAAATGGTATAACTTCGGTCTCCAAAACCGATGTCGTAGGTTCGATTCCTACCGCCCCTGCCAGTTAGCAGGCTTCTAACAAACAAATCATATGCAATTCACGCTCACCGAACGCGTACAGCCGCTCCTCGTATGGAGCATCTGCCTGGCAGTATTTTGGGTTGTCTTTTTGTGGGGATTCTTTGACCGCGGCCCATTGAGCCTCGGCATTAATGCTGCTGTATTATTACTGCTTGTTCTTGGGCTTTTGGGAAGCGTTTTTCCGGCAAGCAGCCCGATGTGGAGCACAAAGCAGTGGCGCTGGCTTGTTCCGTTTCTCCTTATTGCCGCAAGCTATGCACTGTACGCAACTCCCATCATCAAAATCATTAACATACCCGTGGTGCCCCTGCTTTTCGTGGTTTTTGTGACGCATGCCTTACTGGGGAACCACGCAGCGAGATGGGGATGGGCATTTGCGCAAACGCTCGTGCTGCGCGCGTTCGCGTGGCTCGGCGCGCTGGGAGCCGCAATCAAGGAGTATAGCCGTGCCTTGTTCGGCACAAGAAATTCAAACACGGCCCGCCGCGCAATTGCGGGCGCAATTCTTTTGCTAGTGATTGTGGTTATGGTGATATTGCCCTTGCTTTCATCATCTGATCCGCAGTTCAAAACTCTGGTCCAGCCCTTGCTCGATTTCCTCGGCCGCCTTGCTGAAATTGAAACGCTGTGGCGCGTGGTGGTGGGCGTGGTGATTGCGCTTTTGAGCTTGGCGCTCGGGCTTGCATGGAGCGCTCGGCCCGAGGTGCGCGAATCAGATTCCGGCACGCATGCGGACGCGATTGTCTCGGGCATTGTGGTGGGCGGCATATTCCTCGTGTATGCGCTGTTCCTTATCATCCAGGTTAAACGCTTGTGGGTTGCGGATCTGCCCATTGATTTTTCCGAAACCGAAATACTCGTCAAGAGCGGGTTTTGGCAGCTGCTTGCCCTTTCTATCATCAATGCCCTTATTTTCCTTGCCACGTACGCAAAGACGAACACATTGGTCCAGCGGCTGCTCGCGGCGTTTACCATTGCATCCTTGCTTTTGGTGTTTTCCGCGGCGTGGCGCATGGCTTTGTATGTGACGCTCTATGGATTTAGTTATGAGAAGTTTTTCGCAGCATACACCGTGCTGTTCTCCATTATCCTGTTTGCGTGGCTCGTGTTCCGGTTTTTCGGCGGCGCGCGCCGCGACCTGGTGAAGTTTACGGCATTCCTGTTCCTGTGGATGTATGCCACATTGTGCGTGTTTCCGGTTGAGCAGTTCATTATGCGCGCAAATATGGCGCTCGCTGCGCGGCCTGATTCACGGATTGAGCTTTTTGAGATGACCATGCTTTCGTCGGACGTGCTGGGATATGTTGAGAAGCGCAGCAATGATCCGCGGTTTAAAGAGTGGGGTGAATGGATTGAGCGCACCCGGGAGCAGTTGGCGCAGAAATCATGGTACGAGGCAACGGTTTCGGATGTGGTTTACCAAGCGCATAAGTAAGCATCAGCATGCCAAATCCGGAATCACGGGAACAACAGCCTGACTATATTGCGAAAATCCTCAATGACATTGAGCATGCTCCGGAGCTTATTCAGGCGGAACTGGATCGAACCGATAACCCATGGATTGCGTGTTTTATTTCTCGCGCGACCGCGGTGTTCGGCTCGGTTGATCTTGCCAAGCGGAATATGCAGATAAGCAACGAGGCGTATGCCGCCGCAAAAAAGGTGATTGATTCGCTGAATCAGCAAATTCCATACTGGCGGAACAAAGCCTTTAAATCCAAAGTACGGATGCTTCCGGATGAGGCCAAGGATCAGCTCATGTCGGAATTAAATTCCATTTGGGGCATACTTAATCCTGAGTCCGCAGATGAACAGAAAGAAGCGTGAAATAAGTTGAGGTACAAGTGCAGGAACGAGCAGTGCTTGACATAGAGCATAATTAGTGCTATTATACCTACTTAATCAATGTTTGTGTCCATTTTCGGGCATAAACAGACTCGAACTCTTTTGTGTCATACCTAAGTGACCACCAGATTCATCGGGTCACTTAATGTAATTATGACACAACACGACACTGCCGAACTGACGTTCGACAACCTGGGCATTGCCCCAAAACTGCTTGCGATTCTCGCGAGCAAAAAATTCACTACCCCAACCCCCATCCAGTACCAGTGCATTCCGCACGCGGTTGCAGGGAAAGACGTGGTTGGCATCGCGCAGACCGGGACCGGAAAGACCCTAGCCTTTGGCGTGCCCATGCTCCAGCGGCTTGCCCAGGAAAAGGGCCAGGCCCTGATTTTGATTCCCACACGCGAGCTTGCCTTGCAGGTGGATGAGACGCTCCACGCAATCGGCGCTTCCATGGGCATTAAAACCGCGGTCATCATTGGCGGCGCTTCCGGCAATGTGCAGATCAAGCAGCTGCGCAAAAATCCGCATGTCATCATCGCGACTCCGGGGCGTTTGCTTGACCACATGGAGCAAAAAGTTATGAATTTAAACCGCATCAGCATTGTGGTACTGGATGAGGCTGACCGCATGTTTGATATTGGATTTTTTCCGGCTATCAAGCGCATTCTCGCCGCGTGCCCCCAGCAACGCCAGACCTTGATGTTTTCCGCGACCATGCCGCCCGCCATTGCGAGCCTTGCGGCGCAGTTCATGCACATGCCTCTGCGCATCGAGGTTGCGCCCCAGGGGACCGCTGCCGAGGGCGTTGAGCAGGAAGTGTTTGTGCTCGATAAGCAGGCAAAGCTTCCGCTTTTGGAAAAGATTCTTACGGAAAATCCGGGTACAGTGCTCGTATTCTCGCGCACCAAGTACGGTGCAAAAAAGATTACGCGCGTGGTGCACGCCATGGGCCACACGGTTGCGGAAATCCATTCCAACCGCTCCCTTGCCCAGCGCAAGGACGCCATGGCCGGATTCAAATCCGGCAAGTACCGCGTGTTGATCGCCACGGACATTGCCGCCCGCGGCATTGACGTCACCGGCATTTCGCTTGTCATCAATTTCGATTTGCCGCAGAACGCGGAAGATTATGTGCACCGCATCGGCCGCACGGCCCGCGCCGGCGCAACCGGAAAAGCGATTTCCATGGCAACGCCGGACCAACGCGGCGACATTAAGCAGATTGAGCGCCTCATCAAAAAAACCATTCCCATTTTGGCGCTTCCGGCGCTTCCGCGGCCGAGCGATGCCGTTGTCCGCGCCATTTATCTTGGCGGGGATACTGACCGCGAAAGCACAGGCCGCCCGAGCCGCGTCCGCCAGTCCTCGGGCATAAGCCACGGGTTCACCCGCAACCGGCCTCCGCGTTCGCGTTCAGGCGCCCGGTCCCGCGGCCGTTTTAGCCGGTAAGGAAATTCAGATATTGCAAGAGCCCCGAGGCGACATCCTGTCATCCGCGGGGCTTTTTGGTTGGTGGGCAGTGTTCACACGGCATTGACCAATGCAACTAAGTCGCCGCCGCCCCGGATCATGCGTTTGTGGACGATGTATGGCTCGTCCGGAACATCGGTTCCCGTGATCACGATCACGGCCACGCTCGGGTGATTGGCGCGGATTCTGTGAGCGGTTGTCACCATGGACACAGACACGAAGATCACTATGTCCACTTGTCCTTTTTGCGCTTTCTGCTCCGCTTCTTCGGCGGTCACGACCACCACCACCTCAGCAAGGTGTACCCGCGGCTTTCCGACTGTAAGCGGATACAGCGCGCGCCCCAGGTGCGCCTTGATCGATTCCACGAAGTCAGCGTAGTGAGTCGGCCCAAATGTGCCCTCCTGGCAGACCACCACGCGCTTGGGTACGTAGTCCATGGCATTACCTCCTTGGTTGGCTATGTGTGGGTGCTACGGGTTGGAAAGATCAAAGTATGCTACTGTAGCATAGTCTTGCCGTAAAATCAATGGTTCTGGACAGGTTGTGGACAGGTAAGAATTACAGGGGTATGATGTGGTTAGTATGGAGCAAAAAACTATTCTCATATTGTCGGGCTGGGGGGATTCGGATCCTGCGCACTGGCAGAGCCTGTGGCTTGCCAAGTACCCCAACGCGGTAAAGGTTGAACAGAAAGATTGGGATGAGCCCAAAAAGGATGATTGGGTGCAAGGTTTGGACGCATGCATCACTAAGCACGCAGAGCATCCAATTGTACTGGTGGGGCACAGCCTCGCGTGCGCCACGTTTGCGTTTTGGTCGCGCGATTACACGGAACAGTCCTCCGCTACCATTGCGAGGGCTTTGATGGTGTGCCCAAGCGATATGGATCAGGATGATTTGCCAAAAGAGATTCAGGGTTTTAGTCCTATGCCGCTTGAAAAGCTGCGCTTTAAAACGATTGTAGTGACAAGCGAAAACGACCAGTATGTGTCCATTGGCCGCGCTAAGTTTTTCGCGGATTCCTGGGGTGCGCGCCTGGTGAACATCGGCGCGCACGGGCACATCAACGTTGATGCGGGTTTCGGCAACTGGCCGCAGGGCGAGGAGCTACTGGGCGAGCTGTTAGGCAGTACATAATATATTTATGCAAACCATACCGGGCAATTACTACCGAACCAGCGTCAAAGCACTCCAAATATAAATGGATTACAAACGTGCTCTTTGAGGTTACTTTAGAAAATCTCGATTTTACAGCGTCCGACGAATGTATAGAAATACGATTTTTTACAAAAGGCGAGGCTTTAAAAGAAAATCTCTTTTCCAATGTGCAAACTTTTTTGGGGGTATTTGACCCCAAGAATCACGAGTGAAAAACGTAGAGCATTACATTTTCGACAGGAGTAGGGTGATGCGGGAGGTGGAGTAGGTAAGGCGGGCTGTTTTGTTATAGGTAGTTTATTATGGGGATTAGATTTGAGATAAAGTATATTTTATGGTATAATATACATGCTTTAGGTTTTAGATTATGCAGCCGGATAGCCGAGAAAAATTTTTAAAGATATATTCCAATCTGCCTTTAGGGGTTAGGCAGGAGATTATTTTGGTTTTAGACGATAACCGTACAATCACATGGGATGTTGCTTTTATTGAAGTCGAAGCAAAAACGCCATTAAGCGATGGTATCTTGCAGAAATTAGAGAAGTTGGGAATCATTTAAAATATGAAAGACGAAAATAAACAAAATGTCTTATCTGACGAAGAGGTGCGGAAATTGGTTTTGGCTCGTTTATCCGTCTTGTCGTCTGACTCAATAATCTCTCTGGGTTCGGAGGGGAGTTTTAGCCGCGATGAACTGGTTGAACTGGTTGAAAAAAGGGACGCTATCGGAGAAAAATTAGCGGAAATACAAATGGAGTGGTTACGATCTTTTAAATCCGTACAGGCGGCATGAAGTTAATCGTCACCAGGCCGGAGCATGATGTGACTACTCGGTATATTTCGGCGTGGGCGGGAGAGGTTATAACTTTTGCTCAGCAAAGAGGCGTTGAAGTGGTTGATTTAATCCGCAATAAAGCCAGTCGGCGTGAGTTGGAAGGCAGGATAAAAAAGTTATTCCCCAAGCTCGTGTTTTTGAATGGCCATGGCAGTGCCGATAGTGTGGCTGGGCATGACAATGAAGTTTTGATAAAAGCCGAAGAGAATCATGATTTATTGGAGGGCAAAATAGTGTATGCCTTGTCTTGTGATTCGGGAAAAAAGTTGGGGCAGGCCGTAGCAGAGAAAAAGAGAGCTGCGTATATTGGTTATGCTGATGAGTTTATTTTTGTGGCTGATCGAAATTTTTTAAGCAAGCCCTTGGAAGATCCGAACGCCAGGCCGTTTATGGAGGCGTCAAATCAAGTTATGATTTCTATTCTAAAAAGGCATGATGCGCGGGAGTCCTCTACCAGATCAAAGAATATTTTCGAATCGCATCGTCGGCGGTTGTTATCGAGCCAAGCTGACCCCGACTCCTTGCAAGCTGCGCAATTTTTGTGGTGGAACATGCGCAATCAAGTTTGTTTGGGTAATGTGAGCGATAAAATTTAAAACTCCATTTATGGGGTTTAACGTATTGAGCATAGGGATTTATCCCTATGCGAATTTGGTGCGGCGGTGGCTTGCCCAGTCCTTCGGGAAGGGCTGTGGTGGACAGATGGGGGTGGTGGGGGTATGATTGGGTGGCAGTTCGTATAAGGTGGGTTATTTTATTTTTGTATAAACACATATGAAGCGAAATATAGCACATATTACAGAAGAAAAAGGTCGAATGATTGCAAAAGCAATATTGTCCCAACATTCTGAATATCCTTATCTTCTTGGACGGGTTTCAAATACTAAAAAAGGTGCTTTTCACTCAATTAAAAAAGGGTGGTTCGAAGCCAAGGAGGGGAAAAAGATGAATCTAGAGTTGTGCGACATATTTTTCAATATTTTTTCTCAAATAGAAATTTTGTTGGAGAATTTAAAAAAGGAATGGAATTTTTATTTTTTATTTTTATGAGGGGGATAAGCGGATATTTTTTGCTACGTTCCTCCGCAAAAAATGAATTTAATGTTTAGTGGAAAAATACTATAATAAACATGCTTCACCTCTTAAAAAATCAATATGGCTAAAAAGAATCAATCTAAAAGATTAACAAATCAGCACAAAAAATCGCAAGGTGTAGTTGGTATATTTGGAGACAAAGCAAAGTCGCATGATATAACAGTTGGTAAAATTTCACACCTTGTAATTGAACAACTTGAGAAGGAATTTCCTCAATTATCTTTTAGATATAGAATAAGTATAAAAAAGGAAGAAATAAACGAGGCTTTAAAAAAAATCGATCCAGAATTAGGGCAAACCCTTTTTGTATCAAATTCAAGTTAGGACTTACGCGTTTGCGTAGTAAATATAGTTAGCGGTAGCGAATCTAGTAATTGATGCTTTTTGTTCATACCAACTGATAGACTCGGAAATCCTGACAGCTTCTAGCCTGACAAAGGCAATGAAGGCGGCAAAGATATGGGTTTTCTGTGATTGGGCTTTGGTGGAATAGCACTTGGCAATGCCAGTTGTTTGTTTGATGCCTCGGTGAAATTCCTCGATGTTCCAGCGTTGCTGAAAGTGTCCCGTAAACTCATCATAATCGGTGAGAGTCAGATCATTAGTCGCCAAGTATGTAATGTCGCCGTTTGTGGCCACAACCTTACAGACCAGAACCTGTCCAAAGCCTTTCAGCCAGACTTTCCCGACCTGTTTGTTGGCCAGCTTCAAGTCACTGATTGCCGTTTGGATGCGGTGGCAACTGATGATACGATTAGATTTTAAGTTGCAGATGAATTTTAATCCTTGAGACCGAATGAATTTTAAGTTTTCTATACTGGAATACCAGGAATCAAACAGCACATATAAAGGAAAAAATCCCCGTTTTAAAGCCTTTTTAAGCAGTTCTATGAATAAGTCATTCTTGGTTTTTCCATCAACTTCTTTCTGATAGATTCGGTAGTCCACTGGCACGCACTTTTCTAAATTCGTCCACAGCAGATTTACCAGGTTAATGCCATTGACCAGCCCGTGTTCAGCCCCGCTGTATTGCACCTTGGCCAACTCATTGGCTCGGGAAAACCGTTTGTCCAGGGTAGTATCGTCAACCACCAGATAACCGGCTCGCGGATCAATTAAAGCCTTGGCCTCCCTCCAGAGCTCCTGTGGCCTAAAGATAAACCTCGACAGCCATCTTGAGACCGCATCATGGGCCATGCCGACGCTGACCTTGGGCATCTCGACTCCGGAATACCGGTTCTGATTGCCAATCAGAAAACCACTATAAAGGCTTAAGGAACATTTTTGTTTTTGCATATACTTTTTGTTTTTATGCTCTGCTGGAGCGTTAAACCCTGTAAAGACATTTTCTCACAAAGTATGTGTAAAAACAAAATTACCAACCAATTTTACGCAAACGCGTAAGTCCTAATAATGTGTTCTATGATTACTCTGGACAAGGACGAGGCATAGTGACATCCATCATTGAGGGCCAGACAGAACGCGCAAGAAAACCAATGCGGTATTATTTCGAGCAACTAGAATTTCAAAGAAAATCGTTAATCGACAAATTTGTTGTCATCAACTTAATTCTTATGGTTCTGGTGGAAATATTCATAAGGTCATGACGAAATTTTTATTTTGCACTCCGCCTATTTTTTTGATTTTTTCTTGACATTTCCCCAGTTTTGTCCTACAATTGTTCAGTCATTGAGCTAACCATCCAGTTTATTCAATGCCGCATATAGCGGTTTTTATTATACTTTACAAGCCTAATTGCACCAGGAACGATACTCGGTAAACGATATCCCACGCGGCGTTAAGATTGCCACGGTCGCGGGTACGCTCCCTCGCAATGACATTTAAGAATATGAATCTTCGCAATATCGCCATCATAGCGCACGTCGATCATGGTAAGACCACTTTAGTGGATGCTTTGTTGCGCCAGGCGCATACCAAGCTTTCCAAGGAAAATGCGACACATGATTTGATAATGGATTCCAATGATTTGGAAAAAGAGCGGGGCATTACTATCTTTTCAAAAAACGCGTCAGTCGTGTGGCATGATACCAAAATCAACATCATAGACACCCCGGGCCACGCGGATTTTGGGGGCGAGGTGGAGCGCGTGCTCTCCATGGCAGACGGCTGTCTTCTGCTTGTGGATGCCAAAGAAGGCCCCATGCCCCAGACGCGGTTTGTGTTAAAGAAAGCGCTCTCCTTGGGTTTGCGCATTATTGTTGTCATCAACAAAATTGATAAAGACGGCGCAAATCCGGAGCAGGCCGTGAACAAGACATTTGATTTATTTGTGGAGTTAAAAGCAAGCGACACGCTGTTGGATTTTCCCATTGTGTACGCATCCGCAAAGCAGGGCAAAGCAGGCATGGAAGCGGATTTGGAAAAAATGGTGGATATTACGCCGTTGTTTGAAACGGTTCTTAAAGAGATTCCGGCCCCATCCGGCGATCCAGCAAAGCCCTTGCAGATGCTTATCACCACTCTGGCGCAGGATAGTTTTAAGGGCAAAATCGGCATCGGCAGAATCTATAACGGCACCATCAAGGCCGGGCAGGATATTGTGCATATCAACCGCGCAGGGGAACACTCAAAAGCGCGGTTAACATCGCTCATGACATTCATTGGCTTGGACAAGGCCGAAACCGAGGGCGCCCAAGCAGGGGATATTGTGGCAATTGCGGGCATTGAAGATATTACCATCGGCGAAACCATCGCGGATAAAGATACTCCGGTTGCCTTGCCGCTTTTGGATGTGGACCAGCCAACCGTCAAAATGCAGTTTATGGTGAACAATTCTCCCGTGGCTGGCAAAGAAGGCGATTACACCACCTCGCGCCAAGTGCGGGAGCGCTTGCATAAGGAACTGCAGACCGATATGGCATTGCGCGTAGACGATGCGGAAGACGGCACCTGGGTGGTTTCCGGCCGTGGTGAGCTGCATTTGGCAATTCTTATCGAACGCCTCCGCCGCGAGGGATACGAACTGCAGGTGGGCAGGCCGCAGGTAATTACGCATGTGCAGGACGGAAAAACATTGGTGCCGTACGAATGGACAACCGTTGAGGTGCCGGAAGATCATGCCGGAATTGTCATTGAAAAATTGGGCAAGCGCAACGGGGTCATGCAGGAGATGAAGGTGGAAAACGGCATCACGTTCATGGAGTTTTATATTCCCACGGCCGGGCTGTTCGGCTATCGTAGCGAATTCCTGACCGATACCAAAGGCCTCGGCATTATGCACAGCGTGTTCCACGAATATGCCCAAGATGCCGCAAACTGGCGCGAGCGGGAGCAGGGTTCCTTGGTTTCCATGGAAACGGGCCAAACCAACCTCTATGGCTTAACCAACATCCAAAAGCGCGGCACACTTTTTTTGGGGCCGCAGATGCAGGTGTACAAGGGACAGGTCATCGGCCAGCACTCGCGAGGCGGGGATTTGCAGGTGAACCCCACCAAGGCAAAGGAGCTCTCCAACATGCGCTCCAAGGGCGAGGGCGTTTCCGAGCACTTTGCGGTTCCCCACATCATGGATTTGGACGCGGCTTTGCAGTACATCGGGGATGATGAGCTGGTGGAGGTTACTCCGCTCAATATCCGCATCCGCAAAATCATTCTGGACGAGAACGAGGCGCGCAGAAAAGCGCGGCAGGGATAAAGGGCAGTAGTCCTGTGTTAGCTTCTGCGGCTACTTAATAAACCCCTCGCTCTGGATTTTCCAGAGCCTGCGGTATAGGCCTTCTTTTTTGGAAAGCTCCTGGTGCGTGCCCGTATCAACCACTTCACCTTCAGCCATCACTACAATCCGGTCCATGTACAGTATGGTAGATAAGCGGTGCGCGATGACAATCGCGGTTTTGTTTTTCATGAGTTCGTGCAGGGCATCCTGAATCAGCGCTTCGGACTCCGAATCCAGGCTGGAGGTTGCCTCGTCCAGCACCAGGATAGGTGCGTCTTTGAGTATGGCTCGGCCAATGGCAATGCGCTGGCGTTCGCCCCCGGAGAGTTTAATCCCGCGCTCGCCGACATAGGTGGCATACTGTTCCGGCAGTTTGTTGATAAACACGTCGCAGTGCGCTTTACGCGCCGCTTCCATCACCTCCTCATCCTTCGCATCAAGCCGGCCGTACCGGATATTCTCCATAAGCGAACGGTGGAACAAAGCCGGATCCTGCGGCACCAGGGCGATGTTTTCGCGCACGCTGTCCATGGTTGCGGCCGCGATGTTCTGGTTGTCTATGGTTATGGTGCCGCGCTGGATGTTAAACTGGCGGAGTATGAGCTGGACAGTGGTGCTTTTGCCGGATCCCGAAGGCCCCACTAGGGCGACCTTTTCCCGCGCCATAATGCTTAGATTGAATTTTTTAAGCACGTGCCGCGTTTTGCGGTAGCTGAAGTTGACGTCTGTAAACGTGATCGCGCCCTTTGTTACGGTAAGCGGCTTTGCGTTTTTTACGTCTTTTACTTCGTGCGGAGTATGCAGGATTTCCACCATTTCTTTGGCATCGGCAAATGCCTCGTAGGTTCTGCGGATAATGCGGCCCAGGCGGTTGATATGGGTAAATAGTATGGCCAAATACCCCTGCAGCATGGCAAAGTCTCCGATGGTGAGCTCTCCTTGTGCCCAGAGCCGCACCGCGAGCGCCATCACCACAAACTCAATTATAATCATCAGGCCCCACTGCAGGGCGTCGTTGATTTCCGCGATGTTCCAGGAGCGGGTGGTGATTTTGCGGTGCTTGGCCGTGATATCCCGAAATAGGCCTTGCTCGTGCTTTTGGTTCGTAAACAAGCGGATGGTTGCGGTGTTGCTCACGGCATCCGCGAGCACGGCCGTAACCTTGGTGTCGTGCGCGGCGCGCTGTTCGTCGTATTTCAGCCGCCATCGGGCCACTGCGTAGTTGATTGCCGCGAACACCGCAACCCATACCAGCGCCGCGCCCGCGATAAGCGGGCTCCTGAACCAGATTACCACCATGGATCCGACAATGGTAACCGCGAGCGCCATAAAATCCCATTGCACCACATCCGAAAAATCTTCATATGCGCGCGAGAGGCGGCGGACTTTGCGGATGAGCGAACCCGTAAAATTGTTCGCAAAGAAATTGCTTGAGTGGCCCAGCAGGTGCTCAAACCCGGCGCGCTCTATGTCCGCCATTACCTGGGGCTGGAGGTAGTTGTTCGCAATTTTTGCAACGCGGTGGAACAGCCAGGACGCGGCATGAAGCCCCAGAATAGCCAGCAGTACAGCGGTCAGCGGCCCAATGGCGCTGCTTAAATCTCCCGCCGCCGCATCAATGCCGTCGAACAGCTGTTTGTAGAACAGGGGTACGAGTATGGCCGCGATTTCCGAGAGCAGAATAAAAAATACCAGCGCTCCAAAGAGCCATCGGTGCGGCTTGAGGTGTTTGAGAAACACCTGTATCACTGCCTTGTTGGAAGGGGATGGCATAGGGCGGATGCGTTTAAACGGGCGAACAAATAAAGTGTAGTAACTCTCACGCAACGATCGCTAATAAAAAAAAGATACTGTTATTGTACGTTGTTGCGGCGTTTTTGTCACACCTGTATTGCGCATTGTTGACACAAAGGAGTGTCGGTGGTAGTATGGTATGTTCTTTTGATGTGTACGCGAGATACTCGCACTACCAAGAGGAGCTCAGTCATGCAGCGCAGAACGTTTATCCGCGCACTGCCCTACGGCGCGGCTGCTGTGTGGGGAGTTGCGTGCGGCAAGAGCAGTCCCTCCGGTCCAGAAGAGCCGGTGGACATGGATGAGAGCGAGGAGTTGGTCGTGGCCGCGCTTTCCGGGTTGCTTGCGCTTGTGGATTCACTGGCCCAAGCCCCGGGCACTGACCGGGCGTACCGCGTCCGGGACGCGTCCGGCAGGGTGGTTCCGCTCAAGATGGGTTTTCACCCGAACCACGAGGGAGATGTCCAGTTCGCGTTCACGCGCGAGGATGGTGCGCGCGCGTTCGTGGACTTTGGCCTGCTCTCGGGCCTCCGCATCCGGGACGAGCGCGGCGATGAGATCAGCGCCGGCAGTGCCGAGATCAGCGGCGCGTTTTCCACCAAGCCCGCCCAAGGCTTGGATCCGAACCAGTGGATGCGCAATGGCATTGCCGCGGCCGGCATTGCGCTCGCGGTATGGCTCGGGCTCTCGGCGTTCCAATTCGTGGCCGCCGGGCTCGGCACTATTGCCATTGCCGGTCTTGTCATCGGCGGGGCAGTGTTTGTTGCAGGGTTCGTTGCCGAGGTGCTTGAGCGGCTCGGCTGGAGCACTGAAGACTTCCGTTCGCTCTTTGGTGGCACACTCACATCACTACGCGATATCATCGTAGGAGTGGTGGAGCAGTTCCGCGAGACATACAATGTGTAGCGCTGTCTATACGCACGGCATGCCCCCGGGGAACTCGGTTCCTTGGGGGCATTTTTTGTTCTTCATTCACAAAAAGGGGGAAACGTGAATCGCACGAGAGCTGTTGCTACTGCTCCTTCCTTTTTTTTGTTAGAATGAATGTATGCTCAAGGAATACAAAGCAAAGCGTGATTTTACAAAAACAAGCGAGCCGGCTAGCTCATCAAAAAATCCTGTCCGCCGAGGAGGCGGACGCTCGTCAAAAAATCCTGTTTTTGTCGTGCAGGAGCACCACGCGCGCGCACTGCACTATGACGTGCGGCTGGAGATAGGCGGGGTGCTCAAATCCTGGGCAGTGCCCAAGGGGCCGCCGCTCATATCAGCGGACAAGCGTTTGGCGGTTGCGACCGAAGACCATCCCCTTGAGTATGGATCATTTTCCGGAACCATTCCACAAGGGGAATATGGCGCAGGCACGGTCACTATTTGGGACACAGGCACGTACCAGAACATCAAACAAAAAAAAGACGGCACAGAAATGCCTATGAAATCGTGCGTGCGCGAGGGGCGCATAGAGGTTGTGCTGTCTGGCAAAAAATTAAAAGGCCCGTACGCCTTGGTGCGTACCGCGTTCGGAGGAGAAAAAAAGAACTGGCTCATGATAAAGATGAAAGCCGCAGAGCCACAATCATGAACAGCTTTAGAGGTTTCAACGTGTAACCTTGAAAAAATATGGGCATATGCTATACTAAAAATACAATCCGAACCATAAGATATGCGTGTTCGGATTTTTTAGCAGTAAGCAAAATGCATTATGCAAGACACCACACTCATGCCGGACGCTGGCAGCGACGAGACCGAAGCTCCCGCAGCGCCCATGGCTCCCCATGATGGGGATAACGGATCCGAAGATTCGGCTCTTAAGCCGGAAGTAGGCGGTGATTCCGAAGAGGCAGCCAGCGATTCTGAAGCCGCGATGTAGCTAAACAAAAACAGCAACAAGCCTCCGCCGCACCGGCGGGGGTTTTTGTTTTTCGTTGAGTGTGCCGCTGAAAGGTGCTATTATTGAGTCACGCATGAAACTCTATAATACGCTCACCAAAAAAAAGCAAACACTCAAGCCCCTCAAAAAAGGAGCGGTTTCTTTATATACCTGCGGCCCCACTGTGTATAATTTTGCGCACATCGGCAACTTGCGCTCGTATGTGTTTGCGGATGTTTTGGAGCGCGGTCTTGCGTATGAAGGCTACCGCGTCAAGCGCGTCATGAACATCACGGACGTGGGACACCTGACCGGGGATGATGATTTTGGCGAGGATAAAGTTGAGCAGGAAGCAAAGAAAGAGCGCAAGTCAGTTTGGGATGTTTCGCGTTTCTATACCAATGCCTTTTTTAAGGACACGGGCGAGCTGAACATCAAAAAACCGCGGAAAGTGGTGGCCGCCACTTCCGCCATCAAGGACCAAATCAAGCTCATTGAGCGTTTGTTTGGCGGCGGGTATGCCTACGAGACCCCTCAAGCGGTGTATTTTGACATTGCGAAGTTTAAAACATATGGAAAGTTATCAGGCCAGTCCTTGGAAGAAAAATTAGTTGCATCGCGCGGAGAAGTGATTACTGATCCGGAAAAGCGCCATCCTGCTGATTTTGCGCTATGGTTTAAGCGAGCCGGCCGCCATAAACATCACGCCATGCGCTGGAATTCTCCCTGGGGGGATGGATTCCCGGGCTGGCACATTGAGTGCTCTGCCATTTCATCAAAACACCTCGGACAGCCGTTTGATATCCATACGGGCGGCATTGACCATATTGGCACGCACCATGCCAATGAGATTGCCCAATCAGAAGCGGCATTTGGCAAGCCCCTCGCAAAGGTGTGGATGCACAATGAATATTTGGTGGTTGATAAGGCGAAAATGTCAAAATCAGCTGATGCGTTCATCACACTCGCGGACGTCAAAAAACGCGGTTTTGAGCCGCTTTGTTTTCGGTATTTGGCGTTGACCGCGCACTACCGGTCGCAATTGCATTTTTCTTGGGAAAGCCTTGAGGCGGCACGCCGCGCCCTGCGGAATTTACTTGAAATAATCGGGAACGTGCGATCGGTAAAACGCGCAAAAAGCGCGGATTTATATCTTAAGAAATTCAACCAGCACATCAGTAATGACCTGGACACTCCACAGGCCTTGGCCGTGCTTTGGGAGGCGGCAAAAGACACTCGTCTTGACAAAAAAAGCTTGCTGAATTTTGTCAAAAACGCGGATATGGTGCTGGGGTTGGATTTGATCAAAAAATCAAAACAGCTCACAAAAGAACAAGGAGCCATTCCCGCGCACATTGGGAAGCTTGCCCAAGAGCGATGGGAGCTTAAAGCTCGGCGCGAATTTGAGAAAGCAGACTCAATTAGGCTAATGTTGGCTAAAAAAGGGTATAAAATTCAAGACCGCGAAGATGGTTTTAATATAAAAAAGATTAAAAAGCAATAGTATTATCCACAGCAGGCTTCAATAAAAGTTTGCTTTTTGCCCCATTTTTGCTACGTTTCATAGTGTTATTAGCGACGTAGAGCGAGTGAAATGAAAAGTACTCTTTTCATTTCCGAGCCGAGGAGCTAACATAGGGTTAATACCCTTATAACATCTTTATAGCATCTCAATAGCAACTAACTAACTTAGGAGAATGATCCTATGTCAAAACTGACAAAGACACAGACACTCGCTGCTATTGCCGACAAGACCGGCATGAGCAAGAAAGATGTGGGCGATTTTATGGACAAGCTCGTTGAGCTTGCATACAGCCAGGTAAAGGGAAGTGGAGAGTTCACACTGCCGGGTTTGGGCAAATTGGTTAAGGT
>Ga0210057_1004417_pt1 | contig 18736 bp, 19 predicted proteins | sample CryGeyCG2114_010_2_FD_183968 | JGI IMG/M metagenome (GOLD analysis project Ga0210057, IMG submission 183968) | Groundwater microbial communities from aquifer - Crystal Geyser CG10_big_fil_rev_8/21/14_0.10 (SPAdes) (version 2) | ecosystem: Environmental > Aquatic > Deep subsurface > Groundwater ...
TTTTAGGATTATTTTTGGTTTTATCTTTCTGTATCTGTTATATCTGTTTATCTCCCAGATTTTTACCAGCGTCACTTGGAGAAAAATCGCCTTTTTAGTGCTTACCTTTTCTTCCGGACTGGGGGTGCTGACGGTGTTTAGGCCATGGACAGCAGAAAATTTTGAAAAGTATTTTGGCGCTGACTTGTGGTTTAGTGAGGGCAATACCTTTTTAACAATTTATCATTCGCCATTGTTTATTCTTTCCCAAATCTGTTTGCTGTTAATATTTTGGTGGACAGTCGCCCGGCTGCCTCATGCAAGCATTAAGGAGGCAGCTGGCGTCGGTTTGCTGGGTTTTGCTTTGGTTTTGCTGCATCCTTATGATTTGGTCATTATTGGATTCGTTTTGGTTACGTGGTTGTTGCTTGTTGCCATAAAAGAAAAGCATTGGTCTTGGCCTATCTCATTCAGATTGCTGATTTTTTTGGCCGTAGCTTCACTGGCGGCCGGTTACTTTTTTATTTTAAAAAGTTTGGACCCGACTTTTGCCGGCTGGGCAGTACAGAACGTTACCTTATCACCAAGAATATTTAATTATATGGTCGGTTTCGGCATTGTTTTTATTCTATTTGCTGTCGGCGTTTACCCGGCTATTAAGAGCAACAATCGCTACCTGAATTTTTTAGTGGTTTGGGCCGTCAGCTCCTGGTTTTTGCTTTATTCGCCTCTGCAGTCGCAAAGAAAATCCGGCGACGGCATGCATATTCCCATGGCCCTGCTGGCTGCTTTGGGCCTGATGCTGATTGTAGAAAAGATAAAATCCAGAAAAATTAAAATATACCCCATCTGCCTCCAAATCGTTGCCGCAATAATGGCGTTATTTTTGATTCTGACTAATTTATTAATCATCGGCGCCGACCTTTTCTACATGATCCGTCAATTTACTTATATTACCAAACCTGAACAGGCTGCCATGAGTTGGCTCAAAGTTAATCTTAACCCAAGTGAGGTTATTTTGTCTGACCGCATTATTGGCAATATTATTCCGGCTTTTACCGGCCGTTATGTTTACATCGGCCATGGCCACCAGACCATTGACTGGATTGATAAAAAGATTAAAGTAGAAAATTGGTTTTTTAAGTCCAATAGCGATGATAAAAAAAAATCCAGCTGGCTTAAGCAACAGGGTATAGATTACGTGTATTTTAGCCGGCGCGAAAGAAGGTTAGGCGACTTTAACCCCGGTGAAAAAAATTATTTAGAGTTAATGTATCAAAATGCCGATGTTAAGATTTTTAAAGTCAAAGATGCTCAACCAACTTAAAAACAATTTATCCTCCTCCGCTAAATACTCCGCAGTTTGCTGTGGGGGGATAAAAATGAGGAGGATCCCCCGTAGCTTTAGTGAAGGAGGCTAAAGTTAGCTACGGAGGATGAACCCATTTTTATCGCTGGCGAGATACCTCGCCATCTTGTTGTGGGGTAGTTCATTTTAAATATAGGCAGTGTAATGGATGGCCCGATAAGTTCTTCTTCAGTGATTGTTGGCACGGCTGAACGCTGGCCATCCAGTTCTAAAAAGCCCTTGATGGCCACCAGCTGAATTTCTAAATCGGTGGCTGCTCCTGCAATGTTTTGGGGAATAAAGAACCAGTAGTTGACCTTGATAGTTGCTTTGGTCGGCCATTCGCTGGTGGGATAAAGACCATAGGCCAGAGCATAATACTTTTGGCGGACAATTTGTCCGCTTTTATCTTTAATCAATAATTTTAATTGGAAGTCCTTGTCCATCTTTTGCTCGGCCTGAAAATAGAGCGTGATAGGCAGTAAATTAACCGCCTCATTATCGGGTAGGTCGGGTTTTGACCAGCCCAAAAAAGTTATTTGATCGTTAAGGTTAACCGGCTGCTGGTGAGTAATTTCATCAAGATTTGGGTTTATTTGGAAAAGCTTTATTTTTGAACCGGCATCTTGTTGCATAATCACCAAGGTGTCGGCGATTCTGGTAATGCCATAGCGGTTATCAATCAGCTTTCTAAAGTTGTCATCGCCGGCCTGATAAAGTTTATCCCACTGCTGACTGCCCGGAAACTGGACGGCATAGGTGATGGCGTCAGCAAAATCAAACAGCAGAAATTCCGTGTCAGTGGGCAGTTGGTAATCCAAGTCGCTGAACTGTTTTTTGCCAACAAAGGCATAATGCAGGGAATAAAGCCAAGGCCGGGAAGAAAGCCGCGTTAAGAATTCATAGCTGGCGGCGACACTGCTGGCAGCCGGGACTGATTTATAGAACTGGACTTTAAGTTTATTCCATTCGCCGTCTTTATTTGTTAAAAGCAAGCTGTGGGCGATTGTAGGCAAGGGTCCGAGCGTCAAACAGGAATAGATCAAGGTAATGAAAATAATAATAACAAACAATGGCCGTTCTTTTCTAAGAAACAGTTTTAGCCTAGGCAGCTTAGCCGGCAGGCCCTTAAAGAATTTAGCCAGGCCGCTTAGATAAGCCATAAATAAAGCAGGCAGCAGTAGGATGGAATAGTGCGTTTTTAAAATAATAACGGAATTATCGGAGCCGACCAGTACCAGTTGCAAAAATATCAGCATTCCTAAAAGCAGATACCTGGCTTCAAAAAAAATAAAACCAAAGGGCAAAAGCATGGCCAAAAGAAATATCAAATTGTCTAAGGTAATCAGATGGGCAATGACCAGCCAGGGTTTGATAAAAAAGTTAGTCAGCATTTCCGGCAGGCTGGCGCCCAGCCATGAATAATAGGCCAAAAATTTGTAACTGCCAGTAGGTGTGACCGCGTCAATAATTACCGTGGCCAGGATAAACCAGCCGACGGAAATTAAGGCCGGCCAGATCAGCCATTTTTTTGACCGCCTCTCAATTAAAGCCAGGACGGAAAACATCAAGATGATTAAAGGCACATCTTCTCTGACTAACAGAGCCAGCCCGATAAAAGTCATAAAGGCCAGAAAGTTTTTTTGCTGGTAGTAATATAGCGCCCAGAAAATTAAAAAAGCCGCCAGCGGCAAAAAAGAAAATTCGTAAAGATTGGCGTTTTGCACAAAAGGGCTTAGCAGCCAGGCCAGCGCCACGAATAGCGACCAGCGTTCAGTGAGATTTTTTCTGGCCAGCAAAAACAGCGGCCAGGCGCTTAGGGCCAGCAGCAACGTCTGCAGGATCAACAAAACCGGCGGCTGCGGCCATAGAGAATAAAAAGGCAAAAGCAGAATCAGAATCGGCGAAAAGTGATCTCCCAGATACGAAGGCGGATGGATGGACAAACCGAACAGCTGGCCTTGGCTGGAATTATAAAAAGTTTGATTAATAATGGCCAGGTCCAGGGCGTTATAGCCGAAGTTGGCATATTTCCAGAGGCAGATTAAAGAAAAAACGACAACATACGCCCCAATCATTAACCACAGCCATTTTTGTTTTTTTTGAGCTAGCGGCATAAGCTATCCAGATTTTACCTCATTAATATTAGGCGAGCAAGCAAGAAAAAACTGCACTGCCAGTGTAGTTAATAAATTTCGTCTGGCTAACGGAATAAAAAATCAAGCCAGTTAAATTGCAGTGCAGTTCAGGGAAAACATTGGCCATTCAGCCAAAACAACCGGAGGTATTTTCGCACTCCGTTTGATTAGGGCGGGTAGCTGTAATAGCCGCTGGTAGTTGATTTAATCAGCACCTGGCCGATAAAGTAGGTGACGGAGTAGGCGGCCAGAATAATCAACAGGCCAATGACGGCGTTTTTTAAGTTATCCCGGGCCTTGGTCACCTTTTCTTCGTTGCCGCCCGAAGTCATCCAGCGAAAGCCGGCCAGAATAATCAGCGCCACGAAGACGACGCCGATAAATCCCAGAGCATACTCAATGATTACCACCAGCACTTCGGCGAAAGATGCCTTACTAAAAATGTTATATTTGGCTTCCTGCGCCGTTCGGTCTAATCTACTGTAAGGATCGTCGGTAATGGCCAACGCGACTTTTACCATTGCCAAAATAGCCACAGCATCAATGAGCAAGATACTTTTTTTAAATAATTTCAGCATAGTTAATTATAGCCGTAATTTTGCTGAACCGTGGCTTGGTCCAGCAGTCTGGTTAGAAACAGCGTCGCGGCATAGGAAATCATCACTATAATAAAGCCGATGACGGCGTTTCTAAGCCGGTCTTGGGCTTTGGTTACCTTTTCTTCGTTGCCGCCGGCCGTCATCCACTGCAGTCCGGCCGTAATAATTAAGCCCAAGAAGATTATGCCCAAAAGTCCTAAAGCGTAAATAATAATAGCCATGATTATGCCTTGGGTTGACTGGTTCAAATTTTCGTTATAGCCGGCCTTACCCGCGATATTTTTCAGCCGGCTGCCGGGAGCGCTGGCGCCCAGAGCAATCTTAACGTATCCAAAAACCATGGCCGCGTTCAATAGCAATGCGATTTTTTTTATTATTTTTAACATAGATGGTTAGTATCTTTAACTTTGCATCCCTCGGCCTAAAATCATCGGGACGGAAGTTTTGCGTTTTGAGTTTTAAGTTTTGAATATCAGCCATTGCCAAAAACGCAGGTGTGGTATAAAGGATCATCCGATGGCACATTGGTGCGGCAGGAGTTGAGAAACGTTGGGCATTCGCTGTTTTGGTTGCATTGGACGCATCTGTAGCCGTTGCCGTCATTAATACAGTAAGGCGTGTCTTCCAGGCATTGGAAGCAATGATCAGTATTGGGGTCATATTGAAAGCAGGTACCCTTTTCCCAGTCGCTCTGGCCGGCGTCTTTTTCGTAGATGCAGCCCGAAACGTTCATACACCCTTGGGGGTTATCATGATAGTTGCTACAATCACTGCCTTGATACAAACATAAGCCAAACTCACTGCAAGTAAACCCTTCGCCGCAATCATCATCATTTATGCATTGCACGCATAAGCCATTAGAACAAATGGTTTGCGGGTCTTTACCTTCGCAGTCGCTGTTGGTATCACAAGGATAGGCATTCCAACCTGAAGGCGGCTGGATCACATTACCTTCTTCAGCCGGACTTAAAAATTTCCCTTCAAAGTAGGTGAAAAACAGATTGGTCAGCAAAAAAGCGCATAGGGTGATGCCAACGCCAATGGCGCCGTTAATCACCCGTTTCCTGGCCTTGGTGACTGTTTCCTCGTTGCCGCCGGCCGTCATCCACTGCAGGCCGGAAAAGACCGTCAGAAAAAGAAAAATTACGCCGATTAAGCCGACGGTAGCGCCAACGGCCTGGCCCACCCGGGTTTCTATAAAACTTTCCGAAGCTTGATTTTGGCTAAAGCTGGCATTTTCCGCCGTCTGCCTTAAAAAATTGAGATATTTTTCTTTCAAAGGGTCAGTCACGGCAAAACTTTTAGGTAGCATCAGAAAAACAATCAGCACTATGCCGGTTAAGACAAAAATTTTAATCCAAAATTTATGGTTCATAATTTTTCAAACGCAATCACCCGCAATGCATTGCTGGTTTGGCGGGCAGTGACCATTGATGCCGCACTCGGCACAGAAAGGATTTTGTATGCCCGGCGGCGGGTTGTAACAATGCAGGGGGCTGGCGCAGTTATTATCTGAAATGCATTGCACACAATAACGGGCGCCTTGAAATTCATAGCAGTACGGCCTAGTGCCTTGGTAAATTATGCCGCAGTCGTAATTATCCTCGCACTCATCGCCGGACTGGTTATTGTTTAAAACACATTGGCCGGCCAAGGTGCAGTGGTGGTTGGGCGGGCAGTCGCTGTTACTGATGCATTCGGCCACGCAGACACGGTCATTGCAGACCAAATCACCCGGGCACTCATTAGAGCTGGTGCAAAAACATTTATCATTACCTCCGTCGCAATGTTGATTCAAAGGACATAAAGGGCAGGGAACATCAGGATTACTGCAGATTGAAGAATCGCAATCGGCCATTTGGCCGGACATAGACTGGGGCACGCCGCTTTTTCGGTCGGTCGCTTGATAAAAAAAGGCAAAGACGGCATTGGTTATAATATAGGCCAGCACAATTAAGCTTAATCCCATGACGGCGCGGCCGATTTTGGTTCTGGCCTTGGTAACTTTTTCCTCGTTGCCGCCGGCCGTCATCCATTGGAAGCCGGAAAAAATGATCAGCGCCAAAAATATTGAACCCACCAGACCCAAAGCGATGGCAATGGCGCCGCCGACCGTTGTATCCAAAAAACTGTCGCTGGCTATGCCGGCGCCGGTTTTAAAGCCGCCTTGATTGGCAATGATATCCAAAGACTGATTAAGGCCGATGTCTTGGGCCAATGCCGCTGGCGCAGCTATAATCAGCAGGCCGGTCAATAGAAAAATGATGGCGAATGATTTAAGCATTTAGGTGGAGAGCAAGGTGGCGCTGATAAACCAAGTAATAAAGTAGGCGCCCACGGTAATGGCCAGGCCAATGGTCGCGTTGGTTATTCTGGTTCTGGCTTTAGTTACCTTTTCCTCGTTGCCGCCGGCCGTCAGCCATTGAATGCCCGAAGCAATGATAAAAATGAAAAAGATGGCGCCGACAAAGCTTAAAAGCAACCTGACGATTTGGCCGACCATTTGGGGAATGGTATTTTCATCGGCGCTGCCATATTCCGCGCCCCGGCCGACTTCTCTGACACCGGGCAAGATGTCCAGGGCCAGGGCGGTGTTGGCCATGATCATGCCAGACAAAATTATTAAGAGTAATACTGATAGGATACATTTATTCATAACAAATATTTTATTGTTAATGATTTATGGTTGAGGAATGGTGCCACAGCATAATTGGTTGTTCGGGCATTCGTATCCCGCATCAGTAATAATCAAGCCATCACAGTCATTCACTGATTCAACGCATTGATACAAATAATATGAATAGCTTTGATTCTCACAACCGCCACTAATATCTCCGCTGGGGGGTAACGAACTTTGCAGTTTGCTGACGATTAAGTAAGTAATGGCATAGGCCGCCAGCACAATGGCCAGGCCAATGGCCGCATTAACTAGTTTGTTTCTGGCCCCTTTAACCACCTCGGGGTTGCCGCCTGCCACCATCCACTGGATGCCGGCATAAACAACGATGATTAAAAAAACCACGCCCAAAAAAGCCAGCAGATAAGAAATAATCTGTCCGATTTTATAAGCCAGATTAGTATCTTGGTTGGTATCGCCGTAACCGCTGGTGTCCCCGATTTCGTCTAAATTTCTTTTCTGACATTCTCCTATAGGTAGGGTATTGCCGTCTTCATCAAAGCATTGGGCATTAGCTTGGAGGGGCAGTAAAATCAGGAGCGTCAGGCCAACGATCAGGAAGAATTTTTTGGCTGGTGTCATGTTGTAAATTGTTTCCTTGATTAATATGGTTGATATTGCTGTTAACGTTGACAACAAACATTGTCTTGGCCGCCGGGGCAAAAATTTTGCACGCAGTCGTTTTCCAATAAACAGTTTTCGTAAGATCCCTGGATACTAGGATTGGCGCAGGCCGTAATATTGCCGCAAGACCAGCCGGGTTGCTGCTGCTGGCAGCAGCCGCCGGGGCCGCAATCAACGGCGGTCGTGCCCAGCAGTTTAAAGACAACGTAGTTAGCCAGCAAAAATGCGGCTAAAACAATTATCAGTCCGGTGATGCTCTGGTAGATTAAGGCGCTGGCTTTTTTCACGGTCTCTTCGTTGCCGGCGGCCGTCATCCATTTGATGCCGCCGTAAATCATCTGGATTAGGAAGATCGCGCCTAAGACGCTTAGAATTACGTTGATTATCCTGCCCATAATGTTAAATACCGTGGGCGCGGCATTAGGATCGCCCGTTATTATTCTAGCATTTTGAGCCGTTTGGTCTAAATCGGAAATCACATCGCCAATATTGGTGGCGGCAGCAGTTACCAGCGGCACGACCAGCAAGCCGGCCATAGCGGCTAATATAATAAATTTTTGGCTGTTTTTTTGCATATAACTCATTTAACCACCACATCAATGATCTTAAAGACGACATAATTAGTCAGCACAAAGGCGCCTAGAACAATCATCAGGCCGATAAACGCCTGCATGATGATTGTTCTAGATTTCTTAATGTCTTCGGCGCCACCATTGCCAAAGCCGGCTACCATCCATTTAACCCCGCCGTAGATTATTAAAACCAAAAAGATAACGCCGACAAACCCCAAAACAATATTAATAATACTGCCGATGATTTGGTAGATGGATAGGGTCTGATTGGGATCGCCGATGATTTTAGCGCTTTGGGCCGTAAGATCTAATAGTATTAAAGCTGACTGGGCAGCATTGGGAGTTTCTGCTTTTGTCCCTTGCGCCATAGCTGGAGAAAAAACCGTCAAGGCGGCAATAAAAAATAAAACCAGGATTACTTTGAATATTTTACCAAGGCCGCTTTTTTTAGTTGGAGTCATTGATCTAATTTTACAAACTCTGGCAATAAAAAATGACAAGTGACAAATGACCGGGCCGATCCCCTTGTCATTGCCAGCTTTAGCTGGAGTGATCACTTGTCACGGGTAACATTACTTAAAATATAGCTCAGACCTTAGCCCACCCGGGTTACTTTAGGATGGGCTATTGTTTAGGTTATATTATAGAGTTCTTATTTATTCCGTGGCGCTAGCAAGCTGTTCTATGACGAACTGGGCAATAGCGTAGGCCGCCAGAATGATGATTAAACCAATTATGCCGGCAGTGATGAGTTTTTTCGCCTCACCGATTTTATCTTCGCCGCCGCCTGCCGTCATCCACTTAAAGCCGCCCAAGAGAATAATCACCACGGCAATGACGCCTAAAAAGCCGAGTAGGACGTTAATGATGGCGGAGATAGTTGACCTAATGTCTCTGGTGCCCAAGTTAATGTCGGAAGTGTATTCAAATCCTAAAGAAACTGCCTGGGCCGCCATTGGCATTGCCAACAGAGTTAACCCGGCCAGAGCCATAATGGTTTTTTTGTTAATATATTTTTTCATGACTTTTTCCCTTTCTAACTTAAGTTGATATTTTTATTAAAAAGACCTTTAATTTTTTATTAATATGTTAATTTTTACTTGTGGATTAATTACTTTAGTATTATACAATAAAAACCGAATTTTAGCCACATCTTATCCACAGATTATCCAATCCACAGATTATCCCAATAACCCTTAAGCTGAAAACTGCAAAGTCTGAAAGATGGCTCGCAGAATGGCATAACTGGAAAAGATCACCAACAAGCCCAGCACCGCCCACATTAAAGTATCCCTGCCTTTTTTTATTTTTTCCGGGTTGCCGCCGGCCGTCATCCACTGGAAACCGCCTAAAATAAACATTGATAGGGCAACGGCGCCGGTTACTCCAATAAAGGCGTAAATCAACCGGCCGTAAATATCCTGCGGTCCTAAATTAGTCGGGCCCAAAGGGTTGTCTAATTGGCCGGTGTACATGCTGTTTCCTGCTTGTTCTTGTTGAGCCAATGATTGGTTAGCTAAAATAAACAACAATGTTAGCATCACCATTAGGGAAAAAATTTTGTAATTCAATTTCATAGTTTGATTATTTTAAATTTAGCATTGGTCTGCCTGCTTAGTAGTAACGGCCGCTTAAGGATTGTCACTAGACCAGTTGAACGGGATAACCGATCCGCTGTCTGAAGGATCAATCGGTTCGCAGCAGACCTCCTCTTTAGAATTGCTGCAAAAGTCAGCGCCCAAAGTTTTCCCTGACTGACAGTTGTTGGAATTTTTCACGCAATAGTAACCGGGTTGGCAGTTTTCAATGTTGCTATCCTTGCAGGTATTGCGGTATTCATATCTGGTCGGGTGTTCGTGCCAGTAGTGGCAGGCATTGTCGTAAGTAATAGTTTTATCTGAATTGGTATTACTACAGGTCATTTCGCCGTTTCTGATTAAGCAGAATTTTCCCCCGCCGCAGGGCGTGCCTTCGCCGTGGCCTTGCCGGCAAAAAGCCTGGCTGGCGCCGGCTTGACAGGCCTGGTACCAAAGTGGCTCACTGGGGTTAAATAGACTTTGAAAATCGTCGCTTGGCAACGCGCCAGCCGGTGTCATCAGTAAAGAGATTACGGCATTGACTAAGAACCAGGCCACTAAAATAATGGCCATGCCAATGACGGTATGCATCAGGCCTTTTCTGCCGCTCTCAACTTTTTCGGCGTTGCCCATGGCCGTTAGCCAGCTAAAGCCATGCCAGACCATTAAAAATAGAGCGGTGCCGCCTAACACGCCCAGGACCCACCGGATAATATTAATGAACGTTTGGACAAAGTCGCAAATGCCGCAGTTGCCGGTAGCGGTGCAGGGCGGCAGCACTTGGGCATGAATCAAAAATGGGAAAAGCAAAAAAAGCGTTAACAACCACCACTTTAAAAAGCCCATTTTTCTTAAACGGTTCATAGGGTTAAATTGATTCTGGCCGCTATGTTAGCTAAATAACTGGTTAATTCTTTGGGGTCAGTAAAATTGGAGAAATTATCAATCAGTTCTTGAAAAATTTCTTCCATTTTCAAGGCATCACGGCCATTATACCAGTGGGTGGCCGTTAGGGCCTGGTCGGCGAACACGCCCAGCTCCGGTTCGGTTTTTTGGGCCGCAATCAAAGACCTTAAAGCGGCCGGCCTGTTGGTGGCTAACAGATATTTTTTCAGTTCTGGCTCGGCTAAGGCAAAATTAATGAAGCCCCAGGCGGCATCAACATTCTTTGCTTTATGCGAAACGGTGGTGACCCAATAGTTGGCGTAATTAATGGGTTTTTCCGTATTTTCTATTTGAGTCATCGGGGCAATGCCTAAATCCAGTTTAGGGGCGCGTCCTTTAATGACCGTCGCTTGATAGGAGTAGCCGTACATCATCGCCAGCTTTCCGGCAATAAATGCCTCTAAGGCATCGGGCATATTTTTGTTCCAGCTATAGACCTCTTTGACCGGATTGGCAAAATGGGTGTAAAAATTCAAAGCGTCAATGCCCGGGGCGGTACTGCTTTCGCCCTGGCCAAAGACTTGGTGGAAACTTATCTGGTTGCCGCTGATCATGGTGGTGCCGGTCTGCATCATCAGCAGCGAAACAATATCCACGGCGCGGGGAATGTTGCTGGCCGTGCCTAAGGCAATGCCGGCTTGAATAATGTTATTGCTCTCGTCTAAGATTGTAGTTTTTTTAACGGCTTCTCTGACGGTGGTCCAATTGGTGGGGGGCGTGGCAATGCCAGCGGCGTCTAAGAGACTGCGATTGTAGAATAAAACCAGCGTATCCAAACTTAACGGCAGCCCGTAGATTTTTCCGTCAATAATCACATCATTATAAACAGTATCAACGAATTTATTTTTGATTTCAAAGTTTTTCAAAATTGGCACCTGCCGGACAATGGTGTTAATTTCTGTTTTACCCAAAGTTTTCTTAACTTCATTAAAAGCCAGCTCCACTTTTTCCGGCTGGGGAGTGATGCGATTTTGATATTCCTTCAGCCATTCCACCGGCAGGCTGTACAGATCGGGTCCGCGGTCTTCGGCCCAGGCCTCCAGCAGTTTTTGTTTGTATTCGGGATAGCGGAATTTGCGGTAAGTAATAGTAATATTGGGATGCAAAGCCGTAAAGTCATCAATAATCGGTTTGAGGTCGGCAGTCTCGTCCCAAACGCCCCAGTATTCTAAATTGATTTTTTCGGTCAAGTATTCCGGCGCTGCCTTTTTCGGCAATAGTTTGCAGGAGAATCCGGAAGTGATTAAGAGCAGTCCGATCAGCCCCAAAATGATTTTTTTTGTCATAAAAATTTATAATTTTAGCCCTTTGAGGTAGCTGATAAATTCGCCGTTAAGTTTTTTATGCAATAGCGCCAGTTCAATATTGGCTTTAAGCCAGCCGATAATGGTACCGGCATCGTAAAGTTTGCCTTCGATTTTTTTGCCGTAAATTGGCCGTTTTTTATTCAAAATTTTGACGGCATCGGCCAGCCAGATTTCGCCGCCTTTGCCCGGAGCCAGCTTTTCTAAAATAGGGAAGATGTCGGGCGTGAGAATGTAACCGCCGATGTTGGCCAGCTGGGATTGGGCTTTTTTGGGGCCGGGCTTTTCCATGATGTTTTTTATCTGAAAGACGTTTTTTTCCACTTCCGGGCCGGAGAAAATTCCGTAACGTCTGGTGTCTGCGGCAGTAACCTGGGTTAGGGCCACCACCGGGTCATGGTATTTTTCGTAAACCTGAATCATCTGCTTTACCCAGGAGGTCCGGCCGATAAAGAATTCATCACCGTAAAAAACGGCAAAAGGCTCATTGCCGATCAGCGGCTTGGCGTTAAGCACGGGTGTGCCATTGCCAGGCGTGCCCTTTTGGCGGATATAGATAAAATTGGCCATTCTGGGGATATAGCGCAGTTGTTCCAGTAAATATTTTTTTTTGGTCTTGGCCAGCCATTTTTCCAGCTCGGGCGACCGGTCAAAGTGATCCTCTACCGCCCGTTTGTTGTAGCTGGTGACGATTATTATGTCTTTGATGCCGGCGTTCACTGCCGCTTCAACAATGTATTGAATGACGGGCTTGTCTACAATGGGCAGCATTTCTTTGGGCTGGGCTTTGGTGGCCGGCAAAAACCTGGTGCCGTAGCCAGCCACCGGAATAATGGCTTTAGTAATTGATTGTTTAGGCATAAGTTACAATTATTATACAATTTTTTAGTTTGCTTGGCAATGTGAAAATCTTATTGGAACATTAGAATATCTATTAAAGTGTTCCCATGCTTTAAGTAATACCGGAATTATGCAATATAAAAAAGGTCCGGCTTAGCGGCCGAACCCTGCAATGGTGAGATATTCAACTTTCTATTCAATTATTACGCCTTGCCTGGCAACGATCTCCCTAATGGTTTCCTGAAGTTGGAAAAATTCTTTTTTTGGCTGGATAAACCAAACCAGAATCATTGTTTTGCCTATGAAAACAAAATCCGAATCCGCCACATTATATCGGTATCTGAAATCGATACGGAACACATACCGCGGCATAACCTCGGCTGTATCAGGCACGTTCAGTACCGCCACTAACGGCATAAGTTGTTGCGGCGGCCGATATTCCGAAAAAAGGTGATTTTCAGGATCCGTCAGCAGACTGTCCAGCTCAACCACGAAAGCTATTTTTTCACTCCCCTGGGTTATGGTATCAATTACCACGTAGGTGCCGGGCAGCATTATTTCGTCTACCGAGTCAGACTTGAAGGGAGTTTTTTCCTCCCCAAAAACAGCGTGGGTTGTCATCAGAATCAGCAGAACAACAATCATAATTTTATTCACGATGCCTCCAATTGATTATGTACAAGTTTTAAAGAGCTTATCATGCCTTTAATATCGTGTTAAAAAGCGGAGTTAAATCATGGTTTAGCCGTTGCTTTTCCGGATTTTATGGAGCTATTAGCAAATGATTTGTCCAGCGATCGCCAGTGCGGCAGGCGAAATAAACAATGCCGAACCCAGCCGTTCGCGAACGGCTGGGTTCGGCAAGTCAATGCAATGGTATAAGGAATTTCTTTGTAGGAAAGAAAGGTTATTCAACCGTCCTGATTTTAAGTTCAACCGGACCGGGGCCTTCTTGGATTGGCTGTTCCACGGGGTTGCTGTCTGCCCCTGGTTCCGTAATTGACGGTTCAGCGGTGGTAGCGGGCATTTCCAAGGGCAGCGGGCGCGGGCCGTTATAATTTTCTTGCAATAAGTCTTTGATTAAAGGTACAACAATGCTTTTTTGCCAGTAATTCGCAGTCGCGGCATTGGTAATCGGAAAAACATAGGCCGGCACAATAAGTTCGTCTGCCTGCATGGAGTCATCAACATTATGCCATAAAGTGAGCCAAGCCAAACTGGGGGTGCCCAGTTCCAGATCCACCATGTTTAAGGCATCGGAGTAATAGTATCCAAAGTTGTAACCGCCGGTTTCGGCCAACTTGATGATTTCTTCGGCGCCGGCCGTTTGATAGCTGGAACTCTGGTAATTATGGGCGGTTAAATTATAGAGTCCGATGACTTTCATCTCCCTGATATTAATATCAACATTTAAGCCCTGTTTATTGCCGCTACCGTCGTAAACATATTGGCCGTTAATGAGCAGGGGATAAATCACGTTAATTTGTTCAGGCACATATAGGGCGACTCCATCCGGACCGCCTTGATAATTTTCTAACCATTGTTTATTAACCAACGGTTCGCCATAGGCCTTAAGATCAATATTCAACTGATTGAGAAAATCTCTAGATACCTGAATTAACGTTTCATCACTCGGTAAATCCTCCATTTTTAAATTATGAGCTTGATAACAGTTTTCATCGCGGCAATCAAGATAAGGGTTGGGCCATTTAAGGTAATTTTGGCCAATGCTGATATTGCCTTCTCCAAAGTCAATATAGAGCGTCAAACCATAATCTTTGTCTTGGACTAAAGTCAAGTTCTGTAATTTGGCGTCGCTGAATTTATTTAAGTCAAGGGCGGCAAAATTAAGACCGCTTAAAAGTTGATTTAAGCCGCTGCCGCTGTCCAGGCCCTTTATTCTTTTAAGAACTTCCATGGATTCGGCCGGTAAACTCAAAGCTTCTCCTTTATAAACAAAACGGTAATTGGTCATTTCCGGGTAGATGCTGGGCGAGGGCAGACTGACACTGCCTACTGCCAAGCCGCCGCCACCGTTGCTGCTACGTTGCATGGCACTTGCGGAATCAGCAGATGATTCAAAGTTGGCTGTGGCTGCCGTAGTGTTTTTTAAAGACCCAAAAGCGTTATCCGCCACCTGGACAATCTGCAGACCGGGCTGCCTGGTTATTGATTGGGAACGATTCAATAAATAGAGCGCCGGGGCGACAATTAAGATAATGACGGCCAAAGCGCCCGTTAGATAATAGACTTTTTTTAAATTTAACATTGGCTTTTGTTTCATTAATTCTTCCGCTCTGATGATCAATTTAGTTTTCAATTCATTTTTGAAATTTTCGTCAATTCGGGCGCTGGGTTTGGCCATAATCAATTCGTTAACCAAGGCGATTAGCTGCCTTTCGTATGCTTTAAAGCTTTTATCAATGCTGTATAAATCGTCCAGAATTTTTTTTATCTCTTCTTGATTCATATTTTTGATTTAGTTGATAAGCAATAATAAGATGAATAAGCCCAGGGCATTTTCCTTTTTTAGTTTGCGTGCGGCTCTGGAAAACATCATTTTTAAAGAAGCTTGGCTTTTTTGGGTGATTTCGGCAATCTCTTTATACGACAGCCCGTCCCAGACCCGCATTAAAATCACTTCTCGCTGTTCCTGATCAAGATGGCCCAGGTACTCGGCGATTTTTTCCAGCCGTTCTTTGGTGTCAATATCCTTTTCTATATTAATCCGATAACCGAGATTCAAGACTTCATCAATATTGATGTCTTTTTTTTGGCTGCGGTAATGGTCAATAACATTGTTTCTGGCGATTTGGTAAAGCCAGGAGGAAAAACTGCCATTTTGGGCTTGGTAACGTTTTATGTTTTCCAAGGCCTTAATAAATGTAGTGCTGGTTAAGTCCTCGGCCGTTTCTTGATGCAGCGTCCGGTAATAAATAAAATTGTAGATTTTCTTAATGTATTTTTCATACAGCCGGCCAAAATCATCTGATTGTCCTTGCTGACAGCTTTGTACCAAGGCGTTGTCGCTTGTTTCCATACAGTAGTGTTTTAGAAGCTTCTTATTATATATAACGAAAAAAGAGAAGAAAAGTAACTAGAACCTGTCTCAAAAATAATCTTTGACTTGCTTTTTGTAAATTCTGGCTGCAAATTATTCAAAACTCGTCGTCCCGCTGGAGCGGGACTCCTCATCTTTCATAATTTTCGCTCAAAATTTCCTAAAAAGCGTCTGAAAGCTATTTTTGAGACAGGTTCTATTAATTTCAGAATAACATAAAACTCCCGTAAGATTAAGAGGGAGCTGATTGATGATTGGCGGACAAAATTTAATTAATGAGGTTCAATTTTGATCCGATGTTTGAAGCGGTAAAGAATTGACTTACTGCAGCATCCGGTAAGTCAGCCAGATGCCTAAAATTCCGCCGGCACCACCGCCCAAAATTGAAATAAAAGAAAATGCCCCGGCCCCAAATAGCACAGGAACATAGCCGCCGATGGCGGATCCAAAAACCATGCCTAGCATTATTATTTTTTTATCCATAGGGGATTGTAAGATTTTTGTGGTGTTCTGCTTCTAATAAGCAGAGCGGTGGGACTTCGCTTTTTGGGCAGGCGGGCAAAAATTCCTTCCACCCACCCCCCCCTTCCTTTTTGCCCGCCTGCTGGATTGCCCGCTTCGCGGGCGCGCCGGCTCAAAAAATTAAAAGGTATCAACTACAATATAGCTTTTTTCGTTGATTTTTTCAATCCCCAGATTTGAAAAATTTCCTTTATCGCTTCGCAATTCGTTTGAAAATCCCCAGTCATTCCATTTCCAAACCGCGATATAATTTCCGCTACATTTTGGTTTTTGCGAGTAATTTCCCTCAATCACAATCAAATCATTTTTTCCATCATTATCAATATCGGTAATTTGAAATTCACAGTTCGGCTCACCGAGATTGGAAGAACTCCAAACTTGTTTTATTGTGCCTCCAACAAAATCTAAAACGAAAAAATGATTTTTTACGCTCATATCGTTTTCTTTAACCCAAAAAGGTTTTGATGTGCCAAAATTGCCCGATTTCCAAAGAGATAAATTTATATCCACAATCCCGTCATTGTTTAAATCGGCAAGAACAAAATCATCAATCCACCAATCGTTTGGCGACTGCCAAATCATTTTTAAGTTTTCTGTAATCGTCAATCTGCCATTTTCCAAAACATAATTTTCCGAAATTGAATTATTGTCCAAATCCGCCTGTTCCTGTCTTGAAATAATCTCTTTGTCCTTTGGAGTTCCCGCATAAATCACAGCTTTTGATTCTTTTTCAAAATTGATATTGTCGCTACTCCAAGAATAAATGTTTTGATTTGCCAATGAAAATTTTAATCTTTGTAAAATTTTTTCCGCTTCGCTTTGGTTTGCCGTTCTTGGTTGGGCCAAATTTTCCATAACCACTGGCAAAAGGGAAATTTTGTTAATCTCATCTTTTGCGAAATAAATTTTAATAGCTAGTCCTTCTTTTGTTTCTTGCGATTGCGGCTGGTCAAAAACAAAATTTCCCAAGCTGTAAAAAATGTATTTTCCTTTGTATTTTTCCATTGTTTGCACAATATGAGCGTGATGGCCAATAATCAAATCGGCTCCGGCGTCAATCGCCGCATGAGCAAAATTCATCTGCGAATTGTTCGGTTTGTCGGTATATTCAATTCCGGCGTGCATAGAAACAATAACAAAATTAGTTTTTTGTTTTGCTTCTTTTACAGCTTCGATCATTCTCTCTGTCCGCATAAATGCCGTTCCTGCGTGGCTATTGGTTGCTTCGTATAAAGCGGGGGCAACATCGATGTCATTATAGGCAAAGAAAGCAAATTTTATTCCTTTTTCCTCAATATAAAGGGGTCTGTTAGCTTCCTGTTCATTGTTCCCAGCCCCAACATATTTAATGCCTGCTTCCGCAAGATAATTAAAAGTATCCTTAAGCCCTTGCTCCCCAAAATTTGGCGTGTGATTGTTAGCCAAAGATAAAACAGAAAATCCAGCCCGTTTTAACGCTTGTTCGGTACCTGGGTTTGATCTAAAGACTATTTCAAAGTCCGAAATCTGACGCCCTTGAGTAATCGGCGTTTCCAAATTTCCAAAAACCAAATCTGTGCTTTTCAGATAATCCTGTATTTTCAAAAATGGATAGTTAATATCTTTTTGTTTTTTAACTATTTCCTCCACTCCCCGCGAATAAGAAATATCACCAACTGCAACTAAAGAAACTTCCTTGTTCGTTTGAGGAAGTTTCTTTTTCTGCGCTGAAAAATCTAAAAATTCTTTTTCGCCTTGTTGCTGATTATTTGAAGTTATTTTTTTATCAGAGGAATGCAAAAGATAGCTACCACCCAAAACAGCGACAGCGAGACCAAAAATAGAGAATAATATTATCCATGTAATTTTTCTTTGCATTCATTTTATTTTGCCACAAACGCATTGGTCCATTCCGGCAATTGCGGAGCTTGGCCGGAGTTGAGCATTTCCCGCCATTTCTTGTCGGTCAATCTGTCTGACATTGGCCACGGAAATTCGTAGTAAGAATAAACTCCACCTTTGGCGATTCTCAACTTGCCGTCAACCGGGACCACAACATAAATTTCGGAAATTTTGCCAGTGCCTTCTTCCAACACTTGACCGTTAGGATCGGTTGCGACATCGGCAACAATGGCAGCTGGGTTTTGGTCCAAGAAATCTCTTTGACCAAGCTCTTTATACTGCGGTTCGTCCTTGTTTATTTCAAGCCAGAAATGCTCCAATTGTCCGCCATATGAGCGGATAAGTTCATAATCTGCGTCGGTCAAATTCTCGTTATTCAATTCCTTTTCTGATATTGTTTTAAGCGACATCGCAAGTTGCTCCATCTTACTCAAATTATCTTTCATATTCGCAGTTAATAATCCTCGTACTTCCAAACCTTCGTTTGTCATTTTAAGAAGTGAGGCAAGTCGCGCGTAAACATACGGATTTGGTTCAACATACCCGCGATCATCTTTTTTCTCCGGACCCCCGCCACCTAACTCGGCATAAACTTGTTTGGCGTAAAGAATGGTGTCGTGTTTTAATTCACTCCAGCTTCCCAAAAATGTGTTGAGGTCCTTTCTAATC
>Ga0210057_1004418_pt1 | contig 18731 bp, 24 predicted proteins | sample CryGeyCG2114_010_2_FD_183968 | JGI IMG/M metagenome (GOLD analysis project Ga0210057, IMG submission 183968) | Groundwater microbial communities from aquifer - Crystal Geyser CG10_big_fil_rev_8/21/14_0.10 (SPAdes) (version 2) | ecosystem: Environmental > Aquatic > Deep subsurface > Groundwater ...
GATGTACTAAAATCGTTGATGGATTTGAACGTCGTAGAGATGACAACCAAGAAGGGGTTAGTGACCTTCCTTTTGCGATAAATATGTATTTGCCCCGCCTTTGGCGGGGCTCTTTTATGGCAAAAGCTCTGTATATTATCGGTTTAGAAGTGTGAGGTAGTGAGTGTGAGCTCCAAATCTGGTTGACAGTTGCAAATAAGTAGAAAGGTGTAAAATATGGGGTAATGTCAACTCAAATCTAATTTGAGGAGATGGTCTTTGAAATTTAGATGAAATTTTGTTGGAGGTGAGAAATGACGATTACCAAAAGTTCTAATTTTCGTCTATGGATTGATAAAAGGCATGCCAAAGTAAGAGGGCAGGAGCTTGCGGACATCTTCAGACCCTTAAATGCCCGTGATGATGCTGATGCTGTCGTTGATCAGGCTTTGAAAGAAGGCTGGACCGGCCAGAAAATGCTCGATTACTTGAAGGCCGGATCGGAGGATATTCCGGTGCAAAAGCCGGGAGTTGCCATTCCTATGCCGCTGCCTGCCACGGTTGTTCCAACTTTCCCACCCAGTGAAGTGTTTGATGCTCAGCCAAGACGAGCAAAAAAGACGAAGGGCGAAAAGAAGAAGTTCAACCTGCTCGGTTTTCTGAAGAAAGAAGAGGGTAAGAGTGCAGAGGTCGTGGGCGAGCCGGCTGAGGTACTTATGGGTGAGCCTCCGGCTCAGAAGAAGGGTTTGTGGAAGAAGTTAACCGGTGGAAAGGGAAAGGCCGATCAGTCCAGGACTGTGATGGACGGGACCAAGCGAAAGTCAAAAAAGTGGTTGTTCGTTGTGGTTATTCTGATCATTCTTGACGTGGGTGGATATTTGATGTATACAGGCAAACTGGGATCAATTTTGTCTGGCAGAGGCAACCCTCGAACCCCATCAGCCGAGACAGTTCCGGACCAATCCTTGACGGAAATGTCTCCGGAGCAAAAAGAAGCCCAAGCAAACCAGCTCCTGGGGTTGCAAACGACCGAGTCAACCGTTAAGAAACCTTCAAGCTGGACAGACTTCTGGACCAACTTCCCATGGAGTTACATTTTCTATTTTATGGGTGTGCCACTAATGCTCCTTATGACCTATCGTGACCGGAGTCAGGCCAGAGAATTCTCCGATGTAATATTGGCAATAATCGGAGTGAGTGTTATGACGGTGGCAGTTTTGGTTTCAAGTTTTTGGCCAGTCGGTTTTGATGTGGGGTGGACTACGGGCAATGTTCTGTTGCTTTTGGGTTTTGCTATCCACATAACATTGCAGTTTGGTGCCTTTATGACCGGTCATAAAGACTACACAGTTCTAGCCATGGGGTCGTTCGTAGCCGGTCTACTTCTCCGCTGGTGGTATATTGACAATCCTTTGTTTAATACCATCGGATTGGTGTTTATGATAATCGGTATAATCGTCCAGATTTTGGAGATTAAACGTAACGGCAAAGTTGGACGGTCGATCACGGGATCCGTTTTGGCTGTCCTAGTCTTTATTGGCGGTTACGTCTTATTCTTCTACCTGATCCAAGGGCAGATCTCTCTTTTGGGTATTCAGGGATTGAAGGAAGCTACTTTATTTGTTTTTTGGACGAAGAGTCAAGATTTTATGTCGATTGTAGTAGGTTTGATCTTTGCCGTAGTCTTTGGTGTGATTTACGGCTTTGTGTTTCTGCCTACCCAAGGACGGGATACAGGGTTTGACGTTCAAAACCTGAAAATACTGGATGCTGACTCTCAAGCACTGGGAATCATGATTCTTTACTTACTTTTCCCACAAATTAGCATTCTGAAGGCTTTGATTGTGGGGCTGTTGGCTTAAATATTTGGAGTTTGATTTGGCCCCCGATGAATCGGGGGCCTTTTTGCGAAAAACGCTTGTGGTTTCAATCACAAAAAAGATAGAAAAGTTATCAAAAAAGCCCCCCGCCATGGCAGGGGGACAAAGATTATTTGTTGACGTAACTGCCGTCACAACGGACAAGAGGATCTCCGCGTGAAGGGTTCATAACGATCAGAAAACCTTTGACGTTGTATATTTGTGCCAACTCGGGGGTGTAAAAGCTCTTGACTGCTTCGTAAAACGCACCACCCGGTTTCATATCGGCTTCGATAAAACCATAAAGATAGTTGATATTTTCCGGCCAAAGAGCAATTGTTTTTGCTTTTTTGTAGGCATCCAAACGAAGATAGTCTTCGTTTATTTCTGTGGGGAAGATCCAGGGACCCAAGTCCGGCCAGAGGCGTCTTTCGTCGACAGTCTTGATGGTATAGCTTTTGTCAGTCGGTGGATTTTCACCATTTAAGACCGAAGAGGGTGTGTTTTCCTCGATGCCGGTGACGCACATTTGCCCCGTAAAAGTTATCGTCGCGGTGGCGCCGTAGATAATGGTAGTTTTATTTCCTTGCGTAACCTGAGGTTTGATTTCACTCCAGTCTTCACCTAAGGTAACTACTGGATAAAGAATAAAATCGGCTTGAGTGCCACCGGTCATAACCCCTTTGTAGACCGCAGTGTACTCAATAGTGGCGTACCGACAGATTAAATCTCCTGCCGGATTTCCCCAACTACAAGGTGAGCTTTCGACTCTTTCCGAACTGGATGCTACCCCGAAAATGTCGAGACTGTGGATGTTGAGGGATAGATTTAGCCAGTTTTGAGCTTGGCTATCTAGATAGGCCTGGAGTCCGGGCATGTCGCCAAGATAGAGATAGAAATATTCTTGGGTGGGAATTGGAATGCCGGCTTCAGCTATTCGAGTGGCCGATTGTTCGAAAATATTTGGTGAGGGGGTGCTTTCATTGTAAGCAGTTGGTTGAGGGAAGTCTGTATAACTTTTGTATAGCCCATATGCCCAGATACTACCGATGACAAACAATACGATGATAATTAACTTGAATATCAGGTTCAAGAACTTGTTTAATTTTTTCATCAATACCTCCAGTTGTTAAGGAACTTAGCTAGGAGCCGATTATACATCTCACTACAAAAAATCCCCCCGGGCGAGGGATTTTTTGGTTTACTTGGCGATTTACAAAGTGCCGAGATGAAGTTTCATGCTGGGAGTGTGGGTGCAAGAGAGGTAGGCGTTTTTGATTCTGGTGGCTCCGATAGCCTTGAGGGCTTCGGAAATATTTTCGGCCAGATCTTTGGCGTCTTGAGTGGATTTGCCCAGTGCCAGATGAATGATAGGGAACTTGGCTTCTGTTTTGTATGGAAGAGTTCCACCGGCGGCCAGATCGGCGGCTCTTTTTTCCGGATTTTCGGTAACAGTGCCCGACTTTGGGTTTGGCATTAGGCCTTTGGGACCAAGAATCTTGGCAAGACGGGCCAGCTTCGGCATGTCGGCTGGGGTAGCCAGAAGGATGCTGAAGTTTATCTTGCCTGCCTCGACATCTTTGGCGACTTGGTCTGAAAAAATGGCGATTTTCAATTCTTTGCCGGTGCTGTGAGGGAGTTTGAGTTCGCCACGAAGACCAGTCTCACGGGTATTGATGGTCAACTCCACTGTTTTCAATTTAGAGTTTTGTGAAATTTTTTGAAGTTTGGCAACGGCATCTTCGATAGAGTACATTTCGTCCTTTTTAATTTCTTTGGCCATCATCTTGTACTTTTTACCGCGTTTTTTGGGAGGTAATGGTTTCTTGACGGCGAAGGGGGATTTTTCATCCTTAATAGATTTCGGGTCAACGCGGGGGTCGACCCCTACGGAAGTAGCGACGGCGTCTTTGATAGTCTCGGCATTGTAGAGAAGACGAATGGAATCAACGTCCTTTTCGGTTATGCCGTTGATAGCCATAAGTTCACCGTCTTCTTTGGCAACGATCTGTTCGGGTTTCAAACGAGCCTCGCGAAGCGCTTCGGCTACGTGGGTGGGGAGATCGGAATAAAGTTCTTTCCAGTTGATTTTTGTCATAGTAGTTATTCGGCAATTGTTATACCCATTGATTTACAGGTGCCTTCAATCATTTTGATGGCGGATTCGATACTACTCGTGTTCATGTCGGCCATTTTTTTCTCGGCAATAGCTCTGATTTGATCTTTGGTAATGGTGCCAACTTTCTTCTTGTTTGGTTCACTAGAACCAAGTTTCAGATTAAGGACTTGTTTGATGAGAGCGGAAACCGGAGGAGTCTTGAGCTCGAACTTGAAAGACCGATCTTCGAAAATGGTGACGAGGGCGGGGATGATCTGGCCCTTCATGTCGGCAGTTTTGGCATTGTACTGCTGGATAAACTCCATGATATTGACACCGTGCTGTCCGAGTGCGGGACCGACGGGAGGAGCGGGATTGGCGGTACCACCGGGAAGGTTAAGCTTCAGGATGGCTTTGATTTTTTTGGCCATAGTTTTTGTTATAAATATGTCATTGCGATCCACCTTTGGCGAGAGAAGCAATCCAGGTTTTTCGGATCGCCACACTTTGCTCGCGATGACGAGTTTTTTAATAGCCGACGCGGAAAAGGGGTTTTGAATAAGTCGGCCGGGTGGCGATGATATAGAAATCAGTGGTTTGACTTAGTTCGCAAACTCTTTTCGAGTAGCTCCCTCATCAATGACGAGGTAGGGATATTTTAGCACAAAAAACTGCCCTATTGCTAGGGCAGAATAACTACATTGACTTGACGTACCAGTCACCACCGGGAATGCCTCCTAGTAAATCAGGAAGCAGATAAGCAGATAGGCGCCGCCGTAGATGATGGCACCCGGCCAACCGACACCCAGAATGATCAGAAAGATTTCCGCAGCACCGATCAGCGAGAGGAGGGTTATCCCCGGAATGCTCAAAGCAGTCGTTTGAAAAAGGGACGCTAGACCGAACAATAGTGCCTCAATAAGCAGGATGCAGAGCAATCCCTGCCAACTGAACAGAACGGCGCTCATCACAATCGGAGCGATGTGATAGAACAGGATCATGAATTTAGCTTTGAGGTTACGCATGTTTTCTCCTTGAGATTGAATTTTCAAACTTGCAACGAAACTTATCTTGTAGTATACCACGATTGTGCGTGGAAGTCGCTAGTCGTACATCCGCCAGAGGCGGATTGAGTACAAAAAAATCCCGCCTGGAATAGGCGGGATGGTGTGACGCAGTTTGTCTTTAGCCATTGTCAGCGGTCAGTTCACCGTTGAAGATGGCGTGAATAATCCTGGTTCGGACAGTCTCAAGGTGGAGGAGGAAGGCGTTATTGGAGTTCGCGAATTCTTGCTCGAACAAGCCAGTAGTAAATTCTTGAAACAGCTCTAAAGTGAATTTTTCTGCGATGGTTTTGGGTCCGGCGAGCCAGTTTATGAAAACTAGCCACAACCTGATTTCATGATCCAGATCCTTAGGGCGAATGAAAAGTCCGAGTTCCCGACTAATGCGAGCCTCGTCTAAGATCAGAGTCCTAATTTCTATAATTTGGTTCTTGGTAAGAAATTCGGAGTATCGTCTCGGAATTTCTACCCACACAGGGTCTTTTGGATCTGGGAGTGGGGAGATGGTGTCCCTGATGGTGTTCCAGATCGCAAAAAATTGTTGTTTTATCATTATCACCTCGTTTTCAAAGTTCGTTTTATCCTGTAGTGTACCACATTTGTACATGAAAGGCAGGCTAAAGCACGTTAGCCAGGGGCGGGCTGAGAAAAATCCCGCCGTGAGGCGGGATGAGAGAAGACGGTTCTTGTTTGGGCGAGGCTATGGGAGGAAGTATTCCTCAAAGTATTTATCGGCGACTGTTTCGAGATCGGCTTCACACTTCATTCCTTTTGCGGCCAATTCTGCAAAGTATTCTGCCCTGAAAGCAATCGTGGCGTAGAATCTCTTGCCACTTACCAATTTGGTGATATTGATTTTATTGGCGTATGCCAGATAAATTGCTCCGAAGATGACACTGATCTGATCTGAAGCGGCACAGTAGTATTCAGCCAGGATCAGAGCATAGACTAATGTCTTTAAGTCTCGTTTGGATATTCTTTCTTCGGTTTTCTTGAAGGATTCTCGGTCTGATATCGAATCCGTACGACAATGCCTTGCGATTTCCAGGATTTCTCGTGCTTTGGGAAGTGGTGTCATAATAATTCCTTGACCTTTCTAACGGGAGTAGAGGCGGAAGAGTGAATATCTGCCGGTGTAATTTTTGCGATGTTCGGCGATGATGTCATTCTTGACCGGTAAAAACTGTCCGAAATTGGTGCCGATGAGGATCGTCTTTTTGCCGAATAGCTTCAAGGCAAGCTTGGCGGGGCCAGGTAGAGGTCTGATTTCAACATAATAGACCCCCTCTTCGTGCCCAATCTCAACCATGCCTGGCTGTTGAAAAGCGGGGAGCAGTCTCGAATAGTCATGTGTCAGGGCACCGCGCTCCATGGCATTTCTGGTTTCCGGACGGAAGTCATAGATCAGAACGGTATTAACTCCCGGAACGGCGAAAACATGAGCTTCTTTAGCTTTCCCCTTATAATTCAAGACGTTTGTTCTGCCACTGACTTTGATGGTGCAGGGGCCGGAATATACATGGCATGAGGATTCATACAGATTTTGTAGATTTCCCATTATTCACCTCCAGATTGTTAAACTACTTTATACAATATAGTATTTTACACCCGGCCTCACGAAATGTGTTACATTGTGAATATGGGAAAGGAAAGTGAGAGAAGAAATGATTGGGGAAGAGTCATGGTTTCGATCCATGATTTGGTTCCAAAAGGAGGGTTTTATCTATGCATTAAGGAGGGGGAGCGACTGATCAATTTGTGTAGTGGATCTCTAAACGAGTTGGGGGATTCTTTTTGTGCTAATGGTGAGGCCAGGATTTACGTTCTTTCCGGACGTGACGTTTTCTATGTCTTTAACCCTAGTGATATAAGCGATTTCGAAATTAGGAAAAAGATTTTGCCGGCAGGTATTAGTCTAGACGATTGAGAATCAATGGACTAGTTGGATGTAGGTAGGAAATACTGCATGACCGGGGATTTGGTCGGTGTGCCTTTTGGTGGAGTGCAGACTCCCTCGATGAAGCGAGTGACACCAGACAGGTTTGCTTCGCACTCATTGGCATAAGTTTGCCCGTTGAAGCCGCAAACCGGGCTATAGAGATCACTACAAACTATTTCGGGGGCTGGTGCTGGGGTGAGTTTGGGAGGAGTAATGATTGAAGGAGCCGGCTCAGAGGCCTTGCTATGGATCTTGGTTTGAGCACGAGGCAAGAAGATGAGCCCAGTGATGAGAATGAGGATGACTACAAGGATGGGGAGTGCGACCCAAAGTGATTCTTGACCGCTAAGGTTTTTCATACAAGGTGTGATTTAAATATGGCAGAAATGCGGTCGGGCGTCAAGTTTGGTGTATAATACGTCTTGATCTTTAAAAAAATTTTTGGAGGATGGTTGGAATGGATAACAACAAGCTGTTCGCGAATGAGTATATCCAGATCGGTGCTTTGACAGCGATGATCTCCATGGCCAAGAGTATGGGGATAGAGTATGGCGTGGCCTTGGTCTTGTGCCGAAAGAAGAATGATCAAGGTATCTCGTATCTGAAGTTTGACGCAGTAGATAACACATTTTTTAGTATTCGAACAAATTATCTGGCTATAGCCATGTCCAAGCTTGCGGTGTCGATGAGACTTGGAGTAGATAGCGGTACTATTACGGAAGATCTCTTGGCCGGTGAGACTGGTTATCGTGGCTGTAAGGTACGTTTTGAAGTGATTGGTTACGAAAAATGGGAAATTTACACGTCCTTTTCCGGTGGTACCGAAATCCAGGACCTGGAGATTTCCAAATTAGGAATGGCAATGTTGTTTCCGAAATAACTTTTTGATTTGAGGGGGATAATACCCCCTCTTTTTTTGTGGCTAAATGAGTCAATAAACCTGATTGTGAGAGCCGATGTTAACTAACACAACTTCGGTCTCACTTATTTTTCGGAAAACTACTCTGATATCGCCAGTAATGGAGAATGCGGATAAACCTTTCTTCGGTCCAGTGAGTTCGTGAGTTTTTAATAACCTATGATTCGATTGATTTATAAAAATTTGTAGCCTTTCTTGAAATTGAATAACTAGCTTTTTGTTGGAGGAGACCCTTTTTTTAAAGTTTTTGTCAAAAAAGTGGGAGCTGTGGACGATCATCTGCTTTTCATCAGATGTTCCATTAGTTCATCAACGGAGTTTGCAGTAAAACTAATTCCCTTGCCTTCGTCAATATCGTCTAAGATTTTGTCATAACGTCTGATCGCTTTGGGAGATAACTTGATTTCCTTAACGACAGGAGATAGGCGGGTTTCAATTTTATTGTCGGCTAGTTGCCTTAAAAATATTCTGACCGACTCCTGAAGAGAGGAGTAGCCTTGATTGAGTGCGGCCAGGGTGGCCTTTTTGCGCAGTTCTTTGCTCATGGGAACCTGAAGTACGTCATTCATATATTATGATGATAATGTTTTGATAATTAAATGTCAAGTTTTGGGCATGAAACAGAAGATACCGCTAGGTTGCGGGATTTGGCGTGTGTTATCGGCGATACTCATATCCGAGGGCAATCGAAACTAGACAGAGCAATAGAATACCGATGATCGTGGTTGGTCCGTGGATGACAATGACTGCGTAGATCATGAAACCTACTATTAAGCCAACCAGAAAAATGACCAAGAGAAGAGCTAAAGGACGAACAAAGCGGTGAGAATAAACATCGGTTCCTACTTTAAAAGAATTTGAATCTGTGGGTATTGTACCACAATAACTATGGGGCGGTTATGGGTGTAACGCGTATCGAGAAGAACGGGCGGACGCGGGGGTCCGACTCCCGCGCGAAATACGCGGGATTTCGGCTAATTATCGGCCTCAACCTACAGCAGAGGGATCAAATCTTGGAAACTTGGAGGAAGTCGAGCTCGACCGGGGTTTCACGGCCGAAGATGGAGACAAGGACGATGACCTTGCCTTTGGCCTCGTCGATGGCTGAAATGGTCCCCAAAAGGTCGGTAAACGGTCCTTCGATGATCCGGACAGCTTCGGAAATAGTGTAGGCGGACTGGAACTTAGGGGCGGCCTGTTCGCCGAAGGCAGTGATGGCTTTAACTTCGTTTTCGGGAAGAGGTGTGGGCTGATCGGTAGTGCCGACAAAGCCGGTGACGCCTTGAGTGGTGCGGACAGCAAGCCAAGCATCGTCAGTGACGATCATACGAACCAAAATATAGCCGGGAAAAAGCTTCTCTTTGATGGTGATTTTTTTACCCTTATTGATTTTGATTTTTTCTTGAGTTGGGATAAGAATCTCGTAGATATTGTTGGTCAACCCCATAGATTCGACTCTGGTTTTGAGGGTAATGGCGACGCGGTTCTCATGACCGGACTGGGTGTGAACGACGTACCACTTGGCGGAGTCGGGGACTTCCGGAGTGATAACGATGTGATTCTGGTCGGCCACTTTGAGGGCGGCGTTAGAATCGATAGCTTGGACTTTGGCTTCTTTTAATTTCATTTTGTTTTAACGGTTTATAGCCGTTTGTAAAGCGGCGGTAAAGATATAGTCTAGTCCACCAGAATAGATAGCGACGATGATGGTAGTGACAATTACCAACACAGTCATCTTCATGGCCTCTTTGTGAGAGGGCCATTTTACCTGGGCAAGCTCTAGCTTGACCGAGCGTAAAAATTCAAGTGGTCGAAACATCGAGTTATTTTATCATGAAAGAATGGTTATTGGTGCTTGGTGTTTGGTGCGAAGTGCGTTGAGCTTGTGGTAGAATTATGGGGTACGTTAATCCGATACGCTGAACGTTCAAAACTTAACCTTGTTCCTCTTGAAAGGAGGCTACATGACACCAAAAATCGTTTTGGAAAATGGATTGGCGTTTGTGGAGATAACCTTGCGGTGTTACTGTGGCTGCCCTTGGTGCTATAAGGGCGGTGAGGTACATACAAAAGGTATGCACCTGCCATTAGAATCAATCAAAGCCAGGATTGACTGGTTGGTCAAAAACACAAACTGCAAGACGATCGGCTTGATTGGTGGTGAGCCAGGACTTCACCCACAGTTAAAAGAAATCTGTGAGTATGTTTTTGGCTTGAATCTGGAGCTCAGAATAACCACCTCTGGTAAATTCTCAAAGCGAGAACAGAAAAATATGGAGTACCTTCTGGATCTTTACCGGAAGGGATTGATTCAGATAAATTTGAGTTTCCATCCTGGGAGAAATGAAGAGGGATACGTCAATTTTGTGAAAAGAATCAAACTCCTGTTGGCCGAGCGACGTCAATGTCAGGCTAAAGGGGGAGTCTTCGAAACTATAGATCTTTATACGATGGTAACTGTCGACAAAGATTTGGCTTTCAACGAGGAGGGGATTAGGAGAATATTGACTTTGTTGATGGAAACAAGCGACCACCACAGTTTAGAGTTCTACGGTGGGACGGTTGCGGACTTGATGGCTACACTACAGAATAATTACGTCGATTTCGAGTCATCTCAAAATCTGAGTTACCAGTTTCGGAGAACAAGTGATAGTGACCTGTTTAGACATGAGTTCACATTTTCCGGCCTGGTACTTTTTGAGGATCGTCCTGACGGAACCCGTCACGGCGTGATGGCAAAAGGCCATATATGCAGCATTAGTTTCTCTCGTGTTGAAAATGGGGTTATTAGCCTTCCGGCCATGATTGTCAAGACGAATGGTGAATTCGGATATGTGCACCCACACTGTATTCCGGCGAAGAATGGTCTGTGCAATGTGGATCTGCATAGTGATGTTGATCAGATCAGGAAAACAATCGAACAATCCTTGCTAAGAATACAGACGATCGTGTTTTTGGCCAACAGGCGTAAGGCGGCCAGGGAGTGTGGCGCAGATGGTACGGAAAAACAATGTACCGCGTGCCCATTGGATGACATGTGTGACGCCTGCCACGCATCTGTGCGTGATGATTGAGCTTGTAGAACCCCGTCTATTGGCGGGGTTTTGTTTTGGGTGGAGTGAGATTGCCACGGTTCGGAGTACCGAAACTCGCAATGACGAATGATTTGACTTGGTTGTGAAAAGAGTATTAAATAAATGTGGCCCTAGAAGCTGTGTCGGCCCTAGAGCCAAGCCAGACTTGGCTGATGTATCGATGATTGCTGTCAAGTAGGGAGCAGATGTTCGTTCTTTGTGACCTACAAAATCAAAACGAACTATATCTCTAACATCAGGACAGATTTCCGCCCGCAGCTTCGCAACTACGGCGAAAAGGTGAGTAGAGGAAACTGAGCACAAAATGCTTTTGAAGGATCTTTCGTCAAAAATGTGGATTTTGGCAGGTTTCGTTCTTGGAAGGCATGAAGTGAAACAGATTTTTTTTGGAAGCTGTGGTACGGTTAGTTATAGTTTGATCTAACCGGAGATATGGTTGTATTTTGTTGTATTTCTGGGCAGATGTGGTATTATAGGGTCTGAATATATTCTTTGAAAACTTGATCTCCGAAGGAGGAGGATGATGAACATTGCTGTCGGAATTGTTGGATTCTTCGCGGTGATAACGGTTATTTGGACCATGACGTCATGGTTCGGTCTCATTAGGTGGATGCGTTTGGCTTCGGCTGTTTTGTGTGCGGCGACAGGAATCGGATTATTTGCCACCATTTCGTCCCTATTCGTGATTGTCGTCCTCGTCCTTGCAGGCGTCATCACCTTGTCGCAAGCCGCTTGGGGTCTAGCCGTTGGACTGATCTTCTTCGGCGTGACCTATGTGGTTACCCGCAATCGTAAATAGTTCCATCTGTGAATGTGCCCCACCGTAAGATGGGGCATTTTAATGGCAAAAGTTGTTGAGGGGGAACACACCCTCTTTTTTGTGGCAAAAATGTTTACTTGATGATTTTTTTGAGAATGTGCGACAGTTTGGTCGGGTCGTGGCGAAGGCGGTTGAGTTGCGGGGTGATGGAGATAGTATTGGAAGTTACTACTTTGATATTATATTGATGAAGACTTTGACGCTCTTTCTTGGACCAGCCGAGAAAATGGGAGTGTTCGTTGGCATAGGAAGCGGCTATCTTGGGATGTAGGCGATTGAAACATAACCTGGACTGTTTGGGAGCCAGAAGGAGATTAAAGGGTTTTTTGAGGCCGGTGTATCGTTGGAAAATGCGTAAGTATTTTTTGGGGGTAAAGTGGTGAGTTTGGTTGCGGTTGCTCACCAGATTGGTGATAATGATCTTCTTGGCTTTTGAGGCTTTAAGTGCCGTCTTGATGCCTTTGGGAAGAAAGTTGCTGAGAATAGAGCCGTAGAGACTGCCCGGGCAGTAAATGATGTGGGTGGCTGTCTTGATGGCGGTGATAGCTTCGGGAGTGGCTTTGACTTTTGGGTCCAGCCAAAGATTGGTAATGGTGTTTCTGGACATGGATTGTTTGTCCAGCTCATGTTCTCCATGAAATATTTGTCCATCTCTGGTTTTGAAACAAAGGTTGCTAGAACCGGTGGTGATGGGGATGGCTGTACCGCCGAACTTAATACTGAGAAGTTTTTCCAAGTGTGCTTGGACTTTGAGAAAGTCATTTTTGTATTTTTCTAAGAGAGCGTAGTAGATGGTGTAGCCCAGGTTTCTTTGACGTCCGTCAATAAAAGAAACCATATCGGTGAACGCGCGAATGTTTTTTTTGTGTCCCTCGGAAATACTCGGGATTTCGGAAGAATACTTCCTCAAATTAGTGCTTGTTGGAGGGATGAGAGCCAGAAGATTTCGAAGGAGATCGGAGATGGCGATGACTTGGTCGCGTTCGTCGGAGCGAATGGTACCAGTCTTACCGCCGGAGTCCATGCTGGCGCAGATACAGGAAATATTGGTGAAGCCAGCCAAAAGAAGAGCCTGGATAACGACCGGGGCGCCGGTGCCTCCACCTATGGTGACGATTTTGGACTTCACAATTAGGTTCTATTGTATATCCAAAAAAATCCCCGCATAAGGCGGGGATGGGAAAGGTATTACTGTTTATTGGGTTGGATGGTGGCTGTTTCGGTATTGGCGATGCCAAACCACGCGACCAGCCAGAATACGGTAAAAATACCGGGTATAATTACGGCCTCAAGGGAAATGGCCGCAAAAAAGTTGACGACTAACCAAGCAATAATTACTAAACCGGCTACGGCCATAAGGATCTTCTTTTTCATATACTCTCCTTAGTAAAAGTACGATCTCCACTGATTCGGGAAATTATATCATGATTGGTTTCTATGGGTTGTCAAGAGAGGTTGTTCCGTACCTACTTAACCTCGTCTTAATCGTCATAGCCGTAATCCTGAGGCAATACGTAGTTGTTGAGTATGGTTGGCGGTTCATCGAAGCCGTATTTTTGGTAGCGACGAAGGACGGCGTCTCTGGCAGAACTTGGATTTTTCTCGTTCGGGATACAGAGGCCATACACACCAATTACCACCGAAGGGGTGAGTGAACGTTTGATTTTGACGGCAAACTGCTGACAAATCTGGTGGGCCTGTGTGCTCCAAAGATCTACCTCGGCGTTGTCTACCACATCTACGGTGAACAGGGCCGGTTCTCCGGGCTGAGATTCTTGGACACTGAGAATAGCGTCCACGCGAGACCCAGAAAGACTGGAAGAATCGGGGTCGACTGGTTGGACAAAGCCTAATCTGCGAGCAGGTGGATGTGGTTTGCGGGGGTCAATAATACCAACCATGGAGAGGCTAACTTGTCCGTCAATGATTTCGCCTGTTTCCAAGTCGATAAGAAGATATCCGAGGTTTTGAATGGCTATTTGAACTTGGAAATACTCTGTATTGGTGTCGACACTGACACAAGCCTCGAAGGGAAGGGCCTGCTTTTTCCCGGGACGTTTGGCTGGTTGGGTCATGAGACCCTCCTTTATTACTAGATTTTTAGTGTCCGTACTTGCCGTAAATATAGCACGACGACAGTGTAATATGAAGGTATGTCCGAAAAGACGAAATTGAGTGTGTACTTTGGTGGATGGTATCAGCGGACCACCTTGCATCTGACGGAGATTGCGGATTTTTTTGCTGAAGCTAAAAGTGACTTGCCTTTATCCAAAGAGAGGCTGATAAAACTCCACACAGGTTTGGACTTGGTAAAAGTTAGCCGTGAGGCCGGTTATTTGGAATATGTGAGAGCCGAAAATAAGGAGGGGATAGAGATCCATTATTACGAAGATGGGCTGTATGTCTTAAAACTATCCTCGAGTAATATTGACGAGGCTATAGAAAAATTAAATAGTTATTACGAGGAGAAGTTCGCTCCGGCAGTGGCGTATATTTTTTCACTTGGTGCGCCAACTCCGAAGGAATTGGCGAACATAAAAACTGTTCATCCGATTGCGGTGGGGGTAATAGACAAGGAACCGGAGCAGTTTGTTCTGAACGATAAATACGGAGAAATATATAGCACCATTGCCTCGTCCGAGCTGACTGTGAAGAAGACACCGGGATTTATATTTTTGATCGCCAAGTCTGAATACAAAGACTTTGTGGAAGGACTAGTAGAGATGCAGATCTTCTTCCGAGAGTTCAAGGATCAGCTTCAAAAATACTTGGATATACATCGGAAGTTATGGGAGGAGATTTCGGAGATCAAGGAAAGAAAGCAGATCAGGGGTAAGGAAGTCGAAAGGATTCGCCTTCAGCTGGATGCTTATCAAAAAACGATCAATCTGATCAGTAGCCGGATAAACCAGATGGGAGCTTATGTGCATACTAGAGCGGATATTGCCAAGGAAATGAAGCTGACGGAGCATCTGTCAAACGCGTTTCAGTACAAGTTTGACGTGCTGACCAACACACATAGCTATATCAAAGAGATTTGGGTAATGACAAACAATTATCTTTCGGCGGCAGTGGGAGTGATAGCCGAGATCAAGGGACAGGCGACTAATAAGAGCATCCAAAGCTTGCAAGTTATTACTACCTATGGGGTGGTTGGAACGATCATAAATTATTATCTTTCGCGAGAAAGTTTGCCAAAGTTGACAACGAACGGGATGGTTTATTTCCTTATTTTAGTTATAGTGACGTTTATCGTTAATCAGTTTATCGCTTGGGTTTATTCGATGGCAAGGTACAAATTGAAGTTTGCGGAGAGAGTGAGAAACATATAGGGGGTTGTTAGTGTGTAGTGCGAAGTAATTGATTTGTAAATAACTTTGTGATAAATTAGACTCATGAAACTACAAATAACGATCACCGACGAAGAGCAAAAACTACTTGCCCAAAGAGCGGCTGTTTTGGGTTATGACGTCACTAAGTTTGCCAAATTTCTCCTAAGCCATGAGGCTATGAAGGTAGTGGAGACACCAATAATTCCCTTCAATCTGCAAACCGAGGACTTGATTTCCAGGGCAATAGCCGATGACGAGGCAGGAAAGACTAAAAAGTGGGTCTTTGGCAAATATGGAAATTAAGGCTACGGCTAATTTTGAAGCTAAAGAGGGAAGGTTGTGTAGGAAGAATAAAGCATTGGGGAGACTGATTGCTAATAAACTTAGGGTTTTGTCTGTATTTCCTAAACATCCCAGTTTACGTTTGCATAAAATTCAGTCGGGAAGTGATGCTTGGAGCATTAGCATCAATTCCAAACTAAGAATACTGTTTTGTCTATAGGGATTATGGAATTTTGCTGATTGATATCGGTAGTCACGATCAGGTGTACTAGTGAGAGAGGATTTGAGTTGAGAGTTTTTTGGCTTCAGCTAGGAAGAAATTTTGCCAGGTAAATTCCTTGAGCTTGACGATTAAGTTTGGGAAATCTTTAACTTCTTGACAAAGAAGAAATTGCGCTCCTAGTTTGATAGGATCAACGTGCCAGTCGAATTTAACTTTCGCTTTCAAAATAAGACATGGAATGGATAGAGATTCCTTTTGGCAAATCATGTATAAATCAATAAAATCACGACTGCGTGGCTTCTGATAAATAGTGAAGAGTTTATTGATGGCGATGTCTTCGAGGCTATCTACGGAAACTTTTTTGTATTTGGATGGGGTTGTGACTTGAGGAAAGGGGTAATATGTAAACTCAGTTTTGAGAACACTGTTCTCGAATTTGAGAAAAATTAAGTTTCGATTGAAACTTGTATTGATGTCAAGCTGGCTATATCCAAGTTTGTTTTTGACACCTTTGAGAAAAGTAATGATGGTCTGGACGTCAAATTCCTTTTCTGAGAAGAAGTCCAGGTCTTTGGAAAAACGGTAAGGAAGATAGAATCCGGTGAGGGCTGTGCCTCCAGATAGATAGAAATGCGTAGTGAGATTGGAGGCCGAAAATAAGTCGAGGAAATTAAGCTGGGTTTGGGTAAGAATCTTGGTTGGTTTCATCGCGAGGAAAGAAGAAAATTTAAGAATCGTCTTTTAAGTGGGTCTATATCCAGAAAGGGTAGGTATTTGACAAGATGCTTGCGATTTAGCTTGGTGTCATTTAGGCCAAAATTTATCAGACTTTCAAGTTTCCAAATTGCATGTTTTTCAGGGTTTTGTTTTAACCTCGTAGTATTTGTAGACCAGTTGTACATAGTTTATTTTAGCATTATTTCTGCCTGAACGTGCGTCACGGGGTAGGCTTAACACTGACCTATAACTATGCTATAATTCTGCCTATCACGTCCGAACTAACGGACGAACCCATGAGGGGGAACATTAATTTTTTCTACCTTTTGAGGCTATCCGGCCTCAACACCGCCAAGGAGGCGGCGCGCAATGGCAACTCAATCAGCGTTCAATAAGTGTGTACAAAATCTCGAATATGCTATGGGTCAGATGCGAACTCTGGCTCTCATGCCTGAAGGCGATCAGTTAATCAAGGCATTAGCGGATGCCGACATCACACTTAAAGATCCATCAGTTGATGTCGTTACCCTCAAGCTGGACGGCATCTTCGATCTGTGCAAGAAGGTTATGTCGGAGACTCAGGCCTTTGAGTTCGCGCAGGCTCTCAAGGTTCTCGTGGATCGCTATGCGACCGCCGCGGGCCTGATGGTCCAATGGCTTGATCCGGAGAGTGATCCGTGGCACTTTTTCCTGAAAATGGAGAATCTGGCCGCGGATTCGGGCAAACTGAAATGGCGCACCCTCGATCTGGCCCACGACTTGCTCGATGACGTCTTCGTCGCGGTCAACGCCGCGAAGATGGACAGTATCGAGAACAAGACCACCCGCCCCTACAGAGGTTGGCAGACTGATCGTGATGGCCAACCTGCCCGCTTCGCCGAAACCTTCCGAACCACGCCAGTGTGCATGGCCTACGAAGTCTGGTTGGGCGAGCGCCCAACGGCCACCGCGAACTTCCGGGATATCAAAGCCTGGATTGACCGCGGCTACAAGCTGAAGGATCAACTGGAAGCCCCGTGGGGCATGTGCGAATGCGGAAAAAACAAACTCCTGCCATGGTACGACGAGAAGGCAGGCATTTGGAAGGTCAACCCCCTGTGCCGCGATTGTTACAAGGCCAAAAATGGTGCGACCGGGAAGTTGGTCGGCCAGAAAGGCCAAGGTGAACATCGGCAGGCCGGTACCCTCAGCGCGGAAACGATTGAGGCGCTCCGAAACGATCCTGATTTCGACGGTGTGACTGTCGAGACCCGGCGGGAGAGCGTGATTGGCGGATCAGCCGTGAAGGTCGTTGAAGATCTGGCAGAAGAGCCAGAAACCGACAAGGTGGTCTCCTCATTCTCGGCAAGAGTTACAGTGAACCCTGCCGATGTAGATGCTGACGCTGAAGTGGCCACAGTCGAGAAGATCGGCAAGAAGCGCGCCGCTCCCCGCAAGGTCAGGACCGTGACGCCGAAGACCACCGACAAGCCCAGGAATCCCCGCAAAAAAGGCGGGCACCCGATTGAGGATGTAGACGGCTCTCTTTCGTAGCCTTCCCGATCCCGTTCGATGATCCCTAGTTAGAAATAGCTAGGGATTTTTTGTACCTAAAAAAGCCTACAAGGATGGTCCTTGAAGGTGGAGAGATAGGATAAAATATATTCATGGAAAAAAATGAACTAAATCCAGATGAGATTGAAGAGGCTTTTGAACGAGCAGAATTTAGACCGGGTGGTGGAGGAAGAAAATCGCGACCTGATAAAGGTTTTGGATTGGAGAGGAAGGGAAGGAAAGTGAAAGAGCAACTTAGTGAAGAAGCGAGAAAGAGCAATAAGGAGTTAAGTAAAGCGAAGCGAGAAATCGATGTGCAGATCCAGAAATTGCTCAGAAAAGAAACCAATCCTGCTTTACATAGAGGAACAAAAGACTATTTTGAATGGGTAAGGTTTGGGTTGATGGCTCTGTCAGAGACTGACCAAAAAGCTGAGATTATGCAAGAAAAAGACATCAAAATGGAGTATGTGAAAGCAAGTGGTTCTGGCGGTCAAAACGTTAATAAAAGAAATACCGCGGCCTCGATTAGACACAATCCAACAATGTTTTTCCTAAAAAATAAGAAGACAAGAACACAGTTTGAAAATGAAGAGCAGGCGAGAGAGATAATGTTTGGACGACTTGAAAATCATTTGAAAAGTTGGAAACGAGTAATAGGAGACAGAAACCCAAATGAAGAGATGGCCGATATTTTTAATAAGGCAATTTCAGAGAGAGATGCCACCATAAGAGAAGTTGAGGTATTAGAAAAGATAAGAAAGAACTTGAAAGATGGGAAGAATTTGTAACTTTAGTACTCGTCGTGGGTGATGAGGTCAAAGTTTATAGATTCTTGAAGTATTCGTCGATATTGGTGATGGCTTTAGTT
>Ga0210057_1004419_pt1 | contig 18730 bp, 22 predicted proteins | sample CryGeyCG2114_010_2_FD_183968 | JGI IMG/M metagenome (GOLD analysis project Ga0210057, IMG submission 183968) | Groundwater microbial communities from aquifer - Crystal Geyser CG10_big_fil_rev_8/21/14_0.10 (SPAdes) (version 2) | ecosystem: Environmental > Aquatic > Deep subsurface > Groundwater ...
AGGAAATCCTACGCGAATAGAAACGGCCACATAAGCCGACACTTATTCGCGTAGGTCTGCACCCGAAAGGGAGGCAGGGTAATTCCGAAAGGAGTTGCCGCCGGTCTTGTGTGGCCTTTTCTGTTACCTCACAAGACCGATTATTAATTATTAACTAAAACCTACGCGAAATATGAACAATCAAGAAATTAAGCAGAAAAAGCCATTTTATAAAAAATGGTGGGTATGGGTACTTGCAGTATTCGTACTCTTTATTATTATCGGTTCAAGTGGAGATTCTCCAACCGCAACAAGTGAAGTTACAGAAAGTAATGAATCGCCAGCGATACGAGAGGAGGTTGCGAATGATGTTGAGAACGCAGACGAACAAGAAAAAACAGTTACCGAAACAACCACTCCCGCACCTCAAGCCAAGTCGTACCAAGAGGTATTTACCTTCAGTGGTAATGGTAATAAGAAATCAGAACCGTTCACCATTACAGGGGGTAGATTTAAAGTGAAATATGACTGTGCCGGAGAACCTGACTTTACTCTCTGCCAAGCGTTCGTCTATAAAGTTGGTAGTAGTTTGCCCGAAGTAATAATGAATACCGACAAAGCAACCAAAGATGAGACTATCATCTACGGTTCTGGTGAGTATTACATTGATGCAAACACTATTGGGAACTACACAATGGTTGTAGAAGATTATCGTTAGAATCTTTTACGCATAATGGGAGTCCTTCCTCCCTGCGATCGCTGCCCACCTAGAAAAAGCCAACGAATGATCTATTTACCTCTTCATTTAAGAAATGCAGGGCAAGGTGTGCAAACGCGTCTGCCAGATCATCGTGTTTTTCAACTCCAAAATGAACAAGCTGATCAATGAGTTTCTCGGCTCCTCGTTCGGGAAAGAGTATTTGCCCACCGTGAATTAAGTGTGTCACATTCGCAAGACGACTTCTTTTGTCTTGATTGCCTACTTTTGATCCTTCAGCCAATATACTTTCGGACATGCGTAAGTGTTGTATGAGTGCAGACTGGTAGCCGACTTCCTCAATAATGAATCTCCGATGGAGCCCTGAAAATTGCACATCTAGGCTCTTTATTTGCTCAACGGTTCTGGGGAAAGTTAAATGTTCATTAACTGGATTCGGAAGAATAAAAAGGTAGAGACCCCTTTTGGTCTCATACACATGCCCGGCAACCATTGCTGTATAGTCGGCCGCGTCTTTTTCTGATACTGCAAGGTCAACTCCTACATACGTCGCCACAGGCACTCCTTTCGGCAGCTCTTTGTAGTACTTAATCCATTCCCCGTGAATTACTTGGTCCACGTCCGGCACAATGTGAAGAAGATATTCCCGATGCCACGCAATATCGTTGCCGACTTTCGCTCTCTCCTTTTCAACATCTTTTGCGTTGCGATACCTTCCCGGCCACAATATTCTCCCGTCGCTGTTAACAAGTGGGTATGAACGGAACACGCCGTCACGTCGCTCTTCTTTAACGGCATCTTCCAAACGCCTCAGAAGCGAATCTTCGTGGAGTAAGTTTCCAACAACGACTAGCCGTGTATCGGTGCCACCAGCCGGGATTACATCACCAGTGAGCCACTTGAAAACTTTGTCACGTCCTTCGCGTGTTTTAACGGATTGTGAATCTTCAATATCGTCGCAGATAATTAAGTCTGGGCGATGTTGTCCATGCCGCAAGCCACGGATATTCTGTTCGACGGAAACAGCCATAATCTGGGTGTTGAATCGAGAAAATACCAATGAGGACATACCCCATTGCGAATTGATTTCTCGAAACGGTCCGAGGTCTCGTTTTAATACTTCATTGCTCTCAAGCTCTCGGCGCAGATTAGCCATATGCTGTTTTGCTTGTGGAATGGTCTGTGAAGCAATGATGATGAACTTCTTTTGCTGTCTGCCCAACATTGCCCAAATCGGATATGACGTGGTGAAAATTGTCGACTTACCCGATCCACGAAAAGCGACAAGAAAGATGTTCTGTATTGAGTCATCTTCTGTGAGATCAAAGATCTCTTTATGGAATGGGGCGGTGGGATATGTCACGTAATGCGGGAAGTACATGTGGAAGAACCAGTAATGGCTCTCTCTAGCGGTTGCGATCCGTGTCTTGCGGTTCGTGATTATTTGCTCCATTAAGTCTTGTGGAATTTCCTTGCTCATGACTTTGATTGGTTAATCCTGCTAACTCGAGAGCTTCTTTGACTAATTGCTCTTGCTCAGGGCTCAGTTCAAACTCCTCTTTGATGTTTGCATTTATCTCAAGCTTGTTTGCATAAGCTGGGTGATGATTCTGCAGCCACATGCGAATCGCGTGGATATTTTTGTCGCGTATCGCTGATATGAGCTGAGACTCAGCTAGATCGTTTATCAGAAGCGACCCGTCGATTAGTGCTTTGTCGGCTTCGACCGCAAAGTCCTTATCCTCACTTCGCCAGCGATAGTACGTTGCGCGAGATACATCCGTTTTTTCACATGCGACCTGCACAATGGGCGTCGTACGGAGTTGCTTCAGTAGCTTCTTTTTTCTTGCGTTCGTTTTTACGCTCATAGTTTCTTTCGCTTACGTCCGGTGAGCTTCTCCCACCTTTTTAAGATGACCTCGGTGTAGACTGGACTTTTCTCTAAGAGGTAGCACGTACGCTGCATCTTCTCTGCAGCAATAAGTGTTGAGCCGGAGCCGCCGAATGGCTCGACGATAATATCGCCGCGTTTTGTCAGTACTTTGATGTACGGGATGAGTACCTCAAGCGGCTTTGTACCGAATACAATGCCTTGTCCGGAAGACTTATTGTCTGCAGCGATGTGCTCAATGAAGTCTGTTGGGCAGTATTTCTTTCCTTTTCTGTATCGTTCCCAGTGCGGTTTACCAGAGGTTGCGTAAAGCGCGGTTTCGTATTCGTTCTGCAGAAGTTCATCCGATTCCTGTTCAGTGTTGAGTTCGACTTTTCCTTTTGTTCCCACAAGCGCAATATCGTGCTTGTTGAAGAATTTGTACTTTGCAGAGAATCCTTGCACCCGATTGGGAACATGCCAGATGATTGTATTCCGGTACTTCCAGTGTTTTTCGAGCTCGTTCCAAATCGTGCGAAGATTTTTTGGATTCTCAAAAATGATGATTGAGAAATCCTGCTTCTGCACCTTAGCGATATTCTTCATCCAGAGTTCAGTAAAATCATCGGGCAATTCATCTGTCTCGAGATACCTTCGATCACGCTTCAGTCCGAATCCCTCAGTCGCTTTTCCGCGTTTCTTCTTACCACGCAGGTAGTCAAGAATGTAAGGAGGGTCTGTAAAGCACATATCGACCTTCGTTCCGTCCATGAGTGCGGTCACGTCACTTTCTATCGTGCTATCGCCGCACATAGCGCGATGTTCACCAAGGGCGTATATATCGCCCTTCTTGACGTTTACTTTGCTAATATCAAGCTTCTTTAGCTCCTTTTGGAGATCAAATATCTCAGGCGATTCGTCCGTGCCAAAAACCTCATCAAGCTCCTCGCTTGAGAAGCCGATATCGGAAAGAATGTTCTCTCCAAAGTTTGCAAGAAGGCTAAAGTCAAACTCGCCCTGATTTTTGTTGAGGCGGATGTTTAACTCTTTCTCCTTTTCCAGATTTGAGATATGAACGTATACAATAGGTACGTCCTTATACCCAAGCTCCTTAAACGCTTCTAAGCGCATATGGCCGCCGATAACGATATTTTTTCGCTTCGGGGCACCGTTTGCGATGATTGGGTCGACGATACCAAATTGCTTGATACTCTTCTTGAGCTGAGAAAGTGCAGTGGTATCCCACTTACGCGGGTTATATGCACTTGGTTTGAGCGCGCCGATTGGCACGTATTGCACGCTTAACTCTTGTTCGTGCTTTGTCTTTATTGTTTCCATAGTAAGGTTAGGTTACTAATTGATAATGTTCGACTCGGGCAAATAAAAAACGCCCGGACACACACCCAAAAATCCATTTAGGTGTATGTCCGGGCGTTCCGGACGATGCTCTGCTAATTGTTAAGGTGTACTATGCTGCAGCAGCTTCGTACGCTTCGGATATTCCTATCACTTCGCGCACGTCATAAATGTTCATCACAACCGAACACTTGGGGCACGTAACCGCGATATGGTCTCCCGCCTTGATTGCAAGGATATTGTGCTCACGGTTGTGCCTCATCAATATATCATAGCGACCGTCATTTGTGAGGTCCTTTTCAAACAACGGTGTGTCGCATTCGCACCGTACAAGTCGCATCATGCGACCATCTTGTGATTTTCTGACTTTTGTCCGCATGATGCTATTTTTTCTTGCGGTGCCCAGTAGGGCGCTGCGAAAGTGCGCTCCCTGCAGCACTCTTTGCCGCTTTCGAGTAATTGCCTCGAAGCACTTTGCTCGATTTTGAGCCGGCCTTTTTGCCGGTTGTTCTCCTGTGACCCATAGATAGTGAGTGAGATTAAGCTTATAAATTCTCCGACCTTGCCCTATTGTATACCTGGCAGCAGAAAGCGGTCAAGAAAAGTTGTGTATATTGTGTGGATAATTGTGTATTTTTGCCCTTTTACTTCGAATGGCTTGATGCTATAATATTCCCATGCGCAGGATTACTCTTACGCCCAAACAACAGGAGACCTTGAATTTCATCAAGTCCTTTGTTGTCCGACACGGGGTATCCCCCGCAATAAAGGATATCCAGTCCGAGTTCCATCTTAAATCATTGAGAAGCGTTACGCAGCGTCTTGAATCTCTTGAGAGAAAGGGGTTTATCAAGCGAGATAAATTCAAACACAATGGCATCACGATATTAAGTTCTGATATGCCGTTCGGGGATGGAATTGTGCAAATTCCCGTTATTGCATCCGCCGGTTGTGACGCCATGCAGGTCTATGCTCAAGAAACGTTTGACGAATTTCTTTCCGTTGACAAGCAACTGGTTGAGCCAAACAAAGAAGTGGTCGCGATCAAAGCCATGGGAAATAGCATGGTGGATGCTGGGATTCAGAACGGCGACTACGTTCTGGTCGAGGTCACAGAGGGCGTACAGAGTGGCGACAGGGTTGTTGCTGTGATTGGAGAAATGGCTGTGATAAAACGGCTCAAACAGGCCCCTGGCATAACGATCCTTGAATCCGAAGCGAAACACAGCAATTATCCGCCCATTGTCCTCTCTGAAGATTCAAAAATATTCGGGAAGGTGCTAAGTGTTCTGCCTTTTTCATCGGAAGCCGATGACTCAATTCAATTTATTTACGAGCCCGGTTTTGGACCTAATCGATAATCCCATTGCATTATGAATACAATACTCATTTCTTATGACCTGAATGGCTACGAAAGCAGCCAATCTTACACAAACTTGATCAATGCCATCAAAAAGTATTCGTCGTGGGCAAAACCATTGGAATCATTTTGGTTAGTAAAAACGAATCAGACCACAGAAGAGGTGCGAGAGGCACTCAAACCATATTTGGACGCCAACGACGAGATTATGACAGTAAATGTAACAGGCTGCGCATGGTCTACTCACGGTGTTCCCAAGAACATAACGGACTGGTTCTATGCAAATATGTAACGACTTATGGCCAAAAAGAAATCTAGAAAAGAAAAAGGACACGATGACAAGACCAGCGATGGGAAGGCTGATTTTGGGTTGAAAAAAGAAAATTATGAGCAACTCGAATATTTCGATGTCTACTCATTGGAAAAGAAAGTCACTCGCATATTTGGTGTAAAAAACAAACAACCAACATCAATTGATCCAGATCGCTCGCCATACATAAAAGCACGGACCAGATCCAAGGCTCCCTATGGGTGGACATACATTCGGGGAATTGACCTCCTCTCATCCGCCCATGTCACTCGATTCATTCAAGGGCTTCTTCAAATAGCTAAGAAATTGGGGTGGAAGGTACAACACGCGGAAAATATAGACGCGCTGAAAACGCAATTGCGGGAAAGTGAGGAGGCTATAATTAGTTTGGAGCAGACAAATAAGGATTGGCGAGAAAAACACGAATCCCTTATGGCGGCCTTTCGAGAAAAGCAGGAGCAGATCCTACAGTCCCGAGTACAAGAGTTTGAGCAAGACATAAAAGATTTCAAAGATTTACTAAAAAAAGCAGAGGACCAAAAAGTACCTGAGCAAGATCTCCAAGAATTTCTTTACAACCATCCTTGGTTATTTGGCACGGAGTATGTCAATGCAGAGCCCCAAAAACTACGTGGAGCTCATAGTCGTTTTGATTTCTATCTTGAACGATTCAACAAGACCAATGATATCGTCGAGATTAAACTCGCATCAGATTCTGTTGTAAATAAAGACGGTAGCCTCAGTGCGAAAGTTTCTCAAGCGGTGGACCAACTTATTGAGTATATGGAGAAGGCTCAGGCGGTTGCACACAGTGCTCCACTCTCAAAAGAAGAAGATATCCGAGAATTACGGCCGCGTGGCATAGTCATCATTGGTAGCGATACCGGACCAGATACCAAAGAAAAGTTACAAAAATGGAATTACCAACTTGCTCACATCACCATACTGACATACAAGGATGTTTTGGGCAGAGCTGAGAGCGTGCTTAAACATCTTAAAAACTCAGATAAAAAATAGGAATTACATATGACAGACCAAAAAGAAACAACAGCAGATGAGATGAAGGAATTGCTCTCCGATCCCAAGAAAGCAATACAGCTCGATGACTTTGTGTCCTCACACATAAAATATTTTCTCGAAAAAGCAGATCTGGAACATTTCCCTGTACAAGGTGCAAATATCCAAAATGAAGATATAGCCGAACGAATAGAAAAATATGAGGAGGTGTCAAAAGATTTGCAGATAATTGTCACTCTCTTGGCTAGATGGAGTGATCAAGAAAAGTTACTTCTTTTGGAAAAGATATTTGATCGCCTCATTGAAGCAGAAACTGGTACATCAGGATTAACTGTGTGGCTACGGATGCGGTGGTATCCGATTCTCCTCCTCCTTTATGCAACCGGTATCGGTGCAATAGCCGCAAAGAAGTATTGTTTTTTTGGAGCATTGATGATGCATCAAGTAGAAGGAAACCTTACGGACAACAAGAGACTCCCCTTGGTGGGGGCCACATTTATCTTCTCTGGTGAAATTCATGATTATTTCAAACTTCTACCAGGGTTAGACCGACGTTATGCCGCACGTAGCGAAAGAATCTTCGCCACTCTGCAACCTGTCTTTGAAGATCTTTTATTCTTGGGAAAGAGTTACGACAGATTATTTGACGAGTTTGAGATATATTCTTCTCTTATGTGTATGGACTCAACTGCTCATGGTTGGGGCCCTATCGGAAAATTTGGGTGGAAATACGATAGAGGTGAAGACAGCCCCTTCCATCAAGTTGCAAAGCAGATCGAGCAAGGTGGGGACGATTCGGAATTACTCCGTGCGGGATGCTTTAACGGTTCTACAGAAAGATCACTAGAACTAGTCGAGTCCTTAAGAGAACGACTTAACAAACTTGGATGGTGGTAATTATTAATTAAACATAAATAACATGAGTCATAGGCCAAAGAATCGTCCAGTCAGGAAAAACAAGCAGTGGACACCTGCAGAAATTAAGAAGGTGCGAGAATTAGCAAAAAGAAATACTCCAACGGGTCTTATCGCCGATGCGTTGGGGAGAACTAAGAGTGCAATCCAAAATAAGGCATCCGAGAAAAAGATATCTCTCAAGCCCACCAATAAATCTCCATATAATCGAAGGAAGAAAAAATAGTAGACACTAACCCTTCTTTCTTTTTGCCCCTAACCCTCCTTTGAGTTTTAGTTTTTGTTCCCGCGCCCATTTTCTGTGCTCCTTTTCACGATGACGGTCATACGATTTTCTCTCCGGAGAGTACCGTTCAATCAATTTCGGGTTTTCCTTCTTTAGGAAAATATATTCATGCACACCGCCTTGCTCATTTTCAATAACTCGAGGAAATAATTTCTTCTCTCTAGTAAGCTTCTTTGCTGTCGGTGTTTTAATACCGAAAGTGCTGTTGATTTGCCACATTGAGAAGTAGCTATCTTCGTGGCGGCACACGAAAGAAGGGATTGTGCCGTCCAGAATTGCTTTGCGGCACGTGAGACACGATTGGCCATACCAGTCATACCATCCAGAAGTCTCATCTATTGTTCGATGGCAAACCGAACAATTATAATGTCCATCCACCGGAAACCCTCCCGGCTCTTTTTTAAGCCGAGCTTTTCTTTTCACTTCTCGAAGGGAAATATCAAAAGCGAGCTTATAGAGACCGAGCAACTGCGATGCCATCTTGTGGGCATCCGCGTCGCTCAGCTCCTTGCCTTCCTTTTTGCGATAAATGCCTTTAAATTCGTCTAATGTTTTCTTAGGAATATCCATAATTTCAGGCTTAGATTTGATAATAACAAGACACACAAAACACCCCTCTAGGGTGTCTCATTATGTCTTATTTCAAGCGATCCATCCGCGTCCAGATTTGCTTTCTCCAGTCCCTCAGAAACCCTTGTGGGGTCTTGAGTGAGAAGGTTCTGAACCAACTTGGGGAGCAAAGGAATATATTTTCACATGGTATACTAAAAATGTGTCTACCAAGAAAAAGACAAATTTTAAAAGGTAAAAAGGAGTATTTCACTGCACTATTCATTGTTTGTTGTAAGCAAAGAACTCCCATTAGGCGCGATTACGGTAAAGGCTTCTCTACTTCCAAACGGGGTTTCCGCAACCGCTCGGACCACAAGACTCTCTTCTCCATCTGGCATGATGTGAATGGGAAAAGGTGAAGTGTCCGTACTTCCTATGTGGTTGTCGTTAAGATAGTAATGAACGCGCGCTATATATTCCATGTCGCCGTGACCGATTTCCACCATGAAAGGTTTGTTCGTGTATATGTTTGAGCCATCTCCCGGAGCTACCGGAGCAGTAACAAGCATTTGCATTGGTTCTCCTTCTGGTCCGCCAGTGCCAAAAAATCCACCTGCCACAAGTAAGTCGGATGTAGTCGCAGATAATGCTATTTTTTCATTCGCCCAAAGCGTCACTGGATAGTCCCACAGCGCAAGCTGTGGATCTGCATATGGATTTATCGGAGCCCCCGATTGTGGGTCATCCTTTTTTGCAAAAAATAGTATTTCATGTGCACTTGATAAGAATCCAGTATCTAAAGGGTCTGTAGGAGGTGTTGGCAAAACGGCGAAGCTATACTTGGGGTGATTAAAAGGGCGTGGCGGAAAGCGGGCAATCGCCTTATCCATGACATCGCGCCACATGGGTGCCAAGATATAAGAAGCAACCCTTTTTTCCATTGGCGAATTGTCATTATTCCCTGCCCACGTCCCGACTACTATAGAAGAGCTGTAGCCGATGACCCATGCGTCACGATAGTCATTGGTTGTGCCTGTTTTACTGGCAACATCAATATTTTTAAAATGAAGCGGGGAATTTGGTCCAAATGCAGGAGTCCTCGCTTCGTTGTCAGAAAGAATGTCATTGATTGTCACCGCCACCTCTCTATCAAGAGCCTGTACGAGCTCCCCGGTATAAGACTCAAGGAGATTACCTTTTTCATCCTCTACAGCAAGAACCGGTGTTGTACTGTACCAAGCACCCTCATTTGCAAGCGCACCGTATGCGGCCGTTATCTCAAGAAGTGTTACTTCCCCACCGCCAAGAACAAGCGTGAGTCCGTAGCGATCCGCATTAGTTAAAGTCGTGATACCTAACGAACGAGCCGTATCTATTGTTTCTTGAATGCCCGCAAGATACAACGTTTTTACCCCAACAACATTCACCGACTGTGCGAGGGCATCTCGCATCGACATCGGTCCCCTAAACTCGTTGTCGTAATTATCAGGTGAGTAGCAGGGATATTTGTTGGATAAATTTGAAGGCGCACAGGCAGTGGAGAATTGAGTTTTTAGATCGTAAATCATTGTCTCTGGGGTATAACCTTTTTTAAATGCTGTAGCGTACGCAAATGGCTTAAACGTAGAGCCGGGCTGACGAAGTGCAAGCGCTACGTTCACCTGTCCGTCCACAGAATCATCAAAATAATTACGCGAACCAACCATTGCCAACACCTGCCCACTTTTAGGATCAATGGCGACGAGACCTGCGTTTGAGGCTCGAAAGTTTTTTTCATTTTTCAACGCTCCTTCGCGTATAATCCCCTCGCTTTCCTTTTGAAGTTCCCAGTCTAGTGTTGTTGTTATTTTAAGTCGACCCTCGTATACCTTTTCTTTTCCATATTTTTTCTCCAACTCCTTAAGCACGTAGAATACAAAATGCGGAGCTTTAATGCTTTCTGTGCCTCTTTTTGCAAATACAACATCCTCCACTAGGGCTTCTTCATATTCAACCTCCGATATAAGATTTTGCTTGAGCATTCTTTCAAGTACAAGATTGCGCCGTTTTGTGAGTAATTTGACATTTTCCCCCCATGGTGAAAAGTATGTTGGGGCCTTGGGTAGCGCGCTCAAATAAGCAGCTTCTGAAAGTGTTAAATCTTTTGCCGACTTGCTGAAATATGCACGGCTCGCTTCTTCAACACCGTAGATAGTGCCCCCATAAGGAGTCTCGTTAAGATATGTCTCCAGTATCTCATTCTTTGTATAATGTTTTTCAATACGAGTCGCCAGCACCCACTCCTTTAGTTTTCGGATAAGATTTTTATCTTTTGTAAGAAGGGTATTTTTTACCATCTGCTGTGTAATGGTAGAGCCGCCTTGACTGGCAGACAGAGTCCGTATGTTTGTCATGAGCGCACGCAGAATCGCACTCGGCTGTATTCCATTGTGTTTATAAAAGTCGTCGTCTTCTATGGCCACTGTAGCGTCAATAAGATATGGAGAAATATTGTCCAGAGTGACAATGGTTTGCTGCATCAAGCCTTTAGTATCATAGAGGAGGATATTGCCGCTCCGATCATAAATTTTTGTGGATTCTTCAACATAGCTATTTTCTAATTGCCCAAAGACAGGAATTGGGAGGGCGAAGGCCCACATCAAGTTGATAACGACGATTGCAATCACAATGAGTAACGTCCCTACTCCAACAAAAAACACCGTCCACCCAAGGGCAGTCGCAGTCCTTTTATATCCTCCTTGTATTACATGTGCGTGTACAAAAAATACAACCGCAGAGGAAATACTGCGTAAAAAAGTAACCAATTTAGCCCATTGTTCCATTATATATAGAGCCGTTCATTGGAGCAGAATATTACTCGAGACAAGCCAAAAACCTCACCTTGGTACGGTTTTCGTTTTTACAAATACCATGCCGATCCAAGGCTCGAAACACATCTAGTGTGGGGAGCCAAAACAAATGACCTACCCGGGTGGCTTGTTTTGAAGAATGACTTACGCAAGGGTTTCTTACTTGGCGTCTATATTAGATTCTTCGCACGGCCCTCACGATTGCAATAAGCACAGACGCGCCCAGGATAGCTACGAGTAAACTATAGATATTGAAGCCACTCACTCCACCTTGCCCAACCAGGCTCATAATCCACCCGCCTACTACAGCACCTACAACACCGACGATGATGTTCAATACTATGCCCTGTTCGGCATCAGTGCTCATAATCATGGAAGCAATCCAGCCAGCCAATGCCCCGAATATGATCCAAAGAATTATTCCCATATATTTTTTAATTAACTGTTAATTGATTATTGAGTCGTTGATTCTTCACCGGTACCCGGAGCAGGAATGGTGACGTTTATATTAGTGCTGTCCGCCTCTGGTGCTTTGGCTACACCGTAGGTGCGATACCACATAAAACCGCCCACTACAACTGCAAGTAAGATGAGTACGACGGCCACAGCAAAACCGGCGGAATTACTGTCCTGTCCATCGGGTGTGTTCACGATTGTTGTGTCTGCCATAATAATAAAAGGATTTTTATAAATAAGGTTAATTGTGCATTAAATGAATGAAGAAGCCGTGAAGTTCATTAGCGAGCATTGTGCGAGTGATGCCACGCCTCGCGAGGCGTGGCATCCGGCCGACTTCGTCTGGCCAAAGGCCGACTTCGTCGAGCCGACCGCGTGTAGTCCTAGCTTCAGCGGTGGCACGCACGGCCGATCCTTATGCATTACCATTTGGGAGCTTAGCTCCCAAATGAAAGTAGAATTAATATATACGTTTCTTGCGGAGATATCACAAGATAGTGAACATAACCTCGGATACTGCCACACACAAAGCGCCGCGTAAAACGCGGCGCTTTGATTGAAGAGGAACACCATCCTCAATAACTACAGACTGGATTACAACTCACAGTTGCGGACTCTGTTTCTGCCACCTCCCGCGTCGCATGAATCGGAAGCACTGGCTCCGCCATCAAGATTGTCGTTCCCAGAGCCAGACACGATGGAATCGTTCCCACCATTCGTATCAACTCTGTTGTTACCGCCGCCTGCTTGGACAGTATCATTACCATTGCCGGTCTTAATGTTATCGTTGCCGTTACCTGTTGTGACGTTTTGCATACCATTTCCCGTCTTAACCGTATTGTTACCACCGCCGGCGTTCACTGTATGATCACCATCTCCAACGGTGATTTTATCGTTGCCTTGACCTGTGATAATGGTTCCCATACCATCTCCAGCTCTAATGTTATTGTTGCCACCACTTGCGTCTATATCGTGATCACCATTTCCTGTGGTGATCCTATCGTTGCCATTTCCCGCCATTATATTTGTGTTGCCGTTGCCTGTCTTAACGTTGTTGTTCCCACCGCCGGCGTCAATTGTTGAGTCGCCATCACCAAGAGAGACAGTATCGTTGCCATTGCCAAGGCATACTATGTAGTCGCCATTAGGTGCACGGACCCTGTCGTTTCCGCCCTTACCTACGAACATGGTGTTCGGAGTAAGTCTAACGTTGTCATTACCTGACGTGCCGTTTTGGAGTGTGTAGCCAGCGGGTGCAATAGTAGGTGTAGAACATGCATTAGCTGGAGGTCCCGTAGAAGTAGGTGGTGTAGGGCTACAAGGCTCATTCCAAACTATAACATATTTGTCTGTTGTGAAATTTGTGAACGATGGCGCAGTTGTCGTTGGAGTCGCTGTTTGCGCCTCCACGATCGTGTCTCCGCTTGTATAACCTGCGAGTCTGAATGATTGACCCTGTGCGCAATTCGGACCGACAACCGATGTGCTTGTGTCTTCATTGGTTGCATAGTCTGAACCCGAAGACATATCCGCCGTCATGGCTTCATACGCGTTTGGAGTGTTGAAACCAATTGTACTCAAAGAATACGTTCCATTCCCCACTCCTACAAGGTTCGTTGCGTCCCAGCTTGATTGCATCGGGAAGGAGGCGCTGTTTGCATTACCTGCTGTCGCATGTTGCCCGCCGATGTATTTAATGATAGTTACTGTCACGTCGGATTCCACAACTGCAATGTCGTTGTTGGTGATGGTACATGTTTTGTTATCTCCTGGAGCAATCACTACATTGCCGAGCGCGTCACAGTCGCCGCCAATAGTTGATTCGTACCCTGCCATTTCCGCTTCGGACACGACGTGGGCACCCTCGCTTGTCGTTGTAGCAACACCAGACGTGGTCGTTGCATTATCAATGAATAGTGTGAAGTCAGAAGTGGTTGCGGTACCGCCGTTGTCATTGATGACAATTTTAGTCACCGTGAGTGTAGGCGTACAATCTTTGTTCCAAACTATGATGTATTGATCGTTTGTAATGTTGGTCAAAGCGGGGCTTGTGGTCGTTGCGGTGCTAGTTGCAGCGGAAGCGAATGAATCGCCTACCGAATAGCCGACAAGAGCAAATGGCTTGCCTTCTGCACAACTTTCACCCACAGAAGCGCCACTTAGGACCTCATTCGTAGAGTAATCAGCTCCAGAGCTCATGCTGGTGGTTTCTGCTTCATAAGTTGCCGGAGAAAGTGAATAAAAACCCGATCCTGCGCCTACGTTATCAGCGTCCCAGCTTGATTGCATCGGGAAGGATAGTCCTTCTGCATTCAATGTCGTTGCGTGCACTCCGTCCACATATTTAGCAATACTTACAGTAACAGGAGGCGCTGGAGGAAATTCGTAAGTCGTACCATTGATGTTCACATTGTCCAAAAGTGTCGTCATTTCACCGTCTCCGCCTGTCGCATCAGCACTCCATGAGGAGTCTACGACAATTCTGATGTTGCGAATGGTACCCGCGAGTACGTTTGCGGGAGCGTCGGCGTAGGTCCCCAAGGGACCGCCGAGCTGGGTAAAGTCCCAACGTCCTGCGTCCGAATTGCCGATGAGGTTGCCAGTGTTCTGCCAACCTGTAGTGCAACCGGTAAAGCTTGGCGATGGACCCATGTACACGAAGACGTTGCCGTTGGATACCATATCGCCATCGGTGTCTATCTGTATCTGGAAGCGCGGAGAGCCACCGCCACAACTGTCATCGGTTACGTTGTAATCAGTGCTCAGGGTTAGAAGTGTTGAAAAGAGCATACCGTTCGCGTCGTCAAAACTTATCCCCCCGAAGCCATCGCCAGAGTTTGCATCAGATCGGATTTGGACTGCATCTCCCGGATTACCGCCACTGACGATCATCGCATCGTCGAAGAGTGTGCTATCGGCAGAGGCAACATTCGTATTAGAAAATACGAATAAAATAGAAAAAGAAATAATCGTTGCTACCATGATTAAAATCGCGAATGTTTTGATTTTGGTCCTATTTGTTATGTTAGTCATACATTAATTAATTTATTATTAAATTTGTAAAAATATTACTATTGCTGATAAACGTTATATCCCAAGCTTAGTTATTAATTATTATAATTATTAAATGGGCTAGAGAAACGTTTCTTGACAATACATTTTGATAGTGAGTTTTCTGTGAATAAGTCAGTGCATATGGCTTCATTTAGTTATGTGAATTTTTCTTCTGTATCTACTACTTAGCAAAAGACCATACATTAATAATGGGTATAAATGTACATACTCCTAAAAGATAGACGCGAGAGAGTTGAGTTCCAAACGAAAGAGAAAGAGTGGAAAATATTCATGTAAAAATCATCTGCCTAAAGGATACTGAGAAACATCGGTCGAAATTATAGAAATTAGACGAGCTACTAAATAATTTTCAAAATAAATATGAATAATAAAAAAATAGTGCTGATGTGTACAGAATGTGATTTCCGTGAGACGGGATCCCAAGAAAAAGAGCTGATGAACAAGATTATTATGTGGAACCACATGAAGAATGTTCATCCCCGTACTGCGGATAACATCACAAGGATGTATGAGACTGTTCCAAACAAACTTTATAATGTGCGCCCCGCATAATGTCCTGAAAAATAAGGAATTATTACATCTTCATGAAATCTTCATGGAAATTTAGCCAGATAAGTATATTATAGTCATATGAGGCTACTTATTGTAGAAGACGATGTAGAGTTTGGTAAAAACCTCAAGGGAATATTTGAAAAAAGGGGTTTCGCGACCGACTGGCTTAAGGACGGCGAAAAAGCACGAAGTCGCATCCTCCTCTACCATAGAGAATACGACGCTATTATTCTTGACCTTATATTACCCGGCATGGACGGAATGACCCTTACTAAAACTTTGCGCGAGAATGATATTACGATACCGATTATCGTTCTTTCTGGACGAAGTGAAGCAGAGTATAAGGTTGAGTTGTTGAATTCCGGCGCGGACGATTATGTAGTAAAACCCATCTCGCCTTTAGAGCTCATAGCCCGCATCGCAAACCTTTTAAGACGCGCCCCAACACAACAAAGAAAGAGCGCGCACATCGTTGGAGATCTCACAATAGACACTGCCGCTCACCGTGTATACGCTGGAGATACAGAAATTTCGCTGACGCTTAAAGAATACGCCCTTCTTGAATGTTTTACCCGCCGACCAGATGAAGTATTCACTCGCGATGAACTCTGCAGTAAGGTATGGGATTTTAACACCGTGACCCTTAGCAACGTTCTTGATGTCCACATGAAAAATCTGCGCAGGAAGCTCCGTCAGAGTAGCAGTTCAGCGAGCTTTGAGACAGTACGTGGTGTTGGATATCGGTTCGTACAATGAAATCTCCTATGAACCCCCCCCTTACAATTACAAAGAAAAAGACCGCTGATCCGCTAGGAGACCCAAATGACGGCCATATACTCACGCGAGCGATTATAGACACCATCCGAGAACCCCTAATCATACTTGACGAGGAGTTGTGTATCATTGCTGCAAGCCGTTCCTTTTATAAAAAATTCCGCGAAACGCACAAAAATACAGAAGGGAAAAAATTCTATGATCTTGGAAATGGGCAATGGAATATTCCCAAACTCCGCCTTCTCCTTGAAAAAGTGATCCCCAAAAGCAAATCCGTTGAGGAATACGAAGTAGATCATGATTTTCCTTTCCTCGGAGCGAGAACTATGCTTTTAAATGCTCGCCAAGTACGCTACGATAACGGACGAAAAAAGATGCTCATCTCTATTCTTGACATTACACACCAACGAGCCTTAGAAGAGGAGAAAGAGAAAATACTTGTCCAGAAAGATCTCCTACTTAAAGAGATGCGTCATCGTGTAGCGAATAGTTTACAACTCATCGCCAGCATCCTTATCTTGAAAGCGGAGTCTGTCGATTCAATAGAAAGCCGCTCCCACCTAAAAGATGCTCATAAACGCATCATGTCTATCGCGACAGCCCAACAACAACTTGATCCGATAGAACTCGGTGAGCATACTCCTGTTGGGAAATATCTCACTTCACTATGTAAAAGTCTCGCACGCTCAATGATCCGCGATCGCAAACCGGTACAACTTGAAGTCGTCGCGAGCAAGGCCTCGGTTACGTCTGATGTGGCAGTGAGCCTTGGCCTTATTACCACAGAGCTCGTAATCAACGCTTTAAAACACGGATTCCCCAATAAACGGAAGGGAAGGATCATTGTTACGTATACTTCTGCAAAATCCGGATGGGTACTCAGTGTGGAAGATGATGGCGTTGGAAGACCAAATGGTAAGAAAACTCCCCTGCCCGGACTTGGAACAAATATCATCGGCGCTCTTGCGAATCAATTGAATGCAACGATAAAAATACGGAGTTCGTCCCTTGGAACAAAAGTGTCTCTTGTTCACAAGACCTCATAGAGTGCGGAATAAAGTACGGGCCTATGCCCCTCAACCCAAGCTTTGGGTACACGACACGTTAGGAAATCGAGCTAAGGGAGGCTAAGGGGGCTAAGACCTTTAGAAATAGTCACGTAACTCTCATGTGGGACTTCGTAAGTCCCACATGAGATAGTCTGGCTCTCAACCGAGGGATCGGGACTGGGATCGAAATCGAAGCTAAGGGGGCTAAGCCCCCTTAAAAATCAAAAAATGTAGTGTAATATTTTAATATCAAGTATCAAGGACGGTCCTTGATATTACAATTTCAAAACTAGAAAAGTTTTTCTCCTTTGATTAATCGTATCAAAATCATAATTACCGCTATGACCAAAAGGATATGGATGAATCCACCAACAGTGTAAGAAGTGACGAGACCCAAAAGCCAAAGAATGATTAGAATTATCGCTATTGTTGTCAACATATATTATATATTTTCTTGATTATCAAGCTTAGCTGCTGCCTCTGGAGTGGAAACCGTTTTGCCCATGAGCAAAAGTTTAATAATGCCCAGTACGATAATCCAATACACAAACATGGCTAGCAGGGTTGTCCATTCAAAAACGCTTCCCGAAGCAAGTTGATCGTTTTGAAATACACTTAGAAATGGGTTGGCGAAAACGTACGTTACGGCGTAAATAAAACTACTAAATCCTGCGTCAGGATTTGCTCCAAATAATTTCAAAGCAAAACGAAAAGCCAACAGCGCTTCCACTACTCCCAATATGTACCACGCTATCTGGGTACCGCGATAAATGCTTTTGGTGCTTGATGATGTATATGATGAGCTCATAAGTGTTTTATATTAGGAGTTAATAAAGGTCAGGTTTTTTTCTAATTGCTTTACGTTTTTATTCAGCCACTTTAATCTAGTTTGTAACCAACTCTGTAAACACAACAATCCTCTCGTTGTAGGACTTCTCGTTTGCTATCCAATCGCCTGAACAAGTAATGAGGTTGAGACGTGCGCGTGACACATCTCCGGAAAATACTTCTGTCGTCGTGGCATTGCGATCGTAAGATTTGCTTCCTACCACCTTGAATTGCAATTTCTTACCACTTTCGTCTATCACTTCTACCAAATCCCCTAGTTGCAATTTTTCTAAATCGTAAAAGACAGCCTCTGGAACATCTTTTCCATCTAGATGTCCGTCAATCACAGCGCTCCCCGGCATTCCGGGAAGCGGCCCGTCTTTATACCAGGCGACATCAGTGAAATTCGTTGGGATTCCCATCTGTCCATTGCCTTGCCAAGCAAGACCAACACTTTGAATATTCGCGTTTACTCCTATAGCCGGAATTATCAAGCGGGCTGGCTTGTCTGGTTTTTCAAAGGATCCCCCTACTCCCATCTTTATGGAGGTGGTGGTAGTGAATGCATTGACTTCACTTGAGGAAAACCAAACCGTATTGGCATGAGTCTGAATGAAGATTGAAAGTACCAAAGCAAACAACCCTACGCCAAAGAATATGAGTATAAACATTATCCAAGAGAATCTTGATTTGATGTCTACATTGTTCATATTCAATGACATAAGGTTGCCCACTTTATACTTCTAATGACTGAAACTGACACCTGTCGCCGGTAGTGAAGGCG
>Ga0210057_1004420_pt1 | contig 18726 bp, 15 predicted proteins | sample CryGeyCG2114_010_2_FD_183968 | JGI IMG/M metagenome (GOLD analysis project Ga0210057, IMG submission 183968) | Groundwater microbial communities from aquifer - Crystal Geyser CG10_big_fil_rev_8/21/14_0.10 (SPAdes) (version 2) | ecosystem: Environmental > Aquatic > Deep subsurface > Groundwater ...
TAAAGCTTATACAGAAGATTCGCCTCTAAGAGGTGATCATCCATATGATGTGTCAAAATCTGCCCAAGATTTGATTGCTCAAACGTATTTCAAGTCATATGGGTTACCCATTATAATAACCCGTTTTGGAAACGTGTATGGAGAAGGAGATATTCATCTGAATAGAATAATTCCAGGGATTTGTGAAGCAATAATAAAGAATAAAGTTTTAGAGATAAGAAGTAATGGTAAATATGTTCGGGACTATTTATATGTGAAAGATGTGGTTGAGGGATGTATAATTTTGTTGGAAAAATTTCAAAGCAATGTTGGAGAAGCATTTAATTTTTCATCGAATGAAAACATGAGCGTTCTTCAAGTTATAAAGAATGTAGAGAAGATTTTACAAAAAAAAATTCCTTATAAAATTCTTAATACTGCAAAAAATGAAATCCCTTACCAACACCTAAATGATTCAAAGATAAAAAAACTGGGATGGAAGCCTGATAAATCATTAGAAAAAACCTTTACTAAGATATTGGATTGGTATCGACTAGTTTTAAAGTAAAAAAATAACCTTTTTTATGTATTGTAAATAATATGGTAAGACTTTCAGATTACGTAATAAATTGTTTGGTGGAAAAAGGAATAAAGGACATTTTCTTAGTGTCTGGGGGCGGAATTATGTACTTACTTGATTCTATCGGAAATAACAAAAAAATCAAATATTATACGAACTATCATGAACAAGCAGCTGCAACAAGTGCGGAAAGTTATGCCAGAATGAAAAATCATATATCAGCCTGTCTTGTGACAACAGGTCCCGGAAGCACAAATGCAATTACTGGAGTTGCTGCTGCTTGGGTCGACTCTATTCCAATGATTATTATTTCGGGACAAGTAAAAAGAGAGATTATTGCAGATTACTCAAAGTCTAGGCAACTAGGTCCCCAAGAAATAAACATAATTGATATAGTTAAGCCAATCACAAAATATGCAGTTACAATTATGAAGCCTGAAGATATACGATATCAATTGGAAAAAGCAATTTATCTGGCAACATCGGGAAGACAGGGTCCCGTTTGGATCAATATCCCGCTAGATGTCCAAAGCTCAACGATTAATGATAACGATTTAATAGGATTTGATTATATTAAGGATACCAAATTGCCCGATGCATTAAAGAAAGACGTGGAAAAAGCATTAAAAATGCTTAAAAATTCGAGAAGACCTTTAATAATTGGTGGTAATGGAGTAAGGCTTTCAGGGGCTCAGAAGTTATTAGCCAGTTACATGGCAGAATATAAGATTCCAATCGTAACTGACGAAAACGGATTAGATTTAATTAACGAAGATAACCCTCTTTATATGGGTAGATATGGTCCAAAGGGTCAGAGACGTGCAAATTTCACACTACAGAATTCCGACTTGGTTCTTGCGATAGGAGCAAGTTTAAATATAACTTCAACAGGTTTTGATTACAAGCATTTTGCACCAAATGCAAAAATAATTATGGTTAATATCGATAAATCAGAGTTAGATAAGTTTACCTTAAAGATTGATTTACCAATTAATTTAGATGCCAAAGAGTTTTTAAATGAATTACTAAGACAAAGCAAAGGAGTTAAATTTAATTTTTCAGATAAATGGAAATCAGCGTGCAAAAAATGGAAAGAAAAATATAACATTATTAATCCACTGCACTATCTTAAAGGGAAAAAATATGTTAATAGTTATGTTTTTGCAAGTGAATTATCCGAATTATTGGATTCAAGAGATACGGTTGTAACAGGCATGGGACTCGATGTTGTAAGTATAATTCAGTCATTTAAAGTAAAAAAAAGGCAGCGCGTTTATGTAAATAAGAATTTCGGTCAGATGGGTTGGTGCCTGCCTGCTGCAATTGGGGCATGCATTGCTAACGGATGCAGAAGGACGATCTTAGTAACAGGAGACGGAAGTCTACAATTTAACATCCAAGAACTAGCCACGATTGCTCATTATAAATTACCCGTCAAAATTTTTGTATTTAATAACCTTGGGTACAAATCTATTAGAGATACCCAGAATAATCTTTTTAAAGGTCGATTAGTTGGAGCTGATATTTCGACTGGAGTTAGTAATCCTGACTTCAGTAAGCTAGCACAAGCTTATAACTTAAGTTATGAATATATAAAAAATAATAATGAAATTAGAAGTAGGGTAAAAAAAGTAATTAATAAAGAAGGACCCGTTCTTTGTGAAGTAAATATCGCATACAATCAGCCTAGAGTTCCTAGGAGTTCTACTTTTCAAAGACCAGATGGAACTCTAGAGTCTAGGCCACTTGAAGACTTATTTCCTTTTCTTCCAAGGGAAGAAATTTGGGAAAACATGCACTTGTTTGATAATAAATAAATTTATGAAAATCTTACTGACTGGAGGAAGTGGTTTTATTGGCAAGAATATATTGGCACAATTAGGAAGTAAATATGAGATTTTTGCCCCATCGCATAGGAAGTTAGATATCAAAAATTATTTAAAAGTAAAAAAATACATAGAAAAAAATAAAATAGATATAATTATCCATTCTGCAGTAGTAAGTAAAGAGAATGATATAGAACAAAATTTGAGAATGTTTGAAAGTATTGTTCACAATGCGCATAAGGTTAAAAGAGTTATTCATTTTGGATCAGGAGCAGAGTATGCAAAAAATCGAAGTTTTAAAAAAATTAAAGAAGATGAATGGGGTCAATTTATTCCGGATGATTCGTATGGTTTTTCTAAATTTACCATCCATGAAATTAGTAAAAATTTTGACAATATTATTAATCTGAGATTATTTGGCATATATGGTATACATGAAAATTATCTAACAAAATTTATATCTAACTCAATAGCGAAGAATATTTTTGGACTTCCAATAAAAATTAAGCAAAATGTAGTTTTTGACTATCTATATATCGATGATTTAATGCCAATATTGGATTTTTTCATCAATAATAATGCACAATATGCTGATTACAATATCACACCAGATAAGTCAGTTAGCTTATTAGAGGTAGCTCAAATTATAAACAAAATTTCAAGTAGAAAATCAGCAATACAGATTGTAAATGATGGGTTAAATTTTGAATATACAGCAAATAATCTTAGATTAAAGTCTGAGATTGGTACTTATTCTTTCACGACCTACGAAGATGGAATACTAAAACTCTATGATTACTTAAAAAGGAACAGTAATTATCTAAGTAAAAAATTATTAATTGAAGATAGATATTTTGAAACCAGTAAAATTAATAAAAGAAAGTAATGAAATATTTATTATGCGGTTTAGGATCTATAGGGAGACGTCATTTAGACAATCTTATTTCACTAGGCGAAAAAGATATTATAGCTTATAGAAGGAAAAACTTGCTAATTGACGGTGTTTCTATTAAAATCCCGATTTTTACCGATATTAATGAAGCAATTGTCCAAAAACCCGATGTTGCTTTTATTACAAATCCCTCTGCTTTCCATATGCAGTTAGCTCTGAAATTAGCAAGGAGCGGATGCCACCTGTTTATTGAGAAGCCGCTCTCAATAAATTTGAAAGGCTCAGAAGAACTTCTTGAGATATCGAGAGAAAAAAAACTTGCTATTTTTATTGGCTTCATGATGCGTTACCATCCAGCGGTCAGACAAATTAAAGAGTGGATTAGTCATGATCTAATTGGTTTTCCCATATCAGTTAGAATGAGTTGCGGAGAATATTTACCTTTATGGCATCCACACGAGGATTATAGAAAGAGCTATGCAGGTAACGCAAAACTAGGAGGAGGCCCAATTTTTACCTTGTGTCACGAGATTGATATATTGAGCTGGTTATTCGGACAACCGGTAAATCTTTTTGCTTTATCTAGTAGAAAATCTTCTCTAGAAATTACTACAGAACATGCCGTGGAGATATTGATGCAATTTAAAGACAAACTAGTTGCCGAAATCCATTTGGATTATCTTCAAAACCCGGCGGAAAGAAAATGGAGCATTATAGGCAACGAAGGAAAAATAGAATTCGATTATTATTCTAATATTTTAGAACTTCATAGTTATAAAAATAAGGAAAAAATTGTTACTAAAGAAACAATTATTTATAACGATAGATTTAAAAGAAATGATATGTTCAAATTGGAACTTAAGAGTTTTATAGATAGCATAAGAATGAATAAGGAAACAGAAATTTCCCTACAAGATGGAATAGATAATTTAAAAATTTTACTTTCTACTCATAAATCTATTAAGGAGAAACGACTAGTAAAAATAGAGGAAATTAGACCCTAGCAATATGTTACAATAATACCCATTATCTTTTCTAGGTTGAAAAGAATATATATTATGAAATACGACTTTTCAGACTTGCAAGGCAAAAACGTGCTTTTGGTTGGAGGTTTTGGTCTGATAGGTAAAGAACTATCCTATGGTTTTTCTTCACTCGGAGCGAACTTGATAATAGTAGACAGAGTTGTCGATGAGGTATTTTTGAAAAAATTAAGCAAGATCAATAACTCTAAAAATATTTCTTTTTTGTTTGATATCTCTAAAAAAAAAGAAATAGATGACATGGTGGGATTTTCATATTCAAAATTTAAGAAAATTGATGTTTTAGTAAACTGTAGTTTTCCTAGAACAACTGACTGGTCGCTTGGTATAGAAAATGTTCCATTCGAATCTGTTCAAAAAAATTTATTGGATCATTTAGGTGGATATTATTACATTTCTCAACAGGTAGCATTAAAGATGTCTAAAAATAAAAGGGGAAGTATAATAAATTTCAGCTCGATCTATGGTCTAGTTGCTCCAACCTTCTCTATTTATGAGAATACAAATATGACCACAGCTCCTGCATATGCGTTAATTAAAGGAGGGATTAATACTATGACTAAATATTTTGCCAGTTATTTTGGCAATAAAAATATTAGGGTTAATTGCATAAGCCCCGGTGGTGTTTTTGATAATCAAGATCCTAAGTTCGTAAAAAGATATAAGGAGCTAACTCCTTTAGCTAGAATGGCAGTTCCCAAAGACTTGGTATTACCAGTTTTATTTTTAGCATCTGATGCGTCTAGGTATATTACTGGCCATAATTTGTTAGTTGACGGGGGTTGGACTATACATTAATCTATCATAATCTAAGAATTTACTATTATTTTTTGATTTCTATGAAACTTTCATTAAGTAAGAAACAATATCTTAACAAGATAAAAACAAGTCAATTAGATTTATTTGAAACTATAGGAAAAAATAACTCAGTTCTTATATTTGGTGCTGGTCGATTGGGGAGAAAATTTCTTACTAAACTTCAAGAAAATGGAATTATTGTAAAAGCAGTTATAGATGAGAATAAGTTGCTGTGGGGTTCTAAAATTAATAATATTGAAGTGATTCCAGTTAAGCATGCCAAAAAATATACAGACTTACCCGTAGTAATAGCAAGCATTTTATATGGAAATGAAATATATAAACTTTTAAAGAAAAATAACTTCAAATATATCTATACGCCTTATTATTTAAATTTAATAAACTCAAAATTTTTTTCAATCCCCCAAATTAGTAACATGTTTGAATCTGTATTTAATTACAAAAACCAATCAGATATCTCAAAAGTTGAAAAGTTATTATCAGACAAAGAGTCAAAAATGGTATTGAATAATTTAATAAAGTTTAGAATTACTGCAGATTATAAATATATAGATAATGCTAGGTCAAAATATAAAATTTTTATGGAAAAAACCATTTTAGGCTTAATGGATAAGGAAGTCTTTGTTGATTGTGGGGCTTACGATGGTGATTCAATAGAGCTATTTTTAAAGGCAGCAAATTCAAAATATGATAAGATATACGGTTTTGAACCTGACCTGCACAACTTTAGAGAACTAAAGAAATGGCATAAGGACTCAGGTAAAAAAAATATTTTTCTTATTAAAAAAGGCGTATACTCGCAAACTGGAATAATAAATTTTGATGATGCTGGAACTGTAGATTCGAAAATACCAAACAAGAGTAAGATTTATAAAGACAAAACAGAACTTAGTTTAAATAAGAATAATTATATTTCTGTAATTAAATTAGATAAATATTTTGCAAACAAATCTAAGCCAACATTAATAAAAATGGACATCGAGGGGGCAGAAGTGGAGGCATTGATGGGTGCAGAAAAGATTATAAAGAATTACAAGCCAAAGTTAGCAATTTCTGTTTATCACAAGCCAACAGATCTTTGGAATATTATTCTTATGCTTAATAAATTTGACAGTAGTTATAAATTTTATCTTCGTCATTTTACAGATGAAATAGCCGATACGATTTGCTATGCAGTATAATTTATTATTACGTTAATATGAAAAATGAAATTGTTATTAAAAATAGAAAAATAGGGTCAGCATGTAAGCCTTTTGTTATTGCGGAAATAGGAATAAACCATGAGGGAAGTATGGAAAAAGCTATAAAAATGGTTGATGCTGCTTATAAGGCGGGATGTGAGTGTGTGAAATTTCAAGCTCATATTATTGAGGATGAGATGATTCCTAATAAAGTTATTCCTGGAAATGCAAAAGAAACGATATGGGACATAATAAATAGATGCAAATTAACAGAGGAAGAAGATATTAGAATTAAAAAATATGTTGAATCAAAAGGAATGATTTATTTATCAACGCCATTTTCCAGGGCTGCTGCAGATAGGCTTCATAGAATGAATGTTGATGCCTATAAAATAGGTTCAGGTGAATGTAATAATTATCCCCTGATCGACCACATTGCTAAATTCGGAAAACCAATTATTCTAAGTACGGGAATGAATGATATACCTGCGATCAAAAAAGCTGTCGATATAATAAGAAAACATAAAACTCCATTTGCGATTCTACATTGTACCTCTATGTATCCAACCCCCTATAATAAAGTAAGGTTGGGAGCATTTAGCGATATAAAAGAGAATTTTCCACATACAGTTTTTGGTTTAAGTGATCATTCGTTAGGTAATTATACGAGTTTTGCTTCAATAGTTTTTGGAGCGGCTATTATTGAGAAACATTTTACTTCTAGTAAAAGGTGGAAAGGACCGGATATTCCTATTTCAATAGATCAAAAAGAATTAAAAGACTTAATTATTGGATGCAACGCAATTCATCAGGCTTTAGGGGGAAGTAAGACTATATTAAAAGAAGAAAAGCCAACAATTAATTTTGCTTATGCATGCGTTGTTTCTATAAAAAACATTAATAAAGGAGAGTTATTCACAAATGACAATATATGGGTTAAAAGACCGGGAACAGGCGAAATAAAAGCAGTGGACTATGAGAAAGTTTTAGGTAAGAAAGCAAACAGTAATATAAAGATAGATACCCAAATTAAATGGGATGATATTAAAAAATAGTGAGAAAAATATTTGTTGTTATTGAAAGAAGAGCAGATTATAGTAGGTTTAGGTCAATTTTATTAAAATTAAAAGAAGATCCATTTTTTAAACTTCATCTTGTAGTAACAGGAATATGTCTTCTTAAAAATCATGGGAACGATATAAACTATATTAAGGAAGATGGATTTGAAATAGCTGCAGAAATTCCCATGTTTAAAAATAACAGCAAAGATTCCGGTGCAGAAATGGTAAGGTCGATGAGTAGGTTTATGCTAAAAGTCGTTGATGAACTTGAGAAGTTTAAACCACACCTTGTATTGTCTGGTTTTGATATAGGAGCAAATTTTGCGGTAACTGTTGCAGCAGCACATATGAATATTCCTGTTGTTCACATTCAAGGAGGAGAAATTACAGGAAGTATAGATGAAAGTCTGCGTCATGCGATGAGTAAATTTGCCCATATACATTTTCCGGCAACTGAAATGTCAAAAGAAAGGCTTATTAGAATGGGGGAGAATCCAAAATCTATTTACGTTGTTGGATGCCCTTCGATAGATACGCTTATTAGTGCGACAATTATTCCAAGAGAGGATTTAGAAAAAGAATTTAAAGTCGATTTTTCTAAGCCGGTTGCATTAGTAATTCAGCATCCAGTAACAACAACAAATAAAGAATCTTTTAAACAGATAGAAGAAACAATCGAAGCAGTAAAAGATTTAAAAATACAAACAATTGTTCTACTGCCCAATAATGACGCAGGGTATTCAGACATAATTAAAAGTTTAAAGTCTTCAAAATTAAAATATTTTCCAAGCTTATCGCCAATAAAGTACAGCAATCTGCTTAGAAACATATGGGTTTTAGTAGGAAATTCAAGTTCGGGAATACATGAAGCCCTAACATTTAATATACCGGTTGTAAACATTGGAATGCGACAGCAAGGTAGAGAGCGTGCAAAAAACGTTATAGATGTACCACATGATAGAAAGGCAATTTCTAAAGCGATTCAAAAAGCCTTGTTTGATCAGAAGTTTAAAAACTTAATAAAGAAGATGGTAAATCCCTACGGAAATGGAAAATCGTCCGAGAAGATAGTAAAACTTTTAAAAGAAATCTCCTTGGAGGGTGTCATACAAAAAAAGTTTTATGAATAATTCAATCATCGTTTTGGGAGGCGAGGGCTTTGTGGGTAAAAATATCATTAAATCACTTATTAGACAAGGGTTCCAAGATGTAACGTCAGGTAGTTTAAGTCCACCAAGCTCTAAAACTATAAAAAAAGCACAAGTTAATATTCTTGATTTTGATAATCTCAAGAATGTTTGCAAGCCTTTTGATACTATAATTAACTGCACAGGTCAAATTACAAAGCCTATTAATAATTGTTTTTTATTAAATTCCAGAGGTATTACTAATATTGCCAAATTGTGTAAAAATAGCAATAAGAAAATTATTCAGATTTCCTCTGTTGCAGTATATGGAACATCAAAATTTGTGGATGAAAACTCAGAGCTAAACCCGGAAACTCCTTATGCAACTTGTAAGTGCTACTCGGAATATATCTTAAATAATCTTGTTCCAAACAATAATAAGATTATTCTAAGAGCATCCAACTTATATGGAATAGGAACTAAGGGGATTTTTGGATATCTTTATAGATCATATTATTCTGATAGAAAACTACAATTTAATAATGATGGTAGTTTAAGCAGATATTATTTGCATGTCGAAGACTTTTCTGAAAATATTGTACAAATAATTAAGAAAAATCTGTTCGGAACATTTAATATTGTTGGACAAGAAAAATACTCTATTAAAGAACTTGTTAATCTTCTGGAATTTTCAGTTAACAAAAGTTTTAACGTAAAATATGAGCAGGCTGCACCCCTTGAAAATATTGATTATATTTCTGCCGAAAAGATTAGAAAAATTATTAAGATTAAAAATAACCATAAAGTAGAAGATTTTTTTATTAAATATTTTAAATAAAAAATCATTGATAACGAAAACAATTATTAATTCATATAGTATAATACTAATTAATTATGGACACGTATCTAAATGAGCAAATATCGGAAACATTTGCAGGGAAAAACATTTTAATAACTGGGGGTACAGGATCTATTGGGAGTGAAATAGTAAGGCAGTTATTAAAGTGTAGACCAAAACAGATACGAGTATTTTCAAGAGATGAGTCTAAGCATTTTTTTCTTGAGAAAGAAATAGAAAAAATTAAAACACCAATAGATGTTAAATTTTTTATTGGTGATATTAGGGATAAAGAAAGACTGGAAAAGGCATTCCAAGATGTCAATATAGTTTTTCATGCAGCAGCACTTAAACACGTTCCTTATTGTGAATATAATTCATTTGAAGCAATAAAAACTAATGTTTATGGAACTCAAAATGTTATAGATTTAGCTATTAAAAATAATATTGAAAAGGTTGTTGCAATATCTACCGATAAAGCAGTAAATCCAAGCAACATCATGGGTATTACAAAACTATTAATGGAAAGAATGATTATTTCGTCAAGGTATTATGTTGGTTCGGCAATAACTAAATTTTCTGTAGTTAGATTTGGCAATGTATTAAATTCAAGAGGATCGGTTGTTCCTATGTGGGTTAATCAAATAAATGATGGTGGGCCAGTAACAGTAACTGATAAAAGAATGAAGAGGTTTTTTATGACTATACCAGAAGCAGTTAATCTTATTTTTTTTGTTTCAACAATAATGCAAGGAAAAGAAATTTTTGTTCTGAAAATGAGGGAAGAAAATATTTACAATATGGCAAAAAAAACAATTAAAGACCATGGAAATGGTAAAAAAATAAAAATTAAATTTATAGGGTCTAGAGATGGTGAGAAAATCACAGAAAAGCTGTTTACCGATGAGGAAAAAGAATTAATGCTAGAAATGGATAACTTATATATTATCTATCCCAACCAAGCGATATATGAAGAAAGGGTAAAAACCTACAAGTACTTAAAGATTAAAAAATAAAATCTGTTAATTCCCAAAAAGTTTTACAATACAGAAGAATTATAAATTATGAAAAGAAAATGTGCCATTTGTAACTCCGACGATTTAGAGGATCTTTTTACACAAAACTTCATTATCGTTGGTAATAACTCAAATTTTAGCTATAATATCGTTGCATGTAAAAAATGTGGTTTTACTTATGCCTCTAACATTCCATCCCAAGAAAATTATGAGGAATTTTACAAGAAAAGCACAAAATATTCTTTAAGAGAAGCAAAAGACAAAATTCCCCTAGTAGCAGAAGAATCTAACAAATATTATTACTCTCTTATCAACTCTTATATTGGGAATACTAATTTAAAGAGGAAATGGAAGAAATTAAGGATCCTTGATATTGGATGTGGCTCAGGTTATCTTTTGAATAATTTTAAAAAAAACGGATATCTTAATCTATTAGGCATAGATCCAGCTCCTTCCTGCAGAGTTTTAGCAAGAAGATTGTTTGATGTTGAAGTTAAAACTTTCCCCATCTCAAAATTTGAAGATAAAAAGAAATTCGACCTCATAATTGCGACAGGCGTCTTGGAACACTTGGAGGATTTAAACAAGAATTTGCTAAAAATTGTTCAGCTACTCAAAGATGACGGATACTTATTCATATCGGTTCCCGATGCTAATCATTTTGGAAGGGTTCTAAGAGAGCCTTTTCTTGAATTTTCTTTAGAACATATAAATTATTTTACTAGAAAAAGTTTATTTAATTTACTTCAGAAATATAATTTAAATAACATATACTATGAATCAAAGGAGTTTAAAACTTTTGGTGCTTATGCAAGTCTTTCATTTTGGAAAAAAGACAACAACGTCACACATCATATAAGATTTGATAAAACTGGAAAATCATCAATTAAAAAATACATATCAGCCTCTTATAAAAAATTAGAAAAAATAGAAAAAACCATTACTAAACTTATTGGAACACAGGAAAAAATCGTGATTTGGGGAGCAGGCTCTCTAACATCAAGATTGCTGGCTACAACAGATCTTAAGAAAGCTAATATACAATTCTTTGTTGATAGCAATAAATCACATCAAGGGAAAAAGATTTTTGGATACGAGATATTTAGTCCTAATAAATTAGGGAATTCCAAAAATACAGTTTTGATTGCTTCTTACGTACATGGAGGGAGTATAAGGCAAACTTTAGAAAAGGAGTTTAAATACGAAGGAAAAATAATAACCCTTAATTAAATTCAATGTAGCGATGAAAAGAAAACCATTTTTCTCTATAATTATTCCAACATACAATAGGTCATCTGAATTGAAAATTGCTCTTAGGCGTATTATACATCAAAAATTTAAAGACTTTGAAATTATTATAGTAGATAATTCCTCAACGGATGATACAAGCAAAGTTGTAGAATCTTTTCAAGACAGGAGAATTAAGTATTTCAAAAATAAAAAAAATATCGGATGGATATTAAGTATAAAGAAAGGACTAAAATTAGTTAAAGGTAGCTATGTCCTTTTTCAAGGAGATGATGACTTTATGTTGGGTTATAATATATTAACAAAATTATTTAATATATTAGTCAAGAAAAAATATGGCTTTGTTAGATTGAATTACTGTAGTATAACCGAAGACAAAAAACGGATATTTGATTTCAAAGTTAATAAAAAATTTAGTCATTTTAGTGAAATGTTGAAAGGAAAGACTAATGAAGAATATTTTAAATTTATAGAGATGGTTGACCCTTTTTTTATATCTGGAATTGTGATAAAAAATGATTTTCCGAGGAATGTGAAATTCATGAATTCTGAAATTGCCCCATGGCTCAATCTAATTTTTTACAATATTGCTAAATACGGTGGAGCTTTTATGCCTGAATATTCTTTTGTTGCTAAATGGCCAACTAAAAAAAAGGGGGTCCTGCATGCGTATTTTACTTTGAGAAATGGAGCATTTACTTTCGAAAAATATTTTGAATCGGCTTCAAAGATCCTCTCTAAGGAGGAGTATGAGAGCTTAGTTCAAAGTCATACAAAAAAAATAATAAAAATATTTCCTGTCGCGAAATACCATTCATCCAATGGATATCTTATTGAGTACGTAAAAAGATTAGTTTACCTATACCCCAATCTAAAAACTTCTAATTATCTAAAATTTTGGCTATTTATTTCTCTAATAACCCCAGGATTTGTTATAGGATTGGTTAGAAGACTATTTTTATTTAGACTCATGTTTTTATCTGACTTAAATAATGATTTGAAATTAATCAAGAAAATAAAACAAGCATTAGGTACAGATGGTAAAAGTTCAATCCTAATTAAGTAAATGAATAAGTTCCTGCGCATACTGGATAGTTTTAATTTTTTGCCAATTGCAAATTTTATTACAATTACTGTCATATTAATTCTTCCCTATATTATTTTTTCGGGAGGTTTATTTATAGGAGGAGACGATTCAAAGTCTTTATATTTTTTTCCAATAGAGTATATACAAAAAGTCTCTTTTTACTCATGGATTAATTTTTCATCAATGGGAGTGTATGGACCTTCCCAAGGAGCAATTCCACTACCTGCTATTGCTGGAGTACTTCAGTTCATTGTGGGGTCTAGGATAGTTGTAGGTTATTTTATTTACTCTCTGCCTTTTATCCTCGGTTTTTTGTATTTCCAAAAAATGATAAAAGAATTTATAAACGGAAAAGAAAATGCTTATAATTTCGAGATCTTCGTAGGTTCTTTTATTTATATTTTTTCCCCTATTCTTATTGTTAACCAATGGTATAATTTTCTTACTCCTGTTTGGCTAGTTGGTCTATTTCCTATTATTATCTATTATTTGCAGAGGTATATAAAAACATCAAATTTAATATATGTATATAAAAATATTCTCTGGTGTAGTCTTTTTTCATTAACGCTTTTTACCATTCCATGGATGTTTGGTTTTATTTTGCCAATAGGATTAGGATTAGTGTTTGGAGCAATTTATTATAAAAGACGTCATACTATTTCTTTTGTAAGAAAAAGTTTTATTTTTTTTACGGCACTTGGTATTTCCCAGGCATTTTGGCTCTTCCCAGTTATGCTTTTTTTCTACAACCTGAGCGCTAGCGGTAATAACATCGTTACAAAAGCATTATTTTCACAAGACTTAGCTTCTACTTTTGAACCTACAGTAAGGGCAACAGCAAGTGGAAATGTTATTTATCCTCTCCTGAATTTCTTCCATCGTCAAATTGCTTTTGATTTTGGATGGTACCTTAGTAATATTTTTAGAGAATTTTATGATAAAACATTTTTCCTAAGTGCAATTTTTTTAGGACTTTTATTTTTCGCAATTAATTCTTTTAAAACACAACTAAGGCAGAATGAACAACGAATTTTCTCAATTTTTCTTATCGCTTTTATTTTTTCACTGTTTTGCTTTACTGTTAATATCGGTCCTCTTAGAGAAGTTTTTATTTTCTTTGGTCAAATACCTGGTTTTGTTATGTTCCGTAATTTCTATGAGAAATTTGCTTTAGGATATATACTTATTTATGCCACAATACTAACCTTCTCCTTGATTATGTTACGCAGGAAAAGTTTAAATTTTAGGATCATTTCTGTAATCACACTGTTAATTGTTATTGTTAATTTTCTTCCAATCAGAAATTTTATCAATCAACCATTTTGGACTACCAAAAACACATATGGCTATATAAAGTTGCCAGATGAATATATAGATTTTACCTCTGAAGTTAAGAGCAAAATACAACCTACTTCCTATATTTTAAGTTTGCCTTTAAATATAGGTTCTTACTCAATTATTACAGATGATGAAGGCAAAGTTTCTGCTGGCAACTCCCTCATATTTAGAATTTTAACTGGTGTAACAAATGTATCGGGATACCCCTCATTTGATATTGACGAAAAAAGACTAAGAAATGATATTTTAGATAGAGATTATGAAGATCTATCGGACCTATTACATGAACGAAACATCAATTACATCTTAGAAATAAAAAACATATCCAATGAACTTAAAGGGTCCTTCTTATTTGAAAAAGCAATGATGGAAAAAGAAGATGAATTGTTTATTAATGCTTTGGCGGGAAGAAAAATCATCGAAAGCAAAAGTGGTAATTATATTCTTTACGAAACTAAAAATCCAAATACCATCTTATTCTCTAAAAACTTGATTATTAAAAGAATAAATCAAGTCAAGTATAAATTATTCATAAAAAATCTTAAGGAAACGCAGGCATTGGAGTTTTTGGAATCATTTAACCAACAATGGAAGCTATATCTAGAACAGAATCCTGCAATCGATTGGTGTAATAAAATAGCAACTGAAATACGTCAAACTAAAGAATGCGTAAGTAGTTCTTCCCTTTTAGAGATACGTGATATTTTATTCTCATTAAAGAAACCAATTTTTGAGGGAACACAAAGTACCGATAATGGAAATAATAATCGATGGATAATTGATCCCAAGATTATTAAAAAAGAGTATGATAAGAATTATTATAATATAAATGAAGATGGTGGAATAGACATTGAGATGACATTATACTTTGCTCCTCAAAACCACTTTTATATAGGAACTGCAATTAGCGCTATATTCTTATTTGGTTTCACTGGGTATATGTTTATCAGAAAAAAACATAAATGAAAAAAAAATTAGGAATTATTTCAAGATTTTATAATATTAGGTGGGTTAAATGGGGAATGATACCTATTTCTCTTTTTATTTTTTGGATCTCTGCTTCTTTGTCCTTTTATCCTCATGCAAGTTTTACAACTCTTTTACATATACATGAAAAAGACTTTTCGACAAACTTATCCCAAAATATATTACTAAAAGGAAGAAAGATAAGTGGTGAATTTAAAGCTGTAGATAATTACTTGGGAATTTTAGCAATGAAGTTTAATATTATTGGAGATACTAATTTTAAAGAAGATGACATATTGGTTTTTAGAATAAAGGAGAAAGAATCTAAAGATTGGTACTATGAAAATACTTACAAAAGCAGAACTATATATACCTCCCCCTTTTTTCCTTTTGGATTTCCGATAATTGAAAATTCAAAAAATAAAATATATCAATTTGAACTAACCTCCCTTCGCGGCAATAATGATAACGCTATTGGTATTAAGGGGTCTGAGTTCTACATAACAAGTTACTATAAATATTCAAGATTAGAAATTTTATCAAGCCCCCCTAATCTTCTTAATTATCTAAGCAAGAAAATAGTTACTTCATTTTCAAATTTACAATTTTTCCTTTATTCTACGTTTTACCTAACCCCACTTTTTTATTATATGTTGTGGCAGTTGTTTGGAAAGAGTACAAAAAAGATTGTAAAAAGAGTAATTTCTATTAATAAGATTTACAGTAGATTAATTAAGGTGAGGTCGTATCCTATGGTTGTGGTTGCAAAAGTTGTTGTTGTTCAATATAAATTACTAATATTAGTTTTTTTATTTACGATTATGGATATAATTTTCTTGAAGGAAACATTCATAGGATTGTTTCTAGGTCTTTTAGGGCTCTGGATAGTAGTTATAAGGTCATTTAGATTAAGCAACAAAAATATTTTATATTTGGCAAGTTTCCTTTTTTTGTTATATATAATTTTGAGAGCTTTAAATTATTATATTTCTGCAGATAAGGCTTCGGTTTGGATTTATATATTTATTGTAATTGCTGTAATAAAGGCTCTTAGAGAGCTGATATTAGAACAGAAAAAAGTTAAATTAAATTTGAAATGAATTCCACCATTGTTTCTTTGGCGTTCGAAAGAAGTGATAAGGAGTTGTTATTTAAAATTATCGGCAATCATTTAAAGAAAAAAAGAAAAGTTCTGTTTCTTGACGTTGGAGCCCATATAGGTGTTTATGCGGTTACTTTGGGAGATAGATTTAGAAGATATAAAAACTTAAAGATTGTAACATTCGAACCAGATTCTGATATGTTTCTTATGATCAGTTTTGCGTTGATGAAAAAAAATGTAGCAATTAATAACTTAAGAAATATTTCTCTTAATCACTATGGATTAGGAAATCATGAAGGAATTAACAGAATAGGGGTTAAAGTAAAGAAATTGGACTCCGTGCTGACTCAAAAATATATAAATAGCTATGATGTATTATTTAATAAAATTGATATAGAGAGCCATGAAATTAATGCGTTAAAGGGTGCGCAAAACATTTTAAAAAATACAAAGAACGTAGAATTAATGGTTGAAGATTGTGTAAATCCCAAAATAATTACCTATCTTAAAAAAAATAGATTCACTCTTATTAATAAAGTTTCTCCATATAACAGTTTTTGGCGTAAATGATATGTTAAATGGTAAAATAAATATTTTCATAGTTTTTATAATCTTGATTCTGTTTTTGATTGTTTTCAAATCTTGGTTTGTTAACGGTTTGGTTATAGGAGGAGATTTCACTAATTATTCTGCTACTAGATTATCAAATCTCCAGCTTCAAACTTATGCGTGGGCAGCTATGTGGACTAATAATGGCATGGGGGGATTTATATCAATGTATTCTTGGCCGCATTTCTCCATTACATTTTTTCCTTACTTACTTAGTCATTTTTTGAATTTTGAGTGGTCATTTATTGAACGCATTGTATATTTATATCCGTTACTTAGCTCGTTAGTAGTTATCCCTTATTTTGTGTTTAGAAAGATATTTCCCAAAGTTAAAGTATTCTATTTACTCACGCCATTAATATTTGGACTGAATACATATATACTAATGATAATTTCCGGTGGGCAAATTTTTTTGGCACTAGCATATGCACTTTCCTTATTGCTTTTTTACCTCTTCTATAGACAAACATTAAATCCTAAGAATCTTAATAATTCAATTTTGACAGGATTAGTTCTAGGTCTACAAGGAATGCTTGATATAAGAATTACCTATATAACATTAACAGGGGTAGTTTTGTATATAGTTTTTGATACTATATTAGATAGATTTAATCTCAGATCAATTTTAATAAAATTCGTTTTTTGTCTTCTAATTCCTATCTCATTATTACTTCTAATACATTCTTATTGGCTTGTGTCCATGCTTTTACTTGATCGTTCAATTCAGCCACCAGGTGAGGAATACTCTACTTTGGAGGCGGTCAGATATTTTAGTTTTGCAAAATTTGAGAATACAATATCCCTACTTCACCCGAATTGGCCAGAAAATATATTCGGGAAGACATATTTTCTTAAACCTGAATTTTTAATACTTCCTATAATTTCATTTTTCTCTCTTCTGTTTATAGGTAAAGCAGAAAAAAAGGAAAAAAAAATTATTCTTTTTTTCTCAGTCATTACGCTGATAGGGATATTTATTGCCAAAGGAACAAATGATCCATTCGGATATATATATGCAATATTGTTTGAAAAATTTCCCGGATTTATCATATTTAGGGATTCTACAAAATGGTATCTCCTAATTGTTTGGGGGTACACAATTCTCATTCCATATTCACTATGGAATATGGCAGAATACATAAGAAAAAGAAAAAAATCCTTTTTGTCCAAAACTTCAGTAGGTTTACTTGTAATAGCCTTTTTATTATTTTGGATCATTTCTATTAGGCAGGTATTATTAGGTGGTGTCGATGGACTGTTGAAAATTAAAGAAATACCAGCAGACTATTTAAAACTTGAGAATTTTTTGTATTCAAGAGATGATTATTTTAGAACCCTGTGGGTTCCTGTAAGATCACGATATGAAAATAGTCTTATTAACCATCCTTCAGTTAACTTAATCCTTTTGAGTGAAAATAAAGATTTGTATGGATTAGGTTTTCTTCGAAGAGAAAATGCGTTAAGCTTTCTGCAAAAGATATCTGTGAAATATATAATTGTTCCTTATGATTCAGAAGGAGAAATTTTTATGACCGACAGAGAATATGATGAGGATAAATATTTGCAAACCGTAATGGCGCTTAGAGATATAGGATGGTTACGAGAAAGAAAGGAATTTGGAAAAATAAAAGTGTTTGAACTACCAAGCACCCAAGATCATTTTTGGAGTCCTTCGACTTCGCTCAGGATAAACTACGAATATATTAATCCTACATTATATGAACTGACGGTGAGGGATGCAAAGAAGGGAGACACAGTGGTTTTTGCTGAAAATTATGATTCATATTGGTATGCAATCAGAAAAGAAGATAAAACGAATAATCAAGTGGCCGGGGGAATTCAAGCAACTCCTTATGAGACGCTATTAAACAGCTTTATACTTAAGGATGGAGGAGATTATACTCTTGAGATATTCTACCTGCCCCAAAAATGGGTAAATATAGGACTTTTTGTAAGCGGAGCAACTTTAATAATAAGCTTTATTATTATTGTTTATACTTATAGAAAGAAATGA
>Ga0210057_1004421_pt1 | contig 18724 bp, 33 predicted proteins | sample CryGeyCG2114_010_2_FD_183968 | JGI IMG/M metagenome (GOLD analysis project Ga0210057, IMG submission 183968) | Groundwater microbial communities from aquifer - Crystal Geyser CG10_big_fil_rev_8/21/14_0.10 (SPAdes) (version 2) | ecosystem: Environmental > Aquatic > Deep subsurface > Groundwater ...
TGCTTCTACAAAACAACGTATTCGTATTCGCTTAAAGGCTTATGACCACAAAGTAATTGATCAGTCTGCCAAGCAAATTGTAGATAATGCATTGCGTACCGGTGCTACTATTGCCGGTCCAATTCCTTTGCCTACTAGACGCAATACATTTACGGTAGTAAAAAGCCCCCATGTTTATAAAAAGGGCCGCGAACAGTTTGAAATGCGTATACACAAACGCTTAATTGACGTACTTGAACCTACTCCAAAGACAATTGACGGACTCATGAATCTATCTTTGCCTGCCGGCTGTGACGCTGAAATTAAGATGTAGATATTCCATTTGCTAAAAAAACAACACTTTATTTATTGGTATAGTGATTTTATTTGTTATGCTATAAAAAATGGGTGAAACACAAACACGAACAATAGTATCTTTGGCTGAATTGGCGTACGATAAGGCTCCACAATGTCATATCGTGAGTGACGACGAGGCGGTACCATGTACTCATATAGAAGGAACGTTGGCTAGGGCTAATAAAAAACTGTCTTCAGGAGAAATTACATATGAACAAGCAACAGAAATAATACACACAGAAGTTGACGAAAGATGTAAAGGAATCGGGAATATCGCGTGCGGCGGAAGTGCGTGTAATTTTGGAATTAATGACAGGCCGATTGATCTTTATTAAAGTTGATAGATAATTCTGTTAATGCTTAAATAGTGGCATGCCAAAACGCAGAAACAAAACAAGACAGAAGCCTGAAAAAGACACAGTTTACATCTTAAAAATGATCCTATACCATATAATTGGTATACAATGGCTTCGCATTACACTACATTCTGGGATGATGATCCCGATTCCCGTGGGTTTTTTGATTGGCTTGCTATTTACGAGTCACGAGCATTTTCAGATAGATAGAAAGATTGAGTACGCCGTATTACTCACGGCAATGGTTGTTGGCTTTTGGCTTCCCGTCGGAGTAACTATTCTTTTATAATATTCAACTCACACTTGAGCTAATTTGGGTTCGACCCTACGAAGCGCAAAGGAACTGTACTAGTGGGTACAGTTACTGCGCCTCGCAAAGGGGCAAGCCATAGTAGCCAAGAGGCCAGCGGAGTTTTGAGCTTCGATCAAAAGCAGGCTGGCTGGTGTGATTGTAATATTGTCAACATATTGACAGAGGTACCCATAATCTGTTAATCTGTATGAGTATATCAAGAAGTTGTACTTGGTAAAGTAGCAGGTCTTTCCTAAGTTATTATTTAATAACTGGGGTAGATACCACTATTTACCAAGCGTTTTTAATGAGGGGCTAATGAACTCATTGGAACTAGCAGTAACTATAAGGGATACATGAAAGCGTTAATCACTAGAAAAATTGGCATGACAAGTACCGTCGAACAAGACGGTACGGTTAAGGCCGTTACCCTGCTTTCAGCTACTCCGTGTGTGGTGACCCAGATAAAGAACAATGATAATGATGGTTATAGTGCGATTCAAATAGGGTTTGGGACAAACAAAAGATTAAATAAGCCCCAAACCGGACATTCTAAATCAGCCAAAGTGATGCCAAAGATTATCCGTGAAATTCGCCTAGATGGAATTGATACTCAAGAAACACAAGACCTCGCAGTTGGAAAAGAAATCAACGCCGAGGTCTTTTCTATTGGCGACCCGGTAAAAGTTACTGCTACTTCTAAGGGTAAAGGTTGGGCTGGTACGATTAAAAGACACAATTTTCACCGCGGAAGCAAAACTCACGGTGGTTGCAGTTATCGACGACCCGGATCCATAGGCTCTATGTATCCGCAAAAGATTTTTAAAGGTAAGAAGATGGCCGGCCAGATGGGTCACGAAACAGTTACGACCAGAAATCTTAAGATAGCAATCGTTGATACGGATAATAATGTTATAGGTGTTACCGGCGCAGTACCAGGACCGCGTAAAGGCATTGTATTAGTTCAAGGGTTAACAGTATGAGTATTGCTACATTTACAAAAACCGGTAATAAGGCGACAACAGCCGCAAAGCTGAATAAGTTTGTTTTTGACGAAATTCCGAAAAATCATGATTTGCTAAAACAAGCCTATTTAGCCTATCTGGCTAATGGCAGAGAAAACCTGGCAGTTACAAAAACCCGCGGTTTGGTACGTGGAGGCGGTAAAAAACCATGGCGCCAAAAAGGTACTGGCCGGGCCCGATTTGGATCTAGCCGTAACCCCATCTGGCGAAGCGGTGGAATTGCCTTCGGCCCAACTGGCCAAGAGAATTATACTCACAAACTTAGCACCAGTTCCAAGCGCCAAGCCTTGCGTCAAGCCCTGTCACTAGCAGCAGACAGCGGTAAAATAATTATTATAGAAACTTTTGAATGCAAAGATGGCAAAGTAAATCAAACAGTTAAACTTATCAAAAAGATGGAACTATCAGGCAATATAGTCTTGGCCATAAGCGTAAAAGACGCGCTCGTTGAACGAGCAACCCGAAATATTGGAAACCTTACTGTTATTCAGGCAAAATACCTTAACGTTTACGACATATTGAATGCCGATCATATAGTTATTAGCCAAAAGGCTCTTGTTATCATAAATGAATGGCTTGGCGAGGTTAACAAAAAATGAAAAACATTAACCTAAAGCCACGAATCAGCGAAAAAGCCTACGGCCTTAGCCAAACCAGCAACACTTATGTATTCGACGTGCCACTAAGTGCCAATAAGCAAACTATTGGCGAGATAGTTACCGAACAATATGAAGTTGGAGTTATGAGCGTTAGAACAACTAACATAGAAGGCAAGTCAAAGACGACCTACTTAAATAAACGAGGCAAGCATGTAAAAGGCAGCCGATCTGACTTTAAAAAGGCCTACGTAACACTTATAAAAGGCGCCAGTTTACCAATATTTGCAGCTGAAGAAGAAGCTGAAGATAAAGCTAAAAAAGCAGCTGAAAAAGCCGAGAAGAAAACCAAAACAAAGCGTTTTGGTCGAGCTAAAAAGGATGCAGAATGATAAAATCCTATAACCCTACCACACCAGGCCAACGTGGTATGACCACACAGGACCTATCTGAGGTTACGACTCGTAAGCCTCTAAGGTCTTTGATTGTTGCGAAACGCACTGGCAACGGTAGAAACAACCAAGGCCGAATTACAACTCGCCATAAGGGCGGCGGTGTAAAAAGATTTTACCGTATGGTTAATTTTGACCTAAAACCTGGTACAAAAGCTGTTATTGAGCAGATAGAATATGACCCTAACCGTAGCGCCAGAATTGCCAGGATTAGAGATACAGATGAGAATTATCACTATATTATCGCATCAAACGGTATGAAGATCGGCCAAAAAATTACCTGCGGTGATGAAGTGCCTATAGAAAATGGTAATCGTTTACAGATAAAGAATATACCCGTAGGAAGTGTTATTTACGGCATAGAAATGCAGCCAAATAAGGGCGCTCAGATGGTGCGAAGTGCTGGTGTAGGAGCGCAATTGCTCGCCAAAGAAGGTAAATACGCCCAAGTGAGGTTACCGAGTGGCGAAGTACGGATGGTTTTGTTAGAATGTATGGCTAGTCTTGGTAGTGTCGGCAACGAACAACACCAAAACATCAAGATTGGCAAGGCCGGCCGTAACCGCAAAAAAGGCATTCGCCCTGGTGTGCGAGGAGTAGTTATGAATGCTGTAGATCACCCGCATGGTGGTGGTGACGGTGGTAGACACGGTATTGGCGGTGGTAAAAACCACGGTTCAGCGCCAAAGACGCCTTGGGGCCAGAAGACATTAGGTTATAAGACACGCAAACGCAAGAGTACAACTAAGTTTATTGTAAAGAGCCGCCACACGGCTAAGAGGAAATAATATGAGTAGATCTCTTAAAAAAGGACCGTTTATAGACCCTAAACTTGCCAAAAAGGCAGCTGCGTTAGGCCAGGAAGACCGGACAATTATAAAGACATGGGCGCGGGCTTGTACTATTGCGCCTGATTTCGTAGGCAAAACTTTTGCCGTTCATAATGGCAATGTCCACGTACCAGTATTTATTACAGAGAATATGGTTGGCCACAAACTTGGTGAATTTTCTCCAACCCGTAAGTTCCGAAAACACGGTGGTAAATTAGCAAAGGCAGAACAGTCATGAAAAATACGAAATCCGAATATCTAAACCCTAAACAAGCACTAAGCACGAAATCTCAAATTTCAAACATTTCAAATTTAGTATTTATGGTTTCTAATTTGTTTAGAATTTCGGTATTAGATATTAGAATTTTGAGCGGCCAAAGGGAGCGACTAAGATGAGCGTAAAGGCATCGGCAATGAAAGTCCGCATTAGTCCGCGCAAAGTTGGCGTAGTGGCTGGTTTAGTACGCGGGCGAACCGTTCAAGATGCTCTTACTATCTTGTCGCACACACCTCGTAGCTCTGCTAAGCCAGTTATCAAAGTTATCGAGAGCGCCCGGGCAAATGCCGATAACAACCATAAGCTAAAGCCAGATTCCTTAAAGATTGTTTCAATTACCGTCACACCCGGCGTGCGTTATAAACGTATGCGTATGGGTGCGCAAGGACGCGGTTTGCCCTTCCAACGACGTACATCACACATATGCGTTGAAGTTGATGGAGAAAAGCGCGAAATCAAGAAACCAGCCTCTAAAAAAGAAACCACAAAGGAAGACAAATAATGAAAAACACGAAATCTGAATATCTAAATCCTAAACAAGCACTAAACACGAAATCCAAAATTCGAAACATTTATAATTTGTTTAGTATTTCGGCATCAGAATTTAGTAATTACAAACCGGAGGTTTGGTAATGGGACAAAAAGTTAATCCAATAAGCATGCGCCTACAAGTCAACAAAGACTGGCGTAGCAAGTGGTTTGCTAATAAACGCGACTACTGCAATTACTTAACACAAGATCTAGCTGTTAGACGATTAATTACCAATAAACTCGGACTAAGGGCTGCAATTAATAAAGTTGATATTGAGCGTTCGCCAAACCTCGTTAATGTAACTATTTCTACCGCAAAAGCAGGAGTTGTTATTGGGCGCGGTGGCACCGGTGCTCAAGAATTGAAGCTCGCGATTGAAAAAATCTATGGTGTGCCAATACGTGTAAACATTGAAGAAGTTAAAAGACCAGAAATGCAAGCCAAATTGGTTGCCGAGAACATCGCTCATCAATTAGAACGCCGTATTTCGTTTAGACGTGCTATTAAGCAAACTGCTGCCGCAACTATGCGTGCCGGTGCTAAAGGTGTTCGTATACAGTTATCTGGACGCTTAAACGGTGTAGAAATGGCCAGAGTAGAAAAAGAGCTGCTAGGCAGTGTTCCTTTGCACACAATTCGGGCCGATATAGATTACGGCCAAGTGCATGCTAAAACTGTTACCGGAATAATTGGCGTTAAAGTTTGGATTTATAAGGGAGAGACGTCGTGATTTCATCACTCCAATTATGCCTACTCCGCCGTAGTACCTACAGCGACGAAGGTCGGGCAATGTTCAATGTTCAATGTTCAATGATAGATGACAAATCATTGGTAAATGTTAAATGCAAAATGATAAATGAGCACCGGAGGTGCGTATCGTGTTAATGCCTAAGCGAAGCAAGCACCGAAAGGTACGAAAAGGACGAATCAAAGGCGTTGCCACCACTGGCGATTATATTGCTTTTGGTGATTATGGCTTGCAATCGCAGGGCTCAGATAGAATAACTGCTCGCCAAATAGAGGCTGCCAGACAAGCTATGACTCGCTACATTAAGCGCGGTGGACAAATTTGGATAAGAATATTTCCGCACACACCAGTTACTCGCAAACCACTTGATGTAAAAATGGGTAGCGGTAAGGGTAACCCAGAGTTTTTTGTGGCAAAAGTTCATCCCGGTACAATTTTGTTTGAAATGCAGGGCATATCAGAAGAAGTAGCCCGCGAAGCGATGCGGCTAGCCGCCCAAAAGCTACCGATTAAGACGAAATTCTTAATTAAGGAAGGGGTGTAGGAGATAGACATGAAAATTGCTGAAATTCGTAAACTGACTACATCCGAACTTGCTACCGAGAGTACTAAATTGCGCGATGAAATTATTAAACTGCGCCGCAGTATATATATGGGCGAAAATCATAACGTTCGAATTATTCGCAATAAACGCAAAGAACTGGCTCGTATGCTAACCATACTTAGTGAACAATTTGCAAAGGAGAACATCTAATGGCCAAAACTATTACAGGTACTGTTTCAAGTGATAAGGGCGATAAAACCATTATTGTTACTATTCACGACCATAAGATACACCCGTTATACAAAAAGCAATATCTAGTTACAAAGCGTTATATGGTTCATGATGAGAAAAACGAGGCAGTTGCCGGCGATAAAGTTTCAATAACGAGCTGCCGGCCATTGAGCGCCCGAAAACGCTACACACTGGTAAAGATTGTAGAACACCCAATTATTAGTGTTGATCAATCTGTGGATGCTATTACTGCCGAGGAGCCAAAAGAAGAAGTTGCTAAAGAAAAGCCGTCAACAATGACTGAAGATGTTGCCGACGAAAAAGAGACAAAGACCGATAAGAAGGTTAAGAAATAAGATGATACAACAAGAATCACGTTTACTAGTCACAGATAACAGCGGAGCCAAAGAAATTTTGTGCATCCGTGTTCTGGGCGGGTCGCGCCGACGTTATGCTAGAGTTGGCGACGTGATTACTGCCAGTGTCAAACAAGCCAACCCCAGCGGCGCCGTAAAGCGAAAATCTATCGTAAAAGCAGTAATTGTTCGTACCAAATACCCAATTAAAAGAAAAGACGGCTCAACAATCCGGTTTGATGATAACGCAGCCGTAGTTATCGGCGACGATAAATTACCAAGAGGTACTCGTATTTTTGGTCCGGTTCCCCGCGAACTGCGAGATTACGGCTACACCAAGATAATTTCACTTGCACCGGAGGTACTATAATGAGCCCAAAGCCTAAAACGGTTGGTAGAACAGTCTACAAAATACGTCTTAAGGTTGGTGATGAAGTTGTAGTATTGTATGGTAAATACAAGAATAAAACCGGCGTGATTACGAACGTCTATCCTATGGAGAATAAAGTTACGGTTGAGGGCATCAACATTGTTAAAAAGCATATAAAACCCAACAAACAACATCCTCAAGGCGGAATACTGGAACTAACAAAGCCGATCTGGGTGTCTAAAGTTGCTATTGTTGAACCGACTAGTAAGAAACCAAGCAGAATTGGTTACAAAGTTGATAAAGACGGTAATAAAACTCGCATTTTCAAAAAGAACGGCAAGGAGATTAAGAAATGAGTAAAGACTCAAAATCAGCTCAAATTCCTCGCCTAAAACAGTCATATAATTCTGAGATTATTGCTGATTTGGAAAAATCATTGTCATTAACAAATGAAAATGACGTCCCTAAGCTACAAAAGATTGTAGTAAATATCGGCCTTGGCAGAGCGAAGGACGATAAAAAGATTCTAGAGACGGCTGTAAATACGCTTCGTAAAATTACCGGTCAACAGCCGGTTGAAACTATTGCCAAGAAATCAATCGCTGCCTTTAAATTGCGCGAAGGTAACAAAGTTGGATTAATGGTTACTTTGCGTGACGCAAGGATGTATGAGTTCTTAGACCGTTTCGTTAATTTGGTCTTACCAAGATTTCGCGATTTTCACGGAGTGAATAATAAATCATTTGATAAATCAGGTAACTTCAGCATAGGTTTGACCGATCAATCTGTCTTCCCAGAACTTACTTTTGAAGAAACAACAAACGCCCACGGAATTCAGATCGTGTTTGTAATTAAGTCAAAGTCGCCGGAGCATTCGCGGGATTTATTAGAGAAATTTGGAATACCTTTTGAAAAAGTTAACCATGAAAAGGAGTCTAAATAATGGCCAAGAAGTCAATAATTGCCAGAGACCTAAAAAGAAAAAGAATGATAAAGAAATATGCCACTAAACGCGCCGAACTGAAGGATTTAGGAGACTTGGACGGTTTGCACAGATTACCTCGTAATTCATCTCCAACAAGATGGAAGAATCGCTGCCAAGAAACCGGACGGCCCAGAGCCTATATGCGTACTTTTGGTTTATCTAGAATTTCTTTCCGCGAACATGCTAACAAGGGTGAAATACCTGGTGTAACGAAAGCGAGCTGGTAAAAATATGTCTACAACTTCAACAGACCCAATCTCAGATTTATTGACGCGTATACGTAATGCTATTGCTGTTCGAAAAACTGAACTATCTGTGCCGAATTCGCGCATTAAAGAGACTATCGCTAAACTTCTGAAAGACAATAACTACATTGATGCTGTAAACGTAGAAAAAGCTCCGGTTGGAAGTATTTTAAAAGTTACTATAAATTCTCCTGAACGCAACGCCCGTATTACAGAGATTGAGCGAATTAGCAAACCCGGTCGGCGCAGCTATGTAGGTGCCACAAAAATGCCTACTGTTAAGCAAGGCCGCGGTATTATAATTGTTTCTACTTCAAAGGGTGTTATGACTGGCAAGCAGGCCAAAGCCCAAAACATCGGCGGTGAATTAATATGCAAGGTCTATTAATATGAAAAATTATAAATCCGAATATCTAAATCCTAAACAAGCACTAAGCACGAAATCCCAAATTCTAAACGTTTCTAATTTGAGGTTTGATAATTCGAATTTGTTTAGAGTTTCGATATTAGATATTAGAATTTTGAGTGAATTAACGGAGTTAATACAATGAGTCGCGTTGGCAAACAACCAATAGATATTCCTAGCGGCGTTACTGTTAGCATTGAAAAAGATTCTATTACAGTTAATGGCACAAAAGGCAGTTTAAGCCAATTTAATATGGAAGGCATTGACGTCAAGCAAGACGGCCAACAGTTATTAGTAACTCGTAAAAACGATGAAGCGAAATTGCGTGCTAAACACGGTTTGATGCGAACATTAATAAACAATATGGTTATTGGCGTAACTGCGGGCTTTAGTAAAAAGCTAGAAATTAACGGTGTTGGATTTAGGGTAGCTATGGCTGGCCAGGACTTAAAGTTTAACCTTGGATTTTCACACGATGTAATGTATAAAATCCCGCAAGGAATTACAGTTGAGATTGAACAAAATATCATAACTGTAAGCGGTATTGACTGCCAACAAGTCGGGCAAGTTGCCGCGGAAATCAGAGCTCTTAAAAAACCAGAACCGTACAAAGGAAAAGGAATAAAATACGTAGGTGAGAGAATTATCCGCAAGAGCGGTAAGTCCGGTAAGGAGAAAACAGCATGAGATTAACAACTGTAATGCGCAATCGTAAATTACGAAAACAACGAGTCCGAGCCAGTATAACAGGTACGACAAAACGTCCACGGCTAAGCGTGTTTGTGAGTCATAGGAACGTTATAGCACAGCTTATAGACGACAGCCAGCAAGCGACAGTTGCCTACGCCACTACTGTAAATAACAAATCTACAAAAGAAGGAACAATGACCGAAAAAGCGATAGTCATCGGCGAAGAAATAGCTAAGAAAGCTAAAGCGAAAAATATTAAACAAGTAGTGTTTGATCGAAATGGTCGTCTATATCATGGTAGAGTTAAGGCTCTGGCTGATGCCGCCCGCAAGGAAGGACTAGAGTTTTAAAATGGCGATAATGAATCACAATAAACACGGCTTAGAAAACACCATGGAAGAAAAATTGTTCGACGAGCGAGTTGTTCATATCGACCGAGTAGCCCGCGTAGTTAAGGGCGGACGCCGTTTTCGCTTTCGCGCCTTGACGGTTGTGGGCGATCATAAAAACCGAGTAGGAATTGGTACGGCCAAGGGTGCTGACGTTAGTGCTGCAGTTACTAAAGCCGTAGAAGTAGCAAAAAAGCAGATGATTACCGTAAAACTATATAAAGGTACATTGCCTCATGAAGCCACTGGCAAAGTAAGCGGTTCGTATATATTAATCAAACCTGCCAGTCCTGGAACCGGTTTAATAGCCGGAGGTGTAGTTCGTACAATATTGGAAGTAGCAGGGGTTAAAAACGCTCTAAGCAAGTCGCTCGGCTCTGCTAATAAGACAAATACCGCCTATGCTACTATTGCTGCCTTGCAAAGCATTGTTCCTGCTAAGCTATGGATTACTAACCAACAAATAGTAAAAACAAGCAGTAAATCAAAGACAATTGATACGAAGAAACATGCAAAGGATAAAGTATGAAGTACAATGAATTAACTCTTCGTTCAAATAAGAAGTCCAATCGAGTCGGACGAGGTATTTCAGCCGGCCAAGGCAAGACTGCCGGACGCGGTACTAAAGGTCAAAAGTCTCGTACTGGCAGCAGCCGCAAGCCGGGTTTTGAAGGCGGCCAGAACCCTCTTATGCAGCGTTTGCCAAAACTGCGCGGCTTTACTTCACACCGTAAAATAATAGATAACGTATATACCGGGCAAATTAATAGTCTTAGCGGAGAGATTGATAACCAAGCATTGTTTGATGCCAAACTTGTTTCAAGCCCAAATACGAACGTAAAGCTGATTGTTAAAGGTGAAATAACCAAGAAACTTAATGTAAAACTTCAGCTTGCTAGTAAAGGTGCGGTAGAAGCAATCAAAAAATCCGGCGGAACTTTCGTAGTAGTTGACCAAGTAAAACGCGTAGCCAAAAAGTCCAGTTCGAAAGAATAATTTTAGCAAGACGAAGTAGATTACTGATATAATAATACGGATATTATTCGAATGAGGGTTAATTAAGATATATTTATGAATTGGAAAGTAATTTGGCAGTCATTTAAAAGCCCGGAAATGCGCAAGCGCCTTCTAGCAATCTTAGGAATGCTATTAGTTTTTCGTATCTTTGCGCACATTCCTGTTCCTTTAAGCGACCCAAAAACATTAAAACAAGTACTGGAAAACGTATTTTCTTCATCACAAACTCCACAACTACTTAGTTTTATTAATGTCTTATCTGGCGGAGCGCTAGCAAATTTTTCGATTATGCTGGTTGGTCTGGGACCATACATTAATGCTTCTATTATTTTACAACTATTAACCAGAGCCATACCAAAACTTGAAGCCCTTAATAAAGAAGGCGAATATGGCCGTAAAAAGATAAATCAATACACTAGGATGTTAACTTTTCCATTGGCTATTGTTCAGTCTATCGGGGCAATATATCTGGTGCGCCAATCGGCCTCTAGTATAGGTGGGTTGGGTGATATTACGGCTAACACGTCGCTTATGCAATGGATATTAATGGTAGCTGCCCTAACTGGTGGTGCAATGATTCTCATGTGGTTAGGAGAATTAATCACCGAAAAAGGTGTTGGTAATGGTATATCGTTAATTATTACCGTAGGCATTGTTAGTAGTTTACCGGGAACAACGGCAAATTTACTTAGCTCAATTATAGATAAAAATCAACACTGGACCGTACTAGGGAAAACGTTGCCAATAAATAAGTCTGGTTTGATATATGGCCTAATAATTACGGCGATTGTAGTTGTAGTTACAGTAATAGTTGTTAAACTCAACGAAGCGTCTAGAAATATAACAATTAATTACGCAAAACGCATACAAGGTAATAGAACATACGGCGGTGTTACTACAAAATTACCAGTAAAACTTATTACGGCAGGTGTTATTCCTATTATATTTGCAGTGGCTTTTTTGAGCGTGCCGAGTTTTGCCGGTCAACTAATGGCTGGGGGTTCGAGTATTCGTCTTCAACAAATTGGCACCCATTTATTGCAATTGTTTCAAACGCCTAGTGTTCAGAGTTTTCAACAAGGGGGGTGGCAACCTTTTCTATATCCTATTGTGTACTTTTTGCTAGTGGTTATATTTACGTTTTTCTATACCAGCGTGGCATTCAACGCTAAAGAAATAGCCGAGAACCTGCAAAAACAAGGCGGTTTTGTATCTGGTATACGATCAGGCAATCAGACAGAAAAATATCTTAGTAAAATGGTGAATCGTTTAACGCTTTTTGGCGCTATAGCTCTAGGATTTCTAGCTTTACTACCTATGATAGGTCAAATATTCTTGAAAACAAATATTGCTATCGGTGGAACTAGCATTCTTATTTTGGTATCTGTGGCGCTTGAAACAATGCGTCAGATTGAGTCGCGCGCTTTGATGGTTACTTACGACCAATATAATCAGCCGGATTTCTTTTACGACGTTAGCACGCCGGCCGACGCCGCCACTGGTGGTCGAAGACTGCGTTTTAGAAAACCAAGTATATTAAAGAAAAAGAAGTCTAAATAAAAACTTTGCACATCAAGGATAAGTTTGATATAATAACGCCTTAGTTATATTTTATGGCTGCCAATAAAGAAGTTATTGAACTGACAGGAACGATAGTGGAAACGCTACCGGGTACTCAGTTTAAGGTAGAACTTCAAAACGGCCATACAATAATAGCTCATGTTGCTGGGAAGATGAGGAAACATTTTATCCGCATTGTTCCTGGAGACAGCGTGACGGTCGAGTTGACCCCTTACGATCTTACGAAGGGCAGAATCACCTATCGCAAATCATAATCAAATAGCTTAAGTTACAAGTGTAACTTTAGGGAGTAAAACGCATGAAAGTGCGCGCTAGTGTAAAAAAGATTACCGCTGATGATAAGATTGTCCGTCGTAAAGGACGGGTCTATGTTATCAATAAACTTAAGCCAAAGCATAAGCAAAGGCAAGGCTAAACATGTGTAATCAGTATTCAGTAATCAGTAATCAGTCAAATAACAGAATACAGATGACAGATGACTGGCGACTACAACCGGAGGTTGTTTAATGGCTAGGATTTCTGGTGTTACAATTCCGTCAGAAAAACAAGTAGGCATTGCGCTTAGTTATGTTTATGGAATTGGGCAGACGTCTTGCGGAAAAATCCTTGATAGCGCTAAGGTAGACCCAACAATTAGAGTAAAAAACCTAACAGATGCAGAAATTTCACGTATTCAAGAGATTATTAATGAAAAATATACCGTAGAGGGCGAACTACAACGTATTGTTACTGGTAATATTAAGCGACTTAAAGAAACTGGTTCATATAGGGGCTTACGACATAAATTAAATCTACCATCACGTGGCCAACGAACTAAGACTAACGCTAGAACTCGCCGAGGAAAGAAAGTAACTGTTGGCGGTACGGCTAAGAAAGCCGCGACAAAGACATAGATTATGAAAGAAGTAACTAAAGACGATCAAAAGACGGAAACTCCAGAGAAAAAAGATCTGGAAAAGAAAGCTGTTGATGCTTCACCTGAAGAATCGGAAACTCCAAAGGTATCTACACCTAAAAAGAAAAAGTCTAAGCGTTCAGTTCCCTACGGACAGGTACACATTAAGGCATCATTTAATAACACAATTATATCTGTTACTGACAACAAAGGTGGCGTATTAACAACAGCTAGTGCCGGTGCTTGCGGATTTCGCGGTTCAAAAAAAGGCACAGCCTACGCAGCGCAAATTGCCGCCGAAAAAGCTTACCAGAATGCCAGACAGCTTAATGGATTTTGTAAAGCTGATGTTTTTGTAAAAGGTATCGGGCTTGGCAGAGATTCAGCCGTTCGATCTTTGCAAAACGCCAATATCGCTGTTGAATCAGTCAGAGACGTTACGGGTATCCCGCACGGCGGAGTAAGACCGAAAAAAGCGAGGAGAACTTAAACAATGGCCAGAGATTTAGGTTCAATTGTAAAAATGAGCCGCCGCGAAGGCTACGCTCTGCACCCCAAAGCCTATAAAGCTCTAGTTAAGCGTACTACCTCTCCAGGCGAACAACACGGCGGAGGCAGAGGTCAAAGGCAAAAGAATAGCCAATATTCACTTCAACTTCGTGAAAAACAGAAGGTAAAGCGCCTATATGGCTTACTAGAGAAACAATTCAGCAACTTAATGAAAGAAGCTAATCGCAAACAGGGCCAATCCGGTGAAATACTACTTCAATACCTAGAATTAAGATTAGATAATGTAGTTTACAGAAGCGGTCTGGCGGTTAGCCGCCGCGCATCACGGCAGCTTGTTACGCACGGCCACTTTACGCTAAATGGCAGACGGGTAGATATACCGTCAATTAGAGTCAACACAGATGACGTAATTATATTGCGCGACCACAGTAAAAACAACGATTATTTCAAAAACATTGATGAAGTTAGCCCCATTAATCCCGACGTAATACCTAGCTGGATGAAGGTTAACCGTAAAAAATTTGAAATTACTATCACTGGCTTGCCTTCTGTCGAAGATCGCGAGCCTGATATTAATGAACAACTAATAGTAGAATACTACTCACGCTAAAGGAGGCGATAAGTATGTCAAAAATGATTCACACACCAGGACTTGTAAAGATTGACGATCACGCAAAAACGTCAGCAACATTTACAATAGAGCCGTTGCATACTGGCTATGGCATGACACTTGGTAACTCACTGCGCAGGATTTTGCTTTCCAGTATTGCTGGTTCGGCTATCACAGCCTTTCAGATAGAAGGTGCTTCGCACGAATTCACTACTTTGCCACACGTCAAAGAAGACGTTGTCGACATTATGCTAAATCTTAAAGGTATCTGCTTTAAGGTTTACAGTGATGAACCGCAAACATTACGCATTACTAAAAGTGGTAAGGGCGTTGTTACAGCCGGCGATATCGTTACAAACTCTGAAGTCGAAGTTGCCAATCCTAAACACGTTATTGCCACGCTTGATGATACTAAAGCAAAATTTGTTATGGATATTGTCGTTGAAACCGGCCGCGGCTACCGTGCAATTGACGAAAATGCTAATCGCAAATATGCTGATATGATCGCCATTGATGCCGTATTTAGTCCTGTACTTCGTGTTCGTTACAAAGTAGAAAACACTCGTGTTGAACAGATGACCGACCTTGATAGATTACTGATTACAATTGATACTGACGGCTCTATTACGCCACGGGACGCCTTTGAAGAGGCTGCTGCTATTCTCGTAAACCAATATACTGCATTGGCCGGTCAAACTCGAGTGGAGATTTCTGCTCCTGTTAGCGCTGAAAAAGAAGAAGAAGGCGAAGATAGCGAAGAATCACCAGAGTTAATGACATCAATCGAAGATTTAAACTTATCTGCCCGAACCACAAATGCTCTCATAAATAATGATATTCAAACATTGAAAGAATTATTTAGCTTGGGTGATTCAGAACTACGCGAATTAAAAGGTTTTGGCAATAAAGCCCTAGAAGAAGTTAAAGAAAAGATGACGGAGCTAGAACTGTAAAATGATTCGTTTCACTCATAATCAGTTATCAGTTATCAGTAATCAGTATTCTGTTTTAAAATACGGAAAACAGAATACTGACAACAGACGACAACATCCAAAGGATGTATATGCATAGGCACGGCTATAAAGGTAAAAAGTTTAACCGCGAGACTGATCAGCGACAGGCTCTGATAATGAGTTTAGCTGAATCACTGGTTAAATATGGTTCAATTGAAACTACTTTAACTAAAGCTAAAGTAGTCGTATCTTACGTGGAAAAGCTAATTACTAAGGCAAAAATTGGCGACTTACATAACCGACGCTTAGTAATAAGCGGTTTGCAAACTATTGAAAGTGCTCATAAGCTAGTGGATGAAATAGCGCCTAAACTAAAGGGGCGTAACAGCGGCCACTTAAAGATAAAAAAAACCGGCATGCGCCGGGGTGATAACGCCGAAACCGCTAAAATAAGTTTTGTAGACGATCTTACTAAAAAAGAAGAAACAGTCAAGCCTAAGGATGTTGGAACTAAAGCAAAACACAAAACACAGACAGCACCCAAGCCTAAAGCAATAAAGGATAAGGCAAAATGAAGACATATAGCGCTAAAGACACAGACATAGTACGAAAATGGTACATTTTAGACGCCAGCGAGCTCCCACTGGGCCGAGTTGCTACAGTTGCGTCTAGTTTACTGCTTGGCAAGGCAAAACCACTGATTACGGCTCACGTAGACTGCGGTGACTACGTTATTATCATTAATTCCGATAAACTTGTCGTAACTGGTAATAAACTGCAAGACAAGAAGTATTATCGCCACAGCGGCTACCCTGGCGCGTTAAAAGAGGCGTCTTTAGCCGATAAGATGTCAAAAGACTCTAAAACCGTCGTATACGCGGCCATACGTGGTATGTTGCCCGTAAATAAGCTCCGCCCAGGCCGTCTTGCTCGTCTAAAGATATATACAGATGAAAAACACACTCACGACCCACAAAAACCCGAAGTTGTAATATTAACGGAGACTAAGTAATGAAATCTACTTATACTTATGCAATTGGGCGTCGTAAGAATGCCAATGCACGAGTTCGTCTAACATCTGGTAACGGTTCAATAACTATTAATGATTCACCTGCCGAAGATTATTTTGCTTCTAGTAAAACACTGCTTAATGAACTTCAAAAACCATTTACATTATTAGAACTAAATAATAAGTATAATGTTTCAGCTAGAGTATCAGGCGGCGGCCAAGCCGGCCAAGCCGATGCTATTAGGCTAGGAATTGCCAAAGCATTGGCTATTTTAAACGAAAACTTGAGAAGTACGCTAAAACGTGCCGATCAATTAGGCCGCGACCCAAGAGAAAAAGAACGCAAAAAGTTTGGACTTAAGGGTGCGCGCAAGAAACGACAGTTCACGAAACGTTAGTAAACTTCGTTTACTAACGTAGAAACTAGTAATTAGGAATTAGCAAATAGCTTTGACTTAGATTAATCTAGTTGGTATACTCTATTTTATGTTGAAATCTAATTCAATTAATCAATATTGGTTTACCGGCTATAGCAAAGGCGGATGTATTTAATATACTAAGAAATAATAAGAAGAAATAAACCGCCTAGAAGGCGGTTTTTTAATATTTAAAAAGGAAATATGATGGATAACGAAGAAATATCGTACGACCCAATGGCGAGGATTAGACGAATTAATAGAGAGACGGCGGAATATAACCGACGAGAAATGGCTCGTAAAAGATCTGAGAATGAATTAAAAGCAACATTATCAGAAGAAACGGCATTGAGTATGGGCTCAGTTGCAACACAAGGGTCTATTTACATTCAGACTGACGCGGACTTTAAGGTATAATAATTATATGAAAAAATCAGTAATTTTAACGGGGCTTAGAGCCAATAATGATTTACACCTCGGTAATTACCTTGGTGCTTTGCTTCCTATGGTTGAGCTTCAGAAAAAGTATGCCGGTAAATATCAAATTAATCTATTCGTACCTGATTTGCACAGTTTTACAACGCCAATTGATCACAGCAAATTATACGACCAATCATTGAACAATTTGAAACTGTTTGTAGCCAGCGGATTAGACTTAGCTGACCCAGATACTTATATTTATCGGCAAAGTTTTGTTCCAGCCCATAGCGAAATGACGGTTATTCTAAATTGCTTTACCCACTTCGGTGAACTAGGCAGAATGATACAATTTAAAGATAAAAGTTCAAATAAAGAAAATGTAAGTGCCGGTTTGTTTGATTATCCGGTACTAATGGCAGCCGATATATTACTTTATGGAGCAAAATACGTGCCGGTTGGGCAAGATCAAACCCAGCACGTTGAGTTGGCGCGCGACATTGGCATAAGGATGAATAATAAGTTTGGTAAAGATTTACTTCAACCACCGGAAGCCGAAAAGGACCAGATAACCTTTGCCGGACAGAATAATAGATTACGAGTTAGAGATTTGAGCAATCCTGATAAGAAAATGAGTAAAACAAATGATTCCGATAAAGGCGTTATATTTCTGACTGATGATCCTGATACGGCCGCTAAAAAGGTACTAGGAGCTACAACTGACAGTGTTGGCGTGATAAATTATGATTATGACAAACAGCCCGGAATTAGCAATTTACTAGATATACTAAGTGCTCTGACTAACAAAACGACAGATGAAATATGTAAAATCTACGTTGGGCAAAAACAGTATAAAGATCTGAAAGAAGCTACGTCAGAAGCCATTAAGAAGTTCTTGACTGAGTTTCAGACTAAACTAAATGAGGTGGATGAAAAGGCTGTTCTGGGCAAGCTAAGCGCATCAGAAGAAGTTATGAATAAAGTTGCCAATGCCACACTTCTAAAAGTACAAAAAGCGGTTGGACTAAGGCAAGCGTGAAACGGTTCGTAGCCAAAGACAGTGATCAAAATAAGCGTCTTGATGTGTTTGTGGCAGAAAATTATACCAAACTTAGCCGTTCTACTATCAAAAAACTTTGCGACCAACATAAAGTTTTAGTTAATGGTAATGAAAAGAAATCTAAATATACAGTCAAAGAAAATGACGTTGTTACAGTTAACTATGACTCCAATAGTCTTAAAGACATTCCGTTTATCGATATTCCGATTATTTATGTAGATGATGATTGTTTAGTAATAAATAAACCGCTAGGAATACTGACTCACAGTAAGGGCGCTTTTAACCCGGAAGCGACTGTTGCAATGTTCATTGAGTCTAAATTAGGTAAGAAATACACAGGCGAGAGAGCCGGGATTGTTCACCGGCTAGATAGAGCAACATCCGGCGTAATGATTTGTGCCAAAACACCAAAAGCCATGAGCTGGCTGCAGAAGCAATTTTCTACCAGAAACGTAAAGAAGTCATACCTAGCCGTCATAAACGGCCAGCTAGATCCGTCTGAAGCCATTATTGATATGCCGATTGAACGTAATCCTAAAAAACCCCAGACATTTAGAGTTGGTAGTAATGGTAAATCTGCTCAAACAACTTATGAA
>Ga0210057_1004422_pt1 | contig 18723 bp, 21 predicted proteins | sample CryGeyCG2114_010_2_FD_183968 | JGI IMG/M metagenome (GOLD analysis project Ga0210057, IMG submission 183968) | Groundwater microbial communities from aquifer - Crystal Geyser CG10_big_fil_rev_8/21/14_0.10 (SPAdes) (version 2) | ecosystem: Environmental > Aquatic > Deep subsurface > Groundwater ...
TAGACTGTCAAAACACCGAACTCACTTTTTTTGCGATATGCCCCAACTCCTCTTGGGGGAGTAACAACAACCTTTTGAAACTTTTCTCTGTTGTAACACTTCCTCAGAAAGTACCACTTTATTTCTTCCTTTTATAAGAACGATTTTCAGATCTGTTCAGAAAACAAAACCACATCAAAGAAAGCCCCCCAGAAAGGTTTAACCTTTCTGGGGGGCTTTCTGGAGAAGAAACTATAAGAAACCAGGACATCCGATACCTTAACCGATGTCTTAATACTGTCCTATAAATGCAAAAAACCATTTACTCTATTTTTATACATTATTCTTGTTTTTCAGCGCAAGAAATAGCGCGGCACCCATCGCACCAATACTGTTAAACACTAAATCGAGTGCGGTGTTAAAGTATCCACCCACTCCTGTCTCGGGAAACGTTACCACTGCAATAAATTCTACAATTTCATTTATGGAGCCCAGCCCCATCCCCACAAGCGCCGCGGCTACATATAGGAGAGTTTTACTCGCACTTGGCGCCCATCTCGGCGCCATCAAGTGATGCGCGACAAGCGTTGCCACACCGAACCCAAACGCATGCACCACTTGATCAAACTTTAAAATCGTAAATTCCCCATTTCCTGCAATATCAATAAGTTTGTAGCTATATAGAACGCCATCGCCAATGGGAACACCGCCCCCTGCCATATGCAAAAGTCCCCAGATTGAAAGACCCCAGAGAATGAGAGGTGTGAAATGCGTTTTGTGTACAGTAAAAAGGATGAGTAATAAGAAAATGAGAAGAACCGCAATGTACCAAAGGAACTCAAAATCTTTTATTGAAATGTAATAGAGAGAAAACGGTACTATATATGCAAGGGAGAAAAATAGTACAGCCAACTGACTGCGAGAAAGAGACATGTGTATAGTGTATCACGCACATATCCAATAAGAGGTAAAATAAACAATTATCAGTTAGCATGCAAAAAATGAACGCAATTTACAGTATTGCTCCTATTATTGTTTTCGTCATCGGTATTATGATGGTCGCGAAGCACTATAAAAAGGGCTGGAGTCAAAGCGAAACTTTAAGTGGTCTCGCATTCATACTCATTTCACTGCCAAGTGTTTTGTCTATGCTTGGCTTGTATTAGAGTTTTTGATTTTGGACAAAACCCGTCCCATATATGGGACGGGTTTTGTGTTGTGGCGCGATCGAAGGGACTTGAACCCTCAACCTCTCCCGTGACAGGGGAGTGCTCTAACCAAATTGAGCTACGACCGCATGTATAATAGACGACGCGATTCTACCAAAAAAAATACACGATGTCTTGTGCCGGGGGCGGGCTACGATCCCGCGACCTCTGCTTTATGAGTGCAGTGCTACTACCAACTGAGCTACCCCGGCTGTTTACTGTCATCACACGATAGCATTTTATTACTATTTCTCAACACAAAAACCGCCATGGGGCGGTTTTTGTGTATCTTGTTGCGGGGGCTGGACGCTTCGCTATCTCACTCTTTGAAAACCCACGGTTTTCCAACGTCCGCCTTTGGCGGACTGCCTTCCTCCACGGGGAATCTTTTACTGAATTAGTCCCCCGGACTACCTTCAGCCCACTCCCCCTTCCTGTTCGATTCCAGTCCATAAAATTAACAAAGACTGCGTTCATGCAGTCTTTGTTAATCTTGTTGCGGGGGCTGGAATCGAACCAGCGTCTCGAGGTTATGCATACCATCTACAGCTTTAACTGCTTCACCAAAATGAATTTGTGGTCTGGACTATACCTTCACCCTTTCTAAAAATAGATGTCGGGTGTCTGCCGTCTAGTCTCTACACCTGCCTGCGCCGAGGCTTCGGCAGGCAGGCCTTCTCAACTTTTTCAAACGAGTTTGGCTTGCTTGCGATCCGAAGCTTTAGCGGAGGATTGGCTCGGTATTGCCAATCCGCTTTTGCGGATAAGGTTTCACCGAATTTGACAGAGTATCCTACAAACATTCCTATTTGCAGAGCCCTTCTGAGCCTCGCGAGGTACCTCTCCTCCACCCCGCTACCATTTACAATAATACATGAAAGAAAAGAGCACGCAAGTAAAACTACTGTTGTTAGGTTATTGCCTGTATAATATAATAACTCTATGGTAAAAATACTAGAGCGAGAAAAAGCTAAAAGATTGCGCGCCGAAGGCACTAGTATAGGTGAAATTGCTAAAATGCTTTTAGTAAGCAAAAGTACCGTTAGTTATTGGTGCAGAAATATTTCTCTAACCCAAAAACAAATAATCAAGCTCTCGAATCGTAGCAAAAGTGCGGGAACCGCAGCGCTTATGCGAGCATCCGAACGAAAGCGTGCGGAGCGAATTAAATTGACAAAAGAGTCTACGAAAGCCGGGGCGAGAGCCGTAGGTAAATTGAGTAATAGAGACATATTCATGCTCGGCCTAGCTTTATATTGGGGAGAAGGATATAAAAGCGGTAATGAAGAGTTTGGATTCACGAACAGTGACCGTAATATAATTTGTTTGTACGTGGTATGGCTTGAAAAAGTGTATCGTGTGAATAAAAAAGATTTGATTTTAAGAATAAGTATAAACTCACTGCATAAAAATAGAGTATCGGATGTAATCCGATACTGGTCAAAAATTCTAAATGTTCCACGAAGCCAATTCACGAAAACAAGCTTAATAAAAACAGAGACAAAAAAACGTTACACAAATATGAATGAACATTTCGGAACATTGCGTGTGAAAGTAAGAAGAGGCACTTCTTTGAGACGCCAGGTACTTGGCTCTATAGAGGAAGTAGCTAGACAAGCTCTTAAATAATCTCAAATAAAATGAAACTCTCTAAATACCCGTTCATATAATTCAATTATTCTTCTTACTTCTCTTTGATTCAATTCGTATCTGCTTCCCTCGTGTGCAATTCTGTTGCGTGCCTTGTGCGCCTCCCACGCGTCATCAATAGTATTGAAATCGCTCAATTCCACTTGCTTCATTTTATCTGCCATCGTATCTCCAGTGTACCCTTGAACATCCAGAAGTTCGTCAAGCATTACGTCCGCTTCTATAATTGAAAGTCTCCAATCGTTAGGGTTTGTCGACTGAGATTGATCGACAATTTTATGCCACGTCATTTGCGCTTTTGTTATATTCCCGCCTAAAACGGGTCCCCTCGATTCTTTCAATTCAATTTTTTCCCGTTTTCTAATCTGGACCACACGTATAGCCGAATACAATAGGCCCATGGCAAGAATAAGCGACGTGAAAATAGAAATTGGAACAAACACGCTCCAAAGAGAAAAGAGACTGCCCTCCTCCGAGTATGGAAAATCTGACAGATATGAAGACGATTCGTCTTCATCGTTTAATTCTATTCTAGGGTTGCCTTGTGTATCCTCGCTGGAGGTTAAAACTACAGTTGGAGCAGAAGTGGCAACATTGCCATCGCCCGCGGGTGTACCTCCGGAGATAACGTCAACTGTTGCGGGTATCCATTGAAATACAATTTCTGAGGCGAGCGGTACGTTCACCACTAAAACAAAAAGAAGTATTAATATTATAAACAATATTCCTGAATTGTTATCTCCTGATCCACCTTCATCGGCCATAACAAAATTGTACCACTGTGTAATATATTTGGTTCTATTTTTTCACGTCTTCTACATCCTTCCCAACCGCAAACAAGAATTCTTCCCTACTGTGCGGAGCAATCAGTTGGAAACCGACTGGCAGATTGCTTCCTTCATATTTTACAAATCCAGATGGAACAGAAATAGCGGGATTTCCGGCGAGGTTAACAGGAACTGTAAATATATCAGCGGCATACATTGATAGTGGATCTGCCGATTTTTCTCCTATTTTAAAGGCGGGGGTCGGCGTAGTTGGAGTTACAATAACGTCCACCTTTTCAAAGGCATTTCTAAAATCTTCTCTTATCAATTCTCTAACCGCGGTCGCCTTGCGATAATACGCATCAACATACCCCGATGACAAAACAAAGGTTCCTAATAAAATTCTACGGCGTACTTCCGGGCCAAATCCATCACGCCTTGTCTTTTCGTATACTTCCCTTATATCTTTCCCATTTACTGAAAGACCGTATCGAACTCCGTCAAAACGTGCCAGATTTGTTGATGCCTCGGCGGGCATAATGATGTAATACACGCCAAGTGCATACTTGAAGTTGGGTAGTTCAATATTTTGTATTTCGTAACCTTCGGCTTCGAGCGAATCAACCATCTGATTAAAATTTGAAAGCACACTTTCATCTACACCCTCTTTAATTAGGTGCCGTGGCACACCTATAACGTGCGGGTTTTTTTTCTGTCCCTCAAAAAAATTGTCTGGGAGTGAAGTACTGTCTTTTGGATCGTGCCCCTTTATGGCATCAAAAAGTATTCGAGCTTCCTCGGATGTTTTAGCAAATGAGCCAATTTGGTCAAGCGATGAACCCATAGCAATTAGGCCAGAGCGCGATACCGTACCATATGTCGGTTTCATTCCAACAACACCACAAAATGCAGCAGGCTGACGTATTGAGCCTCCAGTATCAGAACCAAGCGCGCCAAGTACGAACCCTGCCGCAACCGCTGCCGCAGAGCCACCCGAAGACCCGCCAGGCACACGACTAGTATCGTGCGGATTTTTGGTCACACCGAAAGCAGAATTCTCAGTTGAACTCCCCATTGCAAATTCGTCCATGTTTGTACGTCCGACCAGGACAGCCCCCTGTTCCTTCAACCGTTCAACAACATACGCATCATAGCTTGCAATGTACCCTTCAAGAATGCGTGACGCTGCGCCCGCTCTTTTTCCTTTTATTAGGATATTGTCTTTGAGCGCAATCGGAATTCCTGTGAGTGCTTTTTGCGCGCCTTCTCTTATCATTTCATCGGCTTTTTTTGCTTGTTCGATTACGTCGTCAAACACCTCCAAAAAGGCATTTATATTTTTGTCTTCTTTTTCAATTCTTTCCAAACATACACGTGCGAGCTCTTCTGCGGAAAATTCTCCCTTATCCATAGATGCGCGAGCACCCTGTATCGTCATTTTCGCAACATCCATACTATTTCTTTATCACGCGGCGTACTTTTATTCGCCCATCCTCCACTTCAGGAGCCGCATCAAGCAAAACATCAGTGTGAACGCCACTTTCATGTGGATCTTTATCATCTCGCATGATATTTCTGTGTTTTTCATATACCTTGCCAGCCTCACCCCCAGTTTCTTGGATCGTTTCCACAAACGAAAGAATGTCCGGTATCTCTTTTTCAAACTGAGAAATCTCTTCTTCAGTTATTTCTATACGGGCAAGCTTCGCGAGCTCTTTTATGTTTATGTTTTCATTCATGATGCTGACACTATACGCAGAAACTCCTCTTCTGTCAGTACCTTCACCCCAAGTCTCTTCGCCTCCGTGAATTTACTCCCTGGTTTTTCTCCCGCAACCACGTACGTCGTAGATTTCGAAACAGAGCTTGAAACCTTCCCTCCGGCGTCACGAATACGCTTTTTTGCCTCATCTCGTGTCATTTCCTCGAGCGTACCTGTCAGAACAAACGTCGCTCCTTTTAAAGCACCCATATTTTTTGCATTGACATTTTCAATTATAATTTCCTTCAATAGCTTTTCGAGCGTCTTTTTATTCTGTGAATCCCTAAACCATGACTGTATCGAGTCGGCGACAACCTCACCTATTCCATCTATCGCAATAAAGTCTTCTCTCTTTGCATTTCTAATATTTTCAAGTGTCTGAAACTCTTCGGCAATGACACGAGCAACTTCTTCCCCAACATGCGCAATAGATAAACCAACTAATAACCTAGATAGATTCACTTTTCTAGATTTGTTTATTGACTCAACCGCTTGTGTTGCTGACTTTTCGGCAAATCCCTCAAGCGCTAAAAAATCCCCTTCGGTGAGAGTAAAAATGTCATCAAATGTATTTATCAAACCTTCATCAAGAAGCTGAGCGGTTACTTTTTCTCCAACCCTGTCGATGTCAAACGCCTTTTTTGAAACAAAATGTGCAAAAATACGTTTCTTTTGTTCAAGTGAGTCTTTTTGGGCACACCTCCAAGCTGCTTGTCCTTCTATACGTTCAATTGATCCGTCACCTCCACAGGCCGGGACTTTTTTGGGCCAAACATACGACTTTTCTTTTCCTGTCCGCAAATCAGTAAGTACCTGCACTACGTCAGGGATCACGTCTCCGGCCTTTTGCAAAATAACCGTATCGCCAATGCGGACATCGAGACGTTTTATTTCGTCTTCATTATGAAGCGTAGCTCGACTAACGGTTGAACCAGCAACACGAACCGGCCTTAGGTGTGCCACGGGTGTTAACACACCCGTTCGCCCCACCTGTAGAACAATGTCTTCAACCACAGTTGTCACCTGTTCCGCCGGGAACTTAAATGCCACCGCAAAACGTGGCGCTTTTGCGGTGTGGCCAAGTCTTTTTTGTAATTCTATATCATTTACTTTCACAACCACCCCGTCCATTTCATATTCTTCACTTTTCCCCTTCTCTCTCCATTTCCTGTAATACTTGATTACATCATTTGCCCCTCGACACACCTTTTTATGAGAGTTTATCTTAAATCCCATTTTAGAAATGAAGTCGATTTCCTTGTCTTGCGTTTCAGGAACCCTAGCTCCCTTGAGTAAGTCGATATCATAAACAAATGAATTGAGGTGACGTAACGCAGCGATTTTCGGATCAAGTTGTCGGAGTGATCCCGCGGCAGCATTTCGGGGGTTCGCAAACAGCTCAGCGCCTTCTTCTTTTCTTTCCTTGTTAATCCTTTCAAATTCTTTATGAGATAACCATGCTTCCCCAACAACAATACAATCGACTTCCTCATTCAACGTAAGTGGAATGCTTCGTATTGTGCGAATGTTTGAAGTGATTTCCTCGCCGATTATTCCGTCGCCCCGTGTAGATCCGCTTACCAATTTACCCGCTTCATATTCTAGGACAATTTTGAGTCCATCTATCTTATGTTCGCATATGTACTCAAGCTGTTCGTCTTTTCTTTTTTTTAAAAAACGTTTTGTTTTCTCGTCCCAAGCAATAAATTCCTCTTCACTAAAAACATTGTCAAAAGACCACTGTGGCACCTTGTGTGTTACTTTAGTAAATTTCTCAACCGGAGAATCTCCTACCCTTTGCGTAGGGCTATCTGGCGTTATCAAGCTTGGATACATCTCCTCCAAAGATGCGAGCTCCGCAACCAATCCATCGTATGCTTCATCAGAAATTTCTGGAGAATCAAGAGAATGATAAAGTCCACTGTGATGATTTATAGTCTCCCGAAGTTTCAAAATCCTTTTCTTTAGGTCTTTAGGGATGTTGGACATTAGCAAAATACTAGCATGCTGGCCCTGCCATTTCATCATGTAAAAATTCTTCTTACAAACTTCAAACCTAATATGTGAGCTCGACAGCTCTTTCTAGTGTCCTGTTATTCAACCCGATACTGGCACACGATGTATTGTAACCCCTAGAATTTATCTTAGTCTTCGGATGCGTTGCACTTTTTGTAACGTCTACACGCACACAATATCCATTTGTCTCAAATTCAAAAGAGAATGTGTTTCCTGCTTGTGGCGGCGAATATGACCCCTGGCTATAGTAACTAGCTTCCGAATAATAACCACCTTCTGCATAGTAAGAACTTTGATTGTAATAGCTACTTTCATAATATCCCTGGTAATACCCCTGGCTATACGCAAAAACAAAATTAGTTTGCGAAAAATATATTATTCCCAATGATATAACCAAAGAGATAAGGAGGATTACAGTTGGAATTTTATTAGCGACGTAGAGCGAGTGAAATGGGAAAGCTTTGCTTATACATTTCCGAGCCGAGGAGCTAATATGGGTTGATACCGCGCAGCTTGCTGCGCGCCTGTGCGAGCGTAGCGAGCTCAACCAATGTCTCGGGGCTTGCCCCGAGGAACCTTTATTTTGAAAGATAATCTTCATAACTAATTTGATATGGTGATTGAAATCGTTTGACCATCACAGGTAATTTCAGTAGGAGGCGTCGAACTTCCAAAATGATTAAACCGAAAGTCCCAATATAATGCGCATTCTGCGCCGGTATCCGCTGCGTAAAAAGCAAACTGGGAATCCCTTCCGAGAGAAGATAATATTATTTCCTTTTTAATAACATTGAATATAGCCGCTCCCAAAAGCAACAACAATGACGATATCAAAGTCGCTAACAATAGTGTGAACCCTCTATTTCTATTTTTCATAATGCTTAACTACCGTCACCTACCCATTTATATAAATTTTCAGATATGGTGAAAGAGCGCTCTTGGAATGTGCCTGACTTCCATCTCACTTCGACTGATACCTTTATTTCATCACCATTTTCATCTACTTCATTTGCGGTAACAGTGCGGGTGAAACGGGTTACTTCCCAACCACTGCCTGACTCGTGCCCATAAAATTCTCCATTATTATACAAAGGCTCACAGCCAGCGGGGTCACAAAGGGACATCGCATTGTTTCTAGTATCAACGGTAAAGGGAAACCCTTGTGTACTTGGAATCCCAGCAAGCAGGTCAACGGATGCTCCCTGAACCGCCCGCAGTGCATTTCCGTCTCTGACAATGCGTATTGATTCAATCGCCTCTTGCGCAAGGTGAAATGCCGTAACCTGATCACGGGCATAGAAAGCACTAGAGAGACTTCTAACGGCAAGCGACATTGGAGCCGCAACGGAAACAACTAAAAGAGAAATGGCTACCATTGTTTCAATTAGGGTAAACCCCCGTCCCGCCGTGGCGGGACTCACACCTATTTTCCTTGCGTTAATAGGTGTGGGGGTAAACCCCCGTCCCGCCACGGCGGGCCCCCGTCCCGCCGTGGCGGGACTCACACCTATTTTCCTTGCGTTAATAGGTGTGGGGGTAAACCCCCGTCCCGCCACGGCGGGACTCACACCTATTTTTACAAGAGTATCTTTTCCACTCTTTTGTGTAACATCCCTATAATCACCCTTTTTCATAACTCCTTTTTTTGAAGGAATAGGTGTGGGGGTAAACCCCCGACACCTATTCTCCCGCTGTTTTGCGGAGATATGTTGTTTTTTAAAACGTGTCATAGTATAGAATGTTTCCTTTATTGTGGGCTAAGTTCGACGGCAAAACGAGAGCTGCGGGAGGATAGGTGTGGGGGTAAACCCTTTGCTTTTCTTAATCATCATAACTATATATCGAGCACGCGCTGTGCAGCAGTTGCCTGAATGCTAAATGTTGTTTTAGTTTTCGCCTTTTCGGCTCCGGCCGTTCCGCGAACAGTAATAACTACTTTTGGTTGAGAATCATCCCCCACCGTAGTTCCCGTTACGTAAAAATTCAAATCTTCTATCTCGACTTCCGGGGCGGTAATTGCAAACCAAGTGCTTCCTCCATTTACAGATTTATAAACTCTTCCTATTCCGTTTGAGTCTGTAGTAAAGTTATATATCAATTGATCAGAGATCGTACTCGTATTTCCTCCAAAAGACTCGAACGCAAAAAAAGTATTTCCATTTTGACAATCTCTAGGATCACTTATCGTCCCTAGATTTCCACAATGATATGTATTGCCCATTCTGATACCCCTGACCATACCGTCTAATGCTATGTTTAGATTATTCATAACAGACTGAAGCGCTTGGGCTTTTCTTGTTGCGTCAATAAGGGCAAGAAGAGCGCCGGTTGATATAACCATAACTATTGCAAACAGAGCGACCGCAACCATCATCTCTATAAGAGAAAATCCCCTCTTAATATTTGTGCGTCTATTTTTCATTGTACTGATATTTGTCCTGTTGCTTCTATAAGCACGCTTGCTGTATCGCCTCTTGGTGAACTAAGTATAATACGCGCTCTCTGATTTAGTGACGCACCATCTTCGTAACGTATCTGCGCATCAGGTTCAGGTCTCTGAAATAGTACGTCCAATTTGGAAATTCCACACGTTTCTGTAGGCTCAATTCCAACAACTACACATATATCTGATACTTCAAAGCCACGACTTATAGATATAGACTCCACCAATTCCCCGCTTCCGTCGTATAATCCATTTTGAACAATGGCGTCAGCAAACAAAATATAAGATGTAGGGCTACTTTTCCTAAAATGTATTCCGTACCCAGAGGTAAAATCACTAATTCCGAAACGTCGCACCGATATTCCGTATATCTGCGCTTCGCGAATAGACAGAGCAACATCGTACGCCAGATTTCTAAGCGTGATTGCACCCCCAAAGCGCATATTGCTAGATAGCACAACTCCACTTATTACCACAATAATTCCCGTAACAACTATTAGCTCAATAAGACTAAAACCTCGTTTATAAAATCGGGGGTTACGTACATACCATGTAGATTTGATACCCATACAACAAACGATACCCCAATTAGAAATGGTCCAAATGGAATTTCACTTCTCATTCTAAACCCGTACGTCAACTCCTGCGAAATTTTTGTGGGGGTAATTTTCTCCAATAAACGTGCCCACGCTTCTGAAGACAGAAGGAGTAGAAAAATTCCGACTATTGCACCAAGAACAAATGAGAGCATAATCGAAAAGAAACCTTGTTCTATTCCCAATAATATACCTATACCGAATATTAATTTAGCGTCACCCAACCCAATCCACATACCTTTTGAAATAAACCACAAAAACACAAACGGAATCGAAAGTAGCGCTCCCGCGAACACACTCTCAAAGATTTTAAAAAAGGAAACGGTGACATTACTATCCATCAAAATAAATAAAAAAGATAAAAACGCAAAAAAATACACCCAACTGTCCGGAATTATTGTGTGCCTTACATCATATATGGCTATCGCAATAAGCGTTGATGTTATGGAAAGGAACAATATCAGGGGCAAAATATCTATATCCAGAAAAAAAGCAAAACTAAATGATGCTCCCGTTGCAAACTCCACGATTGGATATTGCAGAGAAATTTTTGAACCGCAGTTGGCGCATCTTCCCCCCTGCCAAACCCAAGAAAAAATAGGAACTAATTCAAACCATCTCAACTCCTTTCTGCACGAAGGGCAAGAGCTTCTTCCATATATGCCTTTCCCGGTGTTATACCGCAATGTGAGAACATTCAAAAAACTTCCTATTATTGTCCCAAATATAAAATAGAAAAATATAGATAACTGAAACATCACACAAGATATAATACAACAAAACCCCTCTAAGGGGTCTTGTCGTCATATCATAGAATTCTATTTATTCTCTGAAAATGGAATCGGGTTACGGAGCTGCGCAGTACACGACCTCCGTTGCCAAGCCAGATAGTGCATTGCAGTTAGTTGCGGCTCCATTAATCGTAATGGCCTGATCAAGGTCATTATCGCTGTCCAATGTAGAGTGTCCGGCAGTCTCAAGTTCAGCACCCAGGACATATCCTGAACCACTTCCTGTTTGTACATATCCATATGCCGCAGTTCCTCCGCTTGGATCAGAAGGAATCACAGAAATATACCCCGGTGTTACCAATGCCGCCTCAGAAAGCGCTGAAGGATATGTGCCGTTGGAATCGTACGAAAGCTCTAGTGCGAGTTGCAATTGTTTTAAGTCAGCGATTCTTCTTCCGTCACGCCCTTTTTGTCGGGCACTGTTTAAAGACGCAAGGACCACAGAAGAAAGAATTCCTATAATTGCAATAACAACAAGCAACTCAATAAGCGTAAAACCTTTATTTTTTGGTTCGAACATAATTAATATTAATTGATAGCTATCTTAAAAACGATCTAAATCGTCTGAATACGACCTTTTGACAATTATACAGCCTGAACGTACCAAAAATATATGGTCTGTGGATAGTTTCAGTTCCCTAGAATCCCGCGGATATATTGTAAATAGGAATGAGAACTGACGCTAAAAGAAAGGCGACGCCGACGGCAAGCAGAACTATCATAAACGGCTCAATCAGACCAACAAGAGTATCAATTGAGTTATTCACCTCTCTTCTGTAGAAGCGAGACATCGTTTCCAAAATCTGGCTCATATTACCGGTCTCCTCGCCTATTTTCATCATTGCCACCACAATCCCGGGCATCTCCGGATATTTTCTCAGAACCTCGGACGCAGGATGTCCGCTTTTTATTTCTTCTACTGCTTCCGACAAAATTGCTTCGTAAGTTGCGTCTCCTACAACGGTTGCAGTAACCTCAAATCCACGAACCATTTGTATCCCGCTTCGAAGCATAGTGCTGAGGTTGTCGGCAATACGAGACATAAACAATTTCTGGTAAATGCCACCGATGTGCGGTATTTGTAGCCGCGCTCTAGAGAAAAACAATTTTCCTTTTTGCGTTTGCCCGTATCTAAACAGCAAGAACCCAGAGACAGCAACAGAAATTAACAATAGGAATATATAGTCTGTCATAAATTCGCTTATCGCAATTACAATTCTCGTATAGATTGGAATTTCTTGTCCTACCTCAAGCAATATGTCGGAGATCCTAGGAATTACAAGAGTCATCATTAGTGTCATAACAACAATAAACGTAATGAAAACAAATGCAGGATAAATCAGAGCGTTCTTTGCTTTTTGAGTTATTTCGTAATTTCTATCTAGATAATCTGCAAGAAATGAAAAAGTTTCGTCGAGTTTTCCAGACTCTTCACCCGCCTTCACCATATTCACATAAAAAGGCGAGAATACCTCCGGATGAACAGCCAACGCGGATGAAATTGTACTTCCACTTTGTATATCGTTCGCTATCTGGCTTAATTTATCCGCAAGCTTAGGTGTACGCGCTTCAGCCGCGAGAAGACGGAATGCCCGCATAGCGGATACCTGCGCTTCAAACAATGTAGTAATTTGTCTTGAGAGCATCACGACATCTCTGTTAGTTACTCTCTCAAAAATATCTAATCTCTTACTTAGGAGAGACTGCTGTTTCGTAGGTACAATATTTGAAACAACCAATTCTCTCCTTTGAAGCGCCGCTATAGCGACATCCATATTCACAGCATCAATACTGCCCTGCCTTTCTCTTCCTTCTCCATCTATCGCTTTGTATTCAAATAAAGACATGAAAAAAAATCGGTTATAGCAACCTGTCCAATATTTTTGGATTTAGTGAATACGAGTATGCGCTCTCGGGAGTGATTTCCCCGCGAGCGACAAGCTCGGCCAATGATCTGTTCATATCTATCATTCCATCTGCTGAAGATGTTTCAATTACTGTATTTAGTTCGTGTGTTCTTTTTTCCCTAATTAAGTTTGATACAGCTTTGTTATTTATTAACAATTCGTACGCTGGAATAAGACCTCCTGAAATTCTCGGAATAAGTCTCTGAGAAAATATTCCTGCCAATGACGCAGCCAATTGTATACGTATCTGATCTTGCTGTTCAGCCGGAAATGTGTCTATTATCCTGTCTATTGTTTGAGCTGCGTTATTAGTGTGAAGTGTGGAAAATACAAGATGACCGGTTTCAGCGGCAGTCACAGCGGCAGCCATAGTGTCTGCGCCTCTCATTTCTCCGACAAGGAGAACGTCTATGTCTTGTCTAAACGCACTCGTTAGCGCCACCTCAAATCCCTTGGTGTCAATTCTTATTTCCCTCTGATCTATAAGTGACTGTTTTGGTTCGTAAATGTATTCAATCGGATCCTCTATAGTAACTATGTGTTCCATTCTCTCCGTGTTAATCATTTCAATCAAAGACGCCAGCGTTGTTGTTTTTCCCTGCCCAACAGGACCTACGACCAAAAAGAATCCCTGTGATTTTCTAGCAAAGGATCCTACGACGTCAGGAAGATTAAGTTCTTCTAGAGTCTTTATCGTTTTTGGTATAAGCCTGAGGGCTATACCCACACTACCCCTTGTGAAAAACGCGTTCCCGCGGAAACGAAAACCATCTTCAGTTTGGTATGCAAAATCAATCTCTTGGCTGGAAAAAAAACTCTCCTTTTGCTCAGAACTTACAAGTACTTCCAAAAAACCTAATGTATCTTTAGCTTCTAGCACGGGCTCTTTTAAAAGATGGTTTAGAGAACCTGAAACACGTATCGCCGGATGTGTACCCGTAGAGAAATGCAGGTCAGACCCACCTTCGTGCACAAGGACGTTCACATATTTTTTCAACTGAGCAGCATAATCCATGTTAGAAATCGTTAGCGAGTGCAAGCGAGGCGAGCATGAGTTTACGAGTTCTTACACCCCCCACATGGCTCACTAGCTTAACTATATTATAACGTATATTTATCAACTCTATATAACGTTCCATGTGGGGGGTTAAGAATGTGTATTTCACTTCGCTCATAACACATTCTAAATTATGCACCAACTTTCGCACTAATCATATTTATAATTGTGTTTACCACTTCAGAAGGTATGGTGCTTGCCTTTACGATGTATGCGTCTGCGCCTAGCTCCTCTGTTTTTTTCCTCTCCTCGTCTTCCCCTTGATTCGTAAGCGCTACAAATACTGCGTCCTCAGCCAGATGCTCTTCCTTTATTGATGAAAGCAGAGCAAATCCATCAAGTTCAGGCATAACAAGATCAAACACAACCGCATGTGCCTGAAAACCGTCCCTAAGAGCACCCAGAGCATCCTTCGCAGATAGGCATGCCTGAACATTAACGCCTTCTTGAGTAAATTTCATACTATACATATCTAACAAAAACCTATCGTCATCTACGAGGAGCACATTGTGTTTGTTCTCCTTAATGTTTTTTCCGTCTTTTTCGCTTTGTTCCATATACTAAAATGTTATAAGCCCTCACCAGTCTCTTTTTTTGCACCATTCCCATCTTCGAGTAATAGACTACTCAATAGATTTACCTCAGAGAAAGGAATTTTTTTATCGAACGCCTTAAGCATAGCATCCTCTTTCATAGTAAGCATTCCCTGTTTACGTGCCACCTCCCAAATTTCTGACTCTACCGGAGATTTCAAAATCGTGCGTTCAATCTCCGGACTCATCTCCAAAACCTCAAACACTGCAAGACGGCCACGCGTACCATTTGGACACGAAGGGGTGCTTTCAGCCTCATAAACCACATCGGGGATTTTTGGTCTGTATTTTTCCGGCAATGTACTAAACTGACCCTCAATCATACCGCGCATACTTTCAGTAATTGCGGTTTCCTTACCACTATCAGGACACAAGCGTCTCGCCAGACGCTGAGCAACGGATACCACAAGAGTTGGCGGTAAAAGATACGGCTCAACTCCCATGTCTATTAATCTGGGGATTGTTCCAACAGCACTATTCGTGTGAATCGTTGACAAGACAAGGTGTCCCGTTAGTGCGGCTTGTACTGCAAGTTTTGCCGTATCGCCGTCTCTGATCTCACCAACCATAATAATGTCCGGATCCTGGCGAAGAGTTGTCCTAAGACCGGTTGCAAACGTATATCCGATCTCAGGAAACACCTGTGACTGATTGACACCGTCTACATAATATTCAACAGGATCCTCAAGAGAAAGAACGTTTTTCTCTTCCCTATCCAGCTCTGTAAGCATAGAGTACAAAGTTGTTGATTTTCCAGATCCGGTGGGTCCTGAAATGAGTATGAGACCATATGGTTTTTTAATTGCTTCGCGCAAAAGTTGCGAGTCCCTTTCCGTGAGCCCCAGTTTATCTAAGGGAATAAAACCAAAATCCCTGTCTAAAATTCTGATTACGACTTTCTCTCCGTTGTACGCAGGAAATGTAGATACACGAAAGTCTATCTTCCTTCCCTCTATCGTCGCGGAAAAACGTCCGTCTTGCGGTTTTCTTTTTTCATCAAGACGTATTGATGACAGTACTTTTATTCTCGCAACAATAGCGCGATGCGTTTCTTTAGGTAGGATAACGCTAGTGTGCAAGATACCGTCTACGCGATATCTCACGCGCACTCCCGTTTCGGTTGGCTCGACGTGAACATCGGATGCTCCTCCATCTATTGCGTATCTAAGTATTGTTGACACTAGTTTTATTGCGGGCGCATCCTCTTGAATGCTTGCCGTGACCCCATTTTCAGAAATAATTTCCGGGTCATCCAAATCAAGTGTTTCTTCACCTGTAACATTTCTATCTTCACTCTTTTTTTTGACGTCTTCTGTTTTCAAATCACTCAGTGCTTGGTCAACCCTGCCGCCTAGTCCACGATACATTTTCAAAATATTTAAAAAATCCTCCTCCGATATTTTAAATATTTTAAAAGGCGTACCCGTCCGCTTTGTAATGAAATTTAAGGCATCTACCGCCGATAAATTATCAGGGTCAACCATTCCGATTTCAAGAACCCCTTCGGAAAGTCCAATTGGCGCAATTTTATAGTGCTCTGCGGACTCCTCAGGAATATATCTCAAGATGTCGTACGCAACCTTTTCATTCTCAATGGAACGCATCGGGATGCCGCCTTGTGCATCCAAAGAATCTGGTGTGAAAGTATTAGTCTGGCCGATAATTTCTCCTTCTTTATTGTCCAGATCTGAAACCTGTGTCTTTGACATCTGTGCGTTATCTTCACGCGGTGGCATACTTAAATTATTGCCCGCCATCACCTCCTGTATTTTCTTCGGGTACGACTAACACACCGGGCTCTTCAAGAGGCGCGAATGGGTTTCTTCGTCCAATTGGTTCAGAAACAATATCCGTAGTGAAATCCCTGAGTGAATTAAACGCGGGATCAGAAAATATTTCGCCGTCCAATCTAATCGATCGTAGTTCAAGAAGTGTGTTTAGGAGCTCCCTCTCTACTGCCGTTTGTGTTGCCGCCGAGCTAATAGATGTAGATGTCAACAAACTGTTTTCGCCTTGCTTCTCTGACATCCCATACCACACGAAACCGGCAATTATCACAGCCACTCCTGCAAACAAAATCTTATTTTTTTTAACAAAATCAAGCATACATTTTACTTAAGCCAATACGTACGTATGGCGACGTTATATTCATAGATAGGCTCTTCAAGCTCATCTCCTTCATTTGAGATGCTGGTCTGCTCTATGGTTAAACTTACCAAATCAACTATTCGCAGACTGGATTCCAAATCCTCAAGAAAACTAACAAAATTTGAATATGTACCAACCGTTGCAAACTGCATGGTCAAATTATCAAACACCTCACTCTGCGTGCCAAGAGAGCCCAGAACCGTAGCCGCTTGTTCCTCCGGAGCGCCTCTACTTATCAAAACATTCTGCACAGCCATTTTGTAGCGTCCTGCGAGATTATCCAAATCCAATACAAGTCGAACATTATCGACGTGGTCAGGCAAAAGTTTGCGCAACCGCAATAAATCGGCCTCGCTAAATGTGTTGTACCTTGAAAGCAATCCTTGCTTTAACTCCTGCAACTCCCGCGACTTCTGCAGAGCTTCGTCAAATTGCCCAATGTCACCCTTTACTGACTGCACTTTTTCATATGCTGGTCTCGTATACCCTAGGAACAAAGCTGCAGCTACAACAAACGCTATTATGGAAATTATTATTTTTGTCATTCCATTAGAAATAGAGCAGGGAACCGCAAAGCGCCTTCTCCTCTATCCGATTATGTCTTGTAACTGCGACCTTCATATATATTATATATTCATGTTCGTGATTTATAACGTGATCATGGTGCGAAAAATGGAATGTTGGTTTCCTCCTGTGCAGGTTGCACCTGTGGTAGTGCCGCCGGTTTTGCACGAGAGCTTAGTATATTGACATATCTAAGAGCCGATGGATTTAATGTGGCCGAAACATCAAACAAAACTCCCCGCTCGTCCCTGTTTATATTTGAAAATATGGGACTCGTAATAGCGACATGTTTTCCATACAAGTCTGCCTGAAGGGCAATTGAATTAACACTACGAGCGACTCCCGCTAGTGTCATTTCCATACTGCTTCCGGAGTTTGCTTGAAAATTAAGCGATGTTAGCGAAATAGTCTCTAGCGTTAGATCCTCAAGAATCCGAAATAATTCAGACGGAGCGATGTGTTGTTGCAAAACGGATTCGGCCGCGCTCATTCTGTCATCTAGTCTAGTGAGCTCCGCAATTAATGCAGGTTCGAAAGCTTCTTGTGCACGCTGTAGTTGTTCTGTTTTCGCGCTCAAAGAAGCCTGTACAAATTGCATATATAAAAATACACCTATGGCAAGAGCGACAGAAGCAATAAATAAAATGATTCCTCCAAGCATCAATAGATCAAAACCACCGCTTTTATAAGACGGTCTGTCAGGACCACCTCTGACTGTATCTGTAGGTATGAACGAGGAAGTAATCTTTGAATCCATATATTTTGTGTGCGCTATCTCTCTTGCTGAAGTTTTCTAAGTGCTACGCCAACTGCAACTGAAAAACCTGGCCCTATTTCTTTAAGAACATCATCAAGAAAAGCAGGCGTCTCTACTTTTGAGAACGGGTCTGCCATTTGAACTTCGGCGTTTAATGATTCGCTGGCTTTCCTCGCAAGACCGGGAAGAGACGCTCCGCCCCCAGTCATTACGACATGCGATACATTTTTGTTGTATCGCTTCCCGTAGCTTAATAGTACCCGATTCGTTTCACTAAACACTTTTGACAGTGTTGATAACAAAGCCTTTTGAATTCGCTCGTTTTCTTCTTTCGTGTAAGTAGGAGATTCATTTAATCCCCATTCTCTTTTTATTCTTTCCGATTTTTCAAAACTCCAATTAAGTGATCTCGCCAGAGTCTCTGTCATATGTTGTCCCCCCGTGTTTATAAGATGAGACATACGGACCACCCCACGCTCTACAAC
>Ga0210057_1004423_pt1 | contig 18720 bp, 16 predicted proteins | sample CryGeyCG2114_010_2_FD_183968 | JGI IMG/M metagenome (GOLD analysis project Ga0210057, IMG submission 183968) | Groundwater microbial communities from aquifer - Crystal Geyser CG10_big_fil_rev_8/21/14_0.10 (SPAdes) (version 2) | ecosystem: Environmental > Aquatic > Deep subsurface > Groundwater ...
ATCCTTTTACTTTCTCGTATTGTTGTTGAAGAATTAATTGATCAAATGTAATTTAAATCACCTCATGCAAAAAGAAAGCGTTTATCTCTATAAAACTTGTGAATTAGGGGGGTTAATCAAAACTCTCTATAGTATCTAACCCATTTAATGTTGCTTATGGTTCTTTTTTATGCTTACCACTTTTCCGTCTTTAAGGAAAACTGTCTTCTCAGAGTATTCGACCAGATGCATATCATGCGTGACGAGGATTATAGTCTTTTTCTCATTAGAATGGAAACTTGTTAGCATGTCCATTACCTGCCTGCCCGAGATAGAATCCAGATTACCGGTGGGTTCGTCTGCAAGAATAATTTCAGGATCATTTATCAAAGCTCTGGCAATGGCAACTCTTTGCTGCTGGCCTCCGGATAATTCGTTTGGTTTGTGATCTATACGATCGCCTAGACCAACAGAAGAAAGAAGTTTTTTAGCTTTTGCAATTCTCTCTTTTTCAGGAACATTCTGGAATATCGTTGGTAAAGTGACATTCTCAATAGCTGTTAGTGTCGGGATTAAATTAAATTGCTGGAAGATAAACCCGATTTTTTTGCCGCGAAGCTGCGCAAGATCTGATTCAGTTAACTGAGAAATATCCTTACCTTCAAAATATACTTTTCCTCTGCTGGGGGTGTCTAAAATTCCCACTTGGTTCATCATGGTACTTTTACCAGACCCAGAAGGACCGATGATAGTAACAAATTCTCCTTTATTTATTTCCAGATTGACTCCTTGAAGTACATTCAAGACGTTCTCCCCAAGATGATAAGTCTTCCAGACATCTTCTAATTTTATCAATGGTTTTTTGATCATGGCAGGTTATTTTATTTTTTTAGTATATATTATTATTATTATTATTATTATTATTATTATTATGTATGCGCATTCCTTATTATGTACTTTTGGTGTACTTATTACTACTCATACCTTAACGAATCAACTGGATTTAATCTTGATGCTTTCCTAGCCGGAGCTATGCCGGACAATATTCCTACAAGGAAGGAAAATAACAATGTTCCAACCAGCAGGAAAACATTAACTTTTATGGATAAAAACGCAGGCCCTACAAAAATAAGGAAAAGATATTCAACCAATTTTGCAAATGAAAAGCCAATAATTATCCCTATGATTCCTCCTCCCAGCCCATATAATCCGGATTCCACCAGGAATAGATACATGATATGAGAATTTCTTGCCCCTAAAGCTTTTAGTACGCCAATCTCTTTAGTTCTCTGCAAAACTGAAGTATACATAGTATTCATGATGCCGACTCCTCCCACAAGCAAAGATATTGCTGCAATACCTACAAGGACAAGATTGACAATGTCAAGTATTATAAAAAATGTAGAAGCCAACTGTTCAGGAGTTTCTACATTGAAATCTTCCTTGCCTTCTTCTAATCCTCGTGAATCGCGCAATTCTTCTTCAATCCGCGCAGCGACAGCATCAATATTTTCTCCCGGCTGTATTTGCGCAACTAAAAAGCCAAGTTCATCACCTGTGTTAAAAGTTTTTGAAAACGTATCCAGAGGAATATGTATGGACTGGTCATCAGAAGGAGAACCAATCTTGTCCAAGAAACCTACAACCTTAAATTCATTCCCTTGGATCAGAATTTTATCCCCTAATTCAATCTCCTTTCCAAATAAATTTTCATCCGTATAACTAAATCCCAAAACAGCCTTAAAATTATCCCCTTTTCGCAATGCCCGACCGCTCATAATTTTATAATTTTGCGCCTCGCCGAGAAGTTTCCTCTCTTCAGGATTATCGGGCATCCCGCCGATGAAAAAATAACGGACATTATCGTTGAACTCTATTCTTCCCGTCAAAAAGATTGAGCCAGCAGCTTTCTTTACTCCTGAAGTTTGCCTGATAACTTCCAGATCGTCGTCAGTGATTACAACTGCATCAGTGGTAAGTCCAGGAACTAAAGGGTTCCCTTTAGCAGTAATAAATAATTTATCGTTCCCCAAAAGAGCAAATTGTTCAGTGATGGCATTCTCTAAACCCTGTCCTAAAGTGATCAGGGAAATAACAGCAGCAACCCCAATAATTATCCCAATCAGAGTCAGCCAGGAACGCAGCTTACGTCTTCTCATCTCTTTCCATGGAATTATAAAGTAGTCTTTGATCATTTTACTTTCTCAATGCCTCCACTGGTTTTAATCTTGCAGCCTGTCTTGCCGGTAAAGCTCCTGAAGCAGCGCCTACAATGAATGCAAAAAACAAGGAACCAAAAAGTAAAGTGAAAGTGATCTGCGCTTTGATCAAAGGACTGCCAAACTGTTGGAAAGCTATAAACTCCACCAATTTAGCTATGGAAAAACCTAAAATCACTCCTATCAATCCGCCAAAAAAGCCTAGGAAACCTGATTCAATCATGAATAAAAGTTGGATATTGCTGTTGGTAGCTCCTATTGCTTTCAGGATTCCAATCTCTTTAGTCCTTTCCACAACTGCCGTGTACATAGTATTCATTATTCCTATTCCTCCAACGACCAATGAGATTGCGGCTATGCCTATCAGAACACCCTGTATTATCAACAAGATATTATCTAAAATAGCGACCACTTGCTGAGGTGTCTGCACAGTGAAATCCTCCTTGCCTTCTTCCACGTTTCTGGATTTCCTTAATTCTTGTTTTATATTTTCTGAGACCCTGTCTACATTTTCTCCCACCTGTACTTTTGAAGCTATGAGATCGAAATCTTCAGTAATATCAAGCAAACTTCTTAATGAACCTTCAGGGATAACTAAAGCGCTGTCCTGCTGAGGATTCCCAGATTTTTCCAGTATGCCGACTACCTTAAAAATTTCACTTTGGACTACTATGCGGTCTCTCAATTCTACTGCCCTTTCAAAAAACTCATCAGCAAATGTTCTTCCAACTACAACTTCAAGAGCATTATCCTTGTCAAAAAAATTACCTTCTTCAATTTGATAATTATTTACTTCCATGACTAAATCTTTTTCTTCATCATCATCAGGCATGGTGACAGCGTAAGTATATTTAACTTCATCTTCAAACTCTAATTGGACGACACGAATAAGTCTTCCCACAGTTATGTCAATCCCGCTTACTTTCTCAACAGTATTCTTATCTTTTACAGTAAGAAGAACAGGTACGGCCGTTCCTGGAGGTCCAAATCCGCCTCCAGCAGCCTGAACAATCAACTTGTCAGATCCTAAAGAAACAAACTGCTGAGCTACTGCATTTTTAAGCCCGCTTGACAGAGATATCAAAGCTACAACAGCAGCAATGCCAATAAAGATGCCAATCATCGTCAACCAGGAACGAATCTTCCTCTTTTTAGCGCTCTGATAGGCTAAGTGGAAATAATCTTTAAGCATATAACAAACCTCAACGTTTTTTCTTTTTCTGAAAACTTAATTTTGCAATTGATTTAAGTCTTCTTCTAAAATCATAATAGTCCTTATAATAGAAAAATCCTCCCACAGCTATAAATAACAGCAGAATATAAAACCAAGCGTAGCTTCTTTCAAGAACTCCAAATTTCTTTAATTTCCATGATGAGTATAAGTCCATCTCTAAATTAAAATTTTCGTGATATTTTATATTGTTAGCATCAAAATAACTTAACCTTACAGGCAGTGTAAGTTTGCCATCTCTCTTAGCCCTCCTGTTGATAAAAATGTCAATCTCTTCACTCTCAGTGTCATCTGAATCTACCTCTCCAATGTAAATGTAATCACTGGCAGATATAAGCTGGTAATCCTTCCATGGCAGCAGGAACATTTCCAAAAATTTAATATCGGTAGTACCAGAATTAGCAATCTCAATAGTGATCTTGCTAGGTTCGTTGGCTTTCAAACTAGTACTTCTTTTGATATAGGTTCTCACTTGCGGTTCTTCACCAACGGAAACTGATAAGACGTCGTTATAAGATAAAGAGTTGCCATCCTCATCTTCATAAGTGATGTTTAAAGGAATTTTATAACGTCCAGTAACGGCATCAGGATCCGCAATTATTTCAAACTGAAACGAATCCATTAATCCTGACTCAAGCTGAGTAAGTCTTCTTTCAGAAGATGATCCATAAGGAGCTAGAGGCAGGTCTGCCCCAGAAAAGTCTAGCTTGAACCTTATATTTTTCAAAGAAGAACCAGCAAGATTTTCAACAAATATATTTATCCTGGAAGTTCCACCTGGAGCTACCTGTTGAGGATCGAAATCGATTGAAGTTATGTCCAGTACTGGATTGCGAGAATTAATCTTGATCATAAACTCATCATTTGTATAACTTAAACCTCCGACTCCAACATTTACCTGTAATTCTATTTCAGTATCTCCCTCCACCGCTTTCTCGTCAACCTTAAGCCTGTATTCAACAATAGCCGCATCAGCTCCCGAACCAACTTTTAATTTTCCAATATTTTTTTCTGCCGCATCGCCATAAAGCTTGAAAGGAAATTTTGGAAGAAGTTTTACTATAACGTCTTCATAAGTCTCCCCAGCATTATTTTCAATCTTAAATTTGATGGTAACTATTTCTCCTGGTTCAACCGGGTCAGGAGATTGAGACTGTAATGTTGCCCTAACTACATTGTTGCCGTAAGTGGCTGCAGTTGCCAGAGATATAGATAAGAGAAATAGGACTATGACTACTAGTTTTTGATCTATCAGCCTCATTTTTTGTATTAAATAAATTAAAAAGAGTTTATAATATTATTGGTCTAGTTAAGCAGGCATCCTGTCTTCTGCGCTAAAGAAGCTAAGGTCTGTACACCATTTAAGCTGCTGCCATCCAAGAATTTCCAGGTAGGGTAACCGGTAATCCTTTCGTCGTCGCATCTCTGGGTTTCTTCAGTACATTCAATATAATCAACGTTTGCAAATGAAGAACCAAAAATCTTTTTTTGATTTTGACAATGCCCGCACCAGTATGCCCCGTACATTTTTGCTCCCTTTTCAGTAAGGCAAGAAGCAAAAGAATTTAATGCCGCAGAATCTGGTTTGCTACAGGCGGTCAAAAATAATGCAGATAGTAATAGTGCGATTAAGGTTAGTGATTTCGTAAGTTTCATATTTTGCCTGAAAGGTTTATTTCTTTTAAATGTTATGATTTTTCGAGGCTGGGTCTAAGTTTGGGCAATAGCTTGGTTTAGGTTTGTCTGGGTTAGCATTGCCAGCGACATGCAAACCAGCAAAGGTTTGCTGGCAAGTCGCAGAGGCGCATGAAGTCCATGAATTAAGATTAAAATAAGACTTCATAATCGCGCCGCGCATGCTAACGGAGGACAAACTTAAACTTAAAAATATTTGTTGCCAGAACTTTGTCCCATGTTTTCGTTCTGACGATTAGCACCACAGCAATTTCCGATTTAAGTCATGAAAGTGCTGGAAAGTGTCTCACCTCGCCTTAAAAGGCGAGGCTTGAAAAGAGACGCTTTCTGATCCCCGCACTTTGTGACATAAAAGGGCTGATACTCCGCACTAAAGCGCGGAGCTATCGTCCTTTTAATGTATTATCGCATAAGACCTCATAAAAATGAATGAAAATCATTTTTAGGATGCAAGAAATGTGGCAAAGACCACATTTCTGCACAGAAAATAAATGGTTTTTTATTTTCTTGTGCAAAAATAGTCTTTGCTATTTTTTGCACAAACGATTTTTCGTACGCGAACTGTTTTATCTTAGTGGAAATTTAGGCGGTGGTGCTAATCTTAAAGACAACTTAATACACATTTCAACAAAATCTTAATAAAGCATAAAATATTCATTCTTAAAGATGGAGTTTAAAATCAGAAAAAAAGAGAATAAGAATATTCATAGTTATCCCACGGATGACGTCAAGACAGCTCAAAAATTCGCGCAGCTTCTAAAAAGCGAACTGGGAGATTTTTTAATGAGCGTGATCGTTTTTGGAAGTTCCGTAAGAAGGGAGTCCGGACCAAGAAGCGATATTGATGTCCTAGTCATAAGCGACGATACAAGATTCCAGATGAGTGAATCTTTAGTGGAAGCATACAGGATAATCGTAGAAAAGACCATAGTCAGGGTTTCTGAAAAACTGCACGTAACATCGATGACTTTCACTTCTTTCTGGGAATATGCCAAGGCAGGAGATCCTGTGGTTGTAAATATCCTTAGAGATGGAGTGGCTCTTATCGATACCGGTTTCTTTGAACCTTTACAGATATTGCTGAAAAATGGCAGGATAAGGCCTAGTGAAGAAAGTATCTGGCGTTATTTTGGACGAGCGCCAAAGACATTATTAAACTCCAGATGGCATATCTTACAAGCTACATTGGACTTGTACTGGGCTGTGATAGATTCAGCGCACGCCGCTTTAATGCGGGCAAAAGAAGTTCCTCCCACCCCCGACCACGTTGCCGAGATGCTGGATAGAGCTTTTGTAAGACATAAGATGCTGGAAAAAAAATATGTTCATACCATGGAAAAGTTCTATAAGCTTGGCAAGATGATCACCCATCGTGAGATCAAAGAAATTAAAGGTCTGCAATACGAAGCTTATTACCAGGAAGCAGACGATTTTGTCAAAAGAATGAAAAGGCTGATTGAGAAAGGTAAGTTTTAGAGGGTAAAAAATCAGATTGCATCCATTATATTCTGTTGAGCTTTCTTGATAGAATTGATTGATTTTTCAAATTCCTTTCTACTTTGTTCGGCAATAACTTTACTTTTAATAATAATTTCTCTTAATTCTTTATCATTCATTTAAAACGTCCTCATTATAACACTTCAGTTTCTGGTTATTTAAATCTTTCCTTCTTCTTGGCTCTGTAGAAAATGCAGGTAATGTCAAGCAGTGAGGCTTTTTGATAACCACATACTGAAAGCGCAGGGGGTTGTCCCTTACGGGGATAAGCGATTCTTAAGATTGTAAATGCTAAAGCCGAACCAGAAATTACCCGAACAGAGTGAGATTTTCTACAGAGCCCTTCTTCTTGTTTTTTTACTTAGAAAAGATTCTAATACATCTCTTAATCTTTCATTATCCTGCATGATTTGATTGTATTCTCTGACCAAATCTTCCCTTTTCATGATAGTATTTATATTGTTTCTTTCCAAAAGACGATATCTGCTTTCCATACAAATCTTTTCAAATGAAATTGTTGCAATAAAAATTATGGCAAACATTCCTGCAAATATTGAAGAATATTTGGGTATTATTAAAATCAAAAGAAAAAGAGCTAACTGCTCTAAAGTGTAAATTGCCAAAAAAGATATGTCAGACAAAGTTTTATGCTTATAGAAAAAATTTCTTAAGTTGTACCAAAAACCTTCAGTCTTCCTAAAAACAAGACCATGTAAGCTTATCATCAAAATTTGTTTTTAGGGGCTGTATTAAAAAGATTTATTATTTGAAAAATATATATGCAAATATAAGACAATAATCAAAAGGTTTAATAATCAATTTCTATTTCCTGTTGTTGATGAAACTTTCAAAGAAAAGTCTAGGGAAATCTATGATTTCTCAAGAAGGTACCATTCTAAAACACGCGCTTAAAAATGCTCTTGATTTTAACGGCAGGGTAAATTCCAAAGTTGTTCTAGGACTAGTTCTTAGGGAAAAGCCGGAACTGAAAAAAGACGTGCCAAAGCTGATGAAAGAAATCAGCAAGGTTATAATGGAAGTTGAAATGTGGGATGAAAAGACAGTCAAGAAAGAACTGCAAAAGATTGCTCCGGAACTTCTGAAAGAAAAAAAAGATGAAGAAAAGTCAGAAGGACCATTAAAGAAACTGCCAAATGCAGAAAAAGGAAAAGCTGTTTTTAGGATAGCTCCTTCCCCTTCAGGACCTTTACATATCGGCCACGCATATGGAGCAGGTTTAAACTACGAATATGCAAAAATGTATGATGGAAAATTTATTGTTCGTATTGAAGATACAAATCCAGAAAATATCTATGAAAAGGCTTACAGATTGATCGAAGACGATGCCAAATGGTTAGCTGAAAATAATGTTGCCAAGGTAGTGACGCAGTCTTCCAGACTGGGAAAATATTATGATTATGCAGAGAAACTTGTAAACCAAGGTAATGCTTACCTCTGTACCTGTGAAGCAAATAAGTGGAGAGAACTAAAAAATGACGGCAAAGCATGCCCATGCAGAAAATTAGAAGTCAAAAAAAACCAGTTAAGATATGCAAAGATGTTTTCAGAATATGCTGAAGGCGAAGCCGTTCTAAGGTTAAAAACAGATATCAAACATAAAAATCCAGCAATGAGAGATTTTGCCATCATGCGTGTTAACGAGCATATCCATCCAAAGACCGGCAAAGAGCAAAGAGTTTGGCCTTTGATGGTTTTTTCAGTAGCTATAGATGATCACGATCTTGGAGTTACCCACGTCTTAAATGGCAAGGACCATGCGGACAACGCAAAAAAGGAAATGATGATCATGGATTGTTTCAAATGGAAATATCCAGAGTATAAACACTGGGGCATGATCAATTTTGAAGGGATGAAACTAAGCAGTTCAGAAACCCGGAAAGCCATAGAACAAAATGAATATCATGGCTGGGATGATGCGCGGCTGCCGTTCCTGCCGGCTTTAAGAAGAAGAGGTTACCAGCCTGAAGCGTTCAGGAAATTTGCTGTAGAGATCGGGTTAAGTTTAAATGATAAAAAAGTCAGCAAGGAAGAATTCTGGAAAATGGTTGACGCTTTCAACCGCGAATTGGTTGAACCAAAAGCAAACAGATATTTTTTTGTGGATGATCCTGTAGAATTAGTCGTAGAAAATGCTGGAAAGAAAGAAGCGGCCATCGACCTGCATCCTGATTTTCCAAAACGCGGGAAAAGAAAACTGGATGTTCAAGGAAAAGTGTTCATCTCCCAAGCTGATTTGAAGAGGCTGGGAGAAAAAAAAATTCACCGCCTGATGGATTACTGCAATTTTGAGATCATGAAAGGCAAATTTAAATTTGTTTCTGAAAAACATGACGATTACAAGAAAGCAAAAAATAAAGGCTTCATCATCCACTGGATTCCGGCGGGAAAAAAAATGCTTAAGGTTGAAGTGGTGATGGATAACGGTGAAATTTTAAATGGGTTTGGAGAAAAAGCTATGCTGCATCTGAAGGAAGGAGATATAGTACAATTAGAAAGGATGTTTTTTGCCAGACTGGATAAGAAAGAGATAGATAAATTTACGTTTTATTATTTACATAAATGAAAAATGGCAAAAATTAATGTATTAGGAACCAAAGTTTCATATTACCAGTACAAAGAAGATGATTTTATTTGTTTAACTGACATGGTTAAGAATATTGAGAATGGACTTTCCTTAATAGAAAAATGGCTCAGAAACAAGAACACGATAGAGTTCTTAGGTATTTGGGAAGAAATAAATAATCCTCATTTTAATTACCCCGAATTCGAGGGAATTAGAAACGAAGCTGGTTTTAACAGATTTGCACTTTCTGTTAAGCAATGGACTGAAAAAACAGATTCTAAGGGAATTATTGCAAAAGCTGGAAGATATGGCGGAACTTATGCCCATAAAGATATAGCTTTTGAGTTTGCTTCTTGGATTTCTCCCAAATTCAAACTATATTTAATAAAGGAATTTCAAAGATTGAAGGAATCTGAACAAAAACAGTTAGGATGGGACATCAAAAGAAATCTCGCTAAAATAAACTATAAAATCCACACTGACACAATTAAAAAGAGATTAATTCCTAAAGGACTTACAAAAAGGCAAATAAACCATATTTATGCTAGTGAAGCCGATGTTCTAAATGTTTCCTTGTTTGGGATGACTGCAAAGGAATGGAGAGAAGACAATAAAGATACAAGCGGCAACATCAGAGACCATGCAGATATTTCTCAATTAGTCTGCCTTTCAAACCTTGAAAATCTTAACGCTTTATTCATTAATGAAGGTATGGCGCAAAATAGGAGATTAATGAAGTTGAACGAGATTGCAATACAGCAGATGGAACTATTAACTGAAAACAAGAATGTCAAGAAATTAAAACAAAAAAATAAAGGAGGGGATTAAAAATGGGAAAAATAAGTCGAGATACGCCATTAGCGGAGATTACATTAAGAAGATATGAAAAGCCAACGATGAATGACAGGGAGCTGGTAAGAAAGTTTTGTCTGTCCGTGGGCTTGCTGCAGCCGGGGGACTCCAGAGATGTGGTTGTGGACATATTACACGTATTGCTAAAAGCAAAACAGGACAAGGAAGAGCTGCATTCTGAAGAAGTAAAAAATCACGTCATGGCTTCAAGGAAAAGCGCAAGTCTGCCGATGCTGGGAATTGCTTCTTCAAACATCAGAAGGCAGCTGAAAAGATTGAAAGACCTCCATCTGATAGAAACAAACGCAAATCTGTACAGGATAACAGAGTTCAACAGCTTATCAGAAATATTTGAAGAGAAAGTGGAAAATTTTATCTTAACCTCCGTGATGAGCAGGGTTAAAGATTACCTCAAAAAGATGGATGAAGAGTTTTCCGGCGAGAGAAAAAATGACTAGTAGTTAGATCATATATTTTTGACTAGATAAAAAGTTAAAAAGTATTTATTGGTTTTATTCTTACTGGTTCTTTATGAGAAGAAAAAGTATCGCCATCATAGGCGCGCAATGGGGAGATGAAGGAAAGGGGAAAGCTGTTGATCTGTTGACAAAGTTAGCTCAGACAAGAGTTGATTCCAAGTCTGATTCTGATGGAACTTCAGGCAAACCTATCCTGGTCAGGAGATATCAGGGAAGCAACAATGCCGGCCATACTTTAGTTGCTGACGGAGTTAAGTATGCATTGCATCTCACGCCTAGCGGGGTCTTAATACCAGAAGCATATAATCTTATAGGACAGCAAGTTTTTGTTAATCCTAGAGCTGCTATGGAAGAGTTCAAAGGCTTGATGGAAATGGGTGTAGCTGTCTCTTCAAACAATTTAGGCATTGCCGCTAATGCCCATGTCACTTTAGATTATCATGTTGATGAAGATTCTAAATATTTTGAAAATGAAAACCGTACTTCAACAGGAAAAGGCGTGGCCCAAACTGCAAGAGATAAACAGGCAAGAGTAGGAATAAGGCTTGTTGAATTTTTAGATAAAGATACTTTTAAGGAAGCTCTTGAGAAAAAATTTCATGGAAATTATTTGATGAAATGGTCTCTTGACCCAATTGTTGAAAGTTACAAAGAAGAAAGAGAATTTCTAGCCAAATTTCTTGTTCAAGAGCATGAAATTAACAAACTGCATGGCAGTCAATTTGAAATCTGGGAAGGCGCTCAAGGTATTATGTTAGATGTGGATGCAGGGGAATATCCCTGGACAACGTCATCTAACCCTTCATTTATTCCAGGTAAAACCGATCTAAGGTTAGGGATCTTTAAGTTATATACAAGCAGCGCAGGTACAGGGGGAAGACCTTTTGTAGGACAGATGGATGGAGAACTGGAATCTAGAGTAAGAGAACCATGGTATGAATTTGGAACTACCACCGCGCTGCCAAGAGATGTTGGCTGGTTTGATGCGGCAGCGGCAAGATATGCCATAGAGTCTGCCGGGATAGATTACATGGCTGGAACCTGCGGGGATAAGATGGAATTGCTGGCAGGAATTGGTGAAAAAGTAAAACTTTTGGTCGGATATAAAAAAGGTTCAAGAATATTTAACGAGTGGGATGCATCTTTCCATAAAAGAGGTTTCCTTAGAGATGCAGAACCTGTTTTTGAAGAGTTTGAACCATGGGAAAAATTTAGTAAAGATGGAGAATTAACTTCAAATGCGCAGAGATATGCTGACAGAATTGAAGAGTTGACAGGAAAAGAGTTTATCATGTATGGTACTGGTCCAGGAAGGGATGAGATCATTCTAAAAGAAAACTTATGGGACTTATACTAAAATTAGAAAACAGAAGTGTCAAAAAAAAAATTAAATTGTGTCTTCCTCGGCAACTAAAAAAAATCAAAGATTTTTGAAGCTGCTTCGTCAGATGATATCTTCCTCGGCAACTACAATAAAATCTCCCGAAGCTATGACTGCAGAGAAAGGAATCAAAATTTGACTGTCTTTAGTCCTTTCCAGCTCCATCCTGTCGGTGTAAGATGTTGGATTCCTAAGCATTAAGTGAATCAATTCGCCTGAACCTACTTCAAAAATCAAATCACCAACTTCGCCAAACTTCTTTCCTGATTTTGAAACTATAGTTTTCCCTAATAATTCCTTAGAATAGTTTTTTTCTCTGTCTTCCATGATCATTCACCCTCTCATTTCAATTATGATATCTTATCCATATTGAATGTGAATATATAAAGTTTACGGTAGTCAATCAACGATAGTGTGATATTGCATATGCTGTAATAAGACTATCCGACCACCCTTTATTAACCAGTTCTACAATAATATGTTCAGCACGGACACCCTTTTTAACATTTCTAACAATATATTCATCAAGCTCTGAAATGCCTAATTTTGTCAGCATCCTGAACAATATCATCGTTAAGTTTAAATAGTTTTTTTAACCTTGTTTAATATCATGGTTAAGACTCAAAACAATCTAACTATAAAACAAATTGCCAAAATAGCTGTGCCTATCTTAAAGAAAAATCCTGAAGACAATTCACAATTAAAGATACTGATAATAAACTTCAAAGAATTTGCGGTATGTTTCCTTTGCCTTCTCTAATGAAAATCTTATTAGCGGGATAAATCTACTATTATCTGCTGCTTCTAAAGCTTTAAGATAATTGTTTCTATGAGTTTTTCTGATAATGATGGGATAATACCTATTCTTTATCAATATATAATTCAGCAGCATTCTTCCAACTCTGCCATTGCCGTCAGCAAAAGGGTGGATCTTTTCAAACTTGTGATGAAACTTAAAAGCAAGCTCTAACGGATAAATCTTCTCCTTATTATCATTATACCATTTTAGAAGTTTTTTCATTTCCCGAGGCACTTCCTTTGGTTCTGTAAGATTCATTTTTCTTCCAAGAATTATGTTTGGAATATTTTTATATCCAACTCTCTCATCAATGTTTTTCATTATTTCCTTGTGTAGATTAATTATAAAGGATTCGCTAATTTCTTTTCTTGAATTGAAAAGTTTTGAGAAAACTGCATAGGAGTTCTTAGCATCATAGACTTCTCTTAAATCAGCAGTGCCCGCCAATTTATTTTCAAAGATGATATCTGAGAAGTTTCTCAAAGTCAAGGAATTACCCTCTAAGGCATTAGATTCAAAAACGAAATTTGCTACAAATCTTTTCTTGATGTCTGCCCAGTCCTTTTTATTCAAAGATTTTTTTATTTCTCTATACTTTAAGTTCATCTCTTCAATTTTTTGTATTTCATCTAAAGTAAGAGGAAATTCTAAGGAATATTTTCTTTTAGCTTCTACTACTAAGAGGGAAACAATTCTCTTATCAACCTCTAAAGCAAATTTTTTCTTCTCTTTCTCAATCTTCTCCTTAGAAACATCAGATTTTTTCCCTAAAAATCTGCTTATCTTGTACACTCTTTTTCCAATCCTGATAGATTTGTCTAAATAAAGATAAATTACTCCCTTTGATTTTCTTTCCTGTACAAATACCATGGGAGAGGTTATACCTACACCTATTTAAATCTTTCTTTTCTTGTAGGTATAACCACCTGGATTTTTGGCTCTCATCAACAATACGCCATCACAAACATCTTAATAGTTTCCAGATCCCAACCTTCATCTACTAATTCGGAGATGATTTCTCTCCCACTTGCTCCTTTCTTAGATCTTTTAAGGATGTATCTCTTCAGTTGGGAAATCTTTTTTTCATCTAACGTATAAGCTCCTTTGAGCATTTTAGCTGCCTTCGCTCTGGCAAGAGCTAAGGAAATTTCTTTGCCGTTGAAATTGGTCAGCGTTGAAGCTACTCCTTTGATTCTTTGGTCAGCGGTTTTGAAATCAAGCATCCTTTCGATCCATTCTTGTAATTCTTCCATGGAATTAACTATTGAACCTTCTTTAATTATCGATGAACTTGCCCAAGGCTCTTGTTTCAAGGAAGTTATCTTCAATCTTTCTGTCTCTTTTTGAGATTTTGAAAACGGTTTCTCAAGGAACTCATCCAAATCTTCTAATTCTTTATCAAGATCCAAGAGATCTTTTTCGCCCCACTTCCTGGCAGCCTTCTTATGTTGCGGTTCTTGACTTGCAGCTCTTTCAATATCAGATATCTTTAGCGGGAAGGATTCTACTGTTATTTTAGGATAGGATTCAGGCAATAGTTCTTTCCTGACATAATACCCGATTGATATGAATATTATTGCAACTACCAGTATGATCCAATATGTACTGAAATCTACTGCTGCATCATAAGTCTGCTGGAAGAATGCTTTCCCAACCAAAGGCACGGTTTTTTTACCTGGCAGAGCTGCCGGCGCTTTCGGCATGATCTCTTCCGCAGGTTCTTCTTCAACTGAAGATTCTTCAACTTCAGAAGGCAGTTCTGCCTCTGGAATAATTTCAGGTATCAACCTGAAGAAGATTTTTGCAGACGAGGAACCAGAGAAAATATTTTTCAATTCAAGATCTTCCACGCCGTCGCCATCTAGGTCGTATCTACTAGAGATACCTTCCTTAAGTACGTCATTAACCAGTTTAGAATTAAGAGCTATGCCGACTTCCCCAGGTTTGATGCGGGCAATTAAAACTGAATGCCTCTTGCTTTCAAAATCAAATTCGTAAATCTCTCCCCTAAGCACATCTCTGGTTACTCCTTTCACCGTCAAGTTAATGAAATAGATGCTTTGTTTTCCAGCAGATCCGCTGCCGGTTCCGCCGCCGCCGCTGGCAGGAGCTGCCGAAGGAGTTTCCTGCACAGTGAAGCAGTTATTTGCTGACTGATTGGTGTTTCCTAAAGTATCATTAGACCAGTAGTACCAGCAGACTTCTGTTCCTGCTGCTGCCTCTATCTCGGCGCTGGTGGAAGCGTTATACTCAAGTCCAGAGATGTCAAAAGTCCTGTTGGTCCAGACTCCAGAAGCGTCCGTAGCAAAGATATACCAGTCAAGACCAACTGAACTGTCGCTGATGGTAATGTTGGCAGTGAAATTTTCTGTCTGCCGGAAATTTTCTGAAGTGTTGCTGGCATTGCTGAACGTTGGTGAAGTAAAGTCAGTAGTGAAACTTATTGATTCAGTATTGTTCAAATTGCCGGAGAAGTCATAAGTGAAAATGGTAACTACATGACTGCCTTCTGCCAAAGTGGAAACATTGTAACTTGCTGACCAATAACCAGAACCGTTGACAGCAGTAATATTAAATCCAGTTCCTGAAGAATTGTCAAAACTGAAACTGGCATTCCTTACACCAGTTAATGTATCTCTTAAACTAACGTTAAAAGCCTGATTGCTGGAGGAGAGACTATAATTCCGGCCATCTGTGGGAGTGATGATACTGACGTTGGGAGCAGTAAAGTCAACAGTGAAACTTATTGATTCAGTATTGTTCAGGTTGCCTGAAAAGTCATAAGTGAAAATGGTAACTACATGGCTTCCTTCTGCAAGAGTAGAAACGTTATATTCCGCAGACCAGTAACCAGAACCGTTGACGGCAGTAATATTAAACCCAGTACCACTGGCATTGTCAAAGCTGAAACTGGCATTCCTTACACCAGTTAATGTATCTCTTAAACTAACGTTAAAAGTCTGATTGCTGGAGGAGATACTGTAATTCTGCCCATCAGTTGTTGTGATGATAGTTACATTTGGAGCAGTCCTGTCTACAAAAATAGTGATATTTTCAGACTGGTTGATGTTATTAAAACTATCATTAGCAAAGACTGTAACTACATGAGTCCCTTCAACTATCGTGGAAACATTAACATCAGCTCCAAAATTATCATTTGCATGAGTTACTGCTGTAACATTGAAAGGAGTAGTATTAGTCGTGAACATGAACAGGACTGTGTCGACGGAGCTAAGACTGTCTGTAACCGTAGCATTGAAAGACTGCAGTCCTGAACTTAGATTTGAACCATTGGCAGGATTGACAATTGCAACGGAAGGAGGAGTGCTGTCCTCTATCGTTACTGTGTTTGAGAATTGTGTTGTTCCATCTTCACTGCCATCATTTGGTGTTATGGAAACGTTCCATTCATCTAACTCTCTAATCTCTTGTGAAACTATCAAATCAGTCCTGTTGTTATATAAGGCGGAGATTTGTTCCCTTGACAATGACCTGTTGAAAATTATCATGTCATCAATGTATCCCCTAAATCCATTTATGAGCCTGTTCTGGGCGTGAACGCCAATGGTCCAGTCCAAAGTAGCGCAGTCGTCAGTCTTAACAGCATTAGAACCGACAAATGCGCCATCTATATAACCAAATGATCCACTGCTATTGAAAGATACTGCTGCGTGTTTCCAGGTATTTACAGTGAACACTTCGGCAGCGAGCAAGGTAACGCTGTTGGCGTTTCTGGAAGCTAACCCATCATCTAAAAGAGTCAATCCATAGTTGAAACATACGCCGAACCCTCCTTTGTTGAATATATCCTGGGTTCCAGTGACCGTTCCAGGATAGATCCAAGCGCTGATGGTGATGCTGCCATCACGTCCCGCGTTCTCAATCCCGCTTCCTTGAAGGTATTCAACACCCGGATCAGCAAACATGTACGCTCCCCTGCCGTCATATCCGCCTGTTGAGTTCCAGAAAATACCTCCTTGCTCAGAACCATTGTTCATTAGACCAGAATAATCCCAAGCATTGTTTGTTGCTGTGTTGTTAATTCCCTCAAACGGCATGTTGAGTAATGCAATTAGGGAATTGTTTACTTTCCAGTTGTAGATGTTTTTTACTAAATCATTATCCGCATCAGCAGTAGAAGTGTTGTAAGCAGTAAGATTTTGGAAAGTATTGTTATTTGTTTGATCAGTGGTGTTCAGGATTGGAGTTCCTTGAGTGGGAGCAGTGTTAAGTATAGTCACGTTATTTGAGATCAAAGTATTTCCATCTGCAGTTCCGTCGTTGGGAGTAACTTGTACAGACCAGTTATCTCCTTTCTGTGTTTCATTGCTGACTATAAGATCAGTCCTGTTGTTGTATAATGCTGAGATCTGTTCTGCTGACAGTGATCTGTTGAAAATAATCAATTCATCAATAGTTCCGTTGAAAAACTGCTGGTTGACATTGTTTAAGTCATTTCTTCCTATTGTAAGCTGTCCGCTATCTACCAGTAGTGGATCATCATTGCCGGCGAAATCAACCTGGTTCTCTGAAGTTCCGTTAAGGTAAAGAGCCGCTGCGCTTGTTGCCGCATCATAAGTACAGACCACATAAATCCACACATCGGTTGAAATGGCTGCAGTCGAGGTAATCAAAGACTGTGATCCAACTGATTCCGGCGCAATGCCGCAGGTTACAGTTCCGACATCGTTCACTCTTAATGTATATGCGCCTTTAGTTAAAATCCGCTGGAAATTGCCAAGAGAATCTAATTTTATCCAGGCGCTTAGAGTGATGGAAGCAGGATTCAGAGTAGAATGATTGAGAACCATGTAATTATTCGTGCCGTTGAAATAGTATGCTCCCCTGCCGTCATATCCTCCTGAAGAGTTCCATGTGGCATTTACCACTGACACATTCAAATATTGGGCATAATCCCTGGTGCCGTTAAATGTCCCTGTAGAATTTCCATTTTCTGAGCCGCCCTCAAACGGAGTGTTCAAAATTGTAATGGATTTCCCGTCAACCTGCCAGTTGAAGATACTCTTGACTCTGTCGCCGTCTGCATCAGCAGTAGAAACATTGTAAGCTGTCAAATTCTGGTTGGTGTTATTGGTGCTCGGGTCAGTTGTGTTCAGGATCGGCGTTCCTTGTTCAGGGACTGAATTTTGTATTGTAATCGTATCTGAAGTTAATGTTGCCGAATTAACAACGCCATCATCAGCAAATACTGATACATTAACTTCATCATTCTTGCTAAAGTTGCCTGAGTTGAGTGTAGTGATAACGACAGTTCCGGAAGTTATACTGGTATTCGTCTGGTTATAGACATTTGAATTATTTACATACCACAGGAAATTTACTGTTCCTAAATCGCTGTCTCCATCGGAATAAGTGGTATTGGCGCTGAGGTTAGATCCTGTAAATGCAGTTGCAGGAGTGATGTTCGGCTGGGTAATCATCGGAGCGGTATTTACAAAATTGATCTCATTTACATAAGGATGGTTATCCTGCCCGGTAAAAGAAGCATGGATGGTGCTGTTTCTTGGTGAATCGCAGAATCCGTCACTATTGCCGTCTGTACATCCTTCCCCGGCTGTATCAAAGTCGTCCCACCAGTTTCCTCCATTGCCAGAAGTCCCCGACAGGTTAAATCTGTTATTTGCGCCTCCTTCAATATGCCGGGTAGTGCTGTTTTTGAAATTGTTGCGGTAGAAAAGGTTGTCAACAGCTGCGGCCTCAACATCCAGAGCTTCGGTATTATTCTCAAACCTGTTTTCCCAGAAAGTGTTGTTATCTCCCGACAAGGAGATGCCTTCTGGATTTGCAATAAACACATTCCGATAATAGCTGAATCCAGTATTACTGGTGGTTCCATGTTCAATGCCTTGATAATTGTTAGTAAAATTGTTGAAACTGATGTTCCAGTTAAAGTTGTTTGAGTTTACAAGGATGCCCTGATCGGTGACGCCATCGTGGTTTTCAAAGATGTTGTTGAAGACAGTGATGTTCTCAGCGTCATCAC
>Ga0210057_1004424_pt1 | contig 18718 bp, 14 predicted proteins | sample CryGeyCG2114_010_2_FD_183968 | JGI IMG/M metagenome (GOLD analysis project Ga0210057, IMG submission 183968) | Groundwater microbial communities from aquifer - Crystal Geyser CG10_big_fil_rev_8/21/14_0.10 (SPAdes) (version 2) | ecosystem: Environmental > Aquatic > Deep subsurface > Groundwater ...
AAATTCAAGCAGTTTTGGGGAAAAGCCATCTTTAAAGCGATGGAAACCAAAATACGGATGGTTGGGAGCGGGATTCGGTTCAAGGTCTCCCCATAAATCAAAGCTTTTACAGCCGAGTTTCTTGCCAAATTTGATTGCCTCCCACATCAATAACGTCGGCGCCATCAGTTCTTTGTGCTCCCGGGTGGAAGCGCCGTACGGATAATAAAGAACGCCGTTAAAAGAAAAAAGTAGAAAAGATGCCAAGGTTATGCCTTGATAAGTGGCGGTAAGCAAATGAGAAATTCCGGCAGGCTTTAATATCTGCCACTGCTTTCGGTGATATTCTTTGTTGTGGGCGTAAAATCCCTGGCGTGAAGTGGTTTCAAACAGTAAATTCAAATAGTTCTCAAAAGCCTCGTTTGAATTATCCTCTTGAATTTTTATTCCGTGTTTTTCTGCCAGCCGAATATTATAACGAGTCTTTTGCTTAAAGCTGCTAAATATTTCCTCCTCGGGTCTTGTTAAATCAATTACTGAGGTAAATTTAGTAAAGAGCGGTTTTCCTTTTATTAACCCCAGTTTTTGAAGCTCTGTTTCTTTGCCGCTTTGCATCTCAATATTGGGTTCTATCTTGATAAAAATCGCTTTGTTTTCTTTGCCTATTTGTCTTAATTTCTCAACTATTTCATTATCTAAAAGAGAGCTTTTGGGAAGATAACCAACCGTTTGCGGGAGTAACGGGATTGAATGGAAGGTTATTTGGTAAATTTCTTTTAATTGACCGTCTTTCTCTTTTCCGGTTCTTACCACCTTATGCCCTTGCAATTTTCTGAATTCACCCCATTCCCAGGATTGCAGCGGATGGCTTGCCCGCTGGTTAAAATCTTTAACTTTTTCCTTTTCTATGCCGCTGATTTCAACAGTCTTCATGAAATACCTCTTTACAATTGAATTTATTTAATCTATGGTATTATATATTTGATGGCCAGAAAAGTGCAAAGAGTCCCGAGGGGGAATATGTTTCCCGTCGAGAATTTTACCAATTTTTATTTTAAGCCTGATCTGTCCCCTTTCTTCCGCGTGGTAATTTTAAAACTCCTCGGCAGACTGCACTAAGTCTTTGGGGATATCGCCAATAAAACGGGAAATTTCGTTTTCCGAGCGTTGGCCAAAATACAATCTTTTCCTGGCATAAGTTAAAAAAATTTTTTCCTTGGCACGGGTGATGCCAACATAGCAAAGTCTTCTTTCTTCCTCCAGTTCGTTTTGATCAAGCAAACTGCGACTGTGGGGAAAAAGCCCTTCTTCCATACCAACAATAAAAATGATCGGGAATTCCAGTCCCTTGGCGGCATGTAAAGTCATTAAAGTAACCGCGTCTTTATGGGCCCCTCCTGGTTTGTCTGGCAGGTATTCCTGTTCGACCAAAGAAACATTTTCTAGAAATTCGTCAATATTCGGAAACGCGGTTGCCACTGAACGAAGTTCATTAATGTTTTCCAGCCGGCTGAAATCTTCCTCGTCTTTTGGATCGTAAAGCTCAAGATAGGCAGTAACTTTTAAAATTGCATCAAGAAAATCTATGGTGGTTGTTTTGTCTTTACTGATTTTGGGCAATTGTTCATCTTTCCAAGACATGAATTTTTGTAAACGGTTTTTGCCGACCTTTTCCGCTCTTTTTAATGAAACAGCGTCTTTTTGATTGGCAGTCAATCTTAAGTAGGCCAGAATATCTTTGATTTCCTTCCTTTGGTAAAATCTGGTGCCGCCAACCAAAAGATATGGGATACCGCTATGAAGAAAAAACTCCTCCAAAACCCTAGACTGGGCGTTTGTCCGGTATAAAACGGCAAAGTCGGCCAAGCGGTGCTTGTCTAAATGGCGGTTAATTTGGTTGGCAATAAATTCCGCCTCGTTTATTTCACTGCTTGCTTCATAGAGGTTAATTTTTTCGCCCTTTTTATTTTCTGTCCACAACTTTAATATCGGATGGGTTTTGTTGTGGCAGATAACAGAATAAGCCGCCTCTAGAATATTTTTGGTTGACCGGTAATTTTGTTCCAGGTTGATTATTTTTAAATCGGGAAAATCACTTTTTAAATTCGCCAGATTGCGGTAGTTTGCCCCCCTCCATGAATAAATTGACTGTGAGGCGTCGCCAACGACAGTTAAATTATGGTATCGGGAAGCAAGCATTTTGGTTATGACATACTGCGCCCGATTGGTGTCTTGATATTCATCCACCAAAATATATTGGAATTTATTTTGATATTTACCCAAAACTTCCGGAAATTTTCTAAAAATATCAATTACCTTAAAAAGAAGGTCGTCAAAATCAACCGCCTGATTTTGAGCCAAGAACCTTTGGTAGTCAAGATAAATTTGGGCGACATTTTTCTGCCAGTTTCCTTTGGCATACTGCGGATATTCCAGTTCTGAAATAAGCTCGTTTTTTGCTTGAGAAATGGTGGTTAAAACCGATTGGGGTTTATATTCTTTGATTGAAAGGTCAAGTTTTTTCATTACCTGTTTTATTGCCTCTTCTTGATCGGACTCATCATAAATAACATAATTTTGGCCTATACCAAGCGGGTTTCCCTCAATTCTCAGAATTTTGGCGCAAAAGGAATGAAAAGTGCCGGCAAACGGCGAATTATGAATTATGAATTTAGAATTATGGGCGAGAAGACTTTGAACTCTTTCTTTCATTTCCCCGGCCGCCTTATTGGTAAAGGTTAAAAGAAGAATGTTCTCAGCTAAAACTTTTCTTTCAGTGATAAGATAGGCTGCCCGGTAAGTAAGAGCCCTGGTTTTACCGCTTCCTGCGCCCGCCAAAATGAGCAGCGGTCCTTTTCCGAAAGAAACCGCCTTTTGCTGTTGGGGGTTTAAGTCTGATAAAATATCTATCATGATCAAAAAAATCCTGTTTTGGACAATCTTGATTTTACTCTTTTTGGCAGGTTTTTGTTTTGGTTTTTATATTAAAAAAACCTATTTTGGGGAGTTGAAAAACAGTGATGGCAGAACAAACTTCTTGATTTTAGGGATTCGCGGATACGATTTTGCCGACTCTGATTTAACCGACACCATTATTTTTGTCTCTTTGGATAGAAACAGCCAAAAAGCAGCCTTGTTGTCAATCCCCCGGGATCTTTGGGTTACCAGTATCCAAGCCAAAATTAACACCGCTTACCATTACGGCGGATTTGAACTGCCAAAAAAAACCGTGGCTGAAGTCTTGGGCCAAAATATTGATTATATGGTGGTTATCAATTTTGACAGCTTCGGGGAGGTTATTGATAGTTTGGGTGGAGTTTTGGTTGACGTCCAAAACTCTTTTGATGATTTAAAATACCCCATTGCCGGCAAAGAAGAAGACCTGTGTAATGGCGACAAAGAGCTTAAATGCCGTTATGAGGCGATTTATTTTGAGGCTGGTTTGCAGTTAATGGACGGGGCAACCGCTTTGAAATATATCAGGAGCAGAAATGCGGTCGGTGAAGAGGGAACTGATTTTGCCAGATCAGCCCGCCAGCAACAATTAATTTTAGCTTTAAAGCAGAAAATTTTAACTCCTGAAGTATATTTACACCCCAAGAAGCTTTTAGAATTATTTTCTGTTTTTCAAAGAGGCATGACGGTTGATATCAATAAAAAAGATTACGGTAAGCTTGCCCAGCTGGTATCAAAAATAAACTGGGGACAGATAAAAACAACCGCCTTAAACGGCAACCTTTTGATCAACCCCAAAAACCATTATTCAAAGCAGTGGGTTTTGGTTCCAAAAAGCGGTGATTGGCAGGAAGTCCAGCAATTTGTAGAAGGGATTTTAAAGTAATTTTTTTAAAGCAACTCTTTAAGGCAACTCGTAAACTGCCGTCTGATTTGATTCAAAGACTTTTTTGCCGAGACTAGTTAGTTTTTCTTGGTTTAAATTCGGATATTTTTGTCTTTCCATTTCTCCGACAATCAAATACTTGATATGGTATTTATTAAGCAATTCTTTTGTTTGAGAAATATCTTTTGATTCATAAATCGTTTGCACTTCAGTCTGTCTTTTCCCCGGTTCGTCAAATGATCCCCGCCAAAGCCATTCATGGACCAGCCAACCTTCAATTGTCGGCAATCCGGTTGCCATACTTATTCTTTCGTAATCAGTATAACTATCTCCAACGGCCTCTAAAATATTGGGCTGGCCGGAAACGTTATTATTCAGCCAGACAATTGTCTTATAATCATCCGGATAAAGTCTTTGCATAAATTGCATGCCAAAAAGGCCTTTATAGGTTTTTGGGGCTAAACTGCCGTAATATCCTTTTATGGAATAAAAAGGGTAAACCAGAAGGCAGAAAAGAAGGAAAGTATAAGAAACGAGTAACAGATTGCGTTTAAACCCCTTTTTAAGAGAAGAAAGAACGCGGGTTAAAACATAACCAATGCCGACAGAGAACATAATAAATGATTGGTAGGTCAGTTTAAATACGGTATTGGCCCGATGATATGAAGCAATATAAATATCTTTAACATAAATAATTTCCGGAATAATGATTAAAATTGTGGATACTAGAAATAAAATAAGGACGAAAACATCAGTAATTAGTAATGAGTAATTAGCAATTAGTGGCTTTTCTTTCTTGTTTTTTAATTCAATGTCAACGTTTAAAAATTTTGAAATCCATTTAATGAAATTTTCTTTTTTAAAAATATTTTTGATTTTGATCTTGTATCCGAAAAGATAAATTAAAAGAGTCAGTCCGAAAAACCAGGGAGCACCCCAGAGGATTAGTAATTGATGTGGTAGAGAATGGGTGCGGACAAAAGCAATTCCCTTGACAATCGGATCAAAACCAAGCTGAAAAGGAAGAAATAAAATAATTGAAGGTATTAAAATAATTATGCCTAAAAGAGCAGATTGGGTAATTGTCTTAACATTTTTTCCGTAATGTTGGAAAAAACCAAAAAAGAGAACAAAACCCAAAACCATTAAATAAATTGGATAGTCCCACTGATTGGTCATAAACATAATGCCGAGCAAGAAAGAAAAAATCAAAAAAGGAGATTTGAAAATTAAAGCCCAAAGAAGGTCTTTGCCCTCTTTTATCTTAAGAAATAAGGTAAAACTCAGGGCTAAAAAAGTTAAGACAAAAGGAATGTCGGAAACATGGCCGTGAAGGTCGGAAACAATAAACGAATAGGAGGGGAACTCATGGATGGTTTTATCATCCACATCAGGACAGTAGCCGATATAGCGGGTGGCGTTTGGATACCAGTAAGTGAATGCGCCGTCACAATACGGTTTTCTTAAAATCTGCATTTTAAAATTGTAAAAAGCAGGATGTAGGTTCGCGCTGAGGGAGACAAGGAGGGCAGAAACAAGACCGCCTAATATGATAAATTTGAAATTTGAAATTTGAAATTTGAAATCAATTCTTAAATTATCAAATTTTTTAAGTAAATAAAAATAGATTAAATTTCCTGTAAGTGAAAAAGTGAGGGAAAAACAAAAAGCAAAAAGAGTGGCGATCATCAGATTATAGGTTACAGCGGAATTAATATTTGTCAGCTTTGTCAAAAAAGCGGTTATGTAATGGCCGAAATAATAGTAATTGATTGATTTGCCGGCAAACCATATATCAGCCGGAGGAAAATATTTGCTTCTCAAAATAGAATTAACAAACCCAAAATCCATAAATTTTTCCAATCCTTGAATATCCGGCTGGAAGCCGCGGATAAAAGACCACAAAACAAGAGTTGTTAAAAATATCAGCTCTTCAAAAACGCAGATTAAAAGCAAGTGTTGGCTGCGGGTTTTATCTTGGGGATTTTTTTTGCGCAAGGTCATCAAATTGACAATTAGTCCTAATAACAAAACGAGCCAAATAGTTTCCTTATAAAAAGGCAGGATTTTTAAGGAAGCAAGGAGCCAGACAAAGTATGAAGAAAAAAGAAGAGTAATGACTTTTGAGAATAAATATCCCTGATCAAAAAAGTTTGCAAAAATTTTTTTAGTAATCGGCAGAAAGATCAAGCCTAAGCCCAAATAAAAAATCCACCAGTGTAAAATTGTTCCCAAATCTGAAAGCATAGCTGTATTTTAAAGAGGAGTCGGTTATAATTCAAGCATAGAATGGAAAAAGTAAAAATAGCCTTTGATTTAGACGGGGTGATTATAAACAAGCCGCCGCTGATTCCCAAAGATTGGATTGAATGGCTTTTCCGCGGTTGGCGGAAAAGAAAAAACGGCCTTTGCTACCGTTTTCCTAAGTCCAAAAGTGAAATATTTGTCCGAAAACTGTCTCATTTTTATCTTTTAAGAACACCGGTTAAAACAAACCTAAAATTAGTTAAAAAATTATCCAGTGATCCAAAATATGATCTTTTTGTGGTGACCTCCCGATATTCATTTTTAAAAAAAGAAACAACCATTTTATTTAAAAAATGGCATTTAAACAATATTTTTAAAGAGGTGTTTTTAAATGGTCAAGATGAACAGCCCCATCTTTTCAAAGAAAGAATTCTTAAAGAATTAAAGCCAATTATTTTTGTTGACGACGATAAAGAAATTATTAATTATTTGGAGCCGAAATTAAAAGATATTAAATTTATTTTAGCTGAAAAAAAAGGACGGATTGATTTTGATAAATATTTCTTAGAAAAATAATTTATTGGTGTCTTTTGGATTTATGTATTTGGTCTGATTAACCAGATTTTGATCTAAAAGAGGATTAAGCAGTTTAATGGAAAAATCTTTGTCTTTTTTAAATATAACTATTTTTGGGTGGTCATAAACAGTAAATGATTCTTCGGCAAGGCTATCATTGACACAAAGCGATAAGAAGCAAGGGTAAGAAGTAATTTCTGCCACTTTTTTAAATCCTAATTTTTCTGAAAAAAGCAGCTGATAATATAAAGAGGCAACTGGATATCTTTGAACGAGCCGGGGAATTGAGCCGAAAAGCCGGTTGCTGGACATTATTATATAATCCGCCTCGGAAAGTTGGGCAGTTATTTTTTGCCATTTTTCTAAAGATTCGGAATTATAAATTCCCATGGAAATATTTTTATAAGCATTGTTGTAATTTGCAAGACCCAAAGGAAGACCGTCATCCCACTCTTCGCTGGTTAATTTGGCTCCAGGGGTAATATTGTTATAAATCCAGGCGGAAGCCTTTATCCGCGAATGTGGAGAGCGGTAGATAGACATAAAAGCGATTGTCCAAGCAGTTGAAAGTAAAAGAATAAAAAACAAAATCGTTTTAGCAACCAATTTATTCTTAACGGTATGATATATCTCAAAAAGAGCCATTCCGGCCAACATGGCAAAGATTGGATAAAGTGGGTAAAAATAGCGCATATATTTTGCCAACTGAATTCCTTGATAGGTAAAAATCATTGCCAAAAAAAGCAACAAAAAAACAAACCTAAATTTTCTCTCTCTGAAAATTTGTTTAATAAAAACAACTATTTCGGCAAGAGCAAGAAGAGAGTTAATTGGACCAAATCCCCACTTAAAAATATTAATAAAGGGGTGAACTAACGGTTTAGTATAAGCCCATTGGATATTGGGCGGGTAATCTATTTCGCCAGTGATCATTTGACTGGCTTCAATAATATTTTTTTGAAATTGAGGATAAATTTTTAAAATTCCCGTAAAGGCGTATGGCTGAAACAACCGAAACGCTAAAAATCCGCAGATCAAAAAGACAATAATTTTTAAACAATTTGATATAACAATAGTTTTAAAAAACTTTTTGTTTTTAAAATTAAAATCAGTTAAAAAAATAAAAATTAAAAATAACGGAAGGGTGATAATGATTGATATCTTGTTTGCCAAAGTCAGTCCAAAAGAAAAACCGGCCAGGGGAACCCAATCTTTTTTTTGGTTGATTAAAAAACTGGTAAATAAAAATAAAGTAAGAGTTGAAAAAAATACCGTAAAAGAGTCAACGGTAAAAAAATGAGCTTGCTGTATAGGAAAAACAGCAATGGCATAAAAAAAAGAGCTTAATAAAGAAATTGTCCTTTTTTTGAACATCACGAAAGTAAAAAGATAAATTAAAACAACTGTCCCCATATCGGCGAAAACAGAAAGTATTCTTCCGACCAGAAAAATTTGATCATAGCCGGTATTGCCGGTAATTTCCCCGAAAAATCTGGTAATTAAAAGCGGAAAAGTGCCGTAAACATAAAACCCGAATTTAAAATTGTAGGGGTTTAAGGTTGAGTTTTTCTGGTCAAAATAATTACCGATACTTTTCGGCATTGAAACAGCCGATGAAACCATTGTCATAAACCGTTCATCCGGATGGAGATGGTGCGATTGGTCCCAGTTTAAGCCACAAGCTCTAAGGAAAAAAGCGATGATTACAATAAAAATGAAAATTACCTTCTTCATATTTTATGAACGGTATAAATTATGGCGGCTGATCGGTTAATATTATCGTCAATATATTTTAACTCTGAAACTTCGCCATTAGGAAATTTTTGTTTAAGTAAGGGGATAAAAGCTTGATTGTCTGGATTATTAAACATGATAAAAACTATTCCCTTATTTTTTTGATTAACTTTAAGAAATTCTTCTTTTTGTTCTAACCAGGTGTAATGTTTCAAGAAAGGGTCGCCGTCTTGATAGGTTAAAAAAGTTAAAACGTCTCGGGGATAATTATCAGTTAAATAAAAATAATAATCGTTTAAAAGTGGCTTCATAAAATTGCCGACTATGGTTGTTTCTGGGTAAAAGCCAAAAATTTCACGGCGATTTTTCCCAAAATAAATTTTCCAGACATTGACAAGGGTGATTAGAAAAAAAATAGCTACAAATAAGTTGGGGATAAACATCTTTTTTTTAAACACTGATTTTATCGTTTCGTGGGATGTTTTTAGCCCTATTCCAGAAAGTAAATACACAAACGGCAAGACACCAATATTCCTATTTCCGTTTGGTATTGATAATAGCCCCGGCAAAAGGCTTAAAAAAAATCCCATCAAAGTAAATTGATAATTAAAGTTTTTAATAAAATAAAAGGAAGATAGTAATCCAACGATGAAAAAGATATTTGTTGGAAAATCAAGAAGCGGTTCGTTGACAAAAAAATCATCACCTCCAGCTCTAACGGTAAACATTAATGCGGTTTTTTTTAAATTATCTAGTAATGGCTGAAGATTATTAGTTTGCTTGATACGATTACCGACAAAAAGAAAATCGGATCGGGAATTAAATGTAGACGGGTATTTAAAAGCAAAGCTAATAAGAGGTAATGTAAAGACAAAAAACGATAAAACCAAAATAACAAGGCTCCTTTTATTAACGATAAATTCTTTTTTTCTTTTAATGAAAAGAAAGGTAAAAAGGAAAAAGACGATAAGAGGGATGAACCTTGAGGCGGCATAGGTATAAGTTGTCAGCGCCAGGCTGAATCCCGAAAGAAAATAAAAAATGGTTTTTTTTGTTTTTAGCGCCTTAAATATAAGATAAAAAGTCAAACATTCAAATAAAGGTAAACTAATCGCTCTCCAGACGGATTTTCCCATAATGATATGCCAACCGGACAAGCTAATAAAAAAAGTTGAAAAAAAAGCAATTTTATTATCAAAGAGGGTTCTAGTAAAAAAATAGAAGGCAATAACGGTTGAAACTGAAATGAAAGTTGAAGCAAGTTTGATCACAGAAGGTGTTGGACCCAGAATTTTAATTGCCCCGGCCAGATAATATCTGAAAAGAGTTTCTCCCAACCACGGTCTTTTTAGAGAATGAACCTGAAGAGGAAGGGGTTTTTTCATTAACTCAATCGCCTCCAATGATTCTAGGGAGCCATCGTGATTTATTCCGAAAGGAAGGTTATTAAATCGGTAAAATCTGAGAAAAAAACCGACAGAAAAAAGAAGAATCATTGACAATAAGATTAAATGTTTCCTGGTCATTTTAATTCAAAAATTAAAAAAGCCGTTTCTTTATTGGGGTAAAAAATCTCCTTTTTAATTATAATATTTTGTTTAGGTAAGCTAATTTCTTCGGGTTTAAGGGCAAAAAGCTGATGCCGGTTGCTCTCAATAGAATTTAAATCGCCTAGACGACAATTGTCACAGCCATTAGGAGCATAGAATTTGAAAAAGATATCTGCCCCATTAAAACTACCCGTCATTATTAAATCATCATATTTATCTTGGTTTTCTTTGAAGAATCTTATTATTTCTCTTGGTCCCGATTGCCAACCCCAATAACCAGAAGAATAAGTTGGGTATTTATAGAAGTATTCTTGAAGATAGTTTCGCAAAGACGTCAGAATTACAACGACAACGACGGAGATCAAAATCTTTTGAAAAAGAGAGTTTTTGATTAATTTAATCAAATAAACTAGACCTAACGCAGAAAGAATTTGAAACGGAATCACACCAATAATCGTGCGGTTGGCGTGGGGGGTTGAATCAATATTAAAAAGATTACCAAAAGGATAAATAAAAAACCAAATTGAGAGGATTATCCCTGCTAAATTTTGTTTTCGGCGATTTTTTATTAAAGATAAAATCCCCAGGATCAATAACGGTATTTGCCACCAATAAAGTTCTCCTCTTCCACGGACAGCATGGCGGGTAACGCCCCATGAAGGATAATCAATATCTCCCTGTTTAAAAAGGAAGCGAGGCGAAAATTGCTTAAAATAAAGTGTTGTCGAGCGCGTGGTTGCCTGAATTAAAGTTTCTCTTTCCCCGCCAATGGCAAACAGCTGCTGAAATCGCCCGGTAGCACGACCGTTTTTTACTCCAACACCCAGGGGAATTGCCATTACAAGAAAAAAGGCTAATCCCCAAATAAAATTTTTTATGCCGATTTTTTTAATAATAAAAGGAAACAACAGTATTAGAAAAAGATTAGTTTGAATTACGGCTGGATGATAAGTATAAAAAGTCAATCCCAGAAAAATGAAGCCCACTGGTAAAAACCAGTTTTTTAATCTAACACCCTTGATTAGAAAATAAAGGCCTAAAGTGAATAAGGTTGGAAAATAAACATATTCAAAACCACTTCGGCTAAAGTGAACATGCCAAGGGCTAATGGCCAATAAAAAAACAGAAAAAAGAGCGGTGAGTTGATCATTAAAGGCTTCCTTTATTAAAAAATAAAGGAAGATAAGGTTTATTGTCCCAAACAGAGCTGGCATGAGCCTTGTGGCCTGTTCCGTAAGACCAAAAACAGCAATTGGTAACGTTGCGGCAAAGACCGAGAAAGACGGCCGGAAGATTCCAAATGATGGCAGATAAAAAGAAGGATTTTTCCCCGACACCTTTCCTGTTGTTAAAAGTTGATATGCAGAAAAACCGATATCTGCTTCATCCGCAAAAAACCCCAACGGATTATCTGAAAGATGCCAAGTCCTTAGGAGAAGACCAAGCAGGATAATTAATCCTAAAAAAAGTTTTTTAGACATTTTTATTAATAGGCCTTATAGATTTGAGGGACGCTATAAGTATAGCAGCCAAAAGGAGAATTTCACCAACGTAACTCCAACTTAGGAAAACGAGAGCTTTGGCTTCAAGTGGGTTGTAAGTAAAAATAAGACGGTCCAAGAAAAGAGGAGCGGGAATTGTAATAAAAAAAATAGCGATTTTTTGGGCAACACCTAATTTTATTTCCTCTAATAAAATCCCTATTGCCAAAAAGGAAGCGAGAATAGAATGGTGGTATGGAAAAGAACTTTGGTAAAAAAGAAGTTGATAAAGAGTAAAACAAAAAATCGCGGTGAAGATCTTTATTCTTCTGGGAAGATTGAGGAGGAGAAGGATGAGAGCCAAAATGATTCTTATTTCTAGAGCATTTTTAAGATCAATTTTTAGAAAATAATGAAAAACATGGAAAATATCCCAGTCGAAATGATTACTGCTTATCGTCTCAGAAAGATTGGAAAAATAATACCTGCCCTCGGGAATAAGCCAAAATATGAACGAAATTATTAAAAAGAAAACCAAGCCCCACCCCGCGGCCTTAAATCTTTTTTTGATAATTAAGACCGGGAGGAACAAAAGGCCGACCGGTTTCACTAAAAGAGCCAAAAAATAATAAAAACCTGCTCGGAAAGAATCCCCATGGACACTTAATTCATAAACAAAAAGCAAAACAAACAGATTGAGTAAAAAATGGTATTGGTTATTGAGAATCTCGTAATAATTTAAACTGTTAAGCAGATAGATTACTAAGGCTGTAGGTAAATAAGGATTATTTTTAAATTTTTTGATTAAAAAAACGACAATGAAAACACTTGTGAGTAAATGTAAAAATAACCACAAATTGAAAGAAGTCCATGGACGGAAGAGTTGCAAAAAAGTTCCTACCAACAGAGAAAAGGCTGGATGATAGACATTTTTGTTTACCCCGCAACAGTTGATATAAGCATTTTCCTGGCCTTTTAAATTTCCCTGGAAATCTCCTCCCCTGATAAATGAATATGCCCCATTAGGTATTTGAAAAAAATCTTGTCCCGGGGTGACGGGAAGAAAATATTTATCAAGAGCGTGCGACCTGAAGGCGGAATAGTAAAAAAACAGATGGAAAAGTGTGGCAAACAAAACGATTCCCCACTTTATATTTTCTTTTTTAAATAGTTTCATTCTTGAAGAGTGAATTATAGTCTTCTTTGGTTAATTGTTTTATTTTTTTATAAATTCTAATGGTTGGATGATCAAAAACAGTAAAAGTCTCCTCGCTTCTCTCGTCATCAATTTGAAATTTGAAATTTGAAATTTGAAATGTAGGAAAAGGATGAAATATTTTAATTTCGGAAAAACCCAGTTTTCCGGAAAACAAAAGTTCGTAATATCTTGAGGTAAGCGGATATTTATCGGGGAAACGCATATGATTCATAAAACTTCTTCTGGAAGGAACAATAATATAATTTGATTCTTCCAAATAATTTACGAGTTTAGGAAAAAGCTCGGGGTTTTCGTCAAGGTGATAAAAATCAAAAGATATTAATTGATAATTGGGGGCTTTGAGGGGTTTGGGGGTTTTAGGGGAATTAATTGGGATGTCAACAACATTGCCGGTGTCAAAAAGAATCAGTGATTCGGCCGGAATATTTTTATAAATCCAGTCAGAAGCGGTGAAACGGATGTCGGGAAGAAAATAGATGGAGGAGAAAAAAAGACCGGGGAGAATTGCGATAAAAGTAATTAGTAATGAGCAATTAGTAATTAGAGGTTTAGAACGGAGAACGTAAACAATTTTTTGTATAAAAAAAGCGGCGAAGATCGGAAAAAAGGCGAATATCGGCGCCATAAAACGGGTCCATTTTGTAAATAAAAAGGCTTGGGAAAGAAAGTAACTCAAAAATGCCAAGACGGTAATTAGTAATTGGTAATTAGTAATTGGGGGTAAATTTTTAGATTTACGAAGCAAGACCAAAATGGAAAAAACAAGGCCGGCAGCCCCTAAGATGAAAATTGGCCAACCGAGAGCATAGGGAAATATTTTTTTCAGCTGGAAAATAACCGGTGTGGTGTTAATAAATTGTCGGGTGTAGAAAACGGCTGATTTGCCGGTCGCAACCGAAGCTTCATAAAGAAGTATTCCCCGACTGTCTTTAAAAGCCAAAACAAGATAAGGGGAAGAAATAAAGGTTAAAAGAGCCGTAAAAAAAAGAAAGCTAAGATTTTTTAAAAAATGGATGCCGATATTTCTTATTTGAGTCCTCTTTTTTAATAATTGGAGAATAAAAACCAAAAAAACAGGGAAACCGAAAATTAGTGCGCTGATTTTGGTACCAACAGCCAGCCCAAAGATAATGCCCGAAAAAATATAGTATTTTAATTTTGCCTGCCTCGCTGCAAGGCGGGGATTTTCCAGAATTAGAAAAGAAAAAAGAAGAATTAGAAGAAAAAAGAAAGATAGAACGGATTCAGTTGTGCCAAAGTGGGAGATTTGAATAAGTCCAGGAGTAAAAACGGCGAGGGTAGTAGCCAGGAGAGAGCAGTTAACGGCCAGGAAACGCTTAGATATTAAATAAACTAGAAATACGGTGCCGATGCCGGCGACGGCCGACCAGAAACGGAGAAAAAAGATCGCTTCCTGCGTGTCAATTTGAGAAAGATTGATCCAGGGAGTTTGATTATATAACTTGGCGGAGAAATAGGTTAAATAAAGAGGGAATTGACCGTAGGCGAAAAAGTGAGGGTTTAATTTTTCTTCCCAAGTCAATTGGGTTATGGCTCGAACCATATTCCATTCATCTGGATGGGGGTTATAAGGCAGACACCAATTTAAGCCGCCAAAACGGACAATTGCAGCGAACAAGAGAATTATTATCAATTCCCAAAGAGGTTTTTTCATTTTTTAATTTCATCAGCAATTTTCTTTCCCAGTAGTATACCGTAGTTTATTCCCCGGTCTTGGGGGTAAACATGATGAAGTGACCCCCAGTAGAATCCGGCGGTTGAAGTTTTCGTTTTGGGAAGGGATTTTGAGTAATTTAAGGCTGGTATCGGCTGGGCGTATTGTTCTTTAAAAACCCAAAAATCTTTTAGTTGTTTTTTAAAATCATAGCTTGGATTAATTTTAGCCAGATATGGGATAAAACTTTCCAGTATTTCTTGGTCTGTCTGTTTAAACAACTGATGAGAAGTCGGATAGTAACCGCCGACATATAAAATAACACTTCCGCCATAATATTTTTTATTGATGAAGTTGGTATGTTCAACCACCGCTACAAAAGGAAAAGTTGAGTCGTTAATATTTAACCAATAAGTGCCGTCAGTAAGAAAACGTTCTTTTAATTCCGCTACCAAGGCGACAGTTCCCAAACTTTTTAAAGATTGAATATCTTTAGTTTCGATTAAAGAAGGGGCGATTTTACCGACAGTTTGGGGAGAAAGAGCGGCTATTACTTTATCAAGCCCCTGCGGATATTTTTCTTGGTTTGTAGTGATCTCAAATTTATCATTAATTTTTTTAATTTTATCGACTTGGTGGTTTAAAAAAATTTTTCCTCCGTTTTCCTCAATTTTTTCTGCCAGTGCTGAAAGTAATGTTTGTAATCCTCCGTCAAGGTATCCTAGGCTAGAGCTTCTTTTTTTTATTCTTGTCCAAAACCATGAAGCGGGGATTTGCGAGGCAGATTCTCCAAATTTGCCTTCCAAAAGGGGTTTCCAGATTAAATTGAAATTATTTTTACCCATGTAAGTAATAATAAAATCATAAGCGGTGATTTTTTCCAATGGTTTCCAGAATGGGTTTAGCTTCATGCAGGTACTGACCAAGCCGAGGCGTATTTTATCAAAGAAAGTTAATTTGGGAAAAGTAAATATGCTTTGTATTGTGTCAAACGGATAAATCTGATCATCAACCAAGACAGAAGTTTTGGGTTTCTTAAAATTTAGGTTACCTTCTAGGTCAAGTTCTTTGATTACTGTCAGAACCTCTTTGTCCGAAGAAAAAAAATGATGATAAAAACGCTCAAGGGGCCATTGCCATCCCTCTTCTTTAAAACAGGCGGTTAACCCGCCTAAAACATTTTCTTTTTCAAAGACAATTACTTGATGTTTTTTTTTTGAAAGAAAATATGCGGCGGACAATCCCGTAATACCTCCGCCGATAATTGCGATTTTCATTTAAAAAAGTATTAAGGCGGCGCCGATTAATATTATTATCAGGCCTAGTCCTAAAAAGAGTATTGTCGGCAGGGTTGTTCCTGAGCGGTAAATCCCGCTTTCGGTTGAAGGAAGAGATGTTCGGTATGGAATGGTTGGAGCCAAAGACGGAGACGGAGATACGGTTATTTTTAATGAAGAGGTGGGGGTGGTGGTTGGAGTGATCAATTTTCCCGATGGAGTGGCGGTAAACGAGGGTAAATCACTTGATCCTTGGGCTAAAACCGTAAAAGACCGGCTGACTTTCCGGATAAAGCCACCGCTGTCGGTATACGAGACAGTAATTGTGTGCGGTCCGGGAGACAGATTTGAAGGAGGCGACCATTGCCATTTTCCTGTCTGGTCAGCCACAGTGTTAGAAGATATTTCTCCTTCCGACTCTATTTTAATGTCTAATTGTTGATCTTTGGGGGCGGTTCCTATAAATTCCGGTTGAGAATTGTTTATCTGTTCGTTCTCGGCAGGAGAAGTAATGGACAAAGAGGCGTTTTCCTGTTGAAATCCGCCAAAAGAGGGAGAACCTTCTTCCGGGTTTTGGAAAAGAGGCGCCGGGGTATTTGAAATTTGAGGCATTTGATTAAGAAGATTGTAGTTTTGTCCAAGAAGAATGTCCGGCACCGGATTGTCATTTATGGTAGTGAGAGAAACACTGGCGGTTTGACTGTCGGCTTGAACAAAAATTTCTTCCACTTGGGCGCTGCGGTCATAATTGGAAAAAGTCATTAAATCTAAGTTTCTGGTTAAGGAAAGAGGAATCATCCAGTTGCCCATACTGTCAGTGATGGCGGATTGAGTGACGGCGTTGGCAATAGAAAGATAGACAATCACGCCCGTTGCTGGCTGTTTCTCGGCGGTTAGGATCCTGCCTTGGGCGATGTCATTATCGGTTGGAATTTTGGTTGGTCCGGTTGTTACCTCAAACGGTTTTTGAGAATTATCAAAGCTGGCTCCTTCTGAAATTATTTTAAAAAAATATTTAGTTTCTGCTTTCAGGTTGTCAACTAAGACATAATGAGTCTGGTATTTTTCAGATTTTGAATTGTTTTGGTCCCTGATATCTTTTTTTAATTCTTCCAGGGAAGCATTTTCCCCAAACTGGACAAGTCCGGTGGAAGGATTTTGCGTTATCCAGGACACCGCAAAAAAATTACTGCCGATGTTGGTGATTTTTATTTTTTGCGGCGAAATTACCGAACTGGCGCTGCTGTTCAGCGACCGGAAGCGGTTAATGAGAAAAACTCCGGTAAATAAAATTACCAGTAAAATTAAAAGACCAAAAACCGCCGGAATTTTTTTTGATTTAGGACGAATCTTCATTTCTAAATGTTTCTCTTTTTCAGCTCTTCAAAAACACTGTCATCCAAAATTGGACTCAAGACCTTGGTTTCTTGCGGAGTCAAAATTGGTTTGTCGGATTTATTTAAAGCCCGGTGAACACTTAAATATATCCAAAGAGTAGTAACGGTTAAGGTTAAGACGGCTAAAAATAAGAATACCTGGCTAAAATTTTTTTTCATATGATGCCCGGCCGGAAATAAATAATGTTAATTCAAAAGATTCTTCTTTTTTGGTTCTTGAAAAAACGGTATTTTCCAAAATTAAAATCCTTCTCGACGATTCCAGTTTAGCAATAAAACCCTTAAGGTTAGGATAGTCTCCGGAAACAGAAACAGAAAAATTAAGTTGAGAGTTTTGTAAAGAAGAAGGTTCTTTGGCCGGCAAGGCCTTTTCTTCAACCTTTTCAATATTAAGAGAGGTTAAATTAACGCCGGAATCGGTGGCGATCTGTTCAAAAAAATAGGCGATTTTAGGAAACTCACTTTTATTGGGGAAAGCGTCGTTTAGTAAATATATATTACTGCTGTTTTTGGCATAAACGTCTTGGGCGGCAACAATAGAATCAATTTTTTTCTGAAGCTGGGTGCTGGCAAGAGTTTTGTCTTCAATTTCCTTATTAAGCTTAGCAATTGTCACCAGGGTTGGTTTAATGGCAAAAATTAAGAAAAAGGCGATCACCACAAAAGTAAACGACAACCAGAAAAAGGAGAGGGTTTTAACCGTGCTTCTTATTTTCGGCAGTTTAATAAAATAGCGGGAGCCTTCTTTGTTTTCGTTAGTGTTCATTTTATTGTTTGCGCGTCGATATTAAAAGTTATTCCCGGCGAATCGTCTTTTGATGAGGAAACGCTGTTTAGGCTGACCTCTTTTAAACTGCTTTTAGAAACCAGCTGCGAAAGAAAAACATTTAGGCTTCTTTCTGACAGACAGTATCCCGAGAGAGACAATTTTTCACTATCAAGATTAATTGAGGTTAAAAAAGTATCCAGAGGAAGAAATTGGCTAATTTCCGCAATTGTTGCCGAGGGTTTTCTTTCTTCTGCCAGCATGCCTTTAATAATTTTGATTTTATCTTGAACAGTGCGGAAATTTTCTTCAAATGACGAAGCGGAATTTACAATTGCTTGTTTTTGTTTAACTTCGTCAAAAAGATTGGCCAGTTTGGTGTCAAAATAAAATCTTGAAAGAAAAGCACAGATAACCACAAATTCAGTTAGAACAACAATCCACCGGCCGATATCAACCGCCCACTGAACAAGCTTCCCCAGATTTGAGGTTTCAAATTGTTCCTTGGGGAGTAAATTGATTTTATCTTTGGCGGGCATAAGTCCAGTATAATATAATTTTAATTAAAAATTCAAAGGGAATGAGGAAAAATACAAAACCAGAAAGTTATTTTGTTTTTGTTTTGACGGCGGTTTTTTTGGGGGATTGAGCCAAAACCAATTTACTGGCAGTATGCTTGATCCTGGCAGCCTTGTTTTTGTGAATAAGGTGGGTTTTAACCATTTTATCAACCAAAGAATAAATCTTGGTCAACTGTTGAGGGGTTTTTTGTTTTTTAAGTTTTTTAAGCTCTGTTTTTAGGACAGCAACTTTTTTTTGATTCACCAGGGTTCTTTTTTTGGTCTGTCTTAATGCTTTGGCGGCGCTTTTTATGATCGGCATAATTTTGTATACTAGCAATTCCCCCTTTAAAAAGCAAGTTTTTTTTCCTATACTTCGGGTGTAAAGCCATGATAAAACTAAAAACTTTTTTTAC
>Ga0210057_1004425_pt1 | contig 18714 bp, 15 predicted proteins | sample CryGeyCG2114_010_2_FD_183968 | JGI IMG/M metagenome (GOLD analysis project Ga0210057, IMG submission 183968) | Groundwater microbial communities from aquifer - Crystal Geyser CG10_big_fil_rev_8/21/14_0.10 (SPAdes) (version 2) | ecosystem: Environmental > Aquatic > Deep subsurface > Groundwater ...
GAATATCTGTGGTCAGGCCAGTCAAACATCGACTTGGTTTTGTGAAAAGGCAAAGCAGCTTAGCTACCCGATTTATTCAAGTTACGATATTCGTGATGCTGGATTTAAAATTTCGAATGTGGATGCCAATATTTTCCCCGCCGGATTCAATAATATCTGCCCTACGGACAAAGACGCGGCCGTTGGCATTATGGATCAGTATCTGACCAAGCATTATGGAAGCCGAGTGGAAAAAATTCTTCTGGTGACTGAAGAGCATACGCAAAACCCATTTTATTGGGAAAATGTGAGCACTCTTCAGCAAACTTTGGTTGGAGCCGGAAAGCAGGTCCTGATCGGAATTCCCAAGCGGCTCTCGGAACCTTTGGTTGTTAAAAGCTCCTCCGGACAGGAAATTAAAGTCATTTCGGCTTTCGAAGATTCTCCGGAGGTCCAAGAGTTTAAACCCGACCTGGTGATTTCGAACAATGACTTTTCCGAATCCAACGAGGATTGGGCCTCTTATTTGACCTTGCCGATGAATCCACCGAGAGAACTCGGATGGTACCAGAGAAAAAAGTCTCGCTACTTTGAGAATTATAATCAACTGGTCGGAGAGTTCGCAAAAATTGTTGGATTTGATCCTTTTTTGATGAATGTAAAAACAGAAGTTTATGAAAATTTCGACATCAACGAAGAGGCTTCTCGAGTCGAGTTGGCATCTCGGGTGGATCGGGTTTTGGCAGAACTGAAAGAGGACTATCTTCAACGGGGCATTCAGCAGGAGCCCTTTGTTTTTGTTAAAAATAATTCCGGAACTTATGGGCTTGCCGTTGTTCGAGTCGGAAGTGGGGCCGAGGTCCGAGATTGGAACTACAAATCACGAAAAAAAATGAAGGCAGCCAAAGGCGGCCGTGATGTTGAGGAGATCATTGTTCAAGAGGGAATACCCTCTCGGGTTCAGTCCGACGGGGCGTCTGCAGAGCCGGTTATTTATATGATCGGCAGCGAATTGGCTGGTGGATTTCTGAGAACTCATGCGGAAAAGAGCAATACTGACAGTCTCAACAGTCCCGGTGCAGTTTACAAGAAACTCTGTGTTTCCGATCTGAATGTTAGCTTGCAAGGATCTCCGCTCGAAAATGTTTATGGATGGTCCGCTCGGCTAGGACTTTTGGCCATTGGCATGGAGGCTGAGCAAATGAAGATTCAATTTGCTGGCTATCAGAAGGCCTCTCAAACCGGCTCTTGATCTCGTTTCAACGCGACCTTTATCGGGTTCGAAGACTTTTCTCGCCGCGGGATCGGGACTTCCGCTAAGATAAGAGCAGGGGGAAGGAGAACTTGAAATGAAACATTTCCTCGGCCTTTGTGGTCTCTTTCTATTTTTTGGTTTTGGACTGTTCATCAGTTTTTCCTCGAGCGAATTTCCAATGGAAATAAGCACGGTTCCCACACCACGCGCCAGTCGTGATCCGGCGTCGATTAAAAAAGTCTATGATTTCTCAAGTCTGGGCGGATCGGCTTTGGACTTTGCCACAAAACAGAGATTGTTAGAGGGCGCGCGAGTTGTGCGCGAAAAAAATGATGTTGGAGTTGAGTTGGGTCACTTTGTGATTCGAGGTTCATCGGGGCAGAAAGAATTCGCCTGCCAAACGTACTCTCAAATTGTATTGTCCTTCGAAGGCGAAGGCGTTGCCGTCGCGGGTGAGCATCCCTCCATGGAAGTCGAAGGAGCCTGTGAGATCTCTTCTGATATCAATCGGATCGCAGCAGTTTGGATTCCGGTTTCGCGCATTCTTGGAGAGCCCGTGGCTGATGGTGAATTTGACTACCGTGAAGGTCATCCTGCAAAATTAAAATTTTCCAATGTCTCTGATCAATGGCCAACCCTGTGGCAGTTGAAATCAGTTCGCTTAACCGACCCTTCTGGCAAGGTGGCAGATGTGATTGTGCAAGCTCAGGACCTCAAAGAACTCGTAGGGAAACCCTTCTTAGTTAACTTTTAGTGGTGTCGACGAGGCCTTTTTATTTAGGCCCTGCAGAATTTTGTTCACTAAAAAACCCTTTTTTGCAGTTCTCAATCCCAGTTGGCGAAGGTCTTCGGGGACAGGTCCATTTCCGTCCCATTCGGTAGAAATCAATGTTTCGCTGGGGATCTGTGCAACAGCTCCATCGGCGGGCGCCCATAAAAAATCAGGATGCGCGTTTTGGTACCACTCACCACCGATAATTTTTCCACTGTTGTCGATTTCTAGATCATAAATATATTGAACCGTTCTTTGAAAATCATCACTTGGGGAGTTTACCTCTGTATGCGAAGCCCGCTTTTCCACGGTGTACGTTAGGTCCATTATGACACCAACAACGAATTTAGCTTGGGAAGATCGGTACTTTCCAAACTTATCCGCAGAGAAATTTTGCAATGGAATTTTAGCTGCAACGATGGAATCTGTGGCTTTTCGGTCCTGTGGATTAAAATAGTGGACTTGATACTTTACTAGGGGTTGGTTCCAAACTTCGTAATCAAAATTGGCATCCATCACCAAACTTTTTCTATCCACCCCAAGGTGATTGAGGACAATCAAATGAAATGTTGCCGGATTGACGTCCCAGCACTCACCTCGAAGAATTCGACCCTGAGGATCTTTAGTCGGATTTTTTTCTGAACATCGACCTCCAACAAAGTGATTCTTGAAACGAGAATTCGCCCATAACAAAGAGGAGAGAGCTTTGATGTCATCTGGATAGAACTTAATGGCAACACCATCGGCAGAAGGCACTTCAATGGCGTGTTCGGGTCGGGCCATCATAAAGGCCGCAGGAGCCCATCCATGACAAAGACCAAACCAGGTTTCGATCTCACCTTTTCCATCAACTGAAAACTTTGAAGTTTGGATGGACCAGTTGGTCAGACCCATGTTTTTGTCCCCGATCAGAAGATCATATTTTTCGGCAGGCGAGAGGTCAGGAATAATTTGAGGATCCAAATAGTCCGTTCGAGTGATGTCTTGAAAGAACTTTTCATAGTCTTTCCAAGAACCCGATTCAGGAAAATCCGCGGCGGCATAACGAGCGGCGACACCCCCGCGATAAGTTGCCCAATATTCACCTGACCACGGAATATTTTCGGAACTGCCGGAGTCGAGACTGGCCACGGCCAATTGATCGATTGAATCGAGCTTCGATTTTTCCAAAAAAGAGAGATAGTCGTTGGATGGATTGATCTCCGCCAGAATTTTTCTGCCAGAAAAGTGGTCTTGCCGTACTTGTTCTTTGATGAGGACATAAGATCGGTCGGCTGTTTCGTCAGGAGAAAACTGGGATGAGCCTTTGAGAAGGCGGCCATGAGAGTCGTACTTTGGCGGCAGCAGATCCATGGTTCTTGCTGGGTCCCGATCAAAGGAGTCAAAAAAGCGTTCTAGTCGATGCGAGGCGGTTGGAAGTTGGCCATGAACTGAGACCGACACCAAACTGACGAAGAGAAAAATGCGAGAAGCTGCGTTCATATAGGAGGTCCTTGGGTAAGTGAGTGCATAGAAAACCACCAGAAGCTAACATAGGTCCTAAGAAATATGAGGAAAAATACCAGAAAGCCCGAGCGGACGGAAAATTCGTCTCATTGCTCCGGGACGGAATGTCCCCGATTTTCTTTGTTGAAATGCAATAGACTTAGTGTATCACTGCCAACTTATGGAAAAAAATCAAGAAATCTTAGGGCATCCAAAGGGCTTATTTGTCTTGTTTTTCACAGAAATGTGGGAGCGATTCTCTTACTACGGAATGAGAGCTCTTCTCATTTTGTATATGACGCAGTACCTGTTTCAAGAGGTGGAAAAGGGCAAAGAGGTTTTTGGTTTCTCGGTGATCCGTGCGGGGCTCGAGGCCGTCTCCGGCCCCCTGTCCAATCAGGCGTTGTCTTCGCAAATTTATGGTTTTTACACTGGTTTAGTTTACTTCACGCCATTTTTTGGAGGCATTATTGCCGATCGAATGATCGGCCAACGAAAGTCGGTTTATATCGGTGGCATCTTGATGTCGATCGGGCACTTTTTGATGGCCATCGAAAGTCTCTTTTTTCCAGCCTTGTTGTTTTTGATCTTTGGAAATGGCTTTTTCAAACCCAATATTTCCACGCAGGTCGGAGGTCTCTACGCTGTGGGGGATCATCGACGAGATCGCGCCTTCACCATTTTTTATATGGGGATCAATTTGGGAGCTTTCTTCTCTCCTTTGGTTTGCGGAACTTTGGGACAGAAAATGGGTTGGCATTATGGTTTCGGCGCAGCCGGTGTAGGAATGTTGATCGGCCTTTTGGTCTATCATTTTGGACGTAAGCATTTACCGGCGGAGGCCAAGATCCAACCGATTCAAAGAAATGTTGAGACGGGTGGAACTTTAAGCAAAGAAGACAAAACTCGGATTGTGGCTCTGATTTTCATCTGTACACTGACGGTTCTTTTTTGGGGTGTTTACGAGCAGCAGGGCAATACTCTTCAGCTATGGGCGGATGAGTACACCGATTGGAATATTTTGGGTTTTGAAATGCCATCGACTTGGTTTCAATCCTTCAACCCATTCATCATTTTCTTGATGGCTCCGGTGATGGATCTATTTTGGGGTTGGCAAAGTCGACGTGGCTCTGAGCCAAGCTCTGTTGGCAAAATGGCCCTTGGTTGTTTTTTGGCAGCGATGGCTTTCGTATTGATGGTCATCAATGCCAAAGTGGTGGGCCCTGGCGAAAAATCCAATGTGATCTGGTTGATTGGTATGATCTTTATGTTCACCCTCGGTGAACTGTACTTGTCGCCAATTGGCTTGTCTCTGGTGACTAAGCTGGCTCCGGCCCGAATGGTTTCGATGTTGATGGGGGTATGGTTTTTTGCCAGCTTCCTGGGGAACTCTTTGGCGGGTTATATCGGTGGATATTACGAAAAGCTTGGAACAGAAAATTTCTTCTATATGCTCACGGTCCTTGCAGTGTCTGCGGGAGTGATGTTTTTGGCTGCGTTGAAGCCTTTGAAGAAAGTCGTCGTTGATTAGTTGAAAATGATGGGCAAGAGCGACGATCAAGTCGCTCTTTGTTTATGCAAAAAAGGTGTTTATTTTCGCCTGCATTTTATTGCAGAGGAAGTCCGAATCTAGAACTGTTTAGCCAGCTCCACAAATGTACGAACCATCGCACCCGAGGCCCCTTTTTTGGGGCAATAAGGCAGGCGACTTCCAACAGACCAGGCGGTCCCTGCGATATCAAAGTGAGCCCATGGAATTCCAGGTTCAACAAATTGCTCCAAGAAGGCAGCAGCTGTCGCTGAGCCTGCGCCTTTGCTGGCTGAAATATTTGAGAGATCCGCATACGTGCCCTTCATGTCTTTCACATGAAAATCTGTCAAAGGCATGTTCCATACCCATTCGCCGGAATGATCAGCAGCGGTTTCCACCTTTTTCTTCAGCGCTTTATCGCGGGTAAAATAACCCGTATGGGTATTTCCGAGGGCGACAACAATAGCTCCAGTCAAGGTTGCAGCATCAATGATGATCTGGGGTTTTTGCTCAGAAGCGTAGCAAAGAGCATCGGCCAAAATCAGGCGGCCCTCGGCATCGGTGTTATTGACCTCAAAAGATTTTCCGTTACGGGCAAAATGCACATCTCCTGGTTTGGTTGCAGAGCCGCTGACCAGATTTTCAGTCGAAGGAACCAAGCAGATAAGATTGACCTTTAGTTTCATTTTCGCAATCGCCAGTGTCGCGCCAAGGACGTTAGCTCCGCCACACATATCGTATTTCATTTCTTCCATGCTGGCTGACGGCTTAATGCTGATACCACCACAATCAAAGGTTAGACCTTTGCCGACAAAACAAATGGGCTTTTTCGAAGCAGGAGCGCCTTTGTATTCCAAGATAATAAAACGGGGTTCCTGGTCAGAGCCGTTAGAGACACCTAGCAGTCCGCCCATTTTTTCCTTTTTTATTCGAGCCTTGTCCCAGACGGTGGCTTTGATTCCTGTGCCTTTGACGGCGGCAAGAACGGTGTTGGCCAAAATTGTTGGAGTCATCAAATTGCCCGGCATATCGCCCAGACGACGAGAGAAATTGACGGATTCAGCTAAAATATGAGCCTCATGAAAAGCTCTTTTCATCGTTGCTTCACTGGCGGTTTTAGTTTGAATGCGGACAAGAATTTCTTTGGGTGTATCCTTGTCCTTTTTTTTCGTTTTCAGTTCGTCAAAAGAGTAATTGGTTAAAAGCAGACCCTCAGTGAGAGCCTGAAGAAACGAAGCAGAGTCTTTTTTTGAATGAGGAAGGCCATCAAAGTGAATCAAAGCCGACGAGGTTTTCGCTGACTTAAGAGCTCCGTGAACTGAGGCGGCCAGTTGGCGGATATGTTCGTGCTGGGGTTTTTCACTGACGCCAACAACGAGAACATGACGAAAACCATCGAACTGAATGTCTCGAAATAAGACAGTTTCCAAGGGCTGAGGTGACAGTTCTTTGTCTTCGATGGCGGATTTTAGTCGCTGCCCCAATTCGAGATGGGTCAGTTTAAGACGGGATTCTTTGCCCTGCTTTGCATTAACTGCGAAAGCAACTAAAACTGATTCAGACTGAGACGTTTTTGTAAGTTCGATTTTCATAGCACTCCTTTTGCACTATCACTAAGTAAAGCTGGATAGGTATGATTCAATTGGTCACAGGGTCTTTTTGGATTCTTCTGAGAATCTTTGAAGAACTAGGACTTAAGTCGATTGAAAGTATGCTGTTTTCAGCCGAAATGCAAATGACTGCTCAACTGTTGAGAGGAGAAAACACCGTGGCACTGATTCCGTACGTCATAGAACAAACTTCCCGAGGTGAACGAAGTTACGATATTTACTCGCGCTTATTGAAGGATCGTATCGTGATTCTTGGGTCCGCGGTTACCGACGAAGTCGCCAATAGCTTGATTGCGCAATTTCTCTTTCTCGAGGTGGACAATCCTGAAAAAGATATCAATCTTTATATCAACTCTCCTGGTGGATCTGTGTCTGCAGGATTGGCGATTTATGATATGATGCAATTCGTGAAATGTGACGTGGCGACATTCTGTTTGGGAATGGCTGCCAGCATGGGATCTTTGCTTTTGGCCGCAGGGGCCCCGGGCAAGCGTTTTTCGATGCCTAACAGCAGAATTATGATCCACCAACCCCATCTTGGAAATGGTGGCCTGGGTGGTCAGGTCACAGACATCGAAATTCACGCCAAAGAGCTGGTGCGAACAAAAGAGAAGCTGACCGACATCTATGTGCAGCACACCGGAAAAGAGTTCGATTTCCTCGCCAAAACTATGGAACGGGACTACTTTTTAAGTGCGGACGAGGCAAAAAATTTTGGTTTGGTTGATCAAGTGATTGAATTCAGAAAGAGCAAAGGGAAATAGTCATGAATAAAGAAAACGCCGCTCTCCGATGTAGTTTTTGTGGCAAAGGACAAAAAGAGGTCAAAAAATTGATCGCTGGTCCCGGAGTGTATATTTGTGATGAATGTATCGATCTTTGTAACGATATCGTTGCCGAAGAAAAAGACCGTGAAACAGCTGTTAAGGGCACCTTCAAGGTTCCGAAGCCAGTTGATATCAAGGGTTTTCTGGACGATTACGTCATTGGTCAGCTGAAAGCGAAAAAGTCTTTAGCTGTCGCTGTTCACAATCACTATAAACGAATCAACGCCATTCAACAGGGAAAAAAATCTCAGGATGTCGAGTTGGCGAAGTCGAATATTCTTTTGATTGGTCCGACGGGTTCTGGAAAAACTTTGCTCGCGCAAACAATTGCGAAAATTTTGAATGTGCCCTTTGCCATGGCAGATGCGACGACACTGACCGAGGCCGGTTATGTGGGTGAAGATGTGGAAAATGTGGTTCTCAATTTGCTGCAAGCCGCAGATTGGGATGTGGAAAAAGCTCAACGTGGAGTCATTTATATCGATGAGATTGATAAGATCTCTCGGAAATCTGAAAATCCATCCATCACACGAGACGTTTCCGGAGAGGGTGTTCAGCAAGCGTTGTTGAAAATTCTCGAAGGAACTGTGGCCAACTTGCCTCCGAAAGGCGGAAGAAAACATCCACAGCAGGAGTTTATTCAGGTCGACACATCGAATATTCTTTTTATCTGCGGTGGAGCTTTTGTTGGTTTGGATAAAATCATTGAAAACAGAACTTCGAATAAAACAATGGGAATTTCTGCAGAGATCAAAACGCAAAAAGAAAAAGAAACTGGCGAAAATATTCTGCAAAAAGTGGAACCAGATGATCTTTCAAGATTTGGTTTGATTCCTGAGTTCATTGGTCGATTGCCAGTCATTGCAGTTTTGGATCCGCTCGAAGAACAGGCATTGATTGAAATTCTGCTGAAACCTAAAAACGCGCTGACAAAACAGTATCAAAAGCTGTTTGGTTTTGAAGGAGTTGACCTCAAGTTTACCGAGAAAGCCATCAAGGCAATCGCACAGCAGGCCTTGAAACGTCGCACCGGTGCCCGGGGTCTACGAGGCGTTATTGAAACATCGATGCTTGATATCATGTTTGATATTCCTTCCAAGACCAATGTGAAGGAAGTCGTCATTGATGAAAAAGTGATTGATGAAGGAGCTAGCCCAAAACTGGTCTATAAGACGGAAGAAGAGATGCGGGCCTCTGACGATACCAAGAAAGATATCGCCTAAATCGTACGAAAAAAAATTGTAATCGCAAAGCGTTAGAAGCTCGTCTAGAGATAGGCGGGCTTTTTGTTGTTATAAAGAAAAATTCATTCCCTTCGATCTTTTCCATCATTACCATAAAAGGAAGAGCTAGAGTCTAACCGTCAGATCCACTGAAGGAGTCTGATGACGAAGGCTTGTCAAAACACCCACGAGGGGTCTTTGATAGGTCTTCGACTTAGGTCCAGCTTCCAAACGACAAGGAACCTACACAAGGGGGAATTATGTCAGGGGCCAATACACAGCAACTTCCGATGTTGCCTTTACGAGATCTCATCATATTTCCACACATGATGATGCCATTGTTTGTAGGTCGTGAAAAAAGTATCAATGCCTTGGAAGAGGCCATGAGCAAACAAACAGATATTGTTTTGGCGGCACAAAAAGATGCAAAAACAAACACCCCTGAGCCCAAAGACATTTACAGTGTTGGAACTTTGGGAACGATTATTCAGCTCTTGAGACTGCCAGACGGCACGGTCAAAGTTTTGGTCGAAGGCAAACGCCGGGTTAAGATCAAAGGCTTTGTTCCCAACGACAACTTTTTCGTCGTGAATATCGAAGAAATTCCCGAAAATTCTCAGAGTCCCGTCGAAAGCCAGGCCCTGATCAGATCTGTGAAGACCACTTTTGAAACCTATGTGAAATTGAACAAACGCATTCCCCCCGAGATCTTGATGCGGGTTTCAACGATCGAAGGTGCTGGAGAACTTGCGGATATTATTGTCGCGCAGTTGAACTTAAAACTTGAAGATAAACAGAAGGTCTTAGAAATTTTTGATCCCAGCAAACGACTTGAGCACTTGTTGAATCTGATGACGGGTGAGATCGAAATTCTTGAAGTTGAAAAGAAAATTCGCACTCGGGTCAAAAAACAGATGGAACGCTCTCAGAAAGAGTACTATCTAAACGAACAAATGCAGGCGATTCAAAAAGAGCTTGGCGAAAAAGATGACTATCAGCAGGAACTCGTAGAGCTCGAGGAAAAAGCAGCCAAAAAGAAAATGTCGGCTGAAGCAAAAGAAAAAATAAAAAAAGAAATCAAAAAACTCAAAATGATGTCGCCGATGTCAGCAGAGGCTACGGTTGTTCGTAACTATATCGACTGGGTGCTTTCATTGCCATGGCAAGAATATGGCGAAGAGAAACATGATGTGACTCGAGCTGAAGAAATTTTGAACGAAGATCACTGGGGTCTGGAAAAAGTAAAAGAACGAATTCTAGAATACCTGGCAGTTCTATCCATCGCTCGGGATTTAAAAGGCCCTATCCTTTGTTTGGTGGGTCCTCCGGGGGTTGGTAAGACATCATTGGCTCGGTCGATTGCGCGGTCTTTAAATCGATCTTTCGCTCGTATCAGTCTGGGCGGCGTTCGGGACGAAGCTGAAATTCGTGGTCATCGAAAAACCTACGTTGGTGCGATGCCAGGAAAAATTCTGCAGGCGTTGAGAAAAGTCGACAAAGGCAATCCGTTGATGTTGCTCGATGAAATTGATAAAATGGCTTCTGATTTCCGAGGCGATCCAAGTTCCGCCATGCTTGAGGTCTTGGATCCTGAACAGAACTGTAATTTTCAGGACCATTATTTAGAGTTGGAATATGACCTCTCTAAGGTCATGTTTATTGCCACAGCAAATTCTCTGCACACGATTCCTCGTCCTTTGTTGGATCGAATGGAAATCATCAGTCTTGAGGGCTACACAGAGACTGAAAAATTTCACATTGCCAAAAATTATCTGATTCCGAAACAGATTGGCATGCATGGTTTAAAAGATCGCAAGGTTCAAATTCAAGATGCCTCGTTGAAAAACATCATCCGTTTTTACACCAAAGAAGCGGGGGTCAGAAATCTCGAACGACAGATTGCCAATGTTTGCAGAAAGGTTGCTCGAGACATCGTTCGGGCAGAAGCCATTGCAGATATGAAGGGGAAGAAGTCCCAGAAAAAAGCGAGCAAAAAGGTGAGCTCTTATATCGTAACCCCGAAAAAGTTAGTTGAGCTTCTGGGTCCTGAGAAATACAAAATGGGCAAAATTGAAGAGCGCAACGAAGTTGGAATGGTCAACGGAATGGCCTGGACTGAAGTGGGTGGAGACCTCTTGGCGGTTGAAGCCACAGTGGTTCCTGGAAAAGGAAAGTTCACCGTGACTGGTCAGCTGGGTGACGTGATGAAAGAATCATGTTCGGCAGCAATGAGTTATGTTCGATCACGAGGCCCCCTTTTCGCTCTGGACAAAGAGTATTTCCAAAATATCGATGTCCATATTCACTTGCCCGAGGGTGCTACACCAAAAGATGGTCCGTCGGCAGGGATCGCTCTGTGTACAGCGATTGTCTCGGCGATCACAAAAATCCCCGTCAAACGAACGGTGGCAATGACTGGCGAGGTCAGTTTGCGCGGGAAGGTTTGGGCGATTGGTGGTCTGAAAGAAAAAGTCATGGCTGCACATCGGGGCGGAATTAAAACGATCATTTGTCCCAAGGAGAATGAAAAAGATCTTAAAGAAATTCCAAAAGAAGTGCTGAAAGATCTGAAAGTGATCTTGGTCGACCATGTCGATCAGGTGCTGGTCAACGCTCTGGACATCAAAAATCCACGTGAGTTGTTCAAGGTTCAGAGAGAAAGAGACTTTGGAATCAAGGCTCATTTCACCGGTCAGGCCTTGGCGCAAACGCATTAAAAGTTTTTGTTAGAAAAATTATTGCAAATTTAAGAATTTAAATGAAGGCCCTCTCTGCGAGGGCCTTTTCATTTAAATGCCCAGTAATTTCATATCGTTATTATGCGGCCATAAGTTCGAATAGGAGCTCTATTTTTCTCAGTAGTGCTTATTTATATAGCAATCATGACATCTGTGTTGTTGACCTTATCGGCGGAATTTGTGAGAAAAGATGCCTCTCCAAAGGGCAAAATTTTGAGGAAAACATGATTCAATCCGAACCAAAAGCAAACGAGCGCTCTCTTGCTCAACTTCTCGAGTTAGGGAAACTATACTCGGACCGAGGAGATTTTCATTTGGCTATTCCAAAGCTAAAAGAGGCATCAGAGAGCTTTTTTAACAACAGAGATTTCTCATCTTATCTTGAATGCCAGAATTATCTTCTGCGCATTTATGCTGAAAAAATGCAGCTCGATGAAATTCAAAAAATCAAAGAAACCTTGCAGGACCAGGTCTTGAACGAAGGTTTTGAATTGAATGCGAAGACCTATTACACCTTGGCGTTGTGCACTTCTTATCGGGGTCAGGATGAAACTTCCTTGGAATACCTACAAAAGGCACTGGCGATCGCTCTAGCCAACGACAATAAAAAAGACATTTGTTACGCCATCAATGGAATTGCGATCTGTTATAAAAATCTGAAAAAGTATGCTGAGGCTCTTAAGGAAATTTACAATCTGCAGGTGTTCTTTCAAGTTCTGGAAATTCCTGACGTGAAGATTTCTTCGCAAATTTTGAATGCTCAGATTCTAAATGAGTTAAAACGTCATGATCAGGCCCTCGAGATTTTGTGGCAGACCTTGGATCTTCTGAAAGATCAGAAGATTTTGAGAACCCACCTCGGCGTTCTGTTCAATATGGGGCGCACCTATATGATGTTGGGGGATAAAGACACAGCAAGAAACTATTTTAAGCTGTGTTATCGCTCCTTAGATCCAAAAAATATGGTTCGTATGTCCAAAAGCGTTCAGGATGCCTTGAATGAGCTTGGCGTGGACAGTGTTGACAGTTATGACCTGATTTTCGAAAGCGAAAACCACACTGTCGTTGAGAAAAAACTGGGCAAGGTGGATTTTAAAAACCAATTTATTCTGATGGATCTTTTGGGGCTGTTTGTAAAAAACCAAGGTCAGGTTTATTCCAAAGAATACTTGGTGGAACATGTTTGGAAACAGAGCTACGATCCCGCTGTTCACGACAATAAAATATATGTGACAATTAAGCGGCTTCGTAAAATGATCGAGCCTGATTACGAAAAACCAAAATATATTTTTAGAGCTAAAAACGGATACTTTATGAATAAAGCAGCGAAAATTCTGGTCGAGCATAAGGGAGAGGTTCAGCAATGAAAAAGTTGATTCGATATGTACTATTGATTATCACGACTGCAATCAGTCTTCAGGTTTCGGCCGGTCAAACTTTTCGCGATCCAGGAGACACTTGGCCGTGGGGCTACGAGATGCCATTCCCTTGGAAGGGAATCCAGGGAACTTGGGAAACCGAAATTCAAGGCAGAACGGTTTATCTTTCTTTCCAAACAGTCCGATCCACCGGCAGCAAAAACCAATTGGGCATCGTTCAGTACGACGCTAAGACATGTGAAGTGTTGGCGCGAGGGCGGGGCTTTGAAGACAATAAAGTTGTGACCGCAGCTTTGGTGGGACGAGCTGGTTATTTGAACATGACTGTTCATGTCTTCGGTTCGGAAGACCTGAAGGCCAATGACGGTGTATACACAGATGACGGGTCCAAAACAGTGACTGTAATGAAGCTAAGCCCGTGGGGTTTGCCGGATCGTTTTGAAAGCTACCAGCTTTACAAGCTGACTTCGAATCCCGAAGCGGTGTGCGAGTAAGTACGAGGCATCACTGGTAAACAGGCGAATTTTGTAAGGAAAACCAGCAATTAGCGGTTTTCTAAGCGCTCGCCCGTAACTTGTTGAAACCCATGGATTCTTTCTTGCCAGAGCCATCAGCTCTTGATAGAAAGTCTCCTCTTTAACCAACGATAGGGAGTTAGCTCAGTTGGTAGAGCGCCACCCTTACAAGGTGGATGTCGCAGGTTCGAATCCTGTACTCCCTACCAATAACCCGCCGTGAGCGGGTTATTTCGTTTTAGGATCCTTTTTTTTCTGATATCTCAATACCTTTGGTTCCAATAGCCTTACCGAGTTTTCTCATAAAGACAATTTTGGGTTTAGCATGGTGAACCGTCTGAATCTTGTTTTCCCTGCGAAGATTTGCCAATGGCGCGACAGCAGAAAAAGGTTTGAGCTCGCCGATGACTTCCTGAATAGCTCCAGCTAGCGACAAGATTTTGGGGGTGAGTTGAAATGGCGGCCTCTCCATATTTTGATAGTATGATATGACACTATCAATTCAATGTTTTTAAACGTCGGGCCCTCGACGTCAGCCCGGGAACAAAGCAAACTGCTCCCAGTTCATTGATTATAGAATAACCGATGGATGGGAAATCAAGCCCATCCGGTCTGTGACTGAATTGCAGGGCCAAGAGCTTTTTCCCAATAACACCGAGTAGCTCGAATAAGGATGATCCCAAGGCTGAAGACAAAGTCCCGCTTCCACAGGATTTCTGGCTATGTAACGATAGACCGTTCGATATTGTTGAAAAGTCGTTAGCCGAATCAAAGTGATGGTTTCTTCGTCATGCAACTCAGCCTCGGTGATCATTTGGCCTTGATAGAGAAAATCTAGCAGAGCTTTTTTCCAGGTCACTCGGTCCTTGGCCGAACAGACCAAAATGCCATGCAGGTGATTTTTCATCATCACCAGACCCTCAAGCTCGGATCGAAAATGCTCATTGATTTTCATAAAGGCTCGTTCAAAAAAAAGCCAAGCGTCTCCGCCAGAAGACTGCGGCCAAGCAGGCCCCTGGATCTTAAGAATGAGGTGGTAGCGGTCTTTTTCTGATAACAGATATTTTCGATAACGAAGCATCCAGCAAGAGCCTGCAATACCGACGGCCCTCCTCGATGGACTGCCGCCGCTCTAAAGACATTCATTCTTCGGAAGGGGCTCCGCACCCTGAGCACCGACCGCACCACCGGGCGCGGTGAGACAAATGACCAGAGAAAAGGAGTTAGGTATTTAGATACTTCACTTAAAACAAACCACTAGATACTATTTATCATATTTTTAAAAGTATCGAAAAAAGTTAGAATCTACGAATTGGTGGAGGTAGGTATGACTTGGTTTAAACGTATTGGTCTTTTTGTCGCGGTGAACGCTCTCGTGATCGGCACCATTTCAATTCTTCTAAATGTGTTGGGTGTTAAACCCTATATCATGGCCTATGGGTTGGATTATCAGTCTCTCATGATCTTCTGCTTAATCTGGGGTATGGGGGGTGCGTTTATTTCGTTGGCTCTTTCCCGTGTGATGGCCAAGTGGATGATGGGCGTACAAATTGTCCCGGCGAACACTCCAGACCCTGAGCTTCGTGAGTTAGTTCAAATGGTACACCAGCTTTCAAGAGCAGCCCGTTTGCCAGCGATGCCTCAAGTGGGAGTCTACGAGTCTCAAGAGGTGAATGCGTTTGCGACGGGTCCTTCGAAATCAAGATCACTCGTAGCGGTTTCTTCTGGATTGCTTCTTCGAATGAAGAACGAAGAAATACGAGGAGTCATTGGTCATGAGGTCGCACATATTGCCAACGGTGACATGGTGACGATGACGTTGGTTCAGGGTGTGGTAAATGCTTTCGTAATGTTTTTAGCTCGCGCAATTGCCTATGCTCTAACCATGGCAAAGGGGCAAGGCGGCGAAGAACGCGGAACCCCGCTATCTTATTACGCCGTTCAATTTGCTCTTGAAATCGCCTTTATGATTCTTGGTTCTATGGTCGTGGCTTGGTTTTCTCGCCGTCGAGAGTACCGCGCAGATTCAGGCGGTGCTCGATTGGCAGGTCGGGACAACATGATTCAGGCCTTGGAAGGATTGAAGCGGACCTTTGATAATGTCGATCCCTCGGCTCAGCCTGCGCTTCAGGCTTTGAAAATTTCCAGCCGCTCTGGTGGATTTATGAAGTTCTTCTCGACTCACCCTCCTCTCGAGGAGCGGATAAGAAGATTGAGGGGAGCGAGGGCATAACTTTGTTGCAAGGCTTTCGCGAATCAAAACATTAGGAAAAATAGGCCAACGAGGAAAAGTGACCAAAGATGACAGGACATAAATGATGACGAACTTTATTGCGGGGGTTTCGGTTGCGCCGACTTGGCTCTGGATTGCATTTTGTGTGGGAATTCTGACGCTCCTATTCGTAGATCTAAGTCTTTTTGGCAAGGGCACTCATAAAACATCACGAAAGACAGCGCTGATAGAAAGCGGAATTTGGATTGGATTGGCTCTAGCTTTTAACCTTTGGTTTGCTTTTGAATTTGGAAGAGACCTTGGCGTCGAGTTTCTGACGGGATATTTGGTCGAAAAGAGCCTGAGTGTCGACAATCTTTTTATTATTCTCTTAATCTTTAGCTCGTTTCGGATTCCCGGAAAGGATCAGCACCGAGTTCTCTTTTACGGTGTATTGGGGGCGATTGTTCTCCGGGCGATTTTTATTTTATTGGGCGCTCAACTTCTTCATTCGTTCCATTGGATTTTGTATATTTTTGGAGGAGTGCTCGTCATTACCGCCGTCAAATTTTTACGAGAGACGGATGAGAAAATTGATGTTCAAGAAAACTGGTCAATACGGCTGATCAAAAAAATCATCCCAACGACCCAGTCCTTCAGGGGAAATCATTTTTTTATTGTCGAAAATGGTGTTCGTAAAGCCACACCTTTGTTTCTTGCCCTGGTCGTTATCGAAGTGACAGATTTGATTTTTGCCGTTGATTCGATCCCTGCCATTTTTTCAGTGACTCAGGATGCTTTTGTTGCTTTTGCTTCGAATATTTTGGCAATTCTAGGACTGAGAGCTCTTTATTTTGTACTTGCTGACTGGGTGGGGAAGCTTCGATATTTGAAGCCTGGCCTGGCGGCAATACTGGGCTTTATTGGAATAAAAATGCTCCTGATGGATATGATTAAGATCCCCAGCTGGATTTCACTGCTTGTCATCTTCTCCATTCTGACCACGGCCGCACTGAGCTCCTGGTATGTCGCAAAACTTGAGGAGAGGGGTTTGAAGTAAGCACTGAAAGTTAAGAGAGGCTTTATATGTTCTTCATATTTATGCCTCTTTGGAGGACAGCTAGGGTCTCCATTGTGAAGTCTTGATTATCCAAAAAAAGTCATCTTTATTTAGTTAATTTTTGCCTCTTCTGAATCGTGGTAACGCCGATGAGTAGGATGGATACAACGTCACTGGTCAGGAGGCTTTCATGCCGAAAAGAATCATGCTTGTTGATGATGAGTCAGAGTTAACAGACCTGCTTGCTGAATTCTTTAGAGCTCATCAGTGGGAGGTTGGAATTGCTGTCAACGGAAAACAGGCGATTGAAAATCTGCAACAGTTCTCGGCGGATGTTATCGTCGCAGATATCAAGATGCCGGTGATGGATGGGTTAGAGCTTTTGGATATGTTGATTCTTAGTGAATCAGAGACACCTGTGATTTTTTTGAGCGGATTTCGCAATGGTCCTCAAATGCAGCAGGCGTGGGAGCAAGGGGCTTTTGATTTTATGGATAAACCTGTGGATATGAAGATGCTGCTAGCGTCCGCAGAACGGGCCTATAAATTTGGTCGAGACTATGTGCAAATTGCTCGTCGGCGACTTCCAGAATCATATTTGTTTAGCTGTCGGAGCCGCATTAAGGGCAGCTAGGGGCGCAGCGAGACAAAATTGGAAAGAGATTGACTCAGAATGCTCCCTTCGAGAGGTTCAAAACCGAAGAGAGGTGCCTATGCGTTTTTGTTTATTTTTTTCCTCAGTTCTTATTTTTTCTTTAGGGTCGATTGCTTGGGCTTCCGGTGCTTGTTCGATTTTGAACATTGGTCAAGGGAAGATGTCCGCGGTGGCTTTTAACTATCAAAGTTCTGATGATAGCCTTGTAGTATATGGCCCCCATCGTCTAACTTTGTCTAAGGGTCAATATGAGTTGGCGGTGGAACCAGAGAGACTGGTTTTAAATGCATCTTATCTGACCAAGGATCAAAAGCTCATGCCTTTTTCTATGGATATTCAACCAAGCCCCACTGGTCTCATGCCAACTCCACAGGAATACAAACAAAGGGCTACACAAAGATGTGACGATCTTTTACCCGATCAGCTGTCCCGAAAATTCTGTTTGGCGTTGATTGATACAGATAGCTATGCGCAGGTGAAAGATCAATATCTGCCGGTGACAATCAAAACAATCAAGGCCGGTGTCGAGAAAACGGACGAGGAAGCTGCGCTGAAATCTTGCTGGGAATAAAAATTAGGGGATCAGCACTTCTGTTGCCAGTTGGGATCATCTTCTTGTGCGAGATAGTCCAGTCGCAACTGTGAAGAAACTCCGGCTGACTCGATGATTTGAAATCTCTCCACAGTTTTTTCCATAGCTAAACCATACCAATGTTGAACGAACTCCTTACATGTCCCGAAGAAACACGAGTTATTTTTTTAAGATCTTTTAGTTTTCCGGCGATTTTCAAGGCCCAGTCAGTATTTCCGCCATAGAAATTAAATTCTACTACTCAAATTGTCATAGATATGACTGTCGATTCGACCCTTAATCAGAAGAACAGGAGGGCAATTATTGATCTTGTCGTCAGAGAAAAATAAGGTCGTGATTTCATTGAATGTCCTTCGTTGCTGGGTGCGAAAACCCCATTTTTTAATTAGATACAATGTCCTACCTTCTGCGCACAAGGATTTCTGGACACCGAGTGAAGATTTGGCCAAGATAAGGTTACAAAAGGTGGTGTGTATGGCGAATCCAGCTCTGAGCGAGAAGTTTTTTAATCGTGTGTCATCTTATGCCGGTGAATCCAAAATGACGATCAGTGGCGCAGTTAACAAAACGGGGCTTTTGCTTTTGTTGATGGTGGGTGGGGCAATCCTGGGATGGAACACGGGGTCTCCTGTCATTATGATTGGAAGCATTGTTGTTGCTTTGATTGCAGCGATGGTGGTGATTTTTAGTCCTCAGCGGGCGCCGTATTGGTCTCCGATTTATGCCGTTGCCGAGGGTCTTGCGTTGGGTGCAATTTCCGCAAGTTATACTTATCGGTATCCAGGAATTGTTTCCAATGCATTGATGCTGACCATTGGTTGTCTGGGCATCATGTTGGCGCTTTATCGGTTTAAAATCATTCAGGTGACTGACCGACTGAG